>OLGL01000632.1_pt1 | contig 41549 bp, 30 predicted proteins | sample 1605041 | NCBI WGS metagenome assembly OLGL01 (sample SAMEA3888905, study PRJEB22519) | human gut metagenome | biome: human gut; feature: human-associated habitat; material: faeces | place: Denmark | collected 2010 | reverse complement strand
AAATCTCCCCAGTCTGTGTTCAACACACCGATGCCATGATATTTTGCCGCATAACCGCACATTCTTGTAATATTTTTATAAGAATTTTCTATTAAGTTTGCCCACTGGTTCCAGCCGCATACACCCGGACACAGATACTGCACTGCACCCGTCTGTGCAATCGCCCTCGTCTCATCTTCCCGCTGTTCCGGTGCATATCCCCAGTTCAGGCAGATCATGCTCTCAGGCAGTTCCTTCATCAGTTCCGGCGAATTCCAGATAATATCACCCCAGAACATCGGGATTTTTCCATTTTCCACCAGAAATTGTGCAAGCTCTTTGACATAGTCAATATAAAGCCGATGGACGCCACGCTCTTCGGCAAGTTTTTTCGATTTATATTTGCCAAGGCAGAATGTCTCATCCGCACAGATATTAAATTTGTTGGAAGAAAACAACTGCATATATTCTGCGATCATCTTTTTGATCAGAGGAAGGGAACGCTCATCGGAGACATTGATCGTATGATACCGCATCCGGTTCCAGAAGGAAAACGGCTCCTTCCAGGAATCCTCCATCTCGCAGAGATCCCCATATGTTTTTGTGGAGAGCAGTGTGCACAGATGTCCAAAACTTGCCAGCGACGGAACCAGTTCAATATGACGTTCCCGGCAATAACTGTCAAGTTCTAAGATTTCCTCTGCCGTAAGCGGAGTCTGATCCCTCCACATTTCCGAAAAGTCACGGAACAGATAGGTATGTTCCACATAAAGCTGAAGCTGGTTTAATTTATAGCGGCACATCCTGTCTGCAATTTTTTTGAGTTCTTCCAGTTTTAACACACGTCCCCTTGTCTGGTCAAAATAATAACCACGGTTTGGCATATCCGGGGCATCCTGAATCTGTACACAGGGCAGTATCCCGCCACACTGCTGTACGATCTGGCAGAAGGTCTCCACACCATAAAGCACGCCAGCCCCGTCGCCGCCTGAAATCTGTCCGCCTTTTTCGTCGATCGTGATCTCATATGTCTGCTCTGGTAATGTTTTTGCGATCCCAAGAGAGAGATCCCCCTCCCTTACTTCCCCTACGGAAAACGGCAGGATAAGCCCCGTTTCCTGCCTGATCGCCTCCTGCAGTCTTTTTGCTGCATGCATCTCTGTCTCTGCCACCTCTTTTGTCATCACAATATGTGTGCTGTAGCAAAGCAGCATCTGTCCGTCCTGTTCTTTGATTGTTTTTGGCTTTGGTAATAAATACATAATTTTCTCCTCCTGCTGTCAGAATTTCTTCCTATTCTTCAAAAATTATTTTTCCACTATCCATTAAAAGTATTTTACTCTTATAAATCTTTGCACCACTCTCATTAAAATACCGGAATTTATCCGCATCCATAACGATTTCAAATGCCTTATGACCTCCTTTTTCCACTTTTATTCTGGAAAATGCAACCAGTTCCCGCTCTCTTGGCACAAGTTCACCGGACAACACTTTCCGGTAGCATTGCAGCACTGCCGTATCATCTATATTTCCTTTATTCTTTACAATTCCTGAAATAATCCACACATCCTGCTGCTTTTTAAGACAGATATCCACATACTCCATGTGGGAATATCCCATTCCTTCCCCAAATGTATACAAAACTCCATGTTCCATATCACAATAGTGCATTGCCGGATAGGACACCGTATGGTTATAGTACACCGGAAGCTGTCCGCAGTTTCGCGGAAGGGACACCGGCAGTCTGCCGGACGGTGCATATTTTCCAGACAACAGCTCCGCGATTGCTTTTCCTCCCATCGGTCCCGGATAAAAAGCATATAACAGTGCATCTGAATCCTGCGCAATTTCAGGGATTGCATAAGGCCGCCCGGCAATGACTACGGAGATCACCGGTTTTTTCAGCGCACAGACAGCCGTAAACAGTTCGTTCTGGTTCCCGGGGAGCTGTAATCTGGCGGTATCCATGCCCTCCCCACAGTCCATCTCAAGTACTCCCTGTACTTTTGCCGCACCGTTTTCATCGAACAGCGCCCCTTTAAAACGACTCGATGATCCGCCTAATGCCAGCACGATAATATCCGCATTTTCCGCAAGAGAAACAGCCGTCCCGACCTCATGTCCATTATAACAGCGAACCCGGTCTGCACCAAATTCTTTTTCCATGCCGCTCTTTAACGTCTCATATCCTGCCCTGTCCATTGGAGGTGAATAATCACCGATCTGCCGGTAAATATCATCCGCATTTGGACCGATCAGGGCTATTTTTTCTGCTCTCCCAATCGGCAGTACATTTTCATTCTTCAACAACACTACCGACTCGCGCGCCAGTTTTTCCGACTCCTGATATGCCTCTGTCGGAAATGAAACAGCACCATTTTCGCTGTAAGAGGCGGTACGGTTCCCGTTTTCATCAATATAAGGTTTATCCATCAGTCCCTGCTCAAATTTCAAAGTGAGCACTCGAAGGACCGCCTGATCGAGTTCCTTTTCCGTGATAAATCCCTGTTTTAACGCCTCCTCTAACTTTGTATAACCTTCATCCCACAGACTGATATCCACACCTGCTTTCAGTGCAAGTGCTGCCGACCTGATATTATTCCCCGTCATAATGTCTAACTGGTCGATGGCGATGCCATCCGCCATCACGACCCCGTCAAACCCCAATTGTTCCCGCAGAATATCCTGCAGCAGATGGGCGTTTTCGTTGGCGTAGGTGCCGTTGATGAGGTTATAGCTGGACATAACCGTCTTGGGGGCGGCTTCCTTGACTACGATTTCAAAGCCGGTCAGGTAGAGTTCACGCAGGGTGCGCTCGTCCACTACCGAGTCTGACGCCATGCGGCGCAGTTCCTGATTGTTGACGGCAAAATGCTTGGGGCAGGCAGAGATACCGTTGGACTGGATGCCCCGCACATAGCTCGCGGCCATCTTGCCGGAGAGATACGGGTCCTCCGAGAAATACTCGAAGTTGCGCCCACAAAGCGGACTGCGCTTGGTGTTCAGGCCGGGGCCCAGCAGCACGGACACCTCCTGCGCGGCGGCTTCCTCCCCCATGGCTTTGCCGATTTCCTCGCCCAAGGCCGGATTCCAACTGCAGGCTATCGTAACTGCCGGAGGAAAGCAGGTGGCCGGTACGCTGGGGTTCAGACCCAGATGGTCTGCTGCCCCGGCCTGCTTGCGCACCCCGTTAGGACCGTCCGACAAGGTAATGGCAGGGATACCGTGCTTAGAATAGGCTCGCGTGGTAAAGACCGTATCACCGCTGAGCAGTGCGCACTTTTCTAAAAGTGTCATTTGTTGTATCAATTCTTTGTGTTGCATAGCACAAATCCTTCCCTGTTCACACAAAACACAATACCGCGCAGTTCCGAGGGCCGCAGCCATCGAAACAAGGCGCAGACCGTAATTCGGAATTGTGCGGTATTGCTTTATACATTTTTTTGCGTATTACTTGATAACAAGTGTGCTGGGATCATAGCTGAGAGTCGCGGTGCCGTTACCGTTATCGATCCAACTTCCGCTATACTCACTGGAGTTGACAGGGCCCAAACCTTCCAGTTCGGCGGTAAAGGTGCCGTCTGCTTTCAGTTCCAATTTTCCGCTGCGTGTATAGAGTCCGGCAATAAGGTCATAAGTATAGTTGCCATCGCCGGAGGAAACCGGTGTTGCGACAAAGTCGCATGTGCCGCCGCCCACCTCCGGAGCAGCGACGACTACGCCGGCTACGCCGCCGTTCTCCAAGTCAAAGCTCTCGCAGACGCGGGGCCAGTTGAAGATGTTGTTGGCAAAGCCATCGCTGTAACTGTAACCGGCCGTCATAACGCTGCTCTCGCCCAGATGCAGCCCCTCGGCCACTTTGGTGGTGTCGGACGTCTGGTTCAGCACATATTCGCTATTGCTGGTAGATACAGCGGTCACATCATAGGTTGCACCGGCTGTCAAAGCATCGGTATCCAACTGATTGTTGTCCGGGGTGACATTTTCCATCGTCAGCGTTACAACATCGGCGCTGTTCTCGGTGTTGGTGAAAGTAATATCCACCTTGTCCGGGTATGCTTCAAATTCATAAACATCCAAATTGGCAACCTGAATCCCCATCGTGCCGTCAAAGGTATTCCAGTAATAGTTCAGTTCAGGGGCGCTCTGATTTCCGCTGCAAGAATATTCCGCCGTGGCGGCCTTAGACATACTGTGCTCTTTATCGGTCAGATCAGGGAAAGCGTAGACCTTAGCCAGATAGGAACCGAACGCATAATCAAATTCATCCGAGCACTTGCCGCTGTAGGTGTTGCTCTCGGTGGCGTCAATGGGTTCGCTGGTGTAGATGAAGCTGTCGTTGTCACCGGTGGCATCCGGGGCGCAGAAGTACAGCAGATAATACTTTGCGTTTTCTACACCGGTAAAGCTGTAGTTTCCGCTTTCGTCCACGGTGAAATCCGTTGGGGTCGCCAACTGACTGCCATCATTGGAGACAGTGGAGGAAGAAGCCGCCTGCTGCTTGCCGTTTGTCTGCAGGGTGTGCAGGATGGAGGAAACATTGGTGAAGTAATTGTTGGTGTTAGCAGCCAACGAGCTGCCGCAGCCGGTCAGCCCGGCCGCCATAGCGACTGCCAGCACAGCAGTCAGCGTCTTGCGGGGCGCAGTATTGTTTTTCATTTCGCTTTGCCCTCCTTCTGCGTAAAGCAGGATACAATGCCGACCACAATGGCGGCAACCATCAGCACCAGCAGGGTAATGACCGGCAGGAGCGTACCGCGGGAACCATACATCGAGATGTTGTTCAGCCGGTCAGCCCAGACAGGATAGCTGTTGAGAAAGAACAGGCCCATGCCAAAGGTGATGCAGGCCACGGCGGCGAGGTTGAGCAACTCGCTCCATGCGCGGTCAACCAATGCGTAGGCGGCCATGCCGACCATTCCCAGTGCCAAAGTCAGGAAAACGACCGTGTCAAAATAGTCATAGACCATGCCGTACACGGTAAAGCCAATCAGGGCTGCCGCAGATAAAACGACACCGACCAGCGAAGATTTTGCGCTGAAACTTTTTACTTTACTCATGGAATCAGCCCTCCACTTTCTTGTTTTTTTTGCCGTAGGTCATCACAACACAGGCTGCGGTACAGCCGATGAAAGTAATGCCGCAGATGGCGGTGACCACCAGCAAAACCATCTCCCACCACGGGACAATGTTGACAACGATGGAGTTACTGCTCAGACCGTTGGCAGAAATCGAACGGCTGGCAGCGTACACATTGGCTTTGGTGGCACGGCGCAACTGCTGCATAATGTAGCCATCGCCACCATCAATGGCAGCGGTAACGGCAGCGGCCGTTTCGCCGGGATCCAAGCAGACGAAGTCAACACCGGCAGTAATCATTTCCATATAGTGGGTCTTGTACGTGGAGGTCTTAGCGAAACCGTCGGTAGTGATGTGACCCTTGAAGCCCCACTCACCGCGCAGGACATTCTTCAGCAGAGGCACATTGACAGCGGCATAGACAACGCCGATACGGTTGAACGCGGTCATTACGCTCTGAGCGCCGCCCTCAACAAAGGCACCCTCAAAGGCACGCAGATACGTTTCGCGGACAGTTTGTTCGTTGGCAAAGGTGCTCAGGCTCTCACGGCCGGACTCCTGATCGTTCATGGCAAAGTGCTTGACACAATAGTTGACACCGTTGGCCTGCATGGCGGCAGCCTCAACAGCGCCGACCATGTAACCGTAGTTGGAATCCTCACTGTAATACTGCTGGTTACGGCCGCCGAACGGGGTACGGTGCGTGTTGCCGCCGCCGTACCAGACTTCGTTGACGCCGGCGTAAGCGGCCTGAATTGCCATCAGACTGCCCTTGCGCTCCATGCGGTCGCGGTTCCATGTGCGGGCGGTCATCACCTCAGACACCCAGCTCAGGCAATTATCACCGGTGGCAATCATCGTAGAACCGACACCAAGACAGTCGTCTGCACGCTTCTGGGCAGGCATACCGACCTTGTCAAGTCCGGCCACACCAAAGGTATCGGGCATCAGGGCGGTCATATCCGCCACGGTCAGCTGATCGAGGAAAGCATCCCACTGCTCATCATCGTTCCATTCCACCAGACGCATATCGATGAACTTGAGGCCGTTGTCGGCACCCTGCGTAAAGTCCGAAACCGCAGGGGCGTCGGCAGGAGTCTCATACCAGTCAAGGTTCAGGTCGTCGATCATCTCATCGGTGGCATCAATGCTGACAACGCTGGCGGGGTAAGTGCCGGACCAATCGCTGCGGGAAAGGTAGGTAAAGTCCACACCGTAGTAGTTCAGGTCGGCGTTATCAAACTGGTTGGTGACCTCCACGGTGTCATCTGCGCGGGACATTTTGTAGGTGGTGGTGTCCTGTTCGGCCTGATTCCAGCTGTAAACCTTGGCGGCATCGCCGTCTGCGGTCATACCATTGGCGGTGGTGTAGCCCTTGGCGGCCAGAATGTTGTTCAGTGCATCATGGGAATCATCGCCCACGGACAGGTAGTAGTCACCGGCACTCAGGATATAACCCTTCGCACCCTTGGCGTCATAGCTGGCCAGCATATAGCGTTCACACTCGACTGTGACGGTCTGGCTCTGACCGGGCTCCAGCGTATCGGTTTTTTCGAAACCGACAACCTGTACGGCGGATTTTTCGATGCTGTTCTGCTTCTCGTAATCGCCGTAGGGCGTCTGGGCATACACTTCGACTACGCTCTTACCGGCCACATCGCCGGTGTTGGTTACTTCCACCTCAACCTCATAATTGTCGGTATCGGCGTTGAAAGTCACACCCTTGAGCGTCTGGGTGAAATCGGTATAGGACAGACCATAACCGAAGGGATAGACAACCTCATCGGCGTAATTCCAACCGTTTCCGGTGGAAGAGCCGACGGAGGAGGAAGCATCCCCGCTGCCCATGACCGCATCTTCATAGCGGGTTTCGTAGTATTTGTATCCCACATAGATACCCTCGGCGCAGATGGTGTAGTAATCTACGTTGATTCCATCGTTGGAAAGGTCGGTGGCCTTGCTGTTGACGTAATCCACATTGCCCCACAACTGCATATTCTCGCAGGCATAGGTGGTGGCAGGGGCAGACAGCGAGTTGGCAGCGTAGGTATCTACCAGATGACCGCTGGGGGAAACCTTACCGGCCAGCACATTGGCAACGCCCTCGTAGCCGATAACACCGGGCACGCCGGCCAGCACGCAGGCATCAACATCATAATCGTCCAGCCAATCCAGTTCCATCATCTGGTCAGCATTGATGATGACAACGATCTTTTTGAACACACCGGCGGCTTTCTGGGCTTTCAGATAGGACATCAGGTCTTTTTCGTTGGCCTGCAGACCCAGAAAGTGAGAGCCGTCCTTGCCAAACATGGCGGTATCGTTGCTCTCGCCGCCCAGACGGGTAAATACGGCAATGGCGGCATCGTTGTAATCGCCGGACCAGCTGCTGGCATATTTTTCTACGTCAGAAATGGGAGCTTCCACAACCTCGGTGGCAGTGGTGGCACCCAGAGATGCGTAAGCATTGTCCAGCAGCGTAGTGTTGACATTATCCGCGCCAAAAACTTTCTGCATAGCAGCGCCGAAGGTCATAGTAGGAATCGACGCCACGCTGGAAGTCGTGCTTTTGCCCATGGTGGAATGAGCCGCACCGTTACCGAAAATGGTCACACGGCTTGTGTCGGCAAGCGGCAGGGCTGCGTTTTCGTTGCGAAGCAGAACCGTGCCCTCCTCGGCTTGGGCTACGTTTTCTGCAGCCACTTCCATTTCTACCTTCAGGGCGGCCTGTTTGTTGGTGTAGTCGGTGCCGAACTCGTTGTCATAATAGGCAGTGTTCACGGCACTGGCGTCGTCGGTCTCTACGATCTTGCTTGTGTTGATATTCAGTGCTTTGTTGATGGCACCGGAATAGGTAAACATCAGGGTTGATGCAGATACAGTTGTCAGCGTAAAAAACGCCATTACTGCTGCAGTTCCCCGTACCACAGGCATTCTTCTCATATGTACCTCCTAAATAATCGTTTTCTCCCTCAAATCTCGTAGGGTAGGATTTATTCATCAGATCTTGCCTGGCGTAACCATTCCGGACTGGTTCTGCCATGAAAATCTTTCCGATAAAATAATTATACGAAAGCGTCCTTTTTTTTAAATGTCTTTTTCATAACTGGTCATTCCACATACATAACTCACATTATTTTGCAAAACAGCCGAAATTTCTTTGTACAACAAGTACAAATATGTGCCGATGTGTTTGTGCATCTTGTTGACATACGAGTATTTCTTTATTAAGCAAAAACACTGCTGTCGATGTAGCTTGACATCGCATCAAGAAAACCATGTCGCTTGGTACGGCTGACCGGCAACTGGTAAGGACCGACCTTTACAGTATCCTGTGCAATGCCTGAAACATGCGCCAAATTGACAAGGTAGCAATTGCTGCACCGCGCAAACGAATGCCCAGCCAGCTTTTCCTCATAACTTTTTAATAAACCGCTGGCGGTAATTGACCCTTCCTGTGTATAAAAATGAACCGTATGACCGTCGCTTTCTATATAGTAGATTGCTGCAGTGTTCAGGCGGTGCATTCCGCCCTCTGCCAAAAGTGTCAGATTGAATGTTTTTCTTTTCTGCAGCTGCAACTCGGCTTTTCGAAGTTGCTGAGAAAAAGAAAAGTACGGTATTGGTTTCAATATGTAATCCAGTGCGCCTACCTCATATCCCTTAATGGCATACTGTGCCGTGTTGGTAATAAAGACAATCAGCACTTCTTCATCGAACTTGCGAATCCGTCTGGCTGTCTCCATTCCGTTGAGCTGCGCCATCTCGATATCCATCAGCAGAATATCATAAACAGGGCGGTAGTTTTCGGCGAGTTGTATTCCATCGGAAAATTGCTGAATCTGAAACTCTGTCTCATACTGCCGGGTATAACGCTGAAGATAATTTACCAACTGGCAGCGAGTGGCTTCATCGTCTTCAATGATTGCAACACGCATAGCTTTCCCCTTTTGCATCGTGCATTTTTTCTCCTAAAATCATATTTAGCAAAAAAAAGAGCAGGAGTCAACGACTCCTGCATAATGTGTTGCCTGCAATTCGTAAGTTGTCATGTTTCTGCCGGGGCAAGGGGCAGCAGCATATAGGTATTCACTACGTCGCCTTCCTGCCGGAAAGTCAGCTCTCCACCGTATTTCTCTGCAAGCAGCTGCATGCTGCGGATGCCGAAACCGTGGTTTGCCTTATCCGACTTTCCGGTAACAGGCAGGCCGTTTTCCAACCGCAAGGGTTCCTTTGTATAGTTTTGCAGATGTACCGAGCAGAAACCTTCCGTTGACCGAACGGTAAGTGCAATCTGTTTCTGATCGGGGTTGCTAAGCTGTTCGGTTGCCTCGACTGCATTTTCCAGCGCATTACCAAACAATGCATATAAGTCTGCCGGTTCCATATGAAGCAGTCCACGACCATCTGCCATGCAGGTAAATCCGATCTGCTTGCTGCGGCACATCTGGCTTTTTTCGGTCAGCAGCACATCCAGCGCGGGATTTCCGGTTCTAATGATCGTATCATAGGCGTCCACGGCCTTTTGCATGTCTTTCAGCACGGACTCGTCAATACGCCCCTCGCTGCGGAAAACCCGGATCTGGTGCCGCAGATCATGGCATTTTATATTGACTTGTTCCATATTCTGCTTGGATATCTGGTATTGCTTGCCGCTTTGCTCCAACAACAGGTGGATTGCCTCATTTTCACGCTCCAGGCCCAGCGTCCGGTAAATGCTGTACTGATAAAACAGCACAACCGTATCAATCAGCAGCAAGGCAAAATAATAGGCGCCGCCGGTATTGCCGCCATAGCTGGCATAGCTGTTCAGCAACAGGCAGGCCAGCAGCATCAGAACCCAGTTTGGGAAAACCGTCCGGCTGTGGATGCGCTCCAGAACAGAGGCATCCACCTTGCGGATCAGCAGCCCGTACAGCAATAGGGCAACAGCAAGCCAAGTTCCTATGCTGGTAGCGATCCCCTGATAGGTAGAGCTGTTTTCCCCGGTAAGGATGCAGGTCAGGCTGCAGGAGGCCTGCTGGGTAAACCAGAAAAGGGTGCCCATATACAGACAGGTCCAAAGGTGCATCTGCACACAAAGATAAACGCAGAACAGTGCAATCAGAAATTGCCCCAAAAAGCCTGCGGCTTGATACAGCAGATACAGGAGCAGCGGCTGCGGGCTGCCGCCAAACAGTGCTGCCCAGAAAGAGGATACCAGTATGCCGAAAGCGGTGGTTGCAACAACGCGGGGCAGATAATGGGACCGTTTGGGAAAATTCGAGGTATACAGCAGTCCCGTAAACAAAATCATCTGGAAAAACAAGCATCGGAACAGATACGTTATCATGGTTATCGCCCTCCTTTGCCGTAAAATCCGGTCATCTGCTGCAGAAAATCCTTGCGGCGATTGCGGCTGATCTGCAGCGGATGTCCGCCAACCATTACGGTATTGCCGTCCAAAAAATCCACATGGCGCAGATTGACAAGATAGCAGTAATTGCAGCGAAAGAATCCTTCTTCTGCCAGCTGATTCTCTACCCGCTTCAAAGTGCCTGTGGCGGTCAGATCGCTGTATTGTGTGTGGTAAATCAGGCTGTGATTCTGCACCTCAATATACAGTACATCTGTGCTGCGTACATATTGCGGCCCGTGCTCGCCGGAAATGGTAAGCATAATACCGCGCAAGTGGTGTACGGCCTCCAGAGCTTTTTGTATCTTCAGCTTAAAGGAATAATAATTAATAGGCTTTAAGATATAGTCCAGGGCATCTACCTCATAACCGGCTATGGCATACTGCGCCAGATTGGTTACAAACAAAAGCACAATCGTCTTGTTCGTCTCCCGCAACACCCTGCTTGCCTCAATTCCATCGCGGCCGGGCATATCCACATCCATAAAGACAATATCAAAGGCGTGGGTATCTGTCTGCAGAAAGGTGTCTGCATCAGGAAAAAAGTGCAGCTGGAACACAATGTGGTTATCCTGCCGATATTGCTCCAGACAGCCTTGCAGCAAATCAGCTTCAGCCTTTACATCCTCCACAATGGCGATATGAATCACAGCATACACCCCGTTCATTTTTTACTTTTATGATACCATTTTTGTCCTGCAAAAGCAAATAATCGTTTGTGATTCTTGCGCGTTATTATGACGTTATTAAAGAGGATGATGGACTGATGCGTATCAAAAGCCGTGAGGCGGCATGGGAACCGCGGACTATGTGAAACAGTGTACCAAGAGCTATCCTCTTTCAACCCCGCGTGATTTGCTTCTTGTGTATCAAACACTGCTGCAGAATTTGAAATTATGCAGAATTACCTTCGTATATATCTGTTACTCGTTCTTTCCGCCATTAAAGTAGCCTAACTCGATGAAATAATGCATTTGACGAATTCACGATACCGTTATACAGTAATAGCAAGGAGATGAGCGAAGTGCCTGTTTTATCGAGATTTCACGGAATCATTCTCCGTATTCCGAAGCTTTTGCCGCGCGTAGAAAACCTTCAGGCTGTCTTTGGTCTGTTCAAAGGTCTGCACCCTTCGTCCTTCACGTCCAGCAGGGTGACGGTCGCCTCTTGGCCGTAATACTCCGACCCGGAAGGCCAGAGGTTCGAATCCTCCCGGTCGCACCAAGAGCAGCACCTTATGGGGTGCTGCTCTTTTTGTTTTGCATGGATTTTATGGAGCAGTAAAAGAGCTGATTCAAACAGCCCGTGCCCCGCGCTTTGCGTCCCGCGGGGCAGAAACGCCCCGGTGGGGCGTTTCTAGGGCGCGGCTTGGCGAATTCCTCCCGGTCGCACCAAAAAGCGCATTGCCATGTACTTTTGCAATGCGTTTTTTGTTTTAATGTTATTTAGGTTTAGAATAATTTTAGTAGCATATCATCTGCGTCATCAGTGTATTGCCCTTTTGCCAGTTGAACATTTCTCAGCTGATTTATGGTGCTTCGCATAAGGAAAATTTTTTCTGTGGAAAAAGTGGCTTTTTTATCAGCTGGGAGAGAATCAATTTTCAGTATTAGCTTTCCAACTTCTTGTGTGCCATGCCCAAGCGCCCTTTGCTGGTAATAGTAAGGTGCGAGAGCTTTCAGCGCAATACTTTTGTTTGCTCTGGTTAATTTGATTTTCTTCATCATAGTCCAATCGTCTTTCCCAGTTTTTCCTGTGCCTTTCGCTTGTTCTTGTCAAACGCATGGGCATAAATATCCAATGTAGTACTTGCCTGTGCATGACCCAGCAAACTGGCAACCGTGCGGACATCAACACCCTGCGAAATCAGCAGGCTGGCATTGGTGTGGCGCAAACTATGCACGTTTAAGTCCAGTGGCAAGTTGTTAGCTTTCAAAATCAGCTTAAGGCGATAGGTATATGTGCAGGGATTCATCGGTTTGCCGTTAGGCTGGCGGAACATGTAGTCATCCTCGTCCACGGTTTCGTTCGCGGTCTGCTGCCTATCCCACTCGCATTCTTTCCGCTACACCTTGAGTAGCTGGCACATTTCTTTACTCACATACACCATGCGGTCACCGCTGGTCGTCTTAGGGTCTTTCGTGATGGATTCTTGGTGGCTTAACTTTACCACACCTCGCTGTATATGAATGATACGCTTTTCCCAGCTAATGTCACTCCATTTCAGCCCACAGGCTTCACCCCTGCGCAGCCCAGTGGCAAGGATCAGTTTGAAATAGGTTTCGTATTTCATGCCCTGGCCCTCAAATGCAGTAATCAGCTTCTTTACGGTTTGCTCGTCTGCTACGGGACGTTCTTTCTTTTTTCCTTTGGATTTATACGCAGTAATGCAGTACAGATATCATACGGGCAAGATCACACATGAAAAGTATTTTGAGTGGAAGCTGCAATGGTCTTTTGGCTCAACAATTACACACTCTTCTCCCTTGCCTAAAGATATTGACGCATTGCTCCAAAACTCAAACGAGGATTAATCTCTCTCTCGGCACAATTTCATTAGTTCGCATATTTTTATAGCAAAACAGCACCATGCAATTCAAAATGCCACTATATTGGCGTTTGAATTACACGGTGCCACTATTTTATAAGGAGTTTCACTCCACTCCCAGCGCCCTAAACACAGCCCCGTTCTGGTGAAGGAAACCAGAACGGGGCTGTGTTGATGAAGGAGAAACGAAGGGAATATCCAGTTACAGATTCAGTTCAAACTGTTCCACAGTAATGGTCGCCTGACCATCTGCAGCAAAGGTGATGCCATCGGCGGATTGCGGGGTGTAGATCCACGCTGTCATCGTCTGCTCGCCATCGTTGACAAAAACCTCCACGCTGTTTTTATCCAGCAGGATACGGAGCTTGAGAGCGCCGTTTTGGCTGCGCACCTTGCAGCTGCGGGTATGCACAATATCGGCGCGGGAACCGGCACAGCTGCGATCCAGCGTCAGCAGCGAGGTGCAGGGGTCATAGGTCAGGCAGGTGTGATACGCTGCATCGGCTGCCAGCTTAACGGTAAAGCTGCGGTATTCGCCCGCTGCCACGGTGACGGTCAGGTCGGCAATGCGCCCGCCGATGCCAGCCAGCGCCGTTTCACTCTGTACAGTCACATCTTCGTGCAGAGTGCGCTTACCGTGGGCGGCATCCAGCTCCCGAACCGGGGTCTGAACGATGCGGCCATCTTTCAAATGCAGCTCGCGCGGGCAGATGGTCTGCCCGAACCACTTGCATCCCTGCGGCTTATCTTCGGTGTCCGACCAGGTTTGCAGCCACGCCGTCATCAGGCGGCGTCCATCGGGTGCCTGTGTGGTTTGGGTGGCGTAAAAGTCGATGCCACCGTCCACCAGCTGCACCTGTTCGCGGGTAAAGGTATGGGTTTTCTCATCATAACTGCCGACAAACGCGATCACATTGTGTCCGTTGTGGAACTCACCGGACGGACGCATTTCCATCGGTCCGACCATCAGTACATGCTTGCCGTCCAGCGGGAAAAAGTCCGGGCACTCCCACATTTTGCCGTACACGTTGTTGTTGCGCGCCAGCACGGTAACAAAATGCCAGTCGAAACCATCCTTGCTTTGGAACAGTACGGCTGCACCGCTGCCGTCCTCGGTCAGGGCAACGGTCACGGCAGAGTAGGTGCCATCAGCTTCGCGCCAGATCTTCGGGTCACGGAAGTCGAATTTGCTGTATCCTTCAGGCAAATCTTTCTGGGTCAGCACCGGGTTGCAGGCAGGTTTTTCGTAATCCAAACCATCGCCCACAGCAACGCTCTGGGTCTGAATATCCCGCATTTCACCATTCGGCTGTTTTTCAGAAACCACGCTGGTGTAGAGCAGTAGCTGCCTGCCATCATCCAGCTCCGTTGCCGAGCCGGAGAAGCAGCCGGGGCCGTTATCAGACGTAGAATCCGGAGCAATGGCGCAGGGCAGATACTCCCAATGCAGCAAGTCTGTGCTGACCGCGTGTCCCCAGTGCATCGGACCCCATTGTGTTGCGTAGGGGTTATACTGGTAAAACAGGTGGTATTTCCCATGATAGAAGGAAAAGCCGTTCGGGTCATTCATCCAGCCCACATAAGGGGTCAAGTGGTAGGCAGGGCGCTCTGCCGCAGAAATGGCAGCGCTGTGCTCTTCCTCGTAATCGCGTGCTTTCTGCAAAATTGTATTGCTCATGGATTCCTCCTGGTGAAACTTATTGCTTTGCGTAATAGGCGTCAAGATACTTCTGCATAATCGCCAGATAGTCAGACAATCCGTAGGCTTCCAGTTTGTCGAGGTACTCATTCCACTCAGCATCGGTAGTACCGTTCATGATCCAGTTTGCCTTCTGGGTGTTCATGTAGGTTTGGAGATCTGCCTGAAGGTTGGAAACCTGCTCGGTGTCCTCGTTGCTCATAAAAACATTGGGGTAAACATACTTTTTGTTCATATCCGGGGTGTAAATATCCTTGATCCAGTCCAAACGGTACTGTGCATCGTCCGGGCAGGTGACATAAACGCCGTAGTAATCATCCAGAACCGCCAGAGGACCGCCGACGCACTGTGCTTCGCGGACTTCAACGGGGGACGCATCGCCGAGGGGGGCGTGCTTCAGCATCGGCTCGCCCTTATCGTTGGTGGACATTTCAAAGATATTGAAACCGGTTTCATCGCCGTAGGTACCCCAGTTGTTCTGGGGAGACTGCAGGGGTGCATACATCTGGTCGAGCCAGGCACAAACCAGCGCGGGGTTCGATGCCTTGGCGGTGACAACACACTTGCCGCGCCCAAAGCCACTGGTGAAGGAACCGTTCTGCGGGGTGATATTGCGGGTATCGGCAGTCAGTGCGGGCAGGGGTTCCCAATCGGTCAGGTTGTCGATGTTGGCAACATCCCAGCTAAAGCAGACGCCGTAACGACCAGCCTTGCCTTTAGAAACATAGGTGGACCATTCCTGCGTAAAGCATTCGGGGTCAATGAGGTTTTCAGAATACAGCTTGTGCAGCCAGTCAAGACCTTCACGGTAGCCCTGCTGAGTGGCCGCGCAGATAACCTTCAGGTCATCCGTGACGGCAATGTGGCGATCCTTATCGGCATCACCATAGCCCTCACCAAAGCCGTTGATCAGGATACTGGGGTCCTGGTCACCGTTGTTGACAATGCAGGACATCGGGATGATATCCCCCTCAATGCCAAACTCACTCTTAATGGCATCTGCGTTGTCGCGGAAAGCGATCAGTACCTGCTCAAATTCATCCACCGTCGTCGGCATCTCCAGACCCAGGAAATCCAGCCACTTCTTGTTGATGAAGCTCATATTTCCCACCGTTTGGATCGCCGTCTTTTCAGCGCCCAACTGCTCGATCCACGGCAGCGCCCAGATATGTCCCTCGGAATCTGTACACATGGTACGGTACTCCGGGTACATCTCAAAAACCTTCTTGAGGTTGGGCATATTGTTGTCGATGTAGTCCTCCAGATTGACAATAACGCCCTGATCTGCGTAGCGCAGCAGGTCACTGTCGCTGAAATCTGCCGTAAAGACAAAATCCGTCAGAGTGCTGGGGTTGGACATATTCAGGGTGATTTTATCGCTCCACTGGTCAGCCTGAATAGCCGTCCAGTCGATATGTACATTGGTGGCTTCCTCAAGACGTTTGAAAATGGTACGGTTGTTCGGATCGGATTCACTGCCGACCGGATAGCTTGTCATACCGGTAAAGGTTACCTGCTCCGCCAGAGGAAACGAAACGGTACCGGTAACATCTACATTGGCACCCGAATCTTTTCCGCCTCCGGCACCGCCGCCGCAGGCGGCCAGCATCATAACAGCGCTCGCCAAGGCGCCCATTTTGAGGAAATTGCAGCGTGAAATCAATTTTTTCATTGCGTTTTTCTCCTTTTTTAATATTGCGGCCGGGAAATCCCGGTCGAGTTTTCCTAACAATCAGCCCTTGACGGAGCCTGCCATAATGCCTGCATCAAAATACTTTTGGAAGAAGGGATACATGACCAGCAGCGGCAGGCTGGAAATGATAATGGTTGCATACTTGAGCAACTCGGCCATTTTTGCGCGTTCAGCCGTGCTTTGAATATCGGCAATCATACCGGATTCGGGCTGGCTTTGGATCAGGATAGAGCGCAGCACCAACTGCAGGGGCTGTTTGGAGGCACTGTTCAGGTAGATCATCGCGTCAAAATAGCTGTTCCACATAGCGACAAACTGCCAAAGAGCAAGCACCGCCACTACCGGCATACAAACCGGCAGCAAGATATTAAAGAAGTAGCGCATTTCGCTGGCACCATCCACATCGGCTGCCTCACGAAGCTCACGCGGGATCCCCTGATAGTAGGTACGGGCAATGATCATATTCCAGACGCTGAATGCACCCGGCAGGATAACCGCCCACATGGAATCCAGCAGACCGATATTGTTGATGAGCAGGTAGGTAGGGATCAGACCGCCGTTGAAGAACATCGTGATAACGAATAAGGTGTTGAAAAATTTCTTGCCCTTGAAGTCCGGCAGCGACATCGGATAGGCTGCCAGCATCGTTACGGCAACGGAAATGACGGTAAATATAACCGAATAAAGAACAGCGTTTTTGAAGCCGACCCATATCTGTTTGTCCGAGATGACGCGCTCATAGGCATCCAGGCTCCATTTGCTGAAGTCAAAGGAAATGCCCTTGTTTTGCAATGTGACGGGGTCCATGAACGAAGCGATCACAATGTAAACCATCGGCACAATAATGGCGATGAGAAACACAGCCAACAGTGCATAGCCGCAGTAGAGGATGGCTTTGTCTTGTTTGGTATAGATCTGCATTCCCGACTTTTTCTTAGACATAGCGGGCACCTCCTTACAAGCCTTGCCCATCGTTCATCTTGGCAACGATTTTGTTTACAGCGATAAGCAATATGACATTGATAACTGTGTTGAACAGGCCGACTGCTGTTGAAAAGCTGTAATCACCGTCTAACAGACCTTTTTTATACACATAAGTGGCGATGATTTCTGCCGAATCCAGGTTCAGATCCGTTTGCAGGGCGTAGGCTTTTTCAAAGCCGATGCTCATAATGTTGCCTGCCTGCAGGATGAACTGAATCACGACCATATCCTTGATGGCGGGCCATTCAACGGTTCGTATTTGCTGAATCAGGTTCGCGCCGTCCAGCATGGCGGCTTCTTTCAGCTCCTGGCTGGCGTTGGAAAGCGCGGCTGTGTACATAATGGAGGACCAACCTGCGCCCTGCCAGATTCCGCTGATGATGTAAATCGGGCGGAAAGCCTCCGGCAATGTCATAAAGTTGATGCCGGTATGAAACAGCCCATTTACAGGACCTGTGACAGACAGCAGAACGCGCACGATACCGCACAGCACGATCACGGAAATAAAGTTGGGCATATACAGGACAAGCTGTACCTTCTGCTTGATCTTATTGCTTTTAATGCGGTTGAGCAGGAAGGCCAACAAAATCGGAATGGGGAAGCCCCACAGCAAGCCATAGACGCTCAGTTTCAAGGTGTTGATCAAATACCGCATGAAATCCGGCGAGGACAGGAACCGCGTAAAGTTCTTGAACCCGACCCATTCGCTGCCCCATATGCCCTTGAACGGGTTGTATTTTTGGAAGGCGATCAGTACACCGCCCATAGGAATGTAGCGGAATACAAGGGTCAGCAATACAGCCGGCATCAGAAATAGCAGGTAGAGCTGCCAATGACGCTTAATGTACACCCATGTATTATGCAGTTTACGGTCAACCGCCATGACCGCGCTTTGGGGTGCAACTGACTTTTGTTTCATGAATCATTCTCCTCCTTTTTGATTTCATTGTACCGTTTCTTCTTTGTTTTACATTTGCACAACATGTTCTGCTCAGACCCCCTTGAATGGTGCATTTGTAAAGCCCTGTGATTTATTTATACCATCACCAATCGCAAAAGTCAATGGCGTTTTCCTCGTTTTTAAGCGAATTACGGTACATTCGTGCAGCTGCACAAAAACCGGTGCGCGCGAATGTGCAATATGCTGATTTGCGTTTTTACATTTGACTAATTTGTGCATATGCACTATACTGGTATCAGAAACACAGGAATTTCCCGGACGGAGATACCTACAGAATATAGTAAAGTACATTGCTTACTTATAGAGTGTACAGAATCGAGGCAGGCCATGTCTACCAAAGTCACCATTCAGGATATTGCCAACGAGCTTCAGCTCTCCCGCAATACGGTTTCCAAGGCTATCAATAACACCGGCGTTCTGGCCGATGCCACACGGGAGAAGATCCTGCGCAAGGCTGCCGAAATGGGATACAAGCAATTTTCCTACCTTCCGGTATTTGATGGGAACAGCAACGCCGGGGATGCTTCCATTCTCCCCGTCGATAAGCGGGAAATTGCCATACTGACAACCCGTTTTTTGAATAACTCCCACTTTGCCGCAATGATGTTGGATCGCTTTCAATCAGAGCTTCAGCATCTTCACGCCTGTATGACGATCCACCGCATTTCGCCCGCTGAGCTGGCTGCAAAGGAGCTGCCGTCTTCCTTAAACACAGAGCACACGGCAGGCATCATCTGCTTTGAAGTATTTGACTATGATTACGCCCAGATGCTTTGTACGCTGGGCATTCCGCTTCTTTTTGTGGACACACCCGTGACGGAAATGCGCCCTCCGCTGCAGGCTGATCGGCTGTATATGGAAAACCGTATCGAAATTCAGAACATGATGGCGCAGATGGCACAGCGCGGACGAAAACGTATCGCCTTTGCCGGGGATAAAGAGCACTGCCAGTCTTTTCATGAACGTTACCTGGCTTACAAAGATGCAGCCGAGCATTTTGGTATGGCAACCGACTGGCCGACCTGCGCAACACAAAAAGCACAGCCAAACTATTCGGAGTATCTGTATCAGTCGCTGCGCGGTTGCCCGACCATGCCGGACGCCTTTATCTGCGCCAATGATTTTATAGCAATGGATCTTATCAACGCCTTGCATCGGCTTGGCTATTCCGTTCCGGATGACATCTGGATTTGCGGATTTGATGACAGCCAAGAGGCATCGTATTTTTCACCTCGGCTGACATCCATTCATATTCACGGGCAAATCATGGGGTATGCCGCCGCCAATCTGCTTATGACCCGTATTGAGGAGCCCTCGCTGAATTATCGGACTGTTTATACGGAAACGAATCTGATCCTGCGTGAATCCACAGGAGATTGAGAGGTACAGTATGCGTGACCTGTGGGACAAGCCGTGGTTTTCTGTGCTGACAAAGCTGACATACAGCGCCTATCTGAACATTTTGTGGCTTATATGCAGCCTGCCGATTTTTACGATCGGCGCCTCCACTACGGCGCTGTTTTACTGCACATTGAAAATGGCTGAGGATCGTGATGAGGGTCTTACCCGTATGTTCTTCCGTGCGTTTCGCAGCAATTTCAAGCCTGCCACAAAGCTGTGGCTTATCCTGCTGGCACTTGGCTGCTTTTTGGGCGTCGATGGCTTCGTGTTGAGCCGCCTTTGGAACACCAGTGCATTCTGGACGATTTTGACAGCGCTGGTGATCGGTGCTGCCGTGCTGTACGCCATTGTACTGCTCTACGCATTTCCCCTGCTGGCACGTTTTGAAAACACGACGCTTGGCATTTTAAGGACCTCCTTTGCCGTCGGAGTTCGCTATTTGTTCTGCACCCTGCTGATGGCGTTCATCTACGCTGTCATGGGGTGGATCACAGTTTGCGTATTCGCGCCCGCCTTTCTTTTGGGAATGGGCTTGTGTGCCATGCTATGTTCTTTCCTCTTGGTAAAAATCATCCATCTCATCGGCGGAGATCCCGATGCGGCAGATGAGGAATCGCACGATGAAGAGCGCTGATCTTGCCACCCTGCGCTCTCTGCATGGGCGCAAAAGATGGGAACACATTTGGGCATACTACAAACTCCCCATCATAGGAATTTTAATCGTTTTATACATTTTCGGATATGCCGCTTATCGGCATTTCACCAAAAAAGAAGCGGTACTGTACGTTAGCCTTGTGAACATTTCAGCCGGTTCTGATTTGACCGGGCAGCTTACGGACGGCTTTGCCCAAGATGCGCATCTGACAAAAAAGCAGCAGGTCAATCTGCTGACCGGGCTGATTATAAATGAAACTGCCAATGCAGATGAACAATATGTCTATGCCTCTGAGCTGAAGCTGCTGGCTGCTGTCAGCGCACAGCAATTAGATGTTATTCTAATGGACACCGCTGCGCGAGAGCAACTGCAAGGCGAAGAATATTTTCTTGACCTGCGTACATTGGATGCAGATTTCAGCAGCTTGGATGAATTGTCTGCCGATGGCGTAACGCTGGATATTTCCGACACGCCCCTCATAGCACAAGCCGGCTTCGAGGAATCCGTTTACCTCGGTGTCATTGCAAATGCACCGCACCCGGAGCGCGCAGCTGCCTATATTCGTTATCTTTTGAAGTAGTAAAGCTGCTTCTTTTTTGTTCGATACATTCAGCAAGGAGAGATACACATGGATATTGTAACGATTGGTGAAGTTTTGATCGACCTGACCCAGACCGGCAGGGATGAACGCGGCATTCCGCAGTTTGCGGCAAACCCCGGCGGCGCCCCCGCCAATCTGGCAGTTGCAGCTGCCCGGCTGGGCGCACAGACTACCTTTATCGGCAAGGTGGGCGAGGATGCCTTTGGTCGCTATCTGACCGAAGTTTTGCAGGAAAACAAGGTAGACACCCGCTATATGGTCACCGATGCCGACCACCCTACCACCATGGCAGTCGTGTCGGTGGATGCCTCCGGTGAGCGGGATTTCAGCTTCTACCGCAGTGCCAACGCTGATGTGATGCTGCGCAAAGAGGATATCCCGGAGGAAGCCCTGAATGCAGCCAAAATCGTGCATTTCGGCTCGGTCAGTCTGACCGCCGACCCCGCCCGCACCGCTACGTTGGACGCCGCCGCCCGTGCCAAAAAGCTGGGGGCAATCATCACCTACGATCCCAACTACCGCGCCAACCTTTGGCACAGCGAGGAAGAAGCAATCGCACAAATGAAAGCTCCCCTGCCGCTGGTGGATATCCTGAAGGTTTCGGACGAGGAGCTGCCCCTGCTGACCGGCACCGCCGACTGCGAAAACGGCACGGCGCAGCTGGCACAAAACGGCATTCGGCTGATTTTTGTCACCTTGGGTGCAAACGGTGTGTTCTACCGCTTTGGAGAGAAAACCGGTCATGTAGCCGGTGTTCCCTGCAAGGTGGGCGACACCAACGGTGCAGGCGACACCTTCTTTGGGGCAGCGCTGTCCAAGCTGTGCAAGGAGGATTTGAACACCCTGACGGCGGACCAACTGGAAAGTATTCTGGCTTTTGCCAACAAGGCGGCCAGCATCACCACCAGCCGCCGCGGTGCCATCCCCGCCATGCCCACCCTGACAGAAGTGGAGGGCTGACCCATGGCGCAGGAATTTTCCGCACGATTTGCCCGCCATAAGGACGAGCTGGAATGGCTGTTCATGGAGCTGTACAACAACCGGGATGGCTTGGAGGTTCTTGAACGGGAGATGGCAGACGCCTACGACGCCCGCAGCGCCGAGCTGAAGGCGCTGGACAAAGCCCGTGCCGCCGACCCGAACTGGTACAAGCGGGGCAATATGTTCGGCATGACGATGTACACCGACCTGTTTGCCGGAAATTTGAAAGAATTGGCAAAGAAGCTGCCCTATTTCAAGGAGCAAAAGCTGACCTATCTGCACCTGATGCCCCTGCTGCAGATGCCCCACCCGCACAACGATGGCGGCTATGCGGTGGAGGATTTCGATACCGTAGACCCGGCTCTCGGCACGAATAAAGACCTCGAAAATCTGACCCGCGAACTGCGCAAGGCCGGCATCAGCCTGTGTCTGGATTTTGTTATGAACCACACCGCCAGCACCCATCGCTGGGCAATGGCGGCCAAGGCGGGCGACCCGTGGTTTCAAGCCTACTACCACCTGTTTGATGACCGCACCATCCCGGACCAGTACGAGCAGACCGTGCCGCAGGTATTTCCCAACACCGCGCCCGGCAACTTTACCTGGTGCGAGGAGATGCACAAGTGGGTGCTGACCACCTTCCACGACTACCAGTGGGATCTGAACTACGCAAACCCGGCGGTGTTCGTGGACATGACCAAAAGTATTCTGCATCTGGCAAATCTGGGTGTGGAGGTGTTCCGCATTGACGCTGTGCCTTACATTTGGAAGCAGCTTGGCACGACCTGCCGCAATTTACCGCAGGTACATACCATTGTGCGGATGCTGCGCATGGTGCTGGAATGTGTCTGCCCGGCGGTCATCCTCAAGGGCGAAGTGGTCATGGCGCCCAAGGAGCTGGCGGCGTACTTTGGCACACCCGAAAAGCCGGAATGCCACATGCTTTACAATGTGTCCACCATGGTCAACCTGTGGGCTGCCTTGGCAAGCCGTGACACCCGCCTGCTGAAGGCACAGCTGGACGCCCTGCACGCCCTGCCGGGCAACTGCTGGTTTGTAAACTATCTGCGCTGCCATGATGATATCGGCTGGGGTCTGGATGAAGCGGCTGAGAACCGTTTTGATATTGACCCCCAAAAGCACAAGGAGTATCTCTACCATTTTTATGCGGGCGATTTTCCCGGAAGCTGGGCAAAGGGCGAGCTGTACAACTACGACCCCGCCACCGGCGATGCCCGCAGCTGCGGCACCACCGCCAGCCTGTGCGGCGTGGAGCAGGCACTGGAATCGGGCGATGTGATCGCGCTGGACTACGCGGTCCGCCGCGACCTGCTGCTGCATAGCGTCATGGCATTTTTGCAGGGATTTCCGATGCTGAACTCCGGCGACGAGATTGCCCAGCTCAACGGCTGGGATTATAAGTCCGACCCCAATCGGGCAGACGACAGCCGCAACCTGCACCGCAGTGCGTTTAACTGGGAAAACGCAAAACAGCGCACCCAAAAGGGTACGCTGCCGAACAAGCTGTGGCAGGGCATGGAAGAACTGCGCAAAATGCGAGCAGACGAGTGCTTTGCCCCGGACGCGTGGGTAACCACCTGGGACACCCACAACCCCGGCGTCCTGGCGCTGGTACGCAAGCGCGGCGAGGAAACGCTGGTGGGGCTGTTCAACTTTACCGAGTACCCGGCAGGGGCCGCTCTTGACGCTTTGGGCGGCAGCTACCGTTCCGCAGACGGTCAGTCCGTCTGGCTGGCGGATGTAGAACTGGAACCGTATCAGGCACTGCTCGTGAAGAATGTATAAGTCTGGAGGCAGACATATATCCCCGTTCGGCTGCACCATCCATGCAGGTGGTTATGAAATGATTGTCAGGCATTTTACGTTTATGCCTTCAGAATTGGTCTAATCATAAGTTTTCTTCCTTTCCGTGTTGTATCGTTATTCTGTGCAACCCTTTTGCATGCACTTTCCGGCGAGAAAAAAGAGCCTGGAGAACCTTACCGATTTGGTAAGGCCCTCCTGGCTCTTTTTACTCCAGTCATGATCAGTCGGTCAATAGTAAGCGCAAATTGCTTACGAGACGTGCACAATTCACGGCGACAAGCCACCTATGACGGATTTCATCAGCAGGGCTTGCTCATCATCCAAAACTGCAATCCGTTGTCTGCGGCGCTCGTAAAGTGATATTTTCTCCATCACTTCCCGCTTTCAGGGAAGATGATTTTGTTGACAAAGAAGAAAATGACCATAGACACGCCGCCGTTCAAAACCGTCGTGCCGATGTTATAAATAAAGTCCGGCACCAGCAGCCCGGCTACGGCAACCCATACGCAGTTGATGGAGTTGACGATGCAGGTGATGACGCAGAAAGCCAGCACATACCACGCGATCTGCTTGCCTAAATTGCCCTTACTGCGGAACACGAAATTGCGCTGGATCGGGAAGTTGATGCATTCACCAATCACCATAGCAATCATGTAAGCGCAAAAGTACGGCAGACCGCCGTGGGCGGCATCGTAGCCGAGGATGTTCCACTTGAAGGTTTCCCCAAACAGGGTCACATCCACGCCGGGCCAGCCGAAATCCACCACCGGCAGACTGCTGAATGCAGTGGGCAAAAATTGCAGCAGCAGATACTTGAACACGGTAATCAGGTTCGACACGATGACGAACAGACCGCCCTCGCGCACCCACTTGGCGGCGGCGGGGTGTTTTGCCGCAAAATTATTCCAAAACTGCATAATGCAACCTCCATCAAGCGCCGCGCAGACGCTTTTCCATCTGCGCATTCAGCACCACATTCTTAATCGCTTCATAAATCACCCGCACAAGACCCAGGATCCAGAAGCCCTGCAATTCCATGACAATGCCGTCCACCATGCCCATGCTGATGGCACCGTTCGTCATCTTTGCCAGGGCGCGAAGGGGCATATTGTACTGGAACAAAATGTTCAGATCCGGCTTGCCGCGTTTGTAGCTGGCATCCAGCAGGACCGTCAGCACAAGCCAGACAAGCCAGCCCAGTGGGCTGCGGGCGTGGTTCAATTCGCCCAAGGTCAGATTGCGGTCAATTTTGGTTTTGCCGTCCGGGATGGGATGCCCCAGCAGCTTTTCAAAGTCTGCATCGGAAACGTGCAGCACATCCCCTTTATAATAGCAATCCAAGCCCTTATCCTCATACGGATGCACGGTAGCCGTTCCATGCACGGTGATTTTTTCGCACAGCCGGATGTCCTCCACGCTTGCACCGACAAGCAGCTCGTACTCGCCGCCCTCGATCTCCCAGCGGTTAGCCTTGACATTCCGGAAACGGAACGCCTTATCGTCCAGCGCAATGGTGATGCGCTGTTTCTCGCCGGGGGCGAGTGTTACGCGGGCAAATCCTTTCAGTTCCCTGGCAGGGCGGAAAAGCTCACTGTTCTTTTTGGCAACATATAGCTGCACGATTTCCGTACCTGCCACACTGCCGGTGTTCGTTACGGTAAGGCTGACCCCCTGTTCATCGGCAGCCATATCGCTGTACGCAAACGTCGTGTAGCTCATACCATAGCCAAACGGGAAGCGCACAGCTTTTTCCGCCGTGGTAAAGTAGCGGTAGCCGATGTACAGCCCCTCGCGGTACTCCACAGTCTTGCGGCGGGTGGCAAAGTCGGCGGCGCTGGGTACGTCGGCGTAGGCCAACGGCCATGTTTCTGCCAGCTTGCCACAGGGGTTGACCTTGCCGGTCAGTGCATCCGCAACGGCGCCCGCCCCCGCCTGACCGCCTAAGGCGGCGTACAACAGGGCTTGGCAGTTGTCCAGCCACGGCGTTTCGACTACACTGCCGCTGTACAATACCACGACAATTTTCGGGTTGACAGCCGCCACAGCCTGCAGCAGATCCACCTGATTTTGCGCAAGGCGCAGATTGCTGCGGTCAAGACCCTCACTCTCGGCGATTTCATCCAGACCCATGCACAAAACAACTGTATCCGCCTGTGTCGCCAGTTCGCAGGCGGATTTCTGCAAAGCAGCATCCGGCTTACCGTGGCGGTCAAAGCCCTGCTGATACCCGATGACGTTCAACTCGGAGTTGATCAGCTTATCCAGCAGCACATCCACCTGTGTCGAGTTTACCATGCTGGAGCCTGCGCCCTGGTAGCGCGGATTCTTGGCAAAGTCGCCGATGACAGCCACTTTGGCACCCGCAGCCAACGGCAGCAAAGAGCCCTCGTTTTTCAGCAGCACAAGGCTTTCCTCGGCGGCGCGGCGGGCAAGCGCATGATGGGCTGCCGCATCAAACTCGCGCGGGGCAGCGTCCAGCGCAGCCTTGGTATCAAACACCAGCGGCAGCAACTCTGACAAGCGGGCGTCGATGTCGGATTCAGAGATTTTCCCGCTTTCCACCGCCGCCAGCAGTTCGCGCACACTGTCCCCGCCGGGCGCGGGCATTTCCAGCGTGGAGCCGTTTTTCACACCCAGCGCGTGGTCGTTGCTTCCGCCCCAGTCGGTGATGACCGCGCCGTCAAAGCCCCACTCACCGCGCAAAATCTCCATGAGCAGGTGCTTATTCTCGTTGGCATACGTACCGTTCACAAGATTGTAGGACGACATAATGCTGCGGGGATGCCCCTCTTTGACGGCAATTTCAAACCCGGTCAGGTAAATTTCCCGCAGGGTGCGCTCGTCCACGATGGAATCCGAAGCCATACGCCGCGTTTCCTGACTGTTGACGGCAAAGTGCTTCGGGCAGGCGGCTACGCCCTTGGACTGGATGCCGCGAATATATCCCGCCGCCAGCTTGCCCGCGAGATACGGGTCCTCGGAGAAATACTCAAAGCTGCGCCCGCACAGCGGGTTGCGCTTCATGTTAAGCCCCGGTCCCAACACCACCGACACTTCCTGCGCAGCGGCTTCCTCGCCCAAGGCTGCGCCGATTTCCTCGCCCAGCGCGGCATCCCAGCTGTTCGCAACCGCCGACGCCGTGGGGAAGCAGGTGGCGGGCACGCTGGGATTCAGCCCCAAGTGGTCGCTCTCCCCCGCCTGCTTGCGCAAGCCGTGGGGACCGTCCGACAGCCAGATCTGCGGGATGCCGTGTTCGGGCATACCCCGCGTTTTGAAGGTTTCCGCGCCGGAAAGCAGCGCGCATTTTTCTTCCAAGGTCAATTTTTTCAGCAAAAGTTCTGTATTTTGCATATAGCTTTCCCTTCTCATAAGAAAAGCCGCATCCAACGCCTGCAAGCAGACATCAGACGCGGCTTTCATTCAGCAAGTACCGTTATGTTTTATCAGGGGCACTAGACGCTTACTCTGCCGCCAGCGTGACCACAGCCTCGTTGATGGAGTAGGTGGTGCTGGAGCCCCAGCCGGAAACGATTTCGTCGTGGGCGGGGATGGTCAGCTGCTTGCTGCCGTCCTCACCCTCGGTGATGGGCACCGTCAGGGCATCGCTGCCGTTCAGGGTCATGGTAAGGGCATCGTCCTGCGCATCCACCAGCGTGCCGGTGATGGAGGCAGAGCCGTCGGCGGCAGTCAGCGTGCAGACCTTGTGGGAGTAATCCACCAGCAGCACGGCATCCGTTGCGGTGGGCGTCTCACCCTGCACCAGCTCATAGCTGCCCGTGTACTGCTCGGTGACCAGATCCTCGACCTGCACTTCAAACGTAGCGGTCGCACCCAGGAAGGAGGCCGTCACGGTCTTGGTGCCTGTGGTGTCGCTGTCGTAACCGGTGAAGGTCAAGCGACCGCCCCAGATGGACTCCTCCGCACCGTTGGCGCGGGTAGCCGTCACAACCAGCTCAGCCGGGTTGAAGGTGTCGCCCGTGTAGAAGGTGCGCAGGTTGGAGGCATCAATCGTCAGGCTCTTGGCAGGGGCATAGGGCTGACCGTAGATGTTGATGTTACGGGTGAACGCACCGCCATAAACGCCATAGCTCAGGCTGGCTTCCATGCTGTATGCGCCGTGGTCGGTGTCAAAGATGAAGACATCCGCATCGGCGCCGCCATCCACATCGGTGGGGCGCACAGTGCCGTCGGCGTCCTGGTTGCCCAGCAGATGAATGACGAAGTTCTTCTCGCCATTTTCATCGTAGTTGTACCAGTAGCCGTAAACATGGGAGATAGAGTCGCCGCCCACGGAGGTGCTGGGACCGCTGAAGGAACCCCACATCGAACCGTCGGTGTAGCAGTACATATCCAGACAGGCCGGATCCACAACGGTGCTGAAGCCCTCGGTGTACTGACCCTCGAAGAAGTAGGCGACTTCTCCGTTCGGCTCCTTAGCTTCCCAGGTTTCCTGCGGGATGGCAATCAGGTCATCCAGCGTCTTGGAGACATACTCGTTGTCGTTGTAGTTCATAACGGGACCCTCGGCAGAAGTCTGCGCCGCATCGGGGGCAACCGCCGCATCGTCGGCCGAGGGCAGGCTGCTGCTCTGCAGGGAGAAACCGCCCACGCAGACCGCAGCGACCACGACCACCGCACCGGCGGCAGCAAACTGTTTGCCGGTGGCTTTTGCCTCGCCGGTTTTCGTCTGCTTGCAGAAGCAGGCAATCACGCTGAGCAGGCAGGCAATGAACGTGCCGACCATATAAAACACGCACAGACCGGCGTTGCCGCCCGCAAAGGTGACATGGTTGATGACGTCGGCAAAGACGAAATACAACTGCACAACAACAAGATACAGGGCGATATTATAAATGACCGCCTGAATCAGCGCGCTGAACGGAACAGAAACAAAGAAGAAAACGAGCGAAGCGGCAGCACCGACCAGCAGCACCACGCCGGCCATCGTGCCGGAGTGACCCAGAGGGGCGGCCGTGGCCTGTGTGAGCAGGAATACAATGCCGGTGATCAGCGCGACCAGCGCTGCGGCAAGGCAGAACCAGCTGCCCAGCCCTTTATTTTTCAAGCCTTTATTCATCAGGTTCCACCTCCATCAATTCTTTTTGGCGGCACGATTCTTCCGCTTTTCCTCGGAGAAAACGTCCGTGTAGGTATGCAGCACATACATCACGACAGCGGCAACGGCCAGTGCGCAGAACACAACATCGAGGGCGCGCAGGGTCGTCTGCCACCACGGGGCTGCGTCGGAAACGACAACGTCCTCCGCGCCGGAGCCACCCATAGAGGACTGCAGCATGATGTAGTACAGATAATGGTTGGAGTCGATGACCTTCTGCAGCAGGTCGCCGTCATCGGTGCTGGTGATCAGCTTCTCGATTTCGTTCGGGCGGGCGGTATCCAGGCAGAAGATGTTGTTGCCCGCCATCAGCATTTCGGGGGCGGAGGAATACTCGGATGCAGTCAGCGCATCGTCGATGATGTAGCCGCCGTAGTTCCACTCGTCGCGCAGGATGTGCTGGATGCCCTGGTTGGCGGCAGCGTACATAACGCCGATACGGTTGTAAGCGGTCATAACGCCGAGAGAATCGCCCTCAGCCAGAGAGCCCTCAAAGGCGCGCATATAGATCTCGCGGATGGCCTGCTCGTTCGCAAAGGTGGAAATGCCCTGACGACCGGCTTCCTGCTCATTCAGGAAGAAGTGCTTGACCGTACCGATCAGACCCTTGTTGCGCATACCGTGGGAAACGGCCTTGGCAGCATAGTAGCTGAGAACGCCGTCCTCGGAGAAATACTCAGAGGTACGACCGGAGTAGGGAGAACGCAGGGTGTCCGCGCCGGGCGCGTAGGCGATGGGGATGGACGCATACAGCGCATCCTCGCCGTACATCTCGCCAAAGCGGGTCTGCACATCGTGGTTCCAGGTTGCGCCGACGATGGGCAGCGTAGCCCAGCCGGTGCAGTTGCGGCGGTCGCCGTACTTAAACTGACCGTTCATGCCCTCGGGACCATCGACGATGGTGCAGCCGGGCTTGTTGACGGCCTTGACAGCCTTAATGCCCTTGGAGTCGCCCATGTTGATGAGCAGATCGCTCAGCGTCAGCTGAGAAAGGAAGTCGTTCCACTTCGGGTCGTCGAAGGCGACGCCGATCATATCGCTGAAGTTGATCTTCTCATCCAGCTCCACGCCGAGGTTGAAGTCGGAAACGCTCTTGGCGTCGGCTGCCTTGACGTAGGTCTGCATATTCAGACCGTTGTACAGCTTATCGTTGACCGTCAGGGTCTCCAGCGTGGTGGGGTAGGTCGTATCCCACGCGCTGCGGGACAGGTAGGTGATTTTTTCGTCGTCGTTCGCCCAGTAGTTCACATCGGCGTCGTCGAAGGTGTTCGTGACTTCCACATCGCTGTTGTAGCGGGAGTTGCGGTACTTTTGGGTATCGACCTCGGTGTTGGGGGCGGTCCAGGTGGCCACGGCGGCGGTGTTGCCGGTAACGACATTGCCGTCCTGATCGATCAGCTTGCCCGCAACGGCGTCACCGCACTTGGCGGCCAGCACATTGTTCAGTGCCTCGTGTGCGCCGTTGCCGACGGCGAAGTAGTAATCGCCCGCATCGAGGATGTAGCCCTTTGCGCCCTTGGCGTCATAGGACGCGAGGAAGTAGCCGGGCACATCAACCGTGACAGTCTCGGATGCACCTGCGGCCACGTCGATTTTGTCATAGCCCAGCAGCTGGATCGAGGACTTTTCGACGTTGTTCTGCTTGTCGTAGTCGGTGTAGGGGGACTGTCCGTACAGCTCCATGGTAGCCTTGCCGTCCCTGTCGCCGGTATTGCTCACCGTGACAGTCGCCGTGAAGGTGTCGGTGTCGCTGTTGTAGTCCAGCTTGTCAAGGCTGTACTCATAGGTCGTGTAGGACAGACCGTAGCCGAAGGGGAAGCAGACCTCCTCGGCGTAGTTCCAGCCGTCGGTCGAGGCCTTGGTGCCAACCGTGGAATCGGCGTTGCCCTGACCGAGGATGGTGTCTTCGTAGCGGGTCTCGTAGTAGCGGTAGCCGACGTAGATGCCCTCGTTATAGCTGACAAAGCTGTCACCTGCCGCGCGGGGCGTTTTGCTGCCGTAGTTGTAGGCGTGCAGACCGAAGTTTTCGGCGCTGGGCGCAGACAGGGAGTTGGCGGCAAAGGTGGCGGTGGTGTGACCGGAGGGGTTGACCTCACCGGTCACAACGCGGATGGCGCCGGGCATACCGTAGAAGCCGGGGTTGCCGACCCACAGCACAGCGTCAACATTGTACTCGTCCAGCCAGTCCATCTCCATCGCAAAGACGGAGTTCAGCAGGACGACGGTTTTCTTGAATTTGCCGGAATCCTTGATTTTCTGGAAGATCGCCTTCTCGTTGTCGTCCAGCTCCAGCATACGCTTGCCCTCGTCGTTGACCATCGCAAGGTCGTTGCCCTCGGTGGCAAAGCGGGACAGCGTAACAAACGCGACATCGCCGTAGGACGCAAACGAGTCGGTGACGCTGCCGGTGAACAGTGCCGGGTCATATTCGCCCACGCTGGAAACGCTTCTTGCTTTCGGCGCTTCGGCGGAAGCGTAGGCGTCCAGCACGGTTTGGTTCACGTTGAAGCCGGCATCCTGCAGGGCGTCAACGGGGGTTTTCTGGTAATCCGGGTTTGTGGAGGAACCGCCTGCCGTGCTGCGGAACACCGGGTCGATGCTGCCGCGGCCAAAGACCGTGACGTTGCGCTCAGACTCGGAAAGCGGCAGGGCATTGTTGCGGTTGTAGAGCAGCACGCTGCCCTCTTCCTCTTCCTGCTCACAGAACTGATAAGCGGCTTCGATGTACTTTTCGTAGCTTGCGTCAGACAGGGTGCCGTCAGCGGAGAACTCCGTGCCGCCGTAAGATGCGTCACCGCCTTCGATGCCGAGTGCGTGGTTGACTTCGCCTTCCTGCTGGAACGCAATAGTCGTTCCGGTCAGGACAAGGTTGGCCACCAGCACAGCCGCGCCGGACAAGCCCAGCCAACGGCGGGACTTGCTTGAGGTTTCCTTTTGTGCCATAGGTTTTTCTCCTTCCTAAACTGTCACAGATGAATGATACGATGCGCTTGCTGCCAAGGACTGCGCACTTCCCTTTTGCAGAAACCTTTCATATCTTTTTCACAAAGCTATCATAAAGGGAAGCGTTGACCGGGTCAATGGAGTTGGCGCAAACGTCAAAAAACACGGCACAAATGACACAAAAGCAAAGCGACTGCCGAAAGGCAGTCGCTTTTGGGTTATGCAGTTTCTTTTTGGCTTTTCCCGCAGGGGAAGGTGACCACCAGGTAAAAAATCGAGTCCTCCACAAAGCAGTCTGCCGTGCCGCCGTACAGCTCGGCAATGCTTTTGATGCTTTTTATGCCGTAGCCGTGCTCCTCGGTATCCTGCTTGGTTGTGACGATAGCGCCGTCCCGCAGCGTCGGCGGTGCGGGGGTGTAGTTCTGCACGCGGATGACCGCCATGTCACGGCAGCGGCTTATGTCCAGTGTGATGACCCGCTTAGACGCATCGTTTACCTGCGTCAGACACTCAATGGCATTGTCCAGCGCATTGCCCAGCAGGGAGTAAATGTGGTAGTGCTTCATATTCTCCAGACAGCTGCCGTCTGCCGAGCAGACCAGCTGAATACCTGCCTGCCCGCAGAGTGCCGACTTTTGGGTCAGCGTGATGTCCAGCGCCTTATTCCCGGTGAGATAGCGCAGGTTCAGGTTGTCCATCTCTTCTTCCAGACGGGCGCGTTCCTCATCTGTGGCGCGGGAATACTGCTGTTTCAGGTCATGGTAGCGGATGTTGATTTTTTCCATGTCTTTTTTTGCCTGCTCATACTGCTGCTTGTCACATTCCAGCAGCTGCGCCAGCGTTTCATTCTCTTGTTCCAGACTCTTGATGCTGCAATTTGAAAATTCCAGCGCCAGAATCGTGATGGCAAACAGGATGCAGAACGCATTCAGCGCCAGATAGGCGGTCATGTAGGACTCTGCGCTGCTGTCCAGAACATCCTCCAGCACAACGCTCAGGTAGACCGCGGCAATCAGAAAAAAGCCGGAGTACAGCACGGTCTTGACATTGTCAAACAGCAGGCGCCCGCGCCGGATGCGCCGGGTGAACAGCAGGTAGATGACCAGACAGACCACAAGGTTGCTGAAAAGCAGAATAACAAACTGGACGAGCCTGTCCGTGCGCCCATGCTGAAGCAGCCAAATAATGGGCATATAGGCCAGCTTACTGGCAATGTGCTGCACCGCGTAGGCACAGGTTGTATAAAACAGGGCGTGCAGCGGGCTGCAGTCAAAGCTGAACCATATCAGACCAAACAGCAGCGTCGTATACAGCAGCAATTTTGCCCACTGCGGCAGGAATGTCAGGGTGTCCGTCAGCGCAAGAAAGCCCCATACACCCGCCGCCAGCCGCGGAACGAAGCAGCTGCGGCGCTGCCCCCACGGGACAAACAGGCAGGCGCATAGAATCATACCCAGCTGGACTTGCTGGATCAGTATCCAATTTATGACCGGCACGGGTCTTCCCACTCCTTTTTTGCCATATATCGGGAGAATGCTTCGGTGAAGGCGTCCTTGTAGGTGCGCCCGATGGGCAGTGCCGCCCCGCCGATATAGACATTCATACGGCTTACCGCCGTGATACAGCGCAGGTTCACAAGATAACTGGCGCTGCATCGCACAAAGCCGTAGGGCGTCAGCTGCGCCGCGATTTCCTGCATCGAACCGCGGTTTTTGATGATCTCGGTCTTACCGTCCCCGCCGCACAGGTTGTACAGCAGGTCGTGCTGGCGCACCTCCACATAGGCGATTTCCGCTGCATCCAGCAGCCGCGTCACGGTGCCGTCCTTGACGACAATGTGCGGCGGCGCAGTCTTTTGACCGGCGCGCTTTTGCAGCACCTTCAGCGCCCGCGTCAGATACATATGGAAGGAGTACCACTGTATCGGCTTTACAATAAAGCCCAGCGCCCCGACACTGTACCCGTTCAGCGCGAATTGCTGCAAATTCGTGCAAAAAATGAGGATGACGTCTTGATCTGTCTCCCGGATTTTTTCGGCCAGTTCCATGCCGGACATCTGCGGCATATCAATGTCCAGATATAAAATGTCAAAATCACGGTCTTTCGCCGCCAGATAGACCGCCGCACAGTCGAACTCCTGTACGTTCAGTTCTGTGCCGTTCTCCGCGCCAAAGCGCGCCAATGCCTGTTTCAGTTGGTCTCTTTCTTGTTTTTCATCGTCCACAATGCCGATTCGGATCATCGTGCGTTCCTCCCTCCGCGCAAGGATCTATACAAATATGATATACCCCCGAACGCAGCCGCGTCAACCTTTTACGAGCGAATCCTCCAATTTTTCCAAGATATTTTCGGAATGCTGCGTGCTGCGCATGGAAGATTCTTGACCACTACGGTGGCAAAGGAATAAAAAAGCAGCAGATACATCGGCAAAATAACAGCACAGCCCCCGCCAGAAACTCATAGAGCTTGGCGGGGGCTGTACTATTTTAATCAGCCAATATTTAAATCAGGCCCATCAGGCTGGGCAGGCCCAGAGACAGAGCCGGGATGTAGGTGACGGCCAGCAGGGCGGCAACCAGTGCCGCAAAGTAGGGGATCAGCTTGGACGTGACCTGCTCGATGGAGACATGGCCAATGCCGCAGCCGACGAACAGAACCGAGCCGACCGGCGGGGTGATGTTGCCCAGGCACATATTGAAGATCAGCATAACGCCGAACTGGATCTCGGTCATGCCAAAGTTCATGGCGATGGGCAGGAAGATCGGGGTGAAAATCAGGATGGCCGGGGTGATGTCCATGAACATGCCGATGACCAGCAGGATGATGTTCATGAGCAGGAAGATGATGTACTTGTTGTCAGTCAGGCTCATCAGGCCGTTGGAGATGGCTGCCGGGATGCCGGAGTAGGCCATAACAAAGGACATCGCAGAGGAAGCGGAGATCAGGAACAGGATGATGCCGGACGTTTTGGCGGAGTTGAGCAGGATGCCAAGGAAGCCTTTGAAGTCGATGCTCTTATAGATGATGGAAAGAATCAGGCAGTAGAGAACCGCGATGCCTGCGCCCTCGGTGGCGGTAAAGACACCGGAGACGATGCCGCCGATGACGATGACGATGAGCAGCAGGGACGGAACTGCATCCCAGACGGTTTTCAGCACGCTCTGGCTGCGGTCAAAGCCGGTGGCCTTCATGCCGGCCTTTTTTGCGCCGATGAACGCTACGATCATGCAGCACAGACCCATCAGGATGCCGGGGATGTAGCCGGCCATGAACAGGGTGGAGATGGAGACACCGCCCGCGACGGTGGAGTAGACAATGAAGGCAGACGTCGGAGGAATCAGCAGGCCGGTGGGGGCGGAGGCAATGTTGGCGGCGGCGGAGTAGGCGGGGTCGTAGCCGTTTTCTTCCTCAATGGGGCTGATGCAGCCGCCCATGGCGGATGCGGCAGCAACGGAGGAGCCGGACAGCGCGCCGAACAGCATGTTGCCCAGGATGTTGGCCTGCGCCATGGAGCCGGGGATCTTGCCGACGAACAGCTGGGCAAAGTTGACCAGGCGCTTGGCAATACCGCCGTTGTTCATGATGTTGCCGGCCAGAATGAACAGGGGCACAGCAAGCAGTGAGAAGCTCTCCACGCCGGAGTTCATCTTCTGCATCGTGATAAAGGTGATCTGGTCCCAGGACAGGGTGGACATGGCGGTCACGATAGACGACGCCACAATGCTGATGGAGATAGGCACGCCGAGGAACAGCAGCACGCCAAACACGGCGAACAGGATAACGGTGGTCATGGTGATACTCATTTGTCTGCACCCTCCTTGGATTCAACTTTTTCGCCGGTGACGTCCTCATAGATGTTGATGATCTGCGCAATCACAATGAACACGCCGGAAATCGGGGCGATGGAGTAAACCAGGCTGCGGGGGATGCCCAGCAGGGCCGAGAACTCGCGGCTGGCGGAAACAGCCAGCTTGAAGCCGCCGATCGTGAAAACGAAGATTGCCATCAGGAGGATCAGGCCGTCGATGGCCACCAGCAGGGCGGTGTGGGCCTTGCCGGTGAACTTGTCGCGGATGAGGGTCAGCGACATATGCTCACGGGTGGAGAAGGCGTAGGCCGCGCCGATGAAACCGGTCCAGATCAGGCTGTAGCGGACAAGCTCCTCGGTAAAGGCTACGGGATTGTTGAGGACAAAGCGGGTGAAAACCTGAATAAGCACCAGAATGGTCATGAAGGAAAGAAGAATCGCACAGGCGATGCTCAGGATCTTATCCATCCAGAATTTAATCGTTGCAAAGGTGTTTTTCATGGCTTACTCCTCCCCTCTTGCCTTTTCAATGGTATCCATCAGCGTCTTGACGCCGGGATACTCTTCTTCGTAGGCTTCGATCATGGGCTGGGTGGCCTCGCGGAAGGCCTCCTTATCGACATCGTAGACGAACTCCACGCCCATCGTTTCCTGTGCCTCCTTGACAGCCTCCTCGACTGCGGTGTCCCACATGACCTTGTGGGCATCGGTGGAGTCGTGGGCAGCCTCGAGAAGAATCTGCTGATCCTCCGGGCTGATGGTCTTCCAGACCTTCTCACTCATGATGAGGACGTCGGGGATCATGGCGTGCTGGTCCACCGAGTAGACCTTGCAGACCTCGCCGTGCTTGCCGGTGGTCAGGGCGGTCTCGTTGTTCTCGGTGCCGTCAATGATGCCGGTCTGCAGCGAGGTGTAAACGTCGCCGTAGGACATGGCGACGGGAATGCCGCCCAGATAGCTCATCATGTCGGTCTGGCTCTTCATATCCTGCACGCGGATCTTCAGGCCCTTCAGGTCGGCGGGCGTGCGGATGGCGCGATCCTTCGTGTAGAAGGAGCGTGCGCCGGAGGTGTAATAGGTCAGCGTGACAAAGCCGTCATCACCGGTGGAGAGGAAAAAGTCCTGCATCTCCTGCGAGTCCATGACATGATAGAAGTCATCGGTATCGTTGAAGATATAGGGCAGGCCGAAGGTGTTGAAGGCATCGTTGTAGGTAGCCAGACCGGGTGCAGAAACCTTGGTCATGGCGATAACGCCGGCCTGCAGCTGCTCAAGGTTCTCGTTCTCGCTGCCGAGCTGGCCGTTGGGGAAGATCTTGACCTGGATGCGGCCATCGGTCTTTTCCGCGACCTCGTCCGCGAACTGGGTCATGGCGATGTGGACAGTGTGGGTCTCGGACAGGCCGTGGGCCAGCGTCAGCACCAGCGGATTCTCGGCGCTGTAGCCGGTGGAGTCGGCGGTGGTGCCGGACGCGCCGCAGCCGGTCATAACACCCAGACTGAGCGCAGCCGCAGCAGCCAATGCTGCGAATTTTTTGAACATGGTATTTCTCCTTCTTGTATGTATGCCGTTTTCCCCTTGGCCCCCTCTGAGAGGTGGCTGCCGCCGCAGCGGCTGGGGGAGAGAACCGTGCCATTACCCGAAATATTTCGGGCTGCGGCAAGGTTCAACCCCTCCGCCCCTACGGGGCACCTCCCCTGCTAGGGGAGGCAAGAAGCCGGGTTACATCCCGATCAAATCAAACTGTTCGAACGAGACAAGTACCTCGTGATCCTTCTCGGGGTTGGGGTACTTGATCTGGACGCTCTTGAGGCGCTGGCTGTAGTACCAACCGCTCTCGGCCTCCTCAAACTTGCGGCGGTGCAGGAAGTGCGGCAGCTCTTTGCCGTCCACCTGCACATAGAACGGGGACTTCTCGCGGTGGATCATATCGAGGTACATACTCTCGACGGCGGTCTCGTAGCTGCCCTCATTCGTGAAGGTCACGACGGTCTTGACGCCTGCCTTGACGGCGATCTTCGTCTTGAGATACGCGCCCTTGCGGTAATCGTTCGTGCGGCCGTCATCCTCGTACAGCGTGAACTCGGAATCCACATCGGGGGCCATCAGGATCTCCAGCGCGGTGGTCTTTTCGGTCATCAGGTTGTGCAGCTTGTTGCCGCTCATCGGGAGAATGGCACCGCTGCGCACAAACAGCGGGATGCTGGCAATATCAACCGGCACCTCAATCGTCTGGCCGGGGGCGTATTCCTCGCGGGTGTAGAAGTCGTAGAACCGCTCGTTTTTGTTCTCGGTCACGGGCAGGTAGACCGGGCGGACGGTCTGGCCCTTTTCAACGACGTTCGCAACCAGCAGAGAATCACCGAACATGAAGTCCACACCCTCATCGTAGGTGGCCGGGTCGTTCTGGAAAACGCTGAACGTCGGCTGCCAGATGGGCAGGCCGTTCTCATGCGCGCGCTCCATCAGGGAATACAGCGTCGGGCTGAGCTTATAGCGGAAGTCAATAGCGTCCTTGATGTACTGCTTTTTGTCGCTGTACATCCACGGCTCGGTGACGGTGTTGTCGGTGTTCGTGGAGTGGATGGAGAAGCGCGGCTGGAAGATGCCGTTCTGCACCCAGCGCACGAACAGCTCGCCCTCCGGCGCGGGGCCGAAGAAGCCGCCGATGTCGCAGCCGTGATTGGACACGCCGCAGAGCGCCATGCCCAGAATCGTGGCGATGTTGTATTTCAGGGTATCCCAGTGGGTCAGGTTGTCACCGGCCCAGACCTGCGCATAGCGCTGGATGCCCGCATGACCGGAACGGCAGACCGAGAACGGGCGGCAGTCGGGGTCATACTCCTCGATGGCCTCGTTGGACAGCTGGCACATCAGGTTGCTCATGACCGGCTTCATCGTGCCAATCGTGCTGCCCTTGCCCTCAAAGTAAACCTTAGCGTCCTTGTCAACGAGGGAGTCATACTCGCAGTTGTCGTTCCAGATGGAACGGCAGCCGTATTTCAGCAGCGCATCCTTAATGTACTGCTTCCAGTGCAGGCGGGTGGATTCCTTCGTGTAGTCCACAAACAGGCCGGGGCCGCCCCACCAGGTACCGACAGCCAGACCGTCAAGACCTGCATTGTCGTCGGAGGCGGGCAGGAACATGCCCTTCTCCTTCATCTCGTTCAGCAGCGGATGGACGAGCAGCATACCGGGCTTGATGTTGGGCGAGACGACGATGCCGCGCTTTTCCATCTGGGCGAACCAGTCCGCCGGGTCCTTGAAGCGCTTGTGGTTCCATGTGAAGGTGCAGCGCTTGATGCCCTCGGCGGTCTCAACGGCGCAGTAACCACTGGACAGCTGGAAGCCGTCGGCAGGGATGCCTTCCTCGCGGGTCGTGTCGATGAAGTCCAGCACGGCATCGTCGCTGTTCTCAGGCAGCTCGGGGTAGTACATCGAGCTGCCGAGGTAGCCCAGCGCGGCCTTCGGCAGCATGACGCTCTTGCCGGTCAGGTCGGTGTAGCGTTCGATGATCTCGCGGATGGACGGGCCTGCGATCAAAAACAGGTCAATGTCGCCCGCGTCGGTGCGATAGGACGAGTAGCGGTGCCAGTAGTTGCGCTTCTCGCGGCCCATGTTGAAATCGCACTCGGCGGTATTGTGGTAGAAGTAGCCGACAGCCTGCTTCGTGCCGCGGTTCAGGCGGATATAGAACGGAATGTGCTTGTAGAGGGAATCCGTCTCCTTGGCGTTGTAGCCCATGGCGTCGCCGGGAGCCATATTCATGTATTTCTCGGCCTTGTTGATCTCGCCGGATTTCTCGCCGAAGCCGTAGAAGCAGTCGTCTGCCTCGATCTGGCTGGCGTGGATGCGGCGGTGGTTGCTGTCCTCGCGGTAGGCCAGGTCGGGAATATCGGCGTGCAGCAGGCTGCCGTCCTTATCATAGACCATGATGCGGAACGGTGCCTTCTCGATGACGACCTTGAGGCGCGCACCCTGGATAACGGCCTGCCTGTCGCCGTCGGTCAGGGCTGCGGCGGCGGACTGGACGCGCTTGCGACAGTCCTTCATCAGCTCGTCGGTGCGGGACTCCCATGCGGTCATGGTCAGGCTGTAGGAGGCTTCATCCCAGTCGCCGTCAAAGCCCGCGCGGATGCGCAGTATATCGTCGGTCAGGAACCAGATGCGCAGCTCTACAGCGTTGGTGGCTACGGAATAATAGCTTCCGCAGTCCTTGACAGCGCCGCCGGTGTAGCACACTTTCATAGATTTTCTCCTTTCTATTTTGCGTATAATTGAATGGTGGAACTTGTTATTTGGCAGACAATGTGCATATTGTACAAAATTGCATAATATATTTTGTTCAATCTGCACATTGTGCCCTTCTTCGCCTTTATAATAACAAATTCTTCACAAAACTTCTGCCGTATTTGTAATGCAAATGTCGCAAAATGTGATATAATCGTGGTAAAGACAAAATTTAACAGGAGGCGTCGCTCATGATCCTGCAAAAAATGCCGCATTACGTGGATTCCATTCTGACGCAGGAGGATGCCAGTGCCGCCCTGCAGGACGGTCAGGTTGTCGTGGGCCTGTATACAAACCGGGAGAATGTCCAGTCGGTGGTCCACTCCCACCCGTATTATGAGATGATACTGCCGGTGGCGGGCAGCAGCGTGCGCTACTCCGTCGACGGCAGTGTCTACGATTTGCACCTGGGGGAGCTGATACTGTTTCCGGGCGAGATGTACCACTCCGGCAAGTTCAACATCACGGACACGACCTCGGAGCGGCTCGTCGTGCAGATAGCTCCCGGCATCTGGGAGCGTGCCTGGGCGCAAAGCGGCCTGCCGCGGCATGTCTGGTCGGGCGATCCTGTCATTCTGGACACTGACGCCGTCACGCAGTGGGACTTCCGCGGTCTGCTGGAGCGGATGGCCCAGACCGTGTATCTCGATGAAAAAATACGTGATACCGTGCAATGCTGCGAGGTCACGGAGCTGATTTTGCTGATCAGCCAAGTTGTGACCCGGCGGCACAATGCCCCGCCGCCCTCGGCCACCAGTCTGCTCGTCGCGAAGGCGGTTGCTTACCTTCAGGCCAACTACACCGACCCGCATCTGACCGTGGCCCAGCTGGCAAAGTACACCTACACCAGCCGGGAGCACCTGTCCCGCGTGTTCAAAGAGTACACGCTGGAAAGTATACACGGGTATCTAACCAACCTGCGTATGCAGCACTGCCGCAACGAGCTCGCCGACGGCACCGGCGTACTGGACGCCTGCACCGCCAGCGGTTTTGCAAATTACAGCAGCTTTTTAAAGAGTTTCCGCGCACTGTACGGCATCACCCCCGCCGAGTACCGCGCCCAACTAAGGCAGAGCCGCAGAACGCCATAAAGAAAACCACACATTGCGGCGTGCACGCTTTTTCAGGTAGATAAGCTGCGCTTCACAAAAATCCGCCGGGGAGCCTTCCCGTTTTTGGGAAGGCTCCCCGGCGGTATTTTGATTTATGGGTCGTTCTTATATACGATTATGCGATGACTTCCTGTCCGCATCAAAGGTATTTCCGCAGGGTCGGCACAAGAACGCTCATATTGATCGGCTTTGCGATATGGTCGTTCATCCCGGCGTCCAGCGCCACCTGTTTATCTTCGGAAAACGCATTTGCCGTCATGGCGACGATGGGGATATTTGCTTTTTGAGGATCGTCCATTCTCCGAATCTTTTTTGTCGCATCGTAGCCGTTCATCACGGGCATCTGGACGTCCATAAGGATCAGCTGATACGTTCCGTTCGCAGCTTTTTCCAGCATATCCACGCATTCCACACCGTCTTTCGCGCGGTCTACCGTACAGCCTTCTTCCTGCAGCAGCTCGGTGGCGATCTCCGCAT
>OLGL01000581.1_pt1 | contig 43927 bp, 37 predicted proteins | sample 1605041 | NCBI WGS metagenome assembly OLGL01 (sample SAMEA3888905, study PRJEB22519) | human gut metagenome | biome: human gut; feature: human-associated habitat; material: faeces | place: Denmark | collected 2010 | reverse complement strand
CCGTAGGCACACAGCGCCCCCAGGGCGGCCGCCAGCGCGGCCTTGGTCGTGTTTTCTTTCATGTGCGTATCTCCTTTCAATTTGTGATTTTGCTTTAATTTTTTGTGTATTGAGCACCTGATAACGCAGGCGCTCAAGCGGGAGGGCTAATCGCCCTCCTTTTACGTTATCGGCTCGTTGATTGTAGCGATAACTGCCGACGCGTCTGTGCAAATCAAAGAGATACGGAAATAATGTTCGCTGCCACTGGTTACGATAACGCCATCATCAGCATTGTTAAACGTCATGCCATTCCAAGCAAGGCCGTTGTGCAGATATGTCGATGTGCTGAACGTTCCGCTTGCATTGTGCAACGCGATTGCGCTGTAACTATCATTCGACGCGGGCAAGCTTGCGCCCTTGATGCGGAGCGTGTCACCAGCCGCAAGATGAATCAGGCTTGCTGCATCTTTGTTCGCTCCAATTGCCGCATACCCGCTCTGCGTCCGGTTGTCACCGCTTGAAGTACTCAAACGCGTGTCCGCCGAAATACCGATAGTATCAATGATGTTTGTGATGACTGCCGCACAGGTAATTACGATGTCGCCCGTTGCCTTGGAAATTGTGATTGTGTTTCCGGACACCGCCGACGCGGAGATATCCACACCACCCATCGTGACGGTGATTGTGCCGAGCTTCTTGAAAGTTCCCGTCGGCGAAAGCGCCGTGGTGTAGGCTGCGCCCTCGGCGATGGTGTCCGCCGTGTTGGATGATGCACAGTTGGTGAGATTGCGCGTGATGTTGTAAGTTACAGACGGTACAGAGGCTGCCGCAGTGATCGTAACCGCTCCCGTCACCTTGGCGATGTTGATTGCACCGCTGCTGGCCGTATAAGCCGTGGCCGTGATATCCGTGCCTCCCATTTTGACCACTACCGACGTGATCGTCTTTCCGCTTTCTGCTGCGATGGTCGCGGTGTACGCCTCGCCGTAATCCACCTGAGACGCGGCGTTACTAATCGTGCATCCTGTGAGATTTTTGGTGATCGTCTGATACCAGTGCAGCGTCTCAGGCGTCCCGCTGATCATGGCCGCGCGAAAGGCGTTGATATCGGTCATCGACATTCCGCACGTTCCTACGGCAAAGTGTACGCACTTGTCGCGGAATGTGTCGCCGGAAACGGCGTTGATCGCATTGATAAGCCCCTTCCAGTCTGATTCATTCCTTCGCCGCGCAGTCGCATCCGACCCGGAGCCGGAATAAAATGTAGTCAGCTCATAGTCCTTGTCGATGTCCGATTGACTCATGCCGAGCAAGCCCTCCAGCACACACGCGAGAGTACCGGTACGATCTGCACCTGCGGTGCAGTGAAAATATACCGGCTCCCGATGCGTCACTGCGTCGATCACGCAGCGGAGGTAAGTCTGCCATGTCGCTACCGGTGTCAGAGCGTACCATGCATATTGCTGTGTGCGTGTGTACCACACGTCGCGCCCAAGCGGAGATCCGGTCATGTCCGGCTCGTCGTCGGATCCTCCGCCTTCACGGCCACGGAGATCAAGATCATGCTGGATGCCCAGATCTCCGACGAGCACGTCCCGGTCAGCCGCCGCCAGCTTTCCGCCCCGGATCAGTAGGCCATATTTAACCGCGCCACCGTCGCACGGCCAGCCGCCAAGATCGCGCACGTTCCACGCGGTTGCCCCAGCCGATGTGCGTATCCAACGCAGCGCATCCAGCGGTTTGAGCGTGCCTGCTTTCCCGCTAGAGGCAAACGGCGTCAGAACGTTCGGTACTTCGTTGTAGTGCATCACCCCGCCAGCCGCCTGCCCAACGGGCTTGTAATTGCTAACAACCGCTGTTGCAGGCGCATAATTGGCGATTTGAGACGCGCTGTAGTCGCTTGAGTCATAGGTCACGTTGGCGAGATAATTGCGTACCGCTTCCGGGCACTGATGCCATGCGACTGCTTCACTCCCGGAAAGCGCCCGCACAGCATCTGCCATCTCAGCAACTTTGTACTTCGTGGCTGCTCCGTTCTTCTCACGGATTGCTGCCGCAATGTCCTGCACGGATGCTTCTTCATATAGCTTTTTCGCCATCAGTAGCCCACCTCCGTACCATCAGGCAGGGCAGCTATGACGCTGTTGACAATCTCCTGCTTATCAGCTGCCGTCCAGTAGTCCGTGCCCTTGACAGGGGTCTTGCCAGGTGCACCAGCAGTGCCGTCTTTGCCCGGTGCACCGGCAGGGCCTTGCGGGCCGTCAAACGCGCCGGAAGCTTTGGCCTGCGCAAGCGCTGCGTCCGTTGCGGCTTGCAGATCGGACTGTGAGATAGCTCCAACCTCTGCGGCGGAGTATGTTGGCTTGGTCTTAGCCTTTGCCCACTCCGGGACAGTCGGGTCGGTTTCCTCGATCGGGTGCGCGGCCAGATAATCAGCAACCGCCTTGACGATGTCATCCGGGTCTACGCCGCCCAGCCCCTTGATAAGCTCCATCAGCTGATCGTACACGTCTGGCGTGGGGTTGGCGGGAGCACCGCTGGGCGTGGTGACGGACGGTAGCACCCGCAGGTCCGCCGCCCGGCTGGTGTGCAGGTCTCCGGCGTACAAGCCCACGGATGCCCACCCCGGCGTGCTGAGCGCCGGCAAAGCCGCCGTGTCGCCGGCGAATACCACGTCCTGATAGGTGCCGTCCGCCAGGTTCACCCGCATGGTTTTGGTGTCGTAGGGGGTCCACTCCTGATCCAGGTCCCACGCCACCGTGTAGTCGCTGTTGCCGCAGATCACAGTCCCCGTGCCTCCGGCCCGCTTGTCCCGAATTTTGATCTTGATTTCAGGCATTTGTATCATCTCCCTCCGGATACGCCCGCACGCGGCGGAAAAGTTGCACCCGCTGTTGCCGTCTCCTCTATTCTAACGGATGCCGGGCCGGGATTTCTCCCCGGCCCGGCATTTTTTTCAGCTTCCCCAAGCGTTTGGGATTCTCACTCCCACGGTGTGCCCTTGTCGCTCCAGGTGGAATTTTTCAGCGCCAGCCACATGGCCTTCTGCTGGCTGGGCGTCAGGCCCATGGACTGGATATAGGCTATGTACTTGGCCTTCAGGGACCCGGACACGGTTTTGCCCTCCGCATCCATGCGCCCATTGTCTTGGTCGTCTATGGCGTTGAACACCTCCCGCAGATACGGCAGCTTGTTCAGGGGGTTCAGGTCGCTGGCCAGATTGCCATGCAGTCCGCCGAAGGCGTTCCACAGCTTCTCCCACAGGGTGTCGTCGTCATCGTCCCGCAGGGCATCCGCCAGTGACTCCACCACAGCCGCCGCCAGCGCCGACACCACATATGCCTGATAAGCCCGCCCCACCGTTTTCCAGTTCCGCCGCCAACATGAGCTTGTCTGCCAGGTCCTCCAGCTTGCTGCCCTTGCCCTTGATCTGGTCCCGGATGGACCGGCCCACATCCGTGTCGAAAAAGCCCATGTTCTTCCACAGGGCGATGCCGCTGTGCTCCAGCATCTCCGCCGTGGCCTGCCTGGTGCCCATCCGGTCGCCGAACGCCGCCGCCAGATACTTATAGTCCAGTACAGCCGCCGCGAGGACGTATGCCGTGGGCTGCAGCAGTGCCACCCGCAGGTTGGCCGCCACCGCCGCCCGCTTATAGTTGGAGATCATCTTGTCGGCGAAAGCCTCGCCCCGTGCGCCGCTCTCCTTCACGCCGTTTAAGTCTTTCAGGAACTGGACCACATACCGGTTGGCCGACTGCCCATAGGCTTTGGTCATGGCCCGCTGCACCGTCCGGGTGTTCACCTGGCCCGTCTCGTTCTTCACGCTGTCCTTGTAGTTGTACCATTTTTGAGCGTCCACAATAGGGATCACCAGGGCGTTATACTTGGCCATGTCCGCCATGTGGTTGCTGAACACGTCGAAGATACCCCGCAGCATGATGGCGTTGTTGGCGTTCTGCACCAGCGGCTTCACGGCGCTGATGTTCTGCAGCCGATACAGGCTGCCCTCCGTGCCGTCCCCGGCCCGGGAAAGCCGGTCCTGGCTGTCTGTCTCGATGGGGTAATAGATCTTCTCCGTGAAGCCCCGATACCCGAATCGCTTCATGGTCACCTCGTTGCCCCACTTGGAGCCCTGCTCCGTCATGTACTTCTGCAGCTTATCCGCCACGGCGATCTGCCCCGGCGTCAGCTGGCCCAGCAGCCGCCCCAGCATCTGGCCGTCCATCTTATAGTGCTCGTCCTGCTTGATGGCCTTTTTGCGCAGCTTCCCCCGGGTCTCGATGTCGGTAATGCGGATGCCTCCGCCGAACAGGTGTCCCAGCGCCTGCTTGCGCTTGCTCAGGCAGTACAGGCCCATCAACTGCGCCGTGGTCATGCTCACGGTCACGGTCTCGCCCTCCTGGTCCAGCAGCTCCACCCGGCGCACCTCCGTGTCCCATGCACGGGCCTGCTCGTCCGTTATGACACCCTTCCGGAAGTCCAGCACCTGCTTGCTGTTAAAGGCCAGCTTGTCCCAGCCGTCCTGCAGCTCCTCAAAGATGGCCCTGCCGCCCTCGCCGAACCGCTGGAACGCATACCAGGGCAGCGTGTTGTCCCACGCCACAAAGGTTTCCGCCTTTTCGGCAGCCCCCTTGTACTGGCCCCGCCGGTGCAGCTCCGCCATGGTGTCCTCCGCCGCATCCGCCACCCGGATGAAGGTGCGGTTTTCCAGCAGCTCGTTCATCTTGGTAACGGCCCGGGTCACGGTGGACAGGATCACGTCCAGGTCCCTCAGCTGCGTCAGGTTCATTCGCCGCAGCACCGTTTCCGTGGGCATGCGGTCCTCGATGATGTTTTCCACCATCTGGATGTGCTTTGTCATTAGGTCCGTCAGTCCCGGCGGCAGGTCCAGATAGCCACCCAGGGCGTCCTCGCTGCCCTCCGTGCCCTGCTGGAAGGCCTCCTGGTCCGCCAGCACCCGGCGGATGCCCTCCATAGCCCGGCAGTATTCCTGGTCCGCCCGGGTGGCCCGGTCTCCCCGCAGCGACGACCGACTGGAGTAGTCCAGCGCCGTCAGCAGCTGGGCCACGGGCTTTTTCAGCGGCTCCGGAATGTGCTTCTTGTCGGTGTTGGTGTTCAGCCGGTCCGCCAGCTGCCTGGTGGTGCGCTCGATCTTGGCGGTAACGGCCCGCCTCCGCTCGCTCTCCTCCCGGCGCTCCCGGTACTGGACCAGGCTCTCCTGCTCCCGCCGCCGGGCATCCTGCAGCCGCTGCTCAAACTCCGCCTGGAAGTGCTCCTTTTCCGCCGCCACCGCGCCGGTCAGCAGGTCGTCCACATAGCCGCGCTCCCGCTCCAGCAGCTTCCGCATGGGGCCCATGCTCTCAATTTTCAGCAGCTTCTCGTCCAGCTGGTCCAGCTTCTCCGCGTACTGCGCCGCCTTTTCCCGGGCCAGCAGCACCTGCTGCGTGGTCAGCGGGTGTACGCCGGACTCGTGGTCCGCCAGCTTTTGCTGGTGGTAGTCCAGCCACCGCTCCCACTGGGCCGCCGACTTGGCCTTCTCCTGGTACTGGGCCAAAAGCCCCCGCTCCAGGTCGTTCTGCGCCGTGGTCTCCAGCGCGTTGGCCAGCAGCTCCCGGTCCGTGATCTTCGCCTCCCGCACGGAAAATTTTTCTTGACTATTTCCGGCAGACGGGCGTATACTGTCAGTAGAAGGTTGAGCATTGGGGTCAACGCTTTCAGCGTTGTCCCTCACGTCGGCATGTAAAGTCCGCCGGGTGCTCGACCTTTCATTTTGTCTTTCTGCATGGAAGCTATATACATAGCTTCCATCGCTCCGTTCCTTGACGTTGATCGTCACGCGATACGGAGCGGTTTCGCTTTCTCCGTATTCCTGGAACAGGATGTCGTTGATAAAATAGTGCCACTGCTTGACTCCCTGGTGAGTAACAGAATCTTTCCCGGTTTCCGCCTTCGAATAATTGTATGTCGCTCCCTCAGCAATCTCATAATAGTCGTCCGCGAGATCAAGTGTCACCCGCTGTTCTGCCGCGCTCCCATGGCGGTTTCCGCCCATGAGCTTAGATGCATCAGACCGGGTTCCTGCTTTCTCGTCATACGTCGGATCAAATTGTGCCTTTATCGCCCGGGTCGTTCCGTCTGCGTCTCGGACCACCAGCGGCAGCGGCTTTTTGCTCCAAACACTCTGAATGAGTTTCAGAATGCGCTCTGCCTTTGCCGCCTTGGGGGTTCCCTTCGGGAAATTGGATTGATAAATCGGTCTCCCGCTTTCTTCATCCGTTCCCACTCTGGCCTGATAGCGAATGTCCGGGTCCCCGGTGGGGGTGAGATTGTCGATATTCTTCACCTGTGCGGGGTCCAAAGCAATGTATGCCTCTGTGCTCCGGCCCCAGCTTCCCTGGTCCTTTTCCAGAAACACGCCGTCATATCCGTTTTCTCTCAGCGCAGCGGTGGCCGCCTTCTTTGCTTTCAGTGCAAGTGCATCCTGTTTTTTCGTCCACTCCTTGACCACTTCGTCCTCTGCATTGAACGCGGCATCGAAGCCTTCCGCATTATATGCGGCACGGGCTGGTGCATCCGGGTTCTCTTTTCTCCACCGCGTGAGGAAGTCCACAAAGGCTCTTTTTGCTTTCTCAAATTTGGCCCCGTACTCCTTGTCGATATTCCCGGACTCTGCCTTGAGCGATGCATATTCCTCCGACATTCGCGCCAGGCTTTGCACCAGCTGTTCTCTATTGTCCACACGAAGCGGGTTCTGGATATTTGCGTACAGCTGCATTTGTTTCTTTCCCCGGACTCCGATGTCTCGGGATGTCTTTTTGAGAAAAACGCCGAATGGCGTCTCATCGTCCCCCGTTCCCGCACCCTTGTGTTCGGTGTCGAATACAGTGAAATCCCCGTCCGTCTGGTGATACATGACGAGCAAATTCCCGTTCTCGTCTCTCGCTTTACTGTTGCGGAAGAATTCCTGCTGGGCAGGAGTCAGCTCTCGCCCAGTGCTGTCCCGCACAGAAAATTTGGTATTGCTTTTTTCGTTTCCAGGGCGTATACTATCCTTAGACGCAGTGTTGATGGTCGGCGTAGTCCCTCCCGAAGAAGCAGCAGCTTCGGTGATACCCCCGACGGTTGTAGACACTGCGTTTGCTTTTTCTTGGAACACAAACGCAGAACCGTCCGGCATGATGATCCTGTGCGTGTGATAGTGGTTCTTTCCCGTCAGTTGGACAACAGCAGCCATATTCCCGCGGATGCCATTGATCTCCACCGGCGCCGCAATCGTAACCGTTCCAAAGTTCCGTCCCTTATGGTTCTCTCTGGATTCGATAACGATCCCCCTTTTCAAAACCTTGGGCAGCATAGTGAATGTCGCAATCTCGCCGTCCCGTTTCAGATAGTTCAGTCCTTGATTGATGTGACGTGGCTCAAAGTAGATGCTGCCAAATCCCCGTCTGTCAACCTTATACCCCGTAGGTCTCAGGATGGTTTCGGCCCACTGTCTTTTCTGCGCAGTAGTCATCCGTTCTATCCCAGACACCATTGCAGAACCCACCGGCTCCATGGCCTCAAGCGCCTTGGCATATGCATGGCAAGCAAGTGGAGGGAGATTTGTCAGACGAACTCTCAAAACTTCGGCAAGTTCACAGCCAAACCTGCGCCGACTACAATGCTGTGAAGAACAACTACGACCACATTCACGACGACTATCTGTTTTGGGTCAAGTTTGGAGCGATTGCCCCAGATGGGGCCTCACAGTATCACATTTTCCCCGATTGCGTGGATTGCAACCTCACCGCTTTTTGGATATATAACAGCGAGGCATCGATTGATCAGGGATATAAGGTATGCCGCTTTTGCAGTTCTCGGCGGGCCAATCTATTGAATTGATTTACTCTTTACTCATGCCCATTCATTCCTTACGTCTTAAATTGCATACCTTAGGTATTTTGTCAAGAATATTTTTATTCCCTAGGTATATTCTTCTTGGCTTGTAGTCTTTTGCATGCTTTAATGTTGGGTGAGGAGGTGAATCATGGATACAATTAGTGCGCGCATTGCCGCCGTCATTAAGGCGAGCGGCCTTACAAAGACCGCATTTGCCGAGAGGCTTAATGTGTCTCAATCATTCGTATCTCGCCTTGCGGTCGGTGCATCCGTTCCCAGCGACCGCACGATTGCGGATATCTGCCGGGAGTTCAACGTCAACGAGCACTGACTGCGCACCGGGGAAGGGGAGATGTTCTCCACCCTGTCCCGGGAGGAGGAAATCACCAGGTTTGCCATGGAGATCATCCGGGACCCGGACAGCGAGTTCCAGCGGCAGCTGCTGACCACCATGGCCCGATTGGAGCCTGCCCAGTGGAAGCTCATGGAGCAAATGCTGGACCAGCTGCTTCAGCAGCGGCAGCAGTCCACCCCGCCGGAGGGCGGCGAATAAGCAAAACAGGAGGGGGACCCGCCGCCGTGGCAGGTCCCCCCTCCTGTTTGTCTCTTGTTTGTCTTTCAGACTAAGTACAGCGCTGCGGTGTACAGGATCCGCAGCTGCTCCTCCGTGGCCTGCCCCAGCAGGCGCACGATCTGCTCGATCAGGCTCTTTCTTTCCTCGTCGCTGCTCATAGCTCGTCCTCCCACAGGTACTCTACAGATGTCATCAGGGCTTTGGCGATGCGCAGCGCGGTCACCACGTTGGGTAGTCTGTTGCCTCCTTCCACCTCTGTGATGGTGGTTTTCCCCACGCCCGCCATTCTGGCCAACTCCCTCTGGGTCAGTCCAAGATATTCCCGCCTGTCGCGTAGTTTTTCATTCATCCCGACCATATACTACCACAGATTAGCCTCCTCGTGTGAAAAATGGCCTGAATTCAGGCCATCACCTGTTGAGTTTTTGCGCGTATTGTCTATTTCTTCGCTTGACATTGCGCGCATATGAGTCTATTCTGTAATTATGCCCCGGAATGTGGAGAATTATTATCGTTTGCAGGAGGTAGAAAAAGGAACCCGAAATGTATCAGTTACCCCTCCAGCATACGCCCCGAAAACGTCCTGATCTATCTACGGAGGCACGTAGATGAAGATACCAAAGGCTACAAAGCTGCCATCCGGCAGATACCGGGTGCAGGTGCAGGTAAACGGCAGAAGGGTAGGGGAGACCTTCGACACGCCCGAGGAGGCGCAGTATTGGGCCGCCGGGATAAAAACCAGGATGAAGGACGCCAACAAGCCCGCCAGAGGGGTTACTGTGACAGAGGCTGTGGACCTGTACCTGGAGCGCCGCAGCGCCGTACTGTCTCCGGCAACCATCGCCGGTTACCGCAGGATCCAGAAGAACCTGTTTCCGCCCATCGCGGATATTCAGGTAGCCGATCTATCCCAAGGAGATATTCAGCGCTGGGTCAACCGCATGGCGAAAGAGGGGAAAGCCCCCAAAAACCATATTCAATGCCCACGGGCTTCTTAGCTCTGTCCGGTCTGAGATACTCCCGGACGTACCCGCTCTGCGGACCCGGCTTCCGCAAAAAGAAAAGCAGGAAATCCAGATTCCTGCCAAGACGGAGGTTGCGGCCATCGTCGAGCATTGCCGGGGAACAAAGTATGAACTGCCTATCATGCTGGCCATCTGCCTTGGTCTGCATGTTTCCAAAATTCGCGGTCTCCGCCGGTCAGATATCGACGGTGAATATATCACGATCCGCAGGGCCATTGTGCAGGGGGAAGATGGGCCCATCGAGAAGGGACCAAAGACCACCAGCGGCTTTCGCCGTGTCCATATCCCAAAGCCCGTACAAGAGCTGCTGGCCACTGCACCGCACACGTCAGACCATCTCACTGAACTGACCGGTCACGCGATATATTGCGGCTTTTCCCGTATCTGTGAAAAGGCGGGTGTTCCGCATTACCGGTTCCACGATCTACGCCATGTGAACGCCTCTGTTATGCTGGAGGCGAAGGTCCCGGACAAGTACAGCATCAAGCGCATGGGACATGCCACGCCCAACATGCTCAAGACCACATACCAGCACATTTTCCGCGAGGACGAACGTCTATATGACGATGTCATTGAGGAGGGGCTGGAGGCTATCCTTCACCCGGACAAGTAGTCCGGTTTTCGTGTGCATTTCCGTGTGCGTTTTTAACGCAAACAATGCACACGAACTGTAAAATCCTGTGGCATTTTGCAAAATTGTAAAGCCAGAAAACCCGCATGGATAAAAGGAAAAGACCAGAAACCGACGTGGCTTCTGGTCTTTCATTTTGGTGGAGCAGGGGTCTCCAAGGATGAACACCCCTCTGATGCTCCGGTTTCTCCTTCAAAGGCCATTTCGATAGTATATAGGCGCTTGCCTGCTGGAGGCGGTGCAATGGTGCGCAGAATGTGCCGGCTTACGATGTTTTTTCTTCATCATAGACACTTTCTAAAAATCTTGGGTCAGCCCATATCGGCGGACAGTGCCTTGTCGATTTGGGCTTGCAGTGCCTCCGCCTGATTCTTTTCCGTAATAGCGCCCACAATGGGATCGCCCACGATGTTGCCGTTGCGGTCCACCACATAGGTGGTGGGGTAGGCGAACACATTCTCCACAAACTTGCCGGCCTCGCCCTGGGCGGGGAAGTAGACATTGGGATAGGTGACGCCCTTCTTGGACAGAACGGACTTGGCCTCGGAGATGGCAGCCTCATCGCCGCCCAGGGTGAAGGAATTGATGCCGATGACACCGCCGCCCTTCTTGGTCAGCTCCTGATGCAGGGACTCCAGCTCGGACAGCTCGCCCACGCAGGGATTGCAGGTGGTGAACCAGAAATTCACCACGGTGACGGCGTTCTTGGAGAACAGGTCATCGCTCTTGACGGGGTTGCCGTTGAGGTCCTTGCCCTCGAAGGCGGGGAACTTCTGCGTCTTGTCGCCGTCGCCGGGGGTCGTGGGGCTGTCGGCAGGGATGCTGTCACCGTTGCCCGGGGCCTTGGGAGCCGCCTCGGGGAACTTGGCCTCAATGGCGGTCAGGGTGCGCTCGATCTCCCGGATCTTCTCGCCGCCCTGGCGCAGGAGCTTCAGCTCGTCGGCGGTAAACTTGTCCTTGGCGGATTCAATGGTGTCCAGCAGGAAATCACCGTAGTTCTTGCCGTCCTCCTGCATGGTCATGCCCTTGTCGGCAGACAGGAACACCTTCTCCCAAAGGGACTGGTTTTCCATCAGAATGGCATTCTCCTGATCCATCAGAGCCTTGTACATAGCGGCCGCCTCCTGGGCGTTCTTGGGCTCGCTGTTGGACGTTGTCATGTCGTCGTTGCCCTTTTTGCCGCAGGCGGCCAGGGACAGCACCAGCAGTGCTGCCAGCAGCAGGGTCAGCAGTTTCTTTGCGCTCATTTTGGTTCCTCCTAATTATTGTTGTTCGTTGGATTCCTGCGGCATTTCTGCCGCAGCAGGTTTATGTTCACCGTCTCCGAAGCCATAGCGGAAACACACGGCGTTTGTGGGACAGGCACGGATGCACATCCCACAGCGGATGCACTCGGTGTGGTTGGGTGTCTTGGTCACATCCACATCCATCTTGCAGGCTTTGGCGCATTTCCCGCAGGAGACGCACTTGCTTTTGTCCACCTTCATCTGGAACAGGGATACCTTGTTCAGCAGGGCATAGAACGCTCCCAGCGGACAGAGCCATTTGCAGAAGGGACGGTAGAACACCACGCTCAGCACGATCACCGCCAGCAAGATGCCGAATTTCCATGTAAACAGGCTGCCCAGCGCCGCCCGGATGCCGGAATTGGCCAGGGACAGGGGAATGGCCCCCTCCAGGACCCCCTGTGGGCAGAGGTATTTGCAGAAGAACGGGTCGCCCATGCCTACATCGTTCACCAGAAGCGCCGGCAGCAGGAAGACCATCACCAGCAGCACGGCGTACTTCAGGTATGTCAGAGGTCTGAGCCTCTTTGTGGAGAGCTTCTTCGTAGGAATCTTATGCAGCAGCTCCTGAAACCAGCCGAAGGGACACAGAAAGCCGCAGATAAAGCGTCCCAGCAGGACTCCCAGCAAAATGAGGAAACCTGTGATATAATAGGAGAAGCTGAACCTTGACGAGCCTACCACCGCCTGAAACGCCCCGATGGGACAGGCCCCGGAGGCCGCCGGGCAGGAGTAGCAGTTCAGCCCCGGCACACAGACGGTTTTCCCCGCGCCCTGATACAGTCCGCCCTTGAGAAAATTCGGCAGATGCAGGTTGGTCAGCAGCGTCGCTCCCGCCTGGATCCAGCCCCGGAAGCGGGACAGTACCTGAGATACGCCGCGTTTTTTCTTACCCAATGCCCACACACTCCAGACACAATTTGATTGCTTTGCTCAGCACCGTCGCTGCCTCGCCCCGCCAGACACCGAAGCACAGCATGGCGGCTCCCGCTGCCAGCAGGATCACCTGGGCCGCCGCCTTTTTTACATGGCTCATTTTTTTCACCCTTTCCGATTTTCTGCCCCTATCATAGCGCAGGGGAGTTAAAGTCCCTGTTAAGAAGAAAGATTTAACACAAACCTTATCTGTTTTTGCTATAATTAAGAACAACGTGAACATGAAGAAATGTAAAAGGAGGGCTCTCATGCACCTTTTGGTTATTGAAGACGAACGCGCCTTGTGCGAAACCATCGTCCGCAGCCTGCGGCGGCTGGCCTACAGCGTGGACTACTGCTACGACGGGGAGAAGGCTCTGGAGCTGCTGGGCGTGGAGCACTACGATCTGGTAATTCTCGACCTGAACCTGCCGGGAAAGGATGGCATGACGGTGCTGCGAACCCTGCGGCAGACCGACCGGGATACGCGGGTGCTGATCCTCTCCGCCCGCAGCGAGGTGGAGGACAAGGTGGAGGGGCTGGACGCCGGGGCCAACGATTATCTGGCAAAGCCCTTTCATCTGGCGGAGCTGGAGGCCCGCATCCGCAGCCTGACCCTGCGGCAGTTTACGCAGCAGGGCGTACTGCTGACCTGCGGAGGTCTGCGTTTTGACACCCGCTCCCGCACCGCCGCCGTCAACGGGCAGACGCTGACGCTGACCCGCAAGGAGACGGGGATTTTGGAATATCTGATGGTGCATCAGGGGCGGCCGGTAAGTCAGGAGGAGCTGATGGAGCACGTCTGGGACAACAGCGTGGACAGCTTCAGCAACTCCATCCGGGTGCATATTTCCGCCCTGCGCAAAAAGCTCCGCGCCGCGCTGGGCTACGATCCCATCCGCAACCGCATCGGCGAGGGCTATCTGATGGGAGGCGATGAGGCGTGAAAAAGATTTCCCTGCAGTGGCGCATCACGCTGATGACTGTTCTGCTCATCGGCGTTACCTGCGTGGCTATGAATCTGCTGCTCTGCTCCTCCGGCGTGTACTATATGGACAAAATTGCGGACGCCTTGCAGGGCAGCGGCACGGTGATCCTGAATGAGGGCGAAGCAGCGAGCTTTGACCCGCAGCTCATAGCGCCCAACGAGGAGCTGACCATCGTCGTCAATGGGGCGCAGGGACGCTTCCGCACCACCAACTGGTATATCACGGCGGCGGTGACGATCCTGAGCGGCATTCTTGCTTACTTCGTCAGCGGACGTGCTCTCAAGCCCCTGCGCAGCTTTGCTTCGCAGGTGGAGAAGGTGCAGCTGAACAATCTGGCGGATATGAGGATCGACGAAGATGTGCTTCCGGAGTTCAGGCAGCTCAGCCGCTCCTTCAATCAGATGCTGGAGCGGCTGAACAACGCCTTTGCCGCCCAGCGGCAGTTCACCGGCAATGCCGCCCACGAGCTGCGCACGCCGCTGGCGCTGATGCAGGCGCAGCTGGAGCTGTTTTCCGCAGAGCACCCTGATGTGCAGCCGGAAACGGCGGAGTTCCTCACGCTTTTGCGGGAGCAGACGGAACGGCTGACCCAGATGACCAGAACACTGCTGGAGATGAGCAATCTGCGGCATGTGGCGCGGAACGAGCGGATCCAGCTGGCTCCCATGATCGAGGAGATCTTCACAGATCTCGCGCCGCTCTCAGATAAGCGCGATGTCACACTGACGGCGGAGGGCGACGGCATTATGACCGGCAGCGACGCGCTGATCTACCGGCTGATCTTCAACCTGGCGGAGAACGCCGTCAAGTACAACCGGCCGGGCGGCTCGGTGCGGGTTTCTGTCACTCAGGAGCCGGAAAAGCTCCTGCTCCGCATCTCCGACACCGGCTGCGGCATCCCGGAGGAGTATCAGCGCAGTATCTTCCAGCCCTTCTTCCGGGTGGACAAATCCCGCAGCCGCGAATACGGCGGCGCGGGGCTGGGGCTCTCGCTGGTGTGGGAGATCGCCGAGCTCCACGGCGGCTCCGTTTGGGTGGAGGAGAGCTCGGAGAAGGGCACCACCATTGCGGTGGGACTGCCGGTACAGTGATACGAAGAAGTGCCGGATCGCGCCGGTCTCCTATCCGCCAAAATCTGCCCGCCGGGGCTTTACGGCAGTCCGGCGGGGTGGTATACTCCTGGGGAGACGTTTTACGGAAGCGAGGAGCAGCGCATAGTCTCGGGCGAAATCTTCAACCAAGGAGCAAGCATCATGAAATATCAGACGGTTTTATTCGATATGGACGGCACACTGCTGGACACCCTGACGGACATGGAGGCGGCAGTGAACCACATCCTGACGCAGTACGGCTACCCCGCCCGGACCCTGGAGGAGATTCGGCGGTTCGTGGGCAACGGCGCGGGGCTGCTGATCCACCGGGCCCTGCCCCAGGGGGTGGACCCTGCCCGGGAGGCGGAGGTGCTGGCGGCGTACCGGGCGTATTACCAGGCCCACAACTGCATCCGGACCCGGCCCTATGAGGGCATTCCGGAGCTGCTGGCGGCCCTGCGCCGGGCGGGGGTGCGGACGGCGGTGGTGTCCAACAAGCCAGACGAAACCACCCGGACCCTGGCGGCCCGGTTCTTCCCGGAGCTGGACGGCGCCCTGGGCCAGCGGGACGGCGTGGCTGCCAAGCCTGCCCCGGACATGGTGCAGGCGGTGCTGTCCCGGCTGGGGGCGGATCCCGGGCGGGCCCTGTATGTGGGCGACAGCGAGGTGGACGTGGACACCGCCCGGAACGCGGGCCTGGCCATGATCGGCGTGTCCTGGGGCTTCCGGGGCCGGGCGGCCCTGGAGTCCGCCGGGGCACCGGCGGTGGCCGACACTCCGGCGCAGCTGCTGGAGCTGCTGCGGTAAGAGGGCGGGCAGATGCCCGGCCCCACGGGACTTTTGCGGACAACAGCCCGGCGGCGCTGATTTCAGCGCCGCCGGGCTGTTATGTAACGGGAAGATTATTTATTGGACAGATACTCGTCGATGGACTTGGCGCCCAGCTTGCCGGCGCCCATGGCCAGGATCACGGTGGCCGCGCCGGTGACAGCATCGCCGCCGGCATACACGCCCTGGCGGGAGGTGAGACCATCCTCGTTGACGATGATGCCGCCCTTCTTGTTGACCTCCAGGCCCTTGGTGGTGGACTTGATCAGGGGGTTGGGGGTGGTACCCAGGGACATGATCACAGCGTCCACGGGAAGCTCAAACTCGCTGCCCTTCTTCTCCACGGGACGGCGGCGGCCGGAGGCGTCCGGCTCGCCCAGCTCCATCTCGATGCAGGTCATGCTCTTGACGCAGTCCTGCTCGTCGCCGTTGATCTGGACGGGGTTGTTCAGGGTCTTGAAGATCACGCCCTCCTCAATGGCGTGCTCTACCTCCTCGTGACGGGCAGGCAGCTCCTCCATGCCCCGGCGATACACCACATACACGTCGGCGCCCAGGCGCTTGGAGCAGCGGGCGGCGTCCATGGCCACGTTGCCGCCGCCTACCACGGCCACCTTCTTGCCCTTCAGGTCCATGATGGGGGTGTCGGAATCCTCGCGGTACGCCTTCATCAGATTGATGCGGGTCAGGAACTCGTTGGCGGAGTACACGCCCTTCAGGTTCTCGCCGGGAATGTGCATGAACATGGGCAGACCAGCGCCGGAGCCCACGAACACGGCCTCAAAGCCGTTCTCCTCCATCAGCTCGTCGATGGTGATGGTGCGGCCCACCACGGTGTTGGTCTCCACCTTCACGCCCATGGCTTTCAGACCGTCCACTTCCTTCTGGACGATGCTCTTGGGCAGACGGAACTCGGGAATGCCGTATACCAGCACACCGCCGGCCAGGTGCAGAGCCTCGAACACGGTGACGTCATAGCCCTTCTTGGCCAGGTCGCCGGCGCAGGTCAGGCCCGCAGGACCGGAGCCCACCACCGCCACCTTGTGGCCGTTGGGCTGGGGCTTTTCGGGGGCCTCGGTGCTGTGGGCGTTGTGCCAGTCGGCCACAAAGCGCTCCAGACGGCCGATGCCCACGGGGTCGCCCTTCTTGCCCCGGACGCAGTGCATTTCGCATTGGCTCTCCTGGGGGCAGACGCGGCCGCACACGGCGGGCAGGGAGCTGGTCTGATGGATGACCTGATACGCACCCTCATAGTCGCGCTCCACGATCTTGGCGATGAACTCGGGGATGCGGACATTGACGGGACAGCCGTCCACGCAGGGATGATTCTTGCAGTGGAGGCAGCGGGCGGCCTCGTCCAGGGCCTGCTCCTCGGTGTAGCCCAGGGCCACCTCCAGGAAGTTCTTGTTCCGGACGTTGGGGTCCTGAGAGGGCATGGGATTCTTATCCAGGCGCATGTTGATCTTGGCAGCCATGTTACTTTACCTCCTGCTTGAACAGATTGCAGACTTCCTCGTGCTTGCGCACCTCGAAGTCGTGATACATCTGGTTGCGCTTGACAGCCAGATCCCAGTCCACCTGCTGGCCGTCGAAGTCGGGGCCGTCTACGCAGGCAAACTTGGTCTCGCCGCCAACGGTCAGGCGGCAGCCGCCGCACATACCGGTGCCGTCGATCATGATGGGGCTCATGGATACGGTGGTGGGCACGCCGTAGGGCGCGGTGGTCTTACAGACAAACTTCATCATGACCATGGGGCCGATGGCGAAGATCTCGTCATACTGGTTGCCGGCGTCCAGCAGCTCCTGCAGCGCCTGGGTGACCAGACCCTTCTGGCCATAGGAGCCGTCGTCGGTGCAGACCTTCAGCACGGAGGACACGGCCTTGAACTTGTCCTCCAGAATGACCACGTCCTTGCTCTTGAAGCCCACAACGGCGTGAACCTCGGCTCCGCAGTCGTGGAACTTCTTCAGAACGGGATACGCGATGGCGCAGCCCACGCCGCCGCCGACGACACAGACCTTCTTCTTGCCCTCGGTTTCGGTGGGCTTGCCCAGGGGGCCCACAAAGTCGTGCAGATACTCGCCCTGCTGCTTGTGGCTGAGCTTCTCGGTGGTGGCGCCCACGGTCTGGACAATGATGGTGACAGTGCCCTTCTCGCGGTTATAGTCATGGATGGTGATGGGGATACGCTCGCCGTTTTCATCCACCCGCAGGATGATGAACTGGCCGGGCTGTGCCTTTTTGGCAACCATAGGAGCCTCGATCTCATACAGGATCACGGTGGGTTTCAACGCTTCTTTGGTCACGATGCGATACATGGTCGTTCCTTCTTTCCTATTTCATGGGAGTCCGGCCAATAGGGCGGGCCAAGGCCCGCCCTATGCCGTATGCCGTATATTTATGATATCACAAGCGATGGCTGTTCGTCAATTGGTATCACCGCTTTCGGGAAATTTATTGCGTGGGGCCGCACAGAGTCACCTGCCGCCCGGCCACCTCCACCAGGCGCTCGTCCTTCATTTTTTTCAGCTCCCGCATCATGGCACTGCGGTCGGCGGAGATATAGTCCGCCAGGGCGCTGAGGGAGAAGGGCAGCTGGAAGCTCTGCCGCTGCCGCTGGCCCGCCAGCAGGCCGAAATAGCACAGCAGCTTTTCCCGGATGCTGCGGCGGCTGAGAACCTCCACCCGCTCGGACAGGGCGGCGGCCTTCTCCGTCATGATGTGGAACATATTCTCCACCAGGCGGCTGTGGTGGGCGCAGGCCCTTTCGCAGCGGCGGGTCATGTGCTCGTCCTGCATGAACCATACCCGACAGGGCTCCTCGGCGATGACGGTAATGCTGTCGCCGGCCACATTTTCAAACATCAGCATCTCACCGAACACGCCGCCGCTTTCCAGGTGCTCCAGGATGGCGCGGCCGCCTTGGCGGTCGATGCGCTGGAGCACGGCGCTGCCGTGGGCGATGAGGCCCAGATATTTCCGCCCCTCGGAGAAGTCATAGATGGTCTCCCCGGCCCGGAAGGCCTCCTCCCGGACGCCGAAGCACACCCGCATCTGCTCCTGCTCCTCCGGGGTGATACCCTCAAGAATGGGCGTTTTGATAATGTCCACAGCGCAGCCTCTTTCCCTCCGCCAGCAGGCGATCTCTTTTTTTGCCGATGATGACGTATACGATGACATAGCCGATGGCCCCCACCAGCAGACCCGCCACCATGTCGATGAAGGCGTGCTGCTTGACAAGCAGGGTAGAGGCGATGATGACCGCGCCCAGGACCATGGACCCGGCCCGCCAGCCCCACTTCCGCAGGCCCGGCGTGTGCCACGCGGCGGCTACCCCCGCAACGACCCCCAGCACATGAACGCTGGGCAGAACGTTGGTATTGGTGTCCAGATTATACGTGTTCTGCAGTAGCCAGGCGGCGATGTTCTGGTGCTCCATCACCGCCGGGCGCAGGTCCTGCCCGTTGGGCACCAGGGCGCAGAACACCGTGGCGGTGGTGAAGGTGATCATAATGGTCCACATATACCGCCGGAAGCCCTCGGCGTCCTTGACGATCAGGTAAATGCCGATGGCCACCAGCAGGAACGACCAGGAATCATAGGGGAAAACGAACCACTCGCAGAAGGGGATATAGTCGTCGATGGCCGTCTGGGTGGCCCAGTAGTTGTCGGTGATGAGATGCTCGATGATGAAAAACATGGTCAGGTACACCGGCAGATACAGGCCCCACCACATATGCGGGTGCTCCCGGATAAATTTCTTGACTTGCTCCATGGATGCTCCTCCGTAATCGATAGTGAAAAGCATAATAACATAATTCCGGATAAAAGGGAAGGGGGTAAGTGATATATGTCACAGTTTTTTTACAATTGGAAACGGTTGCGGCGGCGGGGCTTTTCCGGTATAATAGGGGACAAGATCATAAATTTGGAGGAACATCCATGACCGTACTGAACAAAGAGATGAAGGAAGACCGCCGGGTGGAGCTGACCATCCGGGTGGAGCGGCAGGAGTGGCAGCAGGCCCTGGACGACGCGTATCAGGCCAACCGGGACCTGTATCCCGTGGACGGCTGCGCCCCGGGCAAGGCCACCCGCCAGGCCCTGGAGCAGGCGTATGCCCCGGACGTGTTCTATCAGGAGGCGGTGAACGCCACGTTCCCCCGGGCCCTGGTGGAGGCCTTCGGCCGGGAGGAGATCCTGGTGGCCGGGGCCCCGGAGCTGCGTATTGTGGACATCGGGCCGGAGGGCTTCACCTTCGCCGCTCTGGCAGAGTTGTATCCGGAGGTGAAGCTGGGCCAGTATAAGGGCCTGTCCGCCCCCATGCCCCAGGCGGAGCTGTCCAACGACGACGTGGACAAGGCCATGGAGGAGTGGCTCCAGGCCCACCTGGTGGAGCAGGAACGGGACCGGGCCGCCATGGGCGACGAGGTGACCCTGGACTTTGACGGCTCCGTGGACGGCGTACCCTTTGAGGGCGGCAAGGCGGAGAATTATCCCCTGCTGCTGGGCAGCGGCATGTTCATCGACGGGTTCGAGGAGCAGGTGGCGGGCATCCGCCCGGAGGAGGAGCGGGAGATCCATGTGACCTTCCCCCAGCAGTACACCCCGGAGCTGGCGGGGAAGGCGGCGGTATTCCGGGTGAAGGCCCACCGCATCGTCCGCCGTTCCGCGCCGGAGATCAACGATGCGTTCGCCTGGACCCAGGGCTTTGCCGATGCGGCGTCCCTGCGCCAGGCCATTATGGCGGCAGCCCTCCAGCGCAAGGAGGCCCAGGCCCGGGACGCCTTTGCCGACGCCCTGGTGCGCCAGGTGCTGGACGGCATGGAGGTACAGGTGCCCGACTCCATGGTGGAGAGCCAGCTCACCGGGCTTTTGCAGGAGCTGGAAAGCCGCCTCATGAGCCAGGGCGCGTCCCTGTCCGACTATTTGCAGATGGCCGGCATGACGGAGGAGGACCTGCGGTCCCACGCCCGGGAGAACGCCCTGGAGTCCGCCCGGTATGAGCTGGCCATGACGGAGATCGCCCGCCTGGAGCACATCCAGGTCACCGATGAGGACGTGGAGCGCCGGTATCAGGAGATGTCCCGGCAGTTCGGCGTGCCGGTGGACCACATCCGCCAGCAGCTGCCGCCTATGCAGCTGAGCCACGACCTGAAGCTGGCCTATGCCCGGGCCGTGGTGGTGGACAACGCCGTCCGGCTGTAAGGCGCTGCGGGAGCCGCAGAGGATATACAGCGGTGGCATTGAGGATGCCGCCCCTACGCACGGAAGACGCACAAAAGGGAGGGGCCTTGCCCCTCCCTTTGTGCTGCCGCTCTGACACGCACCAACGGCAGGACGCCTTCCGAATGGAGATATAGACCCGGAGCCCGCTGGTCCCGCACCTCCGCCAATACCCAACACGATACATGGTATACGAATATCCGAAGACGCACAAGCCAGCAGGATGAGAAGGATGATGACTATAAAAAGCAGCACACCCGATTGTCTAAAACCGGGTGTGCTGCAATTACAGAGATGCATATTTTATTCAAACATGGCTTCCAGATAAGCGCAAAGGGCAGAGGACAGCTTTTTGATGTCAGCGCCGGAGGTATTCACAAGAAGGTCGTAGTTTTCCCGCGCACCCCATTTCTGCTCACTGAAGAAAGCGTAATACTTTGCGCGGCTGCGGTCGATCTCCGCAATCCGTTTCTTCATCTGCGCTTCTGTCAGATGCTCGTCCTCCGGACGGCGCTCCATGCAGCGTTTGATTCTGCTCTCCATATCTGCATAAGCGAAAATGCGCACAGGCTTCTGTTCCCGGAGAATATAATCTGCGCAGCGTCCGACGATGACGCAGTCGGATTTGCGGGACAGCTCGCGAAGCAGCTCATGCTGTTTCGTGTAGATGGAAAAATCGGGATAGAAGGTGGGCTCTGAGATCAGATATATGCTGTGTCCGGTATGAATGGGGAAATGCATAACGGGGCGTTTTTCCTCAATCCGCCGGACATACTCCTCAGACAGCGCGGTTCTTTTTGCAATCTCTGTTATGATCTCCTGATCGTAGTAGGCAATCTCCAGCTTTTCTGCGATTCTGCGGCCAAGCTCGCGGCCGCCGCTGCCAAATTCACGGCCAATGGTGATGATTCGTTTCATGTCGTGCTCCTTTCCGGCAAAAGCCTGTGGGGCGGGGTGATAATGGCTGCGCATAAGTGAGAATGGAAACTGTATGAATCAGTGGGCAAAGGCACTCTTTCATAAGGGGTCCACCCCTTTATTGAATCATATCATGGAATGGGTGCTGCTGGCAACTGGGATCGCGGGGCATATCAATAGCGTGTGCAATTTGCCTGAGGCGTTTTTGGCTGACAGCAGATCACACATTGCCCCTTCACTTCTGATTCAGAAGCCAGGCTGTCATATCCCCCAAGGTCTCCTCCATCGGGCGCGGCTGATATGCAAAGCATTCCGATGCTGCGGCATGGCTGAATTGCCCGTTTGAGGCAAGAACGGAAACGGAATACGGGGTGAAAAACAGCGGCTTTCGCTCCCTCAGGCTCCGGCGCTCGTAATACGGAGCGGCCAGCCTTGCAAGCCCCAGCGGCAGGCAGATGGGCCGATACTTCAGCTTTGCAGCCTTTCCCACCAGCTGAAGCATCCTGCGAATCGTGACATAGCAGCCGGACAAAATATAGCCTTTGCCGGGCTCTCCGCTTTCGGAACAGGCGAGAATGCCATTTGCCACATCCCGCACATCGACAAAGTCATATCCGCCGCGAACGGCTAAGGGCAGCTTCCCGGCAAGAAAGGATCTTGCCATTGAGGTGAAGCTCCCTCCCTGCAAATCGCCCGGTCCGATGATGCCGGAGGGGAGTACAATGCTGGCATTCAACCCGCGCTCCGCGGCATCAAAGACCAGCTCGGTTGCAGCTGCCTTGCTCTTGGCGTAATCTCCGTCCACAAGCCCCGGAGAGAATTCGCAATCCTCCGTAATGATGCAGCCCTTTGGCTTTTCCGGTATGGCATGGACGGAACTGACATAGACCATTTTGCCCACGTCATGCTCCATACATTGCCGGAGAACCCTCCATGTCCCGCCTACGTTGACCTGATAGAGCCTCGGACCGGGCCTGGACGCGACGGAGACGATACCGGCACAGTGAATCACACAGGTACGGCTGTCGGCATCCGCGAAGAAGTCTGACAGTGAGCCTTTATCGCACACATCACCGATGACGGTGTGGACCTCCTTCGGGAGCAAATTGATACAGGGGTCGTCATGCAGCACAAGCGCATGCACCTGCGCCTTGCGGCGTACCAGCTCCTCCGCAACAGCCCTGCCGAGGAAGCCGGTAGCGCCTGTAACAAGATATTTATCAAACATTCAAAGAGCCTCCTCTCAAATAAGTACACAAGTGTTGATTATCTTTCACAAGTACAGTATACTTGAGAGGAAAGACAGAAACAATCAGCACTTGCCGTGCGACTGAAAGAAAAGCAACACTGCCTGTTGAAGTGTTGATAATCTTTGTAAACTTTTTTTGGAGGGGCTCTATATGGAGAAGCTGGATGCAAGGAAACGCTATACGCAAATGGTGCTCAAGCAGTCTTTTCTGAAGCTGCTGAAGGAAAAGCCTGTAAACAGAATTACGGTGAAGGAGGTCTGTGCCCTGGCGCAGCTTAACCGTGCCACCTTCTATGCCCATTACAGCGATTGCTTTGCCCTGATGGAGAGCATTGAGAATGAACTCATCGATGCATTCGAAAAATCCCTTCGCTATGTCAATTCGTTTGATGTGACGGCCCTGATCGAAGCCATCTACGATATGGTCGATCGGAATCAGGCAGCCTGTCGGGTTCTGATTCTGGGGAATACAAGCTCAACCGTCCTCATGCGGATGATTGCCCTGGCCAAGGAGGACAGTATCGCCTATTGGCGGAAGGAGCTGCCCAATGCCAGTGAGACAGAGCTGGAAATGATGTATACCCATCTGTCAAACGGCTTGATGCATGTCGTTGTGGAGGGCTATGACAAGTACAGCAAGGAGGAAATGATCCGTTTTGTCAACCGGGTAGTAAAAGCCAGTCTTTCGCTGTTCCAATCGCCCCAAAGACCTCTTGCTTAACATACGGCGCTGCCCCTGCCGATCCCGGAAGTGTCCGTAAATAAAAGAAAAGGCGCAGTCGTCAACTGCGCCCCCCTGTGAACCTGCTGTATAAAAAGCGAGTGTTCTCACAGCCTTTCAAATGCCGTAAGACCACTCGATTTGAAAGTAGTGACTTGTTTTGATGCCAACCGCACACCCAAACTGACCTTTTGATAAATGGTTTGGGAATAATTAAAAGGTGCACACCCATTCGCATACCGCAGTGTTCAGTGGCTTAAAATAGAAATCTCAGCCATATTTTTGTTTGCCTGGATTCTCACAGTGCCTCCGATTGGAAATGTAATCATTGGAAAAACATGACCGAAATCTGCCCCAAAGATCACAGGGATGTTGGCTGGCACTTTATCCTGGATAATGTCTGCGATGGTTTCAACAATCAATCCACAACTATCATCGAACCGTCCAAAGACAATGCCTTTGATTGTGTCCGCACCCTCGATCTGCAAAAGCGATTCCAGATTGCGGTCAAACTCATAGCAGAAATAGTCGCCCATGATATTGTCATCTTCCAGAAACAGCACCTTATTTCGGATGTCGGGCATATATGGGGTTCCTTGCAGCAGATTCAACGTACAAAGATTGCCGCCGATGATTGTCCCCTCACAAGTACCTTCTTGGATGGTGTGATATTTCGCCGCCGTTTCAGAGGGTGTAACCATGATGGGAGTATCTTTCATCACACAATCGAAAAATGCTTTGCGGGTGTATTCAGCTTCTCGATCGAAGGCGAATGTGCCATAGTGTGGACCATGGTAAGTGACAAGCCCTGTTTTGGCATAGACAGCATTATGCAGGGCAGTGATATCAGAAAATCCGCAAAGGATCTTTGGGTTCTTCGCAATCAGATCATAGTCAAGATGACGCAGGAGCTGATTGCAATTAAAGCCGCCCAGACAGGTAATGACCATCTTTACATTTGGGTCGGAAAATGCTTCATGGATGTCCTCAACCCGTGATGCGATACTGGAAGAATGGAACTTTCCAATCTCTCGGCTGTTCTTGGAAAAGGTAAGATTAAACCCTTCTTTGCGCCAGAAGCCAACCGCATGATGATGCACATCCTGTCTCACTTCTGTTAGATTTCTGGATGGCGCAACAACGCGTACTTCATCACCAAGTCTCAGCTTGCTTGCAATCATGCGATTACCTCCTTGTATGAAATAAACTGGACACCAATCAAGATACGCATCGTATCAAAACTGGTGTCCAGTTATGGTGCGCGAGGCGGGACTTGAACCCGCACGCCCGTAATGAGCACTAGAACCTGAATCTAGCGAGTCTGCCAATTCCACCACTCGCGCATATCCAATGTTCTTTTCCCTGCAAACGAAAGAGAGAAGTGGTGCGAGTGATGGGACTTGAACCCACACGTCCAGTCGAACACAAGCACCTCAAGCTTGCCTGTCTGCCTATTCCAGCACACTCGCAAATCGGCCTCAAATCGAATGCTTACTCATTATAGCATGCCGGATGGTTTTGTCAAGGGGGAATTTGCGGAATTTCTGTTTTTTCTGAAAAACCTGCCCCGGCAGCGTTGCGCCGCCGGGGCAGCCGTGGTATCATAGCTGGGAAAAGACCTGGCCGATGGGGCCGTCGATGGTCAGGTCCGCGCCTACGTTGCTGCCTACCTGGCCCTTGTTCACCACCACCAGGTGCCGGCCCCGGAAGTACTGCACCAGCCCTGCCGCCGGATACACCACCAGGGACGTGCCGCCGATGATCATCAGGTCCGCCTGCCGGATATAGTGAACGGCCTTGGCCAGCACCTCCTGGTCCAGACTCTCCTCATACAGCACCACGTCGGGCTTGATGTCCCCGCCGCAGGCGGGGCACCGGGGCACGCCGGTGGAATGCAGGATGGTGTCCAGCCCGTAAAAGGCCCCGCACCTCTCGCAGTAGTTCCGCAGCACACTGCCGTGAAGCTCCAGCACCTCCCGGCTGCCGGCCTTCTGGTGCAGGCCGTCGATGTTCTGGGTAATGACGGCCTTCAGCCGTCCCTCCTGCTCCCACTGGGCCAGCTTCCGGTGGGCGGCGTTGGGTTCTGCCCAGGGGGCCAGCATCTTGGCCCGGTAAAAATCGTAAAACTCCGCCTTGCGGCGCACATAGAAGCTGTGGCTCAGGATGGTTTCCGGCGGGTATTGGAATTTCTGGTGATACAGGCCGTCCACGCTGCGGAAATCCGGAATCCCGGATTCGGTGGATACCCCGGCTCCGCCGAAAAAGACGATGCTTTCCGACTCTGCCACCCATTGCCGCAGGGCTTCGATTTGCTTTGTCATCAATAGGACCTCCGTTCTATTATAAATAAGGAGTATGTTATGAATATTCAGATCTTCGGCGCCCGCAAGTCCTTCGACACCAGAAAGGCGGAGCGCTGGTTCAAGGAGCGCCGCATCAAGTATCAGTATATCGACCTGGACACCAAGGGCCTGTCCGCCGGGGAATACCGCAGCGTCCGGGCCGCCGTGGGCTACGACGCCCTGGTGGACCGGGACAGTCCCGATTATCGGGAGCTGGGCATCGACTATCTGCTGCCCCAGGCGGCGGAGGAGAAGCTGCTGGAGAATCCCTGGCTGTTCCGGGCGCCCATCGTCCGCAACGGCAGACAGGCCACCGTGGGCTACTGCCCCGACGTGTGGAAAACCTGGGAATAACGCCATTATAGCACATTTCCGCCCACCGGGCCAGACGCGGCAGGGGAGCGGGCCGGATTTTGTGAAAATGCTGGATTTTGCCCGCATATTTCAGCCAAATTCACAAACTTTTCTTCCGATTCCTCTTGACGTACCCGGGGGAACTATGCTATAATTTCAAACTGCGCGGGTATGTATTCCGCGAATTTTGCCATGCGGCAGACATACCGCGCCGAGGAGGTCCCCCTGTGCTGGAAGATCTATCATCCAAAGACAAGGTGGTGGGCCTGAAGCAGGTGCGGCGGGCCATCGTCTGCGGCCGGGTCGGCCATGTGTTCCTGGCCCGTGACGCCGACCCGCGGCTTACGGGGCCGCTGGAGGATTGCTGCCGGGAGGCTGGGGTTCCCGTTGCCGGGGGGCACACCATGGCCCAGCTGGGCCGTGCCTGCGGCATCGACGTACCCACGGCTGCAGCGGCGCTGCTGGCAAAGGAAAAACCGCTTCCAACGGAATAAAATTTTCTGTTCCGTGGAAAATATAGGGAGTTATCCCACAAATCTTTAGAAAGGAGTTCATTGCATGCCTACTTTTAATCAGCTGGTCAAGCAGGGCCGGAAACAGGCTACCTACAAGTCCAATTCCCCCGCTATGCAGAAGGGCCTGAATACGCTGAAGAACAAGGAGACCGATCTGTCCTCCCCTCAGAAGCGCGGCGTCTGCACCGCAGTGAGAACTGCCACCCCCAAGAAGCCTAACTCCGCTCTGCGTAAGATCGCCCGTGTCCGCCTGACCAACGGCTACGAGGTCACCGCCTACATTCCCGGTGTCGGTCATTCTCTGCAGGAACACTCTGTGGTCATGATCCGCGGCGGCCGTGTCAAGGACCTGCCCGGTGTTCGTTACCACATCATCCGCGGCACTCTGGATACCCAGGGCGTTCAGGGCCGTATGCAGGCGCGCTCCAAGTACGGCGCCAAGCGTCCCAAGAGCAAGTAATCCCCGCATGAAATGAGCTTTGCCGAAAAGGTTTATATATATCGTATGTACCTCTTTGGCAGGCCGTACAACAGCCTCTCCGGCTGTTGAGTACCTATGAAATCATATTTTTATGAAGGAGGGAAGCATAGTGCCCAGAAGAGGTAATGTTCCCAAGAGAGAAATTCTGCCCGATCCTATGTACAACTCCGTGCTGGTGACGAAGCTCGTCAACAGCATCATGTTGGACGGTAAGAAGGGCGTTGCCCAGAAGGTTGTCTACGGTGCCTTTGATATCATCAAGGAAAAGACCGAGAAGGAGCCTCTGGAAGTGTTCACCCAGGCCATGGAAAACATTATGCCCAGCCTGGAAGTCAAGGCCCGCCGTGTCGGCGGCGCCACCTATCAGGTCCCCATGGAGGTTCGTCCTGCCCGCCGTCAGACCCTGGGTCTGCGCTGGCTGACCAACTACTCCCGCGCCCGCAGTGAGCGCACCATGGCCGAGCGCCTGGCAGGCGAGATCATGGACGCCGCCAACAACACCGGCAGCGCCGTGAAGAAGCGCGAGGATACCCACAAGATGGCCGAATCCAACAAGGCATTCGCCCACTTCCGCTGGTAAGCCCCGCAAACTGATTAGAAGGAGAACGTTATGCCGAGAAAGGTTACACTGGAAAATACGAGAAATATCGGCATCATGGCCCACATTGATGCAGGCAAGACCACCACGACCGAGCGTATTCTGTACTACACGGGCGTCAACTATAAGATCGGCGAGACGCACGAGGGAACCGCTACCATGGACTGGATGGAACAGGAGCAGGAGCGTGGTATCACCATCACCTCCGCCGCTACCACCTGTTACTGGAAGGGCTCCAAGGACCAGTTCCCCCGGACGCGTATCAACATCATCGACACCCCGGGTCACGTGGACTTCACTGTGGAGGTGGAGCGTTCTCTGCGTGTGTTGGACGGCTCTGTCACCGTGATGTGCGCCAAGGGCGGCGTGGAGCCTCAGTCCGAGACCGTGTGGCGTCAGGCCGATCACTATCATGTGCCCCGCATGGTGTACGTGAACAAGATGGACATGCTGGGCGCGGATTTCTATCACGTGCTGGACATGATCCACGACCGGCTCAAGTGCAACGCCGTGCCCATCCAGCTGCCCATCGGGAAAGAGGAGTCCTTCAAGGGCATCATCGACCTGGTGGAGATGGACGCTGATATCTATTACGATCAGCTGGGCAAGGACATGCGCGTGGAGCCCATCCCTGCCGATATGATGGACCTGGCCAATGAGTATCGCGAGAAGCTGCTGGACGCCGTTTCCATGTTCGACGACGAGATCATGGAGATGTATCTGGAAGGCAAGGACATTCCCACGGATAAGATCCGCGCCGCCATCCGCAAGGCCACCGTGGCCGTGGAGATGGTGCCCGTGACCTGTGGCTCCTCCTACCGGAACAAGGGCGTGCAGAAGCTGCTGGACGCCATTGTGGACTATATGCCCGCCCCCACCGATATTCCCGCCATCGTTGGCACCAACCCCAAGACCGATGAGGAGGAGGACCGTCACGCTTCCGATGACGAGCCGTTCTCCGCTCTGGCCTTCAAGATCATGACTGACCCCTATGTGGGCCGTCTGAGCTTCTTCCGCGTGTATTCCGGCACACTGAACACCGGCTCCGCCGTGCTCAATGCCACCAAGGGCAAGCGCGAGCGCGTGGGCCGTCTGCTGCAGATGCACGCCAACCACCGGGAGGACCTGGAAACGGTCTATTCCGGCGATATCGCCGCCGTGGTGGGCCTGAAGAACACCACCACCGGCGACACCCTCTGTGATGAGAAGCACCCCATCGTGCTGGAGTCCATGGAGTTCCCCGAGCCCGTGATCCGCGTGGCCATCGAGCCCAAGACCAAGGCCGGCCAGGAGAAAATGGCCATCGCCCTGGCCAAGCTGGCCGAGGAGGACCCCACCTTCCGCACCTACACCGACGAGGAGACGGGTCAGACCATCATCGCCGGTATGGGCGAGCTGCATCTGGAGATCATCGTGGACCGCCTGCTGCGCGAGTTCAAGGTGGAGGCCAACGTGGGCGCGCCCCAGGTGGCCTACAAGGAGACCATCCGCAAGGCAGTGGACCAGGATACCAAGTATGCCCGCCAGTCCGGCGGTAAGGGCCAGTATGGTCACGTGAAGATCCATGTGGAGCCCAACGAGTCCGGCAAGGGCTACGAGTTCATCAACAAGGTAGTGGGCGGCGCTATCCCCAAGGAGTATATCCCCGCCATCGACGCCGGTATCCAGGGCGCTATGCTCTCCGGCACCGTGGCCGGCTACCCCGTGGTGGACGTAAAGGTCACCCTGTACGACGGCTCCTATCACGAGGTGGACTCCTCCGAGATGGCGTTCAAGATCGCCGGCTCCATGGCCTTCAAGGAGGCCATGCGCAAGGCGGATCCCACGCTGCTGGAGCCCATTATGAAGGTTTCCGTCATCGTCCCCGAGGAATATATGGGCGACGTCATCGGCGACATCAGCGCCCGCCGCGGCCAGATCCAGGGCTACGAAATGCGTGCCGGTGCCCAGCAGATCGACGCCTTTGTTCCCCTGGCGGAAATGTTCGGCTACGCCACCGATCTGCGCTCCCGCACCCAGGGCCGTGGTCAGTACACCATGGAGCCCAGCCACTATATCGAGCTGCCCAAGGGCCTGCAGGAGAAGCTCATCAACAAGCGTACCGGACGGGAAAATTTCTAAATCGTCAAAAAACGATTGCTTTTCCCCAGCGAATACTGTAGAATAGCAATGTTAGAACAAGACATTGCGTTGAAAACCATGATGCAAATTTGTTAAGGAGGATTTTTTCAAATGGCTAAGCAGAAATTTGAGAGAAACAAGCCCCATGTTAACATCGGCACCATCGGTCATATCGACCATGGTAAGACCACTCTGACCGCTGCCATCACCAAGTACCTGGCGATGAAGGGCGGCGCTGAGTACACCGACTATTCTTCCATCGATAAGGCTCCCGAAGAGCGCGAGCGTGGTATCACCATCAACACCGCTCACGTGGAGTATGAGACCGAGAATCGTACCGGCCACAACTTCAAGACCGGCGAGGACGGCGAGATCCAGGGCCGCCACTATGCCCACGTCGACTGCCCGGGCCACGCCGACTATATCAAGAACATGATTACCGGTGCTGCCCAGATGGACGGCGCTATCCTGGTCATCGCTGCCTCCGACGGCCCCATGGCTCAGACTCGTGAGCACCTGCTGCTGGCCCGTCAGGTGAACGTGCCCTCCGTGCTGGTGTTCCTGAACAAGTGCGACCAGGTGGACGACGAGGAGCTGCTGGAGCTGGTCGAGATGGAAGTTCGCGAGCTGCTGGACTTCTATGGCTTCCCTGGCGACGACACCCCCATCATCCGCGGTTCCGCTCTGAACGCTCTGGTTTCCGAGTCCACCGATCCCAACGCTCCCGAGTATGCCTGCATCAAGGAGCTGATGGAAGCCGTTGATACCTGGATCCCCACCCCCGACCGCAAGGAGGATATGCCCTTCCTGATGCCCGTCGAGGACGTGTTCACCATCTCTGGCCGTGGTACCGTTGCTACCGGCCGTGTGGAGCGTGGTCAGCTGAAGCTCAACGAGAAGGTTGAGATCGTTGGTCTGTCCGACGAGAAGCGCGAGACCGTCGTCACCGGTATCGAGATGTTCCACAAGCTGCTGGACTACGCTGAGGCCGGCGATAACATCGGCGCCCTGCTGCGCGGTGTTGCCAAGACCGAGATCGAGCGCGGCCAGGTTCTGTCCAAGCCCGGTTCCATTCACCCCCACACCAAGTTCGTTGGCCAGGTGTACGTTCTGACCAAGGACGAGGGCGGCCGTCACACCCCCTTCTTCAACAACTATCGTCCCCAGTTCTACTTCCGTACCACCGACGTTACCGGCATCATCACCCTGCCCGAGGGCACCGAGATGTGCATGCCCGGCGATAACGTCGACATGAACGTGGAGCTGATCACCCCCATCGCTATCGAGAACGGTCTGCGTTTCGCTATCCGTGAGGGTGGCCGTACCGTGGGCTCCGGCGTCGTCATCGCCATCAACAACGACTGATTGACGTTCCCCCCACCGGCGTATAGCTGAATAAAAAGGCCCGGCAGAGTGTGCTCTGCCGGGCCTTTTTGAGACAAATGGTGGAAGATGTTTAATACTTTTTTAATATTTATACATGAACTTTTGTAACATCCCTTGGGTATTCTATACTTGCAAGAGACAAAAAACTTTTTTCATCAATCTTCCTGCCATTCAGGCGGAGAACCGGCTTTCGGTTCTCCGCCTTATGGTTTCTGCGCATAAAAACGGCCCCGCAGGCAATGCGGGGCCGTCTGACGACCTTCTCGTCAGAATAACGGCCATTTGGGCCAGGTTTTCCGGATGTACGCCGGGACCTCCTCCCGGGGCAGGCCCAGCACCGCGCCCAGCTCCCCGTACAGGGCGTCCTCCGCCCGCTTCAGATAGCGCTCGTCCATCTGGCTTATCTTCCGCCCGTGATGAACGGCCCAGCTGCGCCGCCGGCACACGCCCTTGATGAGGCCCGCCAGCCGCCGGCAGTCGTAGGAGGTCAGCACCTGGTGATACAGGTCCTTGATGGCCCGCATGCTGTGGCTCTCGGCCTGCTCCTCCGGCAGCTGGTCCAGCTCCGCAATGATCTGCGCCGTCTCCTCCGCCGTCAGCAGCGGCCGCATGAGCACCTGAGTGTCCACCGGGGTCATCACCTGACCGGACCGGTACAGGGGCGACAGCGTGTAGTACAGTCGGGTCTTGTCCATACCCGGCAGGGACGGCGCGCCCACGCCCTCCACCCGGCAGACGCCCTCGCCGCCATATACCACCAATTCGCCCGCTGCATACATGACCCTCATCCTCTCTTTTCTTCTTTACCATATTATACCACTTTTCCCCAAAAAGGGTAAGTCTTTTTTTTACCGGTTTGACAAATTCCGCCGCCCTGGGGTATAATGGGGGGCACGAAACGCGCAAGGAGGTGCGGACTGTGGAAAGCGCACTGGATCAAAAGCTGGACCTGTCGGCCCTGCATCTGGGGACCATCTCCCTGGGGAAGCTGCTGGGAGCGCTACTGACGCTGGTGATCTGTCTGATCGCCGTGCGCCTGGTGACGGCGCTGCTGCGCCGGGTCCTGGATAAAACCCATATCGACGCCCGGGTGCGGAAATACCTGGTGCAGTCCGTGCGCCTGGTGCTGTGGGTGGTGACGGTGCTCATCACCGCCGATCAGCTGGGCATTCCCGTCACATCCCTGGTGGCGCTTTTGTCGGTGCTGTCCCTGGCCGTATCCCTGGCGGTGCAGAATGTCCTGGCCAATGTGGCCGGGGGACTGGTGCTGCTGGTGACCAAGCCCTTCGCCGTGGGCGACTATGTGGATACCCCCTGCGGCGCGGGCACGGTAAAGGATCTGACCTTGACGTATACCTATCTGGATACGCCGGACGGCCTGCGCATTGCCGCCCCCAACAGCAGCATCTCCGCCGGGAAGATCACCAACTATACGGCTCTGGGCACCCGGCGCATTGAGCACGCCGTCAGCGCGTCCTATGACGCGCCGGTGCAGACGGTGCGCCAGGCGCTGCTGGATGCCGTGGCCCGGACTCCGGGCCTGCTGGACAAGCCGGCGCCGGAGGTGTATGTCAATGCCTACGGCGAAAGCGGCATCGAATATATTGTCCGGGCCTGGGCCAGAACCGCCGACTATTGGCCGGCGTATTACGCCCTGCTGGAGGGAATCAAGACGGCCTTTGACCAGCGGTCCGTGGAGATGCCGTATAACCACCTGAATGTTCATATTGTGGACCCCGTGCGGGTAGAAAGAGAGACAAAAGCATGATCTGTTCCCTGATTTTAGGCGCCCTCATCGGCTGGATCGCCGGCAAGCTCATGGGCAGCCGCGGCGGCCTGATCCGTAACCTGATCCTGGGCGTGGTGGGCTCCGCCGTGGGCAATTGGCTGGCGGGCACCATCGGCATCGCCGCCACCGGCTCCGTGGGGGCCATTCTCATCGGCGTAGGCGGGGCCTGCGTGGTGATCCTCATCGCCCGCTGGCTGTTTCATTAAGGAGGAAATGTCATGAAGCCTGTGATCCACGAATCCGCCTTTGTGGCGGAAAATGCCACCGTCCGCGGCAGCGTCACCATCGGCCCGGAGGCCGGCATCTATTTCGGCGCAGTGCTCCGGGCGGAGACGGCCCCCATCACCGTGGGGGAGGGCGCCAATATCCAGGACAACTGCGTCGTCCATGCCGACCCCGGCTTCCCCGCCGTCATCGGCCGGGACTGCACCGTGGGCCACGCCGCCATTCTTCACGGCTGCACCATCGGGGACAACACGCTGGTGGGCATGGGAGCCATCGTTCTCAACGGAGCCGTGGTGGGCCGGGACTGCATCATTGCCGCCGGAGCCCTGGTGACCCAGGGGGCCGTGATTCCCGACGGATCCATGGTCATGGGTGCGCCCGCCAGGGTCCGCCGCCCCCTGACGCCGGAGGAGATCGCCCAGAACGCCGCCTCCGCCGCCGGATACCGCCGGGAGTCCCAGCTGTATAAGGCCGGGGAGCTGTAACGCACGCAATAGCTTATCATAAAAAGTGGGAGGGGCTCAGCCCCTCCCACTCAGCTTGTCAAAAAAGGGCGCCGCCCTTTTTTGACAAGCTGAATGCCCCCGGCGCATCTGCGCCGGGGGCATTGCTGCATCAGTCCATCGAACCGGTCATATCGCTGTCGGAAAGGCCCAGGTCCCGCAGGGCCTGCATCAGCTCCGTGCAGCTGGTGCGGGGCGAGGAGATGCTATAGGCATCCCGGTCACCCTGGAAGCTGATCTCCAGCATGGTCCAGTTGACATCCAGCCCCTTCGCCAGCAGTACGTTGCCTGCATGGATGTCCCGCCAGGCGGCGTCATACAGGGTCTGGGCCTCCGCCGCCGTCAGCTCCCGCTCCTCCCCAAGGGCGTTTACCCACAGGGTGCCGCCGCGGGGCTTCCAGCTCTCCGGCACATTCCGTTTGTTGAACAGAACATTGGATTGCACCTCCTCCAGGCCTACCACCCGGGACAGCGCCGCCTGGACCTCGCCGCTGATGTTCACCACGAAGCGGCGGGCCATAGAGGAGCCGTTTTTCAGGGTGTACGTCACCCGAATCGTCTGGTCGCCCATGTCGATCTTCCGACCGACAATATCGTTCCTGGCCAGGGTGGTCTGGGCGTCCACCATGGTCTGGATGGACTCCGGCTCCGTCAGGGTAAAGGTGGAGTCCAGATAGGTCACCTGAACGGAGGATACCTTCTCCGCCTGGGGCACCCGGGTGCGGTAGCCGAACACGTCCGCCCGCAGCACCACGCACAGCAGCACCAGCACCAGGGCTGTCACCGCCGCGCCGGTGAGCCTCTTGGGCAGCACCCGCAGGGTCTTGCCCACCAGCATGGACGCCCCCAGATAGCACAGGGCTCCCATCAGGGCCATGCACACGCACAGCCGGGGCACGCTGAACGAAAGCCCGGCCAGCACCAGCCCATACAGCGCCAGGCCCAGGGCCAGTCCGCCGATCAGACCCACGCCCAGACGGAACACCGGCCGCACCCACGAAAAGGCCGCCGGGTCGCCGGACAGCTCGCTTTTCCGCCGGGCATACAGCAGCCGGGACAGAGCCAGCAGCACCAGAGCCACAGCGGTGTACAGCAGCACCGCCCGCCAGCCGTTGGGGGCCAGACCGCTGGGATAGTCCGCATTGGCCTGAGAGGATATGTTGTAAAACTTTTCCCGGATCTGGCCCAGCTCCTGGCTCAGCCGGTATACCGGCGTCAGCCATACGGTCAGGCGAGGCGTGGTATCCGGGGGGGCATAGCCCCGCAGCAGACCATCCGCCAGCTGCTGGCCCAGCCAGGTAACGATCAGGGCCAGGGTGTTGGCCACGCCGTACAGCACCGGCACCGCCAGGAGCCATCCGGTGATCATGGCGCAGAAGGTGCCCAGCGTCATAAAGAACAGGTCCAGCAGGGTGACCACGACCAGCCACGTCAAAAGCGCCGCCGTCAGCTTTACGCCGGTCAGCAGGGCGATTCCCGCCGTCAGCAGGGCCACCAGCAGGTTTCCTGCCGCCAGCATGCCCCAGCCGGTGAGAAAGTGGGTCCAGAACAGGGTCCCCCGCCGCTGGGGCAGGGCGTGCATGGCCCCCACGGACCGGGGGTTCATCAGATAGGAAAACGAGGCCATGGCCATCATGCCGCCGAAGATCAGCGCCATGATAACGGCAGTTATGTACCGGTCGGAGCATATCTCGCCCAGGTCGGGGGCGGGGACATAGCCCTGGTGGGCCATAAGCCACAGCTGCACCGGCAGGAAAATGATCCACAGCCCCACATACAGGAACAGGGCCGGCCAATACCGCCGCAGGTCGCTGCGGGCCAGGGCCGGGTTAAAGAACGATGTCGCGGACCGCATAGTCAGCACCTCCCAGCTCATAGATGAAAATCTCCTCCAGGGTCAGGGGAATGGCCTCCAGCAGCAGGGGAGACAGGGCCTGCATCCGGTGCAGGACATCCTCCCGGCTGCCCCGGACAATGTAGGTGATGACCCGGCCCACGGCGGACCGGTGCAGCACCCGGATGCCCTCCGGCAGCGGCGGCTCCTCCGCCGCGGCATAGGCCACCTGGAGCTTCACCGTGTTGTCCTGCAGCTCCGACAGGCTCCGCTCCAGCAGCACCCGCCCCTTGTTCATAATGCCCACATGGTCGCACACGTCCTCCAGCTCCCGGAGGTTGTGGCTGGACACCAGCACCGTGGTGCCCCGGTCGGCCACGTCTCCCAGCAGCAGGGACCATACCTGCCGCCGCATTACCGGGTCCAGACCGTCCACCGGCTCGTCCAGCACCAGCACCTCCGGCATGCAGCTCATGACCAGCCAGAAGGCCGCCTGCTTCTGCATGCCCTTGCTCATCCGGCGCAGCAGCTGCTTTTCCGGCAGGGGAAAGGCCTCCCGCAGCTTGTGATACCGATCCCAGCTGAAAAAGGGGTGGGTCCCGGCATACAGCCGGGCCATGTCCCGGATGCTGGCCTGTGGGAAATAGTACCAGTCGTCGGGGATCACCGCCATGCGGCTTTTGGCGGCGGGATTTTCATATACCGGCTGGCCGTCCAGGGTCACCTGGCCGCTGTCGGGCCGGTACACGCCGGTGAAGTGGCGGATGATGGTGGATTTGCCCGCCCCGTTGGGGCCCACCAGGCCGTATACCGCTCCCCGGGGCACTGTCATGTTGGCCCCGTCCAGGGCCCGGAAGCCGTCAAAGGTTTTTACCACGTTATTCGCTTCAAGCATCGCGATCCCCTCCCTTCCAAAGGTCCGTCCATTCCTCCCGGGTCATGCCCAGGTCCCGCAGCTCCGCCATCAGCGGCAGCACCCGGGCCGTCACCTCTCTGCGCCGCTGGCGGTTTTGCTCCTGGCCCTCGGAGACGAAGGTGCCCCGGCCCGACACGGTGTAAACATATCCCTCCGCCTCCAGCTGGGTATAGGCCCGCTGGATGGTGTTGGGATTGATGGCCAGCTCCGTGGCCAGGCTCCGCACGGAGGGCAGCTTGTCTCCCGCCGCCAGCATGCCCGTCACCATCATGCTCCGCAGGCCGTCCCGCACCTGCTCATAGATGGGCCGCGCATCCCGGTAATCCAAGCGTATCACGCATGTGACCTCCTTTCTGTGTGTATTATCTGTATTGATACACTCATTATATTCTATCCCGGGACCGGTTGTCAAGAGAAAAAACCGGGAAAGTCCCGCCGGATTGCCGTGAATACCGGCTGAATATTTTCAATTTGCGAAAGGAAGAGCACCTGACCGCGGTTGGCGGCAGGGGATGACCGCTTCCGGATTTTTCACGGAACCCACAAATTTTCGGCGGGATATTTGCACACATCGCATTATTGCGCTGAACCGCGAAAGATGGTACAATACATAGGGTGCGCCATACTTTTATGCATGGCGTCCGACTTACACTTATAGGAGGAACGAGATGACAGCTATCAAACGGTGCTGCGCACTGGCCCTGGCGGTTCTGATGATCCTGACCGCCCTGCCGGTGACAGCCTTCGCCGAGACGGCTGCGCACGAGACCAACGCCTCTCTCCACGAGACGACGTTGGATGGTATCGCCAACGATATCACCCGCCAGGTCCTGCGCAGCAGCCAGAAGGACGGCGAAAGAATCCAGATGGAAAACACCGCCAAGCTCGACGACAGCGATGAAGTCGAGATCATCGTGGTGGTAAACGACTCCGTGGCCGACCCCGATTCCCGGGCCCAGGTCAACGCCCTGCTGCGCACGCAGAAGAGCGCCCTGTCCCAGATCGAACGCGCCCTTGACACCAAGGTGGAGCCCCAGCGGCAGTACACCACCCTGCTCAACGGCTTCTCTGCCACGGTGACCTATGGCCAGTACAAGGCCATCCGCCGGCTGGACTGCGTCCAGTCTGCCTTCATTTCCCCCACGTTTGAGCTGCTGCCTGACACCGCCAACAGCAACAAGATGATCGGCGGCGGCAGCTATAACACCACCGGCTTTACCGGCGAGGGAATGCTGGTGGCCATTCTGGATACCGGCGTGGACATGGGCCACGAGGTGTTCAAGGCCGCGCCCAAGAGCCCCTCCCTGACCCAGGAAAAGCTCCGGACCCTGCTGGAGACCTATGATTTCCAGGTGGAGAGCATCATCAAGGGCATCAGCGTGTCCAACCTGTACTACAGCGCCAAGATCCCCTTCCAGTTCGACTATGGCGACAAGGATAAGGACGGCAATCCCGGCGAAAAGGGCAGCCACGGCACCCATGTGGCCTCCACCGCCGCCGGTAATGTGGGCGTCAACGATGCCGTCATGGGCGTGGCGCCCCAGGCCCAGATCATCAACATGAACGTGTTCAAGAGCAGCGGCGGCGCGTCCTATTCCGATATTCTGGCCGCCCTGGAGGACTGCATCCTGCTGGGCGTGGACGTGGCCAACCTGAGCCTGGGCTCCGACTGCGGCTACATCGACTATGACAGCGAGGATGCCTTCACCAAGAGCCTGCTGGACGTGTTCGAGCGCACCGGCGAGAGCGGCGTGTCCCTGGCTGTGGCCGCCGGCAACGCCTATAACGCCGCCTATGGCGACGCCTTCGGCGGCAAGGCCCTGGCCTCCAACCCCGATTACGGCCTGGTCAGCGAGCCCTCTACCTATGGCGAGTCCCTGTCCGTGGCCGCCGTGTCCAACGGCGTGGTCAACAGCCCCTATGTCACCGTGGGCGGCAAGAACCTGGCCTATCAGGACAGCGCCACCATCAGCGACGACGAGAATGCCAAGCCCTTCCGCAGCCTGTCCTCCCGGGGCTCCCTGGAGTATGTGGTGGTGCCCAACTACGGCGCCGAGGCCGACTATGAGGGCCTGGATGCTCAGGGCAAGATCGCCCTGGTCCAGCGGGGCGGCGGTATGTACTACGAGCAGAAGGAGCGCGCCGCCGCCAACGCCGGCGCCATCGGTATGCTGGTGTACAACAACGTCCCCGGTATGCTGTATATGTCCATCACCGACTGGAAGATTCCCTGCGCGTTTATCTCCCAGGCTGCCGGCGAATACATGAAGCAGCAGCAGACCAAGACCCTGTCCGTGGCTGCGGCCGACGCCCTGGTGGAGTCTCCCACCTACGGCATGGCCGATTTCTCCAGCTGGGGCGCCACCACCGAGCTGACCCTGAAGCCGGAGCTCACCGCCCCCGGCGCGGGCATCTATGCCGCCGTGCCCGGCGGCTATGAGAGCATGGACGGCACCTCCATGGCTTCCCCCCATGTGGCGGGCGGCATGGCCATCGTCCAGCAGGCCCTGAAGGCCCGCGATGCCTCTATGTCCGGCGCGGACCGCAAGCACATGACCGATACCCTGCTCATGAGCACCGCCCATGTGATCTATGACAACGACGGCGTGCCCTATTCTCCCCGCAAGCAGGGCGCCGGCCTGATGAGCATCAACGACGCCGTGAATACCCGGGGTTATCTGTCCGTGGCGGGCATGGAGCGTCCCAAGCTGGAGCTGAAGGACGATCCCGCTATGAAGGGCGTGTATACCATGACCTTCACCGTTCACAACACCGGCAGTGACACCCTGTATTACGACGTGACCCCCATCGTCCTGACGGACACCACCGAGAGCTACGTCAACGGCAATCAGCAGGAGTTCTCCACCATCAGCGGAAGCTCCCGGCTGCTGCCCCACACCTTCACCACCAACTGCGAGAATAACCGCGTGTCCGTGGCTCCCGGCAAGACCGCCGATGTCACCGTCACCGTCACCGTCACCGACGAGGGCCGGACGATGCTGGCCCAGTTCCCCAACGGCGGCTATGTGGAGGGCTTCGTGACCCTGACCCAGGTGGCCGCAGACGGCAGCAGCCTCACGGATCCCATTGATCTGGGCGTGCCCTTCCTGGCCTTCTACGGCGACTGGACCAAGGCCCCCATCATGGACTCCACCGATTACTGGGAGACTCTGGACGGCTCCGCCAGCCAGGCCCAGGCCTATATGAACACCGCCTTTTCTTCCTCCAGCGAGAACACGGTGGACACCTACCTGGGTGACAACAACTACACCAGCGTGCCGTATCTGGCAGACCGCAACGCCATCTCTCCCAACAACGATGACTTTATGGACAGCCTCACCGGCATCTACACCGGTCTGCTGCGCAATACCAAGAGCCTGAAATACACCATCACCGGCGCCAACGGCCAGGTGTACTACAGCAAGGACTGCGAGTATGTGGGCAAGTCCATCTACAGCTATGACTATTACCGCATCGTGCCCGCCGGTGTGGACGCCGAATATGACGGCATCGAGCCCTGGTACGGCACCGACGCCCACAACGCCAAGCTGCCCAACAACACCAAGGCTACCGTGACCATCGAGGCTACCCTGCCCTATGGCGACGGCGTGGGGACCAACCAGAAGCACTCCTGGTCCTTCCCCATCACCATCGACACCGAGGAGCCTCATGCCGACAATCTGAAGGTCACCGAGTCCGAGGGCCGGTATTACCTGAACCTGGACGTGTCCGATAACCAGTATGTGGCGGCCGTGGTGTTCTACAACGTGGCCAATACCCAGATGCTGTACGGCATGCAGGGCTTCGGCGAGGACAAGCCCGGCGTCACCAGCCACATCAAGGAGTATGACATCACCGGCTTCGGCGAGACCTTCGGCATGATCGTCCATGACTACGCCGGCAACTCCAAGGTGTATACCGTCCGCGCTCCCGGCAACCCCGACGATCACGGCACCATCACGCCCACCAACATCCTCTGGACCGAGAACTTCAACGAGAAGTGGCTCCCCGACGACTGGAGCGTCCAGAGCAAGGGCAGCTCTCTGAACACCTGGTACCGCGACGAGGACTACATGGCCGCCGTGGATCATGACGACGACAACCAGCAGAACGAGTGGCTGATCTCCCGCACCACCGATATCAGCGGCGTGGATACCGAGGTCCACATGGTGTTTGACTTCTACACCACCTATTGGTACACCGTGGAGTATAAGCACTGCAACCTCCAGGTCATGGCCTCCGGCGACGGCGGCGCCACCTGGCAGGAGATCTGGAACCTGCAGCGGGATTCCGGCCTGTTCACCGCCTGGACCAAGACCCAGGCCAAGGTGACCATCCCTGAGAGCCTGCAAAACAGCAAGGACCTGCGCTTCGCCTTTGTCTACACCGGCAAGGGCGGCTCCGACCTGTCGCTGGACAACGTTCAGCTGTACGCCGAGGAGCGGGACAACTATGTGGCCGTCACCGCCACCGCCGGTGAGGGCGGAACCATCACCCCCGCCGGTCAGACCCTGGTGAAGAAGGGTACCAGCAAGACCTTCGACATCGCCCCCGCCCAGGGCTATGAGATCGTCAACGTCAACGTGGACGGCGCCGACCTCGGCCCCATCAGCTACTATACCTTCCAGCGGGTGGGCGTGGACCACACCATCTCCGCCACCTTCCAGAAGGCCCAGCCGTCCGGCGACGTGGCCATTTTCAACAATGACTTCAACGCCGCCGACTTCCCCGGCCAGGGCTGGACCACCCAGAACACCAACCGCGGCGGCAAGCATTTCAACTGGTACCAGGGCCGCAACACCATCATGTCCACGGGTACCGAGGACAAGCAGGCCATGGTGGACCCCGACGAGTATGACGAGGATGAGTACACCGGCGGCGACAAGCAGGACGAGCTGCTGATCTCCCCGGTGGTGGATCTCACCGGCAAGGCCGCCACCCTGTCCTTTGACTATGGCTTTGCCCGCTCCGCCCTGTACAGCGGCAAGATGACCTTCACCGCCGAGGCCAGCACCGACGGCGGCAAGACCTGGACCATCATCTGGAACGCCAAGGACGTGCCCCAGGGCTCCGGCTATGTCCAGACGGGCCTGGCGGAGCTTGCCGTGCCCGAGGCATACCAGACCTCCGGCGTCCAGTTCGCCTTCCGCTATTACAAGACCGCCTATACCGGCTCCGGCCAGGTGATGGTGGATAACGCCAAGCTCACCGCCCCCGGCGGCAGCAGCGACACCGTCACCCTGACCACCACCGCCAATGAGGGCGGCACCGTGGCCCCCGCCGGTCAGACCAGCTACGCCCCCGGCGCAAGCGCCGAGATCACCTTCACCCCGGACCAGGGCTATCAGCTGGCCTCCGTGAAGGTCAACGGCCGCACCGTGGACGTGACGGACGGCGCCTACACCCTGGTCATGGACCAGAGCTATGCCGTGTCCGCCGCCTTCGAGAAGATTCCCGACGTCCCCGTGGTGATGTTCGAGAACGACTTCGAGTCCGTCACCGGCGACAGCTTCCCCTTCCACGGCTGGACCCTCAAGGGCGTCAACCCCAACGGCTACACCTGGAAGCAGGATACCTATTACAACTGGAAGAGCCTGGGCAACGACACCAAGCACGCCTACATTTCCGACGACTGGCACGGCGGCCCGCAGGACGAGTGGCTGATCTCCCCGTCCGTGAACCTGTCCGGCACCCGGGATGGCGTTCTGTATTTCGACTATGCCTACGGCATTTACGGCATCAAGAACAAGACCTTCACCGCCACCGTGGAGGCCTCCACCGACGGCGGCCAGACCTGGACCCCCATCTGGAACTTCCAGGACAGCTACACCGGCCAGGAGACCAGCGGCTATGCCCTGGCGGGCAGCGCTGAGGTCAAGGTTCCCGACCAGTATGCGGTGGACGGCGTCCAGTTCGCCTTCCGCTATGTGAACACCACCCACGACACCGCTCCTCTGGCCGTTGACAACGTGAAGCTGATGGCGGTGGAGGACGGCCCCGTGGCCCAGAAGTACACCATCACCGCCACCGCCGGTGAGGGCGGCTCCATCACCCCCGCCGGTGAGGTGTCCGTGAAGGAGGGCGCGTCCCAGACCTTCACCATCACCGCCTCCGAGGGCTATGCCATTGCCGACGTGCTGGTGGACGGCCAGAGCGTGGGCGCGGTGGACAGCTACACCTTCGAGAATGTCACCGCCAACCACACCATTGCCGCCGTGTTCACCAGGACGGCCTCCGACGTGCAGTTCGACAACGACTTCGAGTCCGAGAGCTTCCCCGGCCACGGCTGGACCGTGAAGGGCACCCGTACCGACAGCCCCTATACCTGGTACAAGGGCACCAATACCAAGCTCAATTCCACCAAGCAGGCCCGCATCGACATGGATTACTATGAAGATACCTGGGGCGGCTGGAGCGTGGGCGGCATCCGCAAGCCCCTGCTGCCTATGGCAGGCGGCAGCGATAAGCTGCAGGATGAGTATCTCATCTCCCCCGTGGTGGACCTCACCGGCAAGACCCCCACCCTGACCTTTGATTACCTGCTGTTCCGTTACGCGGTCCTCAGCGGCTTCTGCACCATCACCGTGGAGGCCAGCACCGACGGCGGCCAGACCTGGACAGCCATCTGGGATGCCAAGACCGACACCGTCAACGAGGGCGGCACCTACCTGCAGGGCACGGCCAGCATCGCTGTTCCCGCCGCCTTCTGCACGGACAATGCCCAGTTCGCCTTCCACTTCTATAAGAAGGCCAACCAGGTCTATGAGTATACCGACGCCATGTTCGCCATCGACAACGTGACCATGACCTACGGCGCCACCGATCCCTGCGCCGACGGCCATACTCTCACCGCGGTACCTGAGGTGCCCGCCACCTGCGAAACCGCCGGTACCAAGGCGTATTGGGAGTGCTCCGTCTGCCGGAAGCTGTTCAGTGACGCCGACGGCAAGAACGAGACCACCCTGGAGGCCCTGACCATTCCTGCCACCGGCCACGCCTGGGGTCAGCCTGCCTGGACCTGGACCGGAACGGAGTCCGCCTCCGCCGTGTTCACCTGCGGCAATGATGCGTCCCATACCCAGACGCTGACCGCTGCGGTGACCAGCCAGGTGACCACCGAGCCCGGCTGCGAGAGCACCGGCGTCCGGACGTACACCGCCACGGTGACCTTCGAAGGCCAGACCTATACGGATACCAAGACTGAGACGCTGCCCGCCGCTGGCCATGTCTGGGGCCAGCCCGTGTGGCAGTGGACCGGCTTCGCTGCCCAGGCTGTCTTTGCCTGCGCACGTGACGCTGGCCATACCCAGACGCTGACTGCTGCGGTGACCAGCCAGGTGACCACCGAGCCCGGCTGCGAGAGCACCGGTGTCCGGACGTACACCGCCACGGTGACGCTGGAGGGCCGGACCTACACGGATACCAAGACCGAGACGCTGCCCGCCACCGGCCACGATACCCAGCTGGTGGGTGCCAAGGCTGCTACCTGCACCCAGGACGGCTACACCGGCGATGAGGTCTGCAAGACCTGCGGCGTCACCGTGAAGAA
>OLGL01000551.1_pt1 | contig 45529 bp, 39 predicted proteins | sample 1605041 | NCBI WGS metagenome assembly OLGL01 (sample SAMEA3888905, study PRJEB22519) | human gut metagenome | biome: human gut; feature: human-associated habitat; material: faeces | place: Denmark | collected 2010 | reverse complement strand
TCGTGCTGCTGTTTGAAAAGACCTCCACCCGCACCCGCTGCTCCTTCGAGGTGGCCGGTATGGACCTGGGCATGGGTGTGACGTATCTGGAGCCCGGCAGCAGCCAGATGGGCAAAAAGGAATCCATTGCCGATACCGCCCGGGTGCTGGGCCGGATGTATGACGGCATCGAGTACCGCGGCTTCAGCCAGGATCTGGTGCAGGAGCTGTCCGACTACGCCGGCGTGCCCGTGTGGAACGGCCTGACCGACCAGTTCCACCCCACCCAGATGCTGGCGGACCTGCTGACCATCGAGGAGAAGCTGGGCCGGCTGAAGGGCGTGCGCTTTACCTATTTCGGCGATGCCCGCAACAACATGGGCAACTCCCTGATGGTGGCCTGCGCCAAGATGGGCATGCACTTCACCGCCTGCGCGCCCAAGGAGCTGTTCCCCGAGGAGTGGCTGGTGGAAAAGGCCCGCTCCATCGCCCAGGAAACCGGCGGCAGCGTGACCCTCACCGAGGATGTCACCCAGGGCGCCACCAACGCCGACGTGATCTACACGGATATCTGGGTCTCCATGGGTGAGCCCGACAGCGTGTGGGCCGAGCGCATCCGCCTGCTGACCCCCTATCAGGTCAACGCCAAGGTCATGTCCATGACCGCCCCCGGCGCCATCTTCATGCACTGCCTGCCCTCCTTCCACGATACCCGCACCACCATCGGCGCCGACATTGCCAAGAAGTTCGGCATCACCGAGATGGAGGTCACCGACCAGGTGTTCGAGAGCAAACAGTCCGTGGTGTTCGACGAGGCCGAGAACCGGATGCACACCATCAAGGCCGTTATCTACGCCACCCTGCACTGAGAAAGGAGCACCCCATGGCTTTTGAATTTCCTGCCTATCACCACCCCGACTTTACCCAGCCCGCCCTGCTGAACGCTCCCGATGCCCGCTGGGAGGCGGCAGAGAAGGACGGCGTGGCTCCGGAGGAATACCACAGCACGTCCATGTACCCCGAATATTTCAAGATCAACGGCAAGTGGACCCTGGCCGAGGAGAGTCGCATGGACAGCTGCGTGGTACTGGAGGACGACGGCACCCTCTCCGTGGTGGAGAGCCGCAACCTGAAGAAGGGACAGCGGGTCATGCTGGGCCGCACCGAGCACGGCGAGGACGGCATTTATATGCACTGCAACGGCTTCTCCCAAGAAAGCGAGACGCTGGAGGATCAGTTCGTGTTCCGGCAGGGCCGCAGCCGCGAGACCTCCTATGCCAAGGATTATGACCGGCTGGTGGAGCTGCTGCGCCACGAGAAGGAGCACGGCAACATCGTGTGGGTCATGGGCCCCGCCTTCGCCTTTGACGACGGCGCACGCAAGGCCATGCAGGCCCTCATCGACAATGGCTACTGCCACGGCCTGCTGGCGGGCAACGCCCTGGGCACCCACGATCTGGAGGGCGCTCTGCTGCACACGGCACTGGGTCAGGATATCTACACCCAGCAGTCTCAGCCCAACGGACACTACAACCACCTGGATGTGCTGAATAAGGTCCGCCGCTGCGGGTCCATTCCCAAGTTCATCGAGGAGTATCACATTGACAACGGCATCATCTACGGCTGTGTGAAGAACCATGTTCCCTTTGTGCTCACCGGCTCCATCCGGGACGACGGTCCTCTGCCGGAGGTGTATGCCAACGCCTACGAGGGCGCGTCCGCTATGCGGGAGCTGGTGCGCAAGTCCACCACGGTGATCTGCCTGGCCACCATGCTGCACACCATCGCCACCGGCAACATGACCCCCTCCTTCCGGGTAATGCCCGACGGGTCCATCCGCCCGGTGTACCTGTACGCGGTGGACGCCGCAGAGTTCGTGGTGAATAAGCTGCTGGACCGCGGCAGTCTGTCCGCCACCACCATGGTCACCAATGTCCAGGACTTCATCGGCAAGGTGGCCGGGGGCCTTGGCCTCATCTGACAAGCCCTATAATAGCAGCAGGTCCGGCGCATTGTGCGCCGGACCTGTTTTCATGCCCGCTGCGCTCTGCCGGCATCCCAGCCTGCTGCCGGATGCCGGGGAGCTGATCTATAGCCTGCGTCAACGACAGGCCTGCGGAGAGTCTGACGTTTGTGCTTTGGAAAGATTTCGCGGTATATGAGCCGCAGCACTTGACGGATTATTGCACCTGTCGTATAATCATGGCTGCCTACCGGCCGCAGACCGTGGCCTATTTTCAGAAAGACTGGTGCAAAAATGACTCCTTTCCACAAGCTGCGCGGTCAGATGTCTGAATCCATGCTGACTGCTTCCTTTGTCATTCTGTCCGGCGGCCTCCAGGACGCCTATACTTACCTTTGCAGGGACAAGGTATTTGCCAATGGCCAGACCGGCAACATCGTGCTGTTCAGCGCATATCTGTTTGACGGTGCGTGGGACCAGTGCCTGCGGTACCTGGTCCCGGTGCTGTCCTTTATGACGGGCATTTTTGCCGCCGAGTGCATCCACCGCCGGTTCAAGGCCATGGAAAAGGTCCACTGGCGGCAGCTGATCCTCTTAGCGGAGATCGCGGTGCTGTTTGCGGTGGGCTTTCTGCCCCAGACGCTGAACACCGTGGCCAATGCCCTGGTGTCCTTCTCCTGCGCCATGCAGCTGCAAACCTTCCGCAAGGTCCGCGGCCACGCCTATGCCAGCACCATGTGCATCGGCAACATGCGCAACGGCACGGAGGCACTGTGCGCCTATTTCCACACCCGTGAGCCGGAGGCACTTCGCAATGCCCTGACGTACTTTGGCGTCATCGGTCTGTTTGCCCTGGGCGCAGGGCTGGGTGCCCTGCTGTCCGGCGCGTTTTCCGTCCGGGGAATCTGGGTATCCTGCGGCCTGCTGGCGGTGAGCTTTTTGGTCATGTTCGTTCACACCGAGCGGGAAAAAGGCTGAGCGCATCCCCCCATAAACGATTACAGCCCCTCCGGCATGGCCGGAGGGGCTGTGTGCTTTGCTTATTTCTTATACGGAACGTGCCAGATGGTGTCGGCATAGTCGGCGATGGAGCGGTCGGCAGAGAAGATGCCGCTGCGGGCGATGTTGTGCAGGCTCATGCGGTTCCACTTCTCCCGGTCGGCATAGGTATCCACCACCCGGTGCGAGGCAGCGCAGTAGGAGGCGAAGTCCGCCAGCAGCAGATACTGATCTGCCGGGCAGTCTGCGCCGTACAGCAGGCGCTGGTACAGGTCCTCGTAGCTGATGCCGTCCCGGAAGCCGGTTTTCAGCTGGTCCAGCACCCGGTGCAGCACCGGGTCACGGGTATACAGCAGATAGGGGTCGTAGCTCTGGCGCAGGCGGGCGGCCTCGTCAGCGGTGAGGCCGAACAGGAACATGTTGTCGTCGCCCAGCACCTGGTGCATCTCCACATTGGCGCCGTCCAGAGTGCCCAGGGTCAGCGCGCCGTTCATCATAAACTTCATGTTGCCGGTGCCGCTGGCCTCCTTGCCGGCGGTGGAGATCTGCTGGCTCACCTCGCTGGCGGGCATCAGCATTTCCGCCATGGACACCCGGTAATTTTCCAGAAACACCACCTGGAGCTTATCCCGGCAGATGGGGTCACTGTTGATCTGGTCGGCCAGGGAGTTGATCAGCCGGATGATGCGCTTGGCCACGGCGTAGCCCGGGGCGGCCTTTGCCCCGAACAGGAAGGTCTGGGGCCGGAAGTCCATGTCGGGATTGTCCTGGAGCTGCTGGTACAGGCTGATGATGTGCAGCACGTTCAGCAGCTGGCGCTTGTACTCATGGAGCCGCTTGACCTGGACGTTGAAGATGGCGTCGGTGTTCAGAGTGACTCCCTGCTGGCCCTTGGCCCAGCGGGCAAAGGCCAGCTTGTTGTTGTGCTTGATGGCCTCCAGCCGGTCCAGCACGGCCTTGTCTCCGGCAAACCGGTCCAGACCGGACAGGCATCCGGCGTGGGTAAGATAGCCCTCACCGATGCAGTCCCGGATCAGGCCGTCCAGTCCGGGGTTGATCTGGCTGATCCAGCGCCGGTGGTCCACGCCGTTGGTGACGTTTTTGAACTTATCCGGCTCCATGCCGCAGGCGTCCCGGAACACGTCGCGGCGGAGAATGTCGGAGTGCAGAGCGGACACGCCGTTAACGGCCATCCCCCCCGCGATGCAGAGGTTGGCCATGTGGACCACGCCGTCCCAGATAACCGCCATTTTCTCCGTCTTTTTGGGGTCGTGATAGAACTCGTCCACCTTCTGCTGCCAGCGCCGCGCGATCTCCTGCATGATCTGCCAGATGCGGGGCAGCAGCGTCTCGAACAGCCGCTGGGGCCAGCTCTCCAGTGCCTCGGCCAGCACGGTGTGGTTGGTATAGGCCACGGAGTGGCGGGTGATGTCCCACGCCTCGTCCCAGCCCAGTCCCGCGTCGTCGATGAGGATGCGCATCAGCTCCGGGATCACCAGCGCCGGGTGGGTATCGTTGATCTGGATGACGTTCTTTTCGTGGAAATTCGTCAGGGTGCCGTAGGTCTGGATATGCTGGCGCGTGATGGATTGCAGGGTGGCGGACACGAAGAAATACTGCTGCTTCAGCCGCAGGGACTTGCCCTCGTAATGGTTGTCCTCGGGATAGAGAATGGTGCTGATGGAGTCGGCCATGGCCCGCTCCTCGTTGGCCTTCAGATACTGCCCCTGGCTGAACAGCTGCATGTCGATAGGCTTGGGGCTCTTGGCGTCCCACAGACGCAGGGTATTCACATGGTCCGTGTTGTACCCGGCCACCAGCATATCGCAGGGGATGGCCAGCACCCGGGTATAGTCCTCGTGAACCACCATCAGGTGCCCGTTGTCCCACCGGGTGCGGACCTTGCCGCCGAAATGGACCTCCTCGGCCTCCTGGGGCTTGGGCATCAGCCATGCATCGCCCAGGTTCAGCCAGTCGTCGGGCAGCTCCACCTGCTGACCGTCCACGATCTTCTGCTTGAAGATGCCCAGCTCATAGCAGATGGAATAGCCGGTGGCGGGAATGTCCAGGGTGGTCATGCTGTCCAGATAGCAGGCGGCCAGGCGGCCCAGGCCGCCGTTGCCGAGACCTGCATCCGGCTCCATGTCGAAGATGTCCGGGGCGGAAAAGCCCAGCTCCTCCACGGCCTGAGTCAGCTGGGGCAGAATGCCCAGGTTGTATGCGTTTTTCATGAGGCTGCGGCCCATGAGAAACTCCAGGGACATATAGTGCACGCGCTTTTCCTGGCGCTCCTGGGTCTGCTCCTGGGTGTCCACGCTGCGCACGGCCATAATGTCCCGCAGGGCCAGGGCGCAGGCCTTCATGATCTCCCCGTCGGTGGCCTGCTTTTCGGTGCAGCCGTAGTTCAGGCGCAGTTTCTGTTGAATTGCCTCCTTCAGGGCATCCTTGGTATAATACGTCATTTAGTGGTTCCTCCGTGATAGATCTTGGTAAATACGCCGGTAGGCCCCGGCGCTGCGGCCCCAGCCGAAGTCCTCGGTCATGCCCCGGCGGCGCACGGTGTCAAAGCCCAGCCGGTCGCCCCGGTACAGGCCCACCGCCTGGCCCAGGGTCTGGCACAGGTCATGGGCCGTGCAGGCGGAGAATACATAGCCGTTGCCGTCAGGCTGACCCACCTGGCAGGAGCGGACGGTGTCGTTGAGGCCGCCGGTCTGGCGGACGATGGGCACCGCGCCATAGCGCATGGCGATCAGCTGGCTCAGGCCGCAGGGCTCGCTGCGGGACGGCATCAAAAACAGGTCCGCCGCGCCGTAAACCCGGCGGGAAAGGTTGTCGGAATAGGTGATCTGAGCGGATACGCGGCCCGGCCAGCGGCTCTGGGCCCAGCGGAAGGTGTCCTCAAACTGGGGCTCGCCCTGACCCAGCACCACCAGCTGGCAGCCGGTGGCCATGATGCCGCCCAGCCCCTGGCACACCAGATCCATGCCCTTGTGTCCCACCAGGCGGCTGACGATGGCGGTAAGGGGGGTGTCCGGCTCCTGGGCCAGACCCAGCTGCCGCTGCAGCTCCCTCTTGCACACGGCCTTGCCCTCCATATGGTCGGGGTTGTAGGTCTGGGGCAGGGAGGCGTCATGGGCCGGGTCGAAGCTCTCCATATCCAGGCCGTTGAGCACTCCGGAGAGCTTGTAGTCGATGAGCTGCACCACCTGCTCCAGGCCGCAGGCATAGGCCGGATCGTGAAGCTGGCGGGCATAGGTGGGGCTGACGGTGGTCACGGCGTTGGCGGTGAGCATAGCCGCCTTCATCAGGTTCACGCAGCCGTCCATCCGCAGGATGCCGCCGTCGTACCAGCCCCGGTTCAGACCGAACAGGTCCTCCACCGTCTCGGGGCCGTATTTGCCCTGATACTCGATGTTGTGGATGGTGAACACCACCGGCAGGTCGTTTCCGGCGTCCCGCAGGTACACCGGCACCAGAGCCGTCTGCCAGTCGTTGCAGTGGATCACGTTGGGATACTCCGCCAGGTGAGGCAGCAGTGCCTCCGCCGCCTTGGAGAAGAAGGCAAAGCGCTCGCCGTCGTCCATGTCGCCGTACAGGCTGCGGCGGCGGAAATACCGCTCGTTGTCCACAAAGTACCAGGTGACGCCCCGGTATTCCAGGGAGAACAGGCCGCAGTATTCATGCCGCCAGCCCAGGTCCACATAGATGTAGCAGCGGAAGTTCATCTTCTCCCGCCAGCGCTGGGCGATCTGGCCGTACAGCGGCAGCAGCACGGACACCCGGTCGCCCTCCGCCGCCACGGCGGGGGGCAGGCTGCCCAGCACGTCCGCAAGTCCCCCGGTCTTGCAGAACGGAGCCGCCTCGCTGGTGATATACAGAATATTCATATGCTTACCTCCGCTTCAGACCGTGACGTCCCGGGCGATCACCAGGGGGTAGTTCTCGTGGCCCATAAGGGTGCGCCCCTCCTGAACGGTGACGTATTTGTCTGTGATAACGCCCCGCAGGACGGCATTCCGGCGGACCACGGTGCCCTTGAAGAGAATGCAGCCCTCCACGTCGGCGCCGGGCTCAATGCGGACGCCCCGGAACAGCACGCAGTTTTTCACCGTGCCCTGGATGTCGCAGCCGTCGGCCACCAGGGAGTTGACGCAGGAGCCGTCCATATAGGACGAGGGCGAGTCGTTCTCCTTGGCCAGGATCGGCCGCTGGGGCGTGAACAGCTCCATGCGGATCTCCGGCCGCAGCAGCTCCATGCTGCGGCGATAGTAGGACTCGATGGTGTCGATGCGGGCGGCGTAGCCGTCCCAGACATAGGCCCGGAAATGCAGGGCATCCTTCCTGTCCTGGAGAATATTGTGGCGGAAGCTGTACTGATTGTGCGCCATGCAGTCGGTCACCAGCTGGATCAGCAGATCCCGGCGCAGCACGAAGATGTTCAGGCAGCGGAAGCCCTCGGGGGTGAACACGTCGTGGGCCACGTCCACGATGCGCCCGGAGTTATCCAGCTGGAAATAGGTGTCACTCTCCAGGCCCGGCAGCGAGGTGCACACCGCCGTCAGGTCGGCGCCGGAGTCAATATGATCCCGCAGCACGTCGTCCAGGGGAAGATTGATGACCAGGTCGCTGTCGGTCAGCACCACATAATCCTGACGGATGTCCTTCAGATAGTCCATGACGCAGCCCAGAGCCTCCACCTTGCCCCGGAAGCGGCCGGCGTCGCCCCGCCGCTCGGCATAGGCGAAGGCCGGCAGCAGGGTAAGACCGCCGTGGTTGCGGCTCAGGTCCCAGCTTTTGCCGGTGCCCAGATGGTCCAGCATACTCTGGCACTTGCCGTGCATGATGACGCCCACGTCCCGGACGCCGGCGCCCACCATGTTGGACAGCATAAAGTCCACCACGCGATAGTTGCCCCCGAAGGGGATGGAACCGTGGATGCGGTGCTCGATCAGCTCCCGCAGCCCGGTTTTCTTCTCATAGGAGAAAATGATGCCGTGCATACCGTTCATGCTTCCACCTCCCCGTGATGACGGTCCAGCAGAGCCTTGGCAGGCACCACCTCGCCGGGGGCGATGACGGTGTCCGGCCCCAGGACGGCGATGCCCCACTCGGCGGGGTCTTGGGCGGTTTCCGGCGGCGCGCCTACCTGAGCGCCCCGGCCAACCCGGCAGCGCTCGCCGATGATGGCATACTGCACCACCGCGCCCTCCTCGATGACGGCCCCGGGCATGACCACGGAATAGGACACGCTGGCCCCCTGGCCCACCTGGGTATTATAGCTGAGGACGCTGTTTTTCACCTCGCCCAGGATGCCGCAGCCCTTGGCCACGGCGCTGTTGCCCACGTCGGCGTGGGGGCCCAGAAACGCCGGCGGGCAGGACGGGGTCCGGCAATAGATGGGCCATTTCTTGTCCAGCAGGTTCAGCCCCGACCCCGGGGACAGCATGTCCATATTGGCGTCCCACAGAGAGTCCAGGGTGCCTACATCCTTCCAGTAGCCCTCGAACCGATAGGCGGACATGACCTCTCCGGCGTCCAGCATAGCGGGGATGATGTTCTTGCCGAAATCGTTGTCGGAGGTGGGGTCGGCCTCGTCGGCCAGCAGATAGGAGCGGAGCTTCTGCCAGGTGAAGATATAGATGCCCATGGAGGCCAGGTTGCTTTTAGGCTCCTTGGGCTTTTCGGCGAAGGCGGTGATGCGGTCATGCTCGTCCACGGACATGATGCCGAAGCGGCTGGCCTCGGACCAGGGGACCTCCATCACAGAGATGGTGCAGGCGGCCCCGGCGTCCTTGTGGTGCTGGAGCATCCGGGAATAGTCCATCTTATAGATGTGGTCGCCGGACAGCACCGCCACATACTCCGGGTCGTACAGGTCCACAAAGCCGATGTTCTGATAAATGGCGTTGGCGGTGCCCTTGTACCAGGAGGCGCCGGAGGCGCTCTGGTACGGCGGCAGAATATGGACGCCGCCGTTGAGCCGGTCCAGCTCCCAGGGCTGGCCGCTGCCGATATAGCTGTTGAGCTCCAGGGGGCGGTACTGGGTCAGCACACCCACGGTGTCGATGCCGGAATTGGTGCAGTTGGACAGGGGAAAGTCAATGATGCGGAACTTTCCTCCAAAGGGCACCGCAGGCTTTGCCATGTCGCCGGTGAGGACATACAGGCGGCTGCCTTGTCCCCCGGCCAGCAGCATGGCCACGCATTCTTTCTTCATGTCTGTTCATTCCCTCCAGTCTGTCGATTACTCCTTGGTTTTTCTGCGCCGCACCCTCCCCTGCAAAAATACGGCGCCCAGAGGCGGCACCCGCAGGGAAATGGAGGTGTCCCGCCCATGGGATGGGATGTTTTCCACAGGAATGGGCCCGGTATTGCACACACCGGAGCCCCCCCAGGCGGCGTCGTCGGTGTTGAACACTTCCTCGTAATACAGCTTCCCCGGGACGCCGAAGCGATAGCCCTCGTGGGCCTCCGGGGAGAAGTTCACCACGCAGATCAGCTCCCGGCCCTTCCGGTCACGGCGCAGGAAAACCAGCACGTTGTTGTGGTTGTCATCGGCCACCAGCCACTGGAAGCCGTCCCAATCCTGGTCGTTTTCCCACAGGGGATGGGATTTCTTGTAAAACCGGTTCAGTGCCCGGATGCACTGGTGGGTGCGGCAGCAGGCGTCATTGTCCAGCAGGTACCAGTCCAGCTGGCCCTTGAAGTCCCACTCGTGCCACTGGCCCAGCTCTGCCCCCATAAACGTCAGCTTTTTGCCGGGATGGGCCAGCATATAGGCCGTAAAGCTCCGGACCCCCGCCAGCTGTCTCCAGTCATCCCCAGGCATTTTGCCCCGGAGGGAGCCCTTCATATAAACCACCTCGTCGTGGGACAGAGGCAGCACGAACCGCTCGGAAAAGGCGTACATCATGGAAAACGTTACATCCTTGTGGTGGAACTGCCGGAACCAGGGGTCCATTTTCAGGTAGTGACACACATCGTTCATCCAACCCATGTTCCATTTCAGTCCGAAGCCCAGACCGCCGTCGGCAATGGGCCAGGTGACCTTGGGCCAGGCGGTGGATTCCTCCGCCGCCGTCAGTGCCGGGGGATCCATAGACGCCGCCAGCCGGTTCAGGTCCTGCAAAAACGAGATGGCCTCCAGATTTTCATGCCCCCCGTGAACGTTGGGCCGCCACTCCGTGCGGCCATAATCCAGGTACAGCATGGAGGCCACAGCATCCACCCGCAGACCGTCCACATGGTATTCCTCCATCCACCAGCGGGCGGAGGACAGCAGGAAGGACCGCACGTCGTCCTTGCCGAAATCAAAGACCCGGGTGCCCCAGCCCTCATGCTCCCGCTTCAGGGGGTCGGCATATTCATACAGGCTGGTGCCGTCGAAGTCGATGAGGCCGTGGGCGTCCTTGCAGAAGTGAGCCGGGACCCAGTCCAGAATCACCGCCAGGCCCGCCCGGTGCAGCCGGTCCACCAGATACATGAAGTCGTGGGGCTCGCCATAGCGGCTGGTGGGGGCAAAATAGCCCACGCATTGATAACCCCAGGAGTCGTCCAGGGGATATTCCGTCACCGGCAGCAGCTCCACGGCGTTATAGCCCATGTCCCGGACATAGGGGGCCAGCCGGTCTGCCAGCTGGCGGTAGTTGAGAAAACCGCCGTCCTCATCCCGCCGCCAGGAGCCGGGATGGACCTCATAGATGTTCAGGGGGCCGTCGGTCAGCGGCGTTTCCCTCCGGCGCTCCCGCCACACGTCGTCGTGCCAGCGGAAGCCGGACACATCGTACAGGCGGCTGGCGGTGTCAGGCCGCAGCTGGGCATAGGTGCCATAGGGGTCTGCCTTCCAGCGGACCTGACCGTCGGCGCCGGTGATGACGTATTTGTAGCATTGACCGGGCTGGGCATCGGGAACGGCGAGGACCCAGTCGCCGCCCTGGTGCTGCATGGGGGCAGGCTGCCAGCCATTGAAGTCACCGGCCAGAGCCGCATCCCGGGCATTGGGGGCATAGACCCGGAAGGTCCAGCCCTGCCCCGCCGGGTGCGCGCCGTAGGTACGGTAAAGCTGGGTGTTTTCAAGCAAGTTCATGGAAAAATCTCCCTATATGTTATCTTAACCGCCCCAAATCCCGGGGCATAATACCGCATTCTGGCCCTATTGTACCGCAAACTGCCCCCAGCGTCAAGGAATCCGCCGTTACCGGGAACGTCATTTATACGAAACATAGGACGCTGTCCTCCGGCCCCCTCATCGCCGGGGCAAGAAGATCACCCGAAGGGGGTCGCCCTTCGGGTGATGGGATCATCGAAACACCTGGCCGTCGGCGTCCAGCAGCTCCCGGCGGCGGACGCGGACGAAGTCCGGAGTCAGCTCCGGCAGGTACCGGGCGATGGCCTTTTCCAGCAGCTGGGGATTCAGGCCGGGGTTCTGGGCCTGCACCGTCACGGCGGCCCGAAGAACATTTTCTCCCTGGGTAAAGGAAATGTCCCGGATCATAGGCGCGATGTCCACCTCCGCCAGCTGCTTGCGCTTGGTGCGCTTTTCGATCAGCAGCTCCCGGCGGCGCAGCAGCTCCGTCAGCGCCTGGGCGGCCCCATGGGGCACGCCCCGGTCATAATCCAGCTCCATATCCGCCTGCAAATACGTCAGCTCCCGCACGGGGCGGCGGGCCTCGTAGCAGTCCAGAATGGTCAGCCCCTCCGGCAGACCCCCGTTGAGCTTTTCCGCGATGCCCGCCCCGTCCGTTTCCTGGGTGACCTCAAAGTCCAGCAGCTCGCAGTCGCTGGACTGGCCCACCGGCAGAGGCAGGACGATGGAGATGATGGGGTGGGGGTGGAAGCCCTGGGAGTGCCTGATGTCCAGCTCCGTCCGGGGGAAGGCCCGCTGCACCGTCCGCAGCAGGTCCAGATTGGAGATATAGGAGGCGGGCCCCTCCTTCACAAACAGCAGTCGCAGCTTAGACATCGCATTTCCCTCCTACCAGCCGGTTGGCGCCGCAGGCGTTGCAGTGGGTGCGGCAGTCCGGGGTGGTGACCCCGGCAAAGGCCCGCTCCCGCTCCCGCCAGAGATAGCTCTCCGTGACGCCGCTGGAGATCATGGCCCAGGGCATCAGCTCGTCCTTTTCCCGGGTGCGGTTGGCGTAAAAATGGGGGTCCAGCCCGCACTGGTCAAAGGCCTCCAGCCAGCGGTCCAGGGAGAAATACTCCTCCCAGGCGTCCAGCTTGGCCCCCTTGCGCCAGGCGGTCTCCAGGACCTTCCCCATGCGCCGGTCCCCCCGGGCCAGAACGGCCTCCAGGAAGCTGGTGTCGGAATCGTGCCAGTTATAGGTGACGGTTTTTGTTTTGATGGCCTCCCGCAGCAGATTCACCCGGCGCTCATACTCCTCCTTGGCGATCTGCGGCTCCCACTGAAAGGCCGTGTGGGGCTTCGGTACGAACCAGGAGGTGGACACGGTGATGCGGACGCCGCGGTTTTTGTTGCTGGCGCTCTCCCGCCAGGCGTGCATGACCCGGGCCGCCAGATCGGCGATGCCCAGCACGTCCTCGTCGGTTTCCGTGGGCAGGCCCAGCATGAAATACAGCTTCACGGCGCTGTACCCCCCGGCGAAGGCCGTGCGGCAGGACTGCAGCAGGTCCTCCTGGGTAACGTTCTTGTTGATCACGTCCCGGAGCCGCTGGGTCCCGGCCTCCGGGGCGAAGGTCAGACCGGTTTTGCGGCCCTTGGCCAGCCGCTCCATCAGGCTCATGGAGAAATTATCCGCCCGCAGACTGGGCAGGGACAGATTCACGTGCCGCTGCTGGCAGAAGGGCTCCAGCTGGTCGCACAGCTCCGTCAGCGGGGGATAGTCGCTGGTGGAGAGGCTGGACAGCGTCACCTCCTGATAGCCGGAGTCGTTGCAGGACTCCACGCCGTATCGGGCGCAAAGCTCCCGGCTGCGGTTGCGGACGGGGCGATACACATACCCCGCCTGACAGAACCGGCACCCCCGGATGCAGCCCCGGAACAGCTCCAGCATCACCCGGTCCTGGACGATCTCCGTGGAGGGGACGATGGTTTTGGTGGGAAAGAAGGACTTGTCCATATCCCGGACAATGCGCTTGATCACCACCGCCGGGGCCCCGTCCCGGGGGGTGATGGCGGCCACGGTGCCGTCGTCGTGATACGTCACGTCGTACAGGCTGGGGACGTAGATGCCCGGCAGCTGCGCGGCGGCCCGAAGAAACGCCTCCTTGGTCCAGCCCTCCCGCCGGGCCCGGCGGTGCAGCTCCACCAGCTCCACGGTGATGTCCTCCCCCTCGCCCAGGCTTACCAGGTCGATGAAGTCGGCGATGGGCTCGGCGTTGTACATGGCGGTGCCCCCGGCGATGACCAGCGGGGTCAGAGCCGTGCGCTCCGCGCTGTGAATGGGAATGTTTGCCAAGTCCAGCATATTCAGGATGGCGGGAAAGGCCATCTCATAGCCCACGGAGAAGGCCACAATGTCAAAATCCGTGATGGCCTCGCCGGACTCCAGGGCAAACAGGGGCATCCCCGCCCGGCGCATCTCCTCCTCCATGTCGCCCCAGGGGGCAAACACCCGCTGGCACCACACGCCCTCCATGTTGTTCATAACGCCGTAGAGAATGCGCATGCCCAGGTTGGACATGCCGATCTCATAGGTGTCCGGGAAGCAGAAGGCAATGCGGGTATCCACCTGGGCCGGGTCCTTCTTCACGGCGTTGTATTCCCCGCCCACGTAGCGGGCAGGCTTCTGCACCCGGGGCAGGATGCGCTCCAATCGTTTATCCACGGTAAGTTCTCCTTTATGTATGCTTTTTGCGGCGGAGGAAGGACCAGTCGCCCTCCATGATGAACAGGCTCAGCAGCATCAGCGCCGCGCCGATATAGCCCCGCAGAGACAGGACCTCGCCGGTCATGACAAAGGCCACCATGGAGGCAAATACCGGCTCCAGGGTAAAGATCAGGCCCACATGGCTGGCGGTGGTATACTGCTGCTGGACAGACTGAATGACGAAGGCAATGCCGGAGCATACCACGCCCAGAAACAGCGCCGCCGCCCAGGTTTTGCCGGAGGAAGGCAGATGGATGGGTTCCCCCAGCACCAGAGCCAGGGCCAGGGTCACGGCGCCCACCACTGCCAGCTGGCACACGCCCAGGCCCAGGGGGTCCACCCGGGGGTCCCGGACGGCCTTCTCCGTAATCAGCAGGTCTGCGGCATAGCACAGGGGCGTGATAATACAGATCAGGTCCCCGGAGGCCGGGCGCAGCTGACCGTTCAGCGTCAACAGGGCCATGCCCACGGTACACACCGCCAGGGCGGCGCCCAGCTTCCACCCGGGTCTCTGCCGGAAGAACAGAAAGCCCAGCAGCGGGGCAAAAATCACCTGCAGGGCACAGATGAAAGCGGCGTTGGAGAGGGAGGTGCGGGTAATGCCGTAGTTATACGCCACGTATGTCCCTGCCAGGGCCAGGCCCACGATGAGGCTGTACCGCAGGGTGATGCGGTTCACATGGACCACGTGCTTCCAGAAAATCAGCCCCAGAACCACAAAGGCCACGATGAAGCGAAAGGCATTGAGGGTCATGGGAGGCAGGTCGTCCAGGCAGATATCCGTCAGATAATAGCTGGCACCCCAGAAAAAAGTGGTCATCACCAGCAGCAGGTCCGCGCGGCGTTGTTTGTTCATCTTGGCATTCTCCTGTCGAAAAATCTTCACTAATGTTTCATTATACCACAGATCATCCGGCAAGAAAACAGTTATTTTCCCTTTTCAGGCTATTTCCACAGCCCCACATAGCCCTGGTCATGGAGCTGCTTGACGAACAGCAGCGCCACAGGCAGCAGGATCATGCCCGCCACGCCGAAGGCCCGGAAGCCGGCGTACATAGCCGCCAGCGCCGCCAGGGGGGGAAGGCCCGCCTGGGCGGCCATGACCTTGGGCTCCAGAAAGCTGTGCACAGCGGAGATCACCGCATACAGCGCCGCAAGAGCCACCGCCCGGGGGGCCTGCCCCAGCAGCAGGCACGCCGCTGCCCAGGGCAGCAGCACCGTCCCCGTGCCGAACACCGGCAGGGCGTCCACCAGCGCAGTAACGGCGGCCAGCAGCAGGGCATATCGCTGACCCATCAGCAGAAAGCCCGCCAGCAGCTCACAGAACGTGACCCCCAGCAGAATGGCCTGGGCCCGGAACCATTTCCCCAGGGTGGACAGGAGATTCGCCTTGACACCCCGGGCCCTGTCCAGCCGCGTTCCCAGCTGGCGGCGGAAGAAGGCCATGATCCGGGGATAGCTGCCGGTGGTGAAAAACACCGCCAGGGCCGTGGTGCCGCAGAACAGGAACACCCCGGGCAAAGCCGCCGCCAGGGCCCCCGCCGCCGTAATGCACGCCCCGCTGGCCCGCTCCGCCAGCACCGCCGCCTGGGTCCCCAGCAGGGCGGGGATCTCCTCCAGCCAGCCCCGCAGTCCCTGAGGGCAGGCGGCACAGAAGTCGTCCAGCCGCTGCCGCAGGGCGGCGGTCATTCCCGGCAGCCCTGCCAGCAGGGTGGGCAGGCGCGTCAGCAGCTCCGCCGCCTGGCGGATCAGCTGCCACACGATGACGGCCGCCAGCGCCAGAATGGCCGCCGTAACGGCGATGGTCACCACTGCCGCCGTGAATCCCCGCTTCAGGCCCATCCGCCGGCGGCACCAGGCAATGACAGGCTCCACCAGCGCCGCCAGGCCCAGGGCCAGGATAAACGGCAGCAGCCACCGCAGCAGATACCGCACCCCCAGCCACAACAGCGCCGTCCACACGGCCCAATATGCAGTCCGCACCAAAAATGCACGCTGCTTTTCCTGCATTTTTGTAAGCTCCTTCCCATGAAAACAGTTGTATTTTGTCAAGCCACATGGTATGATAAAGGCTAAATGAAACGGCGGAGGCACGCTTCCGCCGGAAACATCAGCGGAGGTTACGGCCATGAGCAATCAGAAATATTACATCGTATCGGCAGAAGCCCTGCCGGAGGTATTCATAAAGGTGGCGGAGGCCCGCCGGATGCTCCAGGTGGGCGAGGCGGCTACCGTGGGCGAGGCAGCCCGGATGGTGGGCATCAGCCGCAGCGCGTTTTACAAGTACAAGGACGCGGTGCAGCCCTTCCAGGACATGAAGGCCGGTCACATCATCACGTTTTACGCCCTGCTGAAGGATAACCCCGGTGTGCTGTCCAACTTCCTGTCTATTTTTGCCAATTCCGGCGCAAATATACTCACCATCAACCAGACCATCCCCACCAACGGCTGCGCCGGCGTCACCATTTCCGCCGAGACCAGCGAAATGGTGGAGGATCTGGAGGCCATGATGGCCCGTATTTCCGGGGCCGAGGGTGTGCTGAAATTTGAGGTCCAGGCCGCCTGACCATAATATATGCAGGCAGTATCAGCAAAAAGAGGGTCCCGCCATCCGGCGGGACCCTCTTTTTGCCTATTTTGCTGACGAATGGATCTGTATTCTTCAATTGAACCGGTTCATAGCCCGGTCGATGCCGTCGGAAATCAGGACCTTGGCCGCCTCGCCGGCCCGGTCCAGGGCCTCCATCAGAGCCCTCTGATCCTCCCCCATGGGCTTGCCGATGACCCAGTCCACCATGTCATAGTCCGCCTGCTGAGGAGAGCCCACCCCCACCTTGATCCGGGGGAATCGGTCGGTGCCCAGATGCTGGATGATGTTCTTCAGCCCGTTGTGCCCTCCGGCGCTGCCCCCGGCCCGGATGCGCAGCTTTCCGGCCGGCAGGGACACGTCGTCGCTGATGACCAGCACATGGTCCGCCGGGATCTTGTAAAACCGCGCCGCCTCGCCCACAGACTCGCCGGACAGATTCATATACGTCTGGGGCTTCATCACCAGCACCTGCTGATCCCCCACCTTCCACTGAGCCGTCCAGGCCCGGAAGCGCAGCTTGTTAAAGCGGAAGCCCTCCCGGTCCGCCAGGCCGTCCAGGGCCAGAAAGCCCATGTTGTGCCGGGTGCTGGCATACTTGGCCCCGGGATTCCCCAGGCCCACCAGCAGCCAGCTCACCCCGCCGCCGCTGCGATGAAAAAACATAGCGTCACATCCTTTGTCGCCGGAAAGCTCCGGTGCAAAAATATAGTCGGGCGCAAAAGCGCCCGACTATTATAGCACAGCTTTTCTCAGTTGAACAGCTTGGAGATGGAAATTTCCTGATAAATGCGCTCAATGGCCTCGCCGAACATGGGAGCAACGGACAGATACTTGATCTTGCTGCACCCGGCGCCCTGGGTCTCGGGAATGGTATTCAGCAGAGCCAGCTCCGTGATGCTGCTGTTCTCCAGCCGCTCCAGAGCGGGGCCGGACAGCACGCCGTGGCTGGCGCAGGCATACACGCTCTTGGCGCCGCCCACCTCCACGATGGCCTTGGCGGCGTTGCACAGGGAGCCGGCGGTATCCACCATGTCGTCGAACAGGATGCAGTCTTTTCCGGCCACGTCGCCGATAACGTTCATGACCTCGCACTGGTTGGCCTTCTGGCGGCGCTTATCCACGATGGCAAGGCTCATATGCAGCTTCTGGGCAAAGGTGCGGGCCCGGGCCACGGAGCCCACATCGGGAGAAACCACCACCATGTCCTCGGCGCGCTCACCGAACTTCTTGGCGTAGTAGTCTACAAACACGGGGTTACCCAGCAGATTGTCCACAGGGATATCAAAGAAGCCCTGGATCTGGCTGGCGTGCAGGTCCATGGTCAGCACGCGGTCCGCGCCTGCGGCCACGATCATGTTGGCCACCAGCTTGGCGGAGATGGGGTCGCGGCTCTTGGCCTTGCGGTCCTGACGGGCATAGCCGAAATAGGGAATCACGGCGGTGATGCGGCCGGCGGAGGCGCGGCGGCAGGCGTCGATCATGATCAGCAGCTCCATGAGGCTGTCATTGACCGGCTTGCAGGTGGAGTTGATGAGGAACACGTCGCTGCCGCGGACCGTCTCATACAGGGAGACGGACACTTCGCCGTCGGCGAAGGTCTTGACCTCGGACTCGCCCAGCTTGGTGCCGATGACCTGGCAGATCTCCTTTGCCAGGGCGGGGTTGGAGTTACCGGTGAACACCTTGATGTCCTTGCCATGAGAAATCATTTTCTACACACTCGCTTTCTATCTTAATCAAAAAAATCTCTCTTGGTATTGATGTATTTGAGACGGCTGGCGCCGATACTCACTGGTTCTTTTTCCACAGGGCCCGCAGCCGGTCGGCCCAGCCCTCCTTGTTGGTCTGCCGGGCCCGGGCAATGGCCAGGGCCCCGTCGGGCACATTGTCGGTAACGGTGGACCCGGCGGCGGTATAGGCCCGGTCCCCCACGGTGACGGGCGCGATGAGGTTGGTATTGCAGCCCAGGAATGCGTCGTCGCCGATGGTGCAGCGGAACTTCTTATGCCCGTCATAGTTGGTGGTAACGGTGCCGCAGCCGAAGTTCACCCGCCGGCCCACGTCGCTGTCGCCCACATAGGTCAGATGGCTGATCTTGGTGCCGTCGCCGATGACGGAGTTCTTCACCTCCACAAAGTCCCCCACCCGGCAGTGGTCGCCGATGCGGCAGTTGGGCCGGACATAGGTAAAGGGCCCCACGGTGGTGTGGCTGCCGATGGTGCTCTCATTGACCTGCGAGGCGTTGACGGTGGTCCCCTCCCCCACGATGCAGTCCCGCACCATGGAATTGGGGCCGATCTCGCAGCCCGCAGCGATGGCGGTGTGTCCCCGCAGGATGGTGCCCGGCAGCAGGGTCACGCCGGGAGCCACGGAGCAGCGAGGGTCCACATAGGTGTTGACGGGGTCCACCACGGTGACGCCGTTGGACGCCATGCGGCGCATCAGCAGCTCACGGGCAGCGGGCATGGCGGCGTTCAGCTCCGCCGCCGAAGAAAAGGCCCGGAACGCAGGAGCCTGCTCCCGGGGCTGCCACAGGGCGCGGACGCCCACGGCTTCCGCCGGGCAGTCGGTCAGGGACGTACCCTCCCGCAGCCGGGAGCGCAGCACCGCCGCATCGGCGGCGTATACGTTCCGGTCCTCCGGTCCGTATACCGGTACCACAGGCCCGGGAACTACCATCACGTCCTCCTCGGCGGCAGAAAGCGCCGCCGGGACATCGTCGAAAAATTCTGCGTCGAAGCCCTGGAGCGCCTCCCGGGCCTCCTCCCGCCAGTTTTCCCGGCAGACAATAAAATACCGCTGCACACCGCAGCACATCAATTCCTGCGCCATCCAGGTCAGCACCGGACAAAACAGGACAGGCTCCAGCATCAGCGGTTGATCCTCGGGGGCCAAAGCGCCCTTCAGGTCGAAAATCGCAATTTTACAGTTCATGGGAACCATCCCCCTTTCTATAGTTAATCTCATTATATCATGCTCTGCGTGAAAATCCAGTATTTTTGCGTTTTTTTCTGGCAATAATTTTCCAGTGCCGCAAAAAACAAGAAAACCCTTACAATTCACCTGCATATTTTTGTACTTTTAAGAAAAAATACCCAGAATTAACAATTTCCAGTTGCATTCTTTAGGGAATTGCATTACAATAGGCTGGTCATGTCAGGCAGGTGCCGAAGGGAGCGACGGAAAGATGGTGCATATTGTTCTGGTTGAGCCGGAAATCCCCCAGAACTGCGGGAATATTGCCCGCACCTGTGCGGCCACCGGCTGCGATCTGCATCTGATCCGTCCGTTGGGCTTCGACATCTCTGACCGGGCGGTGAAGCGCGCCGGCCTGGATTACTGGCGCCTGGTCCGGGTATTCGACTATGAGAGCCTGGACGATTTCTTCCGGAAGCATCCGGAGGCGGCGGACGACCTGTGGCTGGCCACCACCAAGGCCCCCCAGGATTACTGTCAGGCCCGGTTCCGGGAGGGCTGCTGGCTGTTCTTCGGCAAGGAGACGGCGGGTCTGCCGGAAGCATTCCGCACGGCCCACTATGATCGCTGCATCCGCCTGCCCATGGTGTCCCCGGCCCGGAGCCTGAATCTCAGCAACTCCGTGGCGGTGCTGACCTACGAGGCGCTGCGGCAGCAGGAGTTCCCGGGGTTGATGCGCTGCGGGGAAATGGCAAAGTGAGTATAAATTGAGTATTATTTTCATAAAGGAGCGTACCGATATGAATTACAATAAGAAAACCATCATGGACGTGGACGTGGCAGGCAAGAAGATCCTGCTGCGCTGCGATTTCAACGTGCCCCAGGATAAGGAGACCCACGCCATCACCAGCGACAAGCGCATTGTGGCCAGTCTTCCCACCATCCGGTATCTGCTGGAGCGGGGCGCGGCGGTCATTGCCTGCTCTCATCTTGGCAAGCCCAAGGGGCAGTGGAAGGACAGTCTGACGCTGCGGCCTGTGGCGGAGCGGCTGAGCCAGCTGCTGGGCCAGGAGGTCATTTTTGCCAAGGACATCGTGGGCGAGGATGCCAAGGCCAAGGCTGCGGCCCTGCAGGGCGGCCAGATCATGCTGCTGGAGAATCTGCGCTTCGACCCCCGCGAGGAGAAGAACGACCCCGAGTTTGCCCGGGAGCTTGCCTCTATGGCAGAGCTGTATGTTTCCGACGCCTTCGGCACCGTGCACCGGGCCCACGCCTCCACCGCCGGTGTGGCGGCCTTCCTGCCTGCCGTGTCCGGCCTGCTGGTGGCCCGGGAGCTGGAGATCATGGGCGGTGCTCTGGAAAACCCCAAGCGTCCCTTCGTGGCCGTGCTGGGCGGGGCCAAGGTGTCCGACAAGATCGGCGTCATCAACAACCTGCTGGAAAAGGCCGACACCATCATCATCGGCGGCGGCATGGCCTATACCTTCGCCCGGGCCCAGGGCGGCTCCATCGGCAAGAGCCTGTGCGAGCCGGATAAGCTGGACTATGCCCTTCAGATGATCCAGAAGGCCAAGGACCGGGGCGTGCAGCTGCTGCTGCCCACCGACACCGTGGCCGCGGCGGAGTTCTCCGCCGATGCCGACAGCCTGGTAGTCCCCACCGACGCCATCCCCGACGACATGGAGGGCCTGGACATCGGGCCGGAGACCATCCGCACCTTCTGCGCCGCCGTCCGGGGCGCAGGCACCGTTGTGTGGAACGGCCCCATGGGCGTGTTCGAATTTGAAAAGTTTGCCGCCGGTACCCGGGCTATGGCCCAGGCCCTGGCCGACAGCGGCGCCGTGACCATCGTGGGCGGCGGCGACAGCGCGGCGGCGGTGGAGCAGATGGGCTTTGCCGACAGGATCACCCACATCTCCACCGGCGGCGGCGCGTCCCTGGAGTTTCTGGAGGGCATCGAGCTGCCGGGCGTGGCCTGCCTGCTGGATAAGTAACGCCAGGGGAGGAACCCCTTCCTCCCTTCGAGAATATATTATTAGGTAAGAGGAGTAACAAGCATCATGAATCGCAGATATCGCAAGACCATTATCGCCGGCAACTGGAAAATGAACATGACCGCCAGCGACACCAAAAAGTTCGCCGAGGACATCAAGGCTATCATGCCCCGCGCCAAGTGGTGCGACGTGGTGGTATGCGTCCCCTTTGTCAACATTCCCACCGCTCTGAAGGCCTTCAAGGACCTGCGCATTTCCGTGGGCGCTCAGAACCTGTTCTATGAAAAGTCCGGGGCCTACACCGGCGAGGTGTCCGCCGATATGCTGAAGGACCTGGGCGTCAAGTACGTCATCATCGGCCATTCCGAGCGCCGCCAGTATTTCGGCGAAACGGATTTCACCGTCAACAAGAAGGTTCTGGCCGCTCTGGAGGCCGGGCTGCACCCCATTATCTGCGTGGGCGAAAGCCTGGAGCAGCGGGAGCTGGGCATCACCATGGAGCTCATCGCCCTGCAGGTGAAGTCCGCCCTGGCCGGTGTGCCCGCCGAAAAGCTGCGCAAGTGCGTCATCGCCTATGAGCCCATCTGGGCCATTGGCACCGGCAAGACCGCCACCGCCGAGCAGGCCGCCGAGGTCTGCACCTCGATCCGCACCACCGTGCGCCATCTGTACGGCGCCCGTATCGCCCGCTCCATCACCATCCAGTATGGCGGCTCCATGAAGCCCGGCAACGCCGCCGAGCTGCTGGCCCAGCCCGATATCGACGGCGGCCTCATCGGCGGTGCGGCCCTGAAGCCCGCCGACTTTGTGGAGATCATCAACGCCGCCAACCAGGACTAAGCGAAACGACAGGAGGTTCCGCAATGAACAAGGCGCCTACTACCCTGATCATCATGGACGGCTTCGGCCTGACGGACCCCGGCCCCGGCAATGCCGTCAGCCTGGCCCAAACGCCCCAGCTGGACCGGCTGTTTGCCGAATATGCCCATACCACCCTGTCCGCCAGCGGCCTGGACGTGGGTCTGCCCGCCGGGCAGATGGGCAACAGCGAGGTGGGCCACACCAACATCGGCGGCGGCCGGGTGGTGTTCCAGGACCTGCCCCGCATCTCCCGCGCCATCGACGACGGCAGCTTCTTTGAAAACGCCGCCTACAACAAGGCCATGGACGACTGCCTGGAAAAGGGCTCCAGCCTGCACCTGTACGGACTGCTGTCCGACGGCGGCGTCCACTCCCACATCCAGCACCTGTACGCCCTGCTGCAAATGGCCAGGAACAAGGGTCTGACCCGGGTGTATGTCCACGCGTTTCTGGACGGGCGGGACGTGTCCCCCACCAGCGGCAAGGGCTTCGTGGCCGATTGCCAGGAAAAGTGCCGGGCCCTGGGCGTGGGAAAAATCGCCACCGTCATGGGCCGGTATTACGCCATGGACCGGGACAACCGCTGGGAGCGGGTGCAGCTGGCCTACGACGCCATGGTCTATGGCGAGGGCATCCAGAATCCCGACCCGGTGGACGCCGTGGCCCAGTCCTATGAAAACGACGTCACCGACGAGTTTATGGAGCCGGTGGTCTGCGACCCGGACGGCACCATTTCCGACAACGACAGCATTATCTTCTTCAACTTCCGCCCCGACCGGGCCCGGGAAATCACCCGTGCCATCGTGGACCCGGAGTTTGACGGCTTCCAGCGGGAGTTCTTCCCCACCACCTACGTCTGCAACACCGAGTACGACGCCTCCATGCCCAACGTGCTGGTGGCCTGGCCCCGTATCCCCGTGAAAAATGGCCTGGGCGAATACCTCAGCGCCATGGGCATGACCCAGCTGCGCATCGCCGAAACGGAGAAGTACGCCCATGTGACCTTCTTCTTCAATGGCGGCGTGGAAAAGCAGTACCCCGGCGAGGACCGGGTGCTGGTGCCCTCCCCCAAGGTGGCCACCTACGATCTCCAGCCCGAGATGAGCGCCTATGAGGTATGCGACAAGTGCATCGAGCGCATCAACTCCGGCGCGTATGACGTGATCATCCTGAACTTCGCCAACTGCGACATGGTGGGCCACACCGGCGTTCTCCAGGCGGCTGTCAAGGCCGTGGAGACGGTGGACACCTGCGTGGGCCGTGTGGTGGAGGCCACCCTGAAAATGGGCGGCATCGCCATGGTCACGGCGGACCACGGCAACGCCGAGGTCATGCTCCAGCCCGACGGCAGCCCCATGACCGCCCACACCACCAACCTGGTGCCCTTCATCCTGTGCGGCGCAGGCAACGAGCTGCGCCCCGGCCGCCTGGCGGATATCGCCCCCACCATCCTGGATGTGATGGGCCTGGCCACTCCCCAGGAAATGGACGGCAAGACCCTGATCGTCAAGTAAACAAGCGGCAATCCACACAGCAAAAACCCCCGGCCACCGGCCGGGGGTTTTCTGCTTGTCAAAAAAAATTCCCTTTTCTGATACGATCACTCGCCGGACAGCGAGGCGAACAGCGCCTTCAGGGTGTCCTCGGAATAGACAAAGGCGGAAATGCCGGCGTGTGGGTTGCTCTGCATATCGCCCGCTGCCGCCAGGCTCTCCGCCAGCAGCTTATCCGTCCCCTTCACATTGTCGCTCAGCTCCGCCATCAGCCCGCGGTCCCGCAGCTGAGCGGCCGGCTGCCCCAGTGTCGCGGAGCCTGGATTATTCATCAGCTCCTCATAAGTCATCAGGCCGAAGCGGTCCACAAAGTAGCGGCTGCCGTCATCTGCGTTCGCCACGTACATCATGGTGATAAAGGAGCAAACATTCACATAGGCGCCCGGATATTGTATGTATGATTCGCCCCAGTCTGTCTGAGTTTGATCCAGAAACAGCAGCAGCTGGTTGCCATAGGTATATAGTGGGTAGTCCTCATAGGTTGATGAGGATGCACCGGACTGCATCAGTGTAAAATGGGCGGGGATATCGCCCTTGTAGCATTCTAACGCATCGGCTTCGTAATAGGTATAGGGGAACCCATCCGTCTTTTCCCCCAGCCAGTTCCCTACCTGGACCAATGCCACAACGTCAGCCTCCTCAAAGGCCTCCGTCAGGGAATACGGCCTGGAAAAGCAGGTATGCCCAGTTCCTTCCCCGATACGGACAGGAGGACGCACCACGCCGCCGCAAGCGGTCAGCAGCAGGAGCATGCCCGCCAGCAGCAAAACAAAGATCCTACGTTTCATGGATATTCTCCTTTCTAATATTTTCACTTATATTATCGCAGATAATCCTCTGGTAGTCAACCGTTATATTTTATTTACAAAAAAATACGGTAGGAACCGCGATTTTTTTACGTTTTTTCTGCCGCCCAGCGTCTCTCCCCGCTCGCCTTCCACCCCCGCAGCACAGCAGCTTTCCTATATGTCCCCCTGTTTTTCTTATTTAATAGGACTTTTATAAGAAACATTTCCCATATATACCCCGTTTTCATCGTCTTACCGGTGTGCTATGATATTCCCGAGGTGAGAAACAATGAAAAACAGACTCTGGACACGGAATTTTACCCTGCTGATCGCTGCCAGCGGACTGGGCGCCGTAGGCGGCATCGCCGGCGGCTTTGCCATGTCGTTTTTGGTGTTCGACGAGACCGGCAGCACCCTGGCCTCGGCGCTGGTGCTGGCGACGGAGCTGATCCCGGGCTTTCTGCTGCCCCTGTTCATTGCCCCGTGGATGGACCGGATGCCCCGCAAGCCCTTCCTGGTAGGCGGCGACATGCTCAACGGCGTCATGTATCTGCTGCTGGGGGCGTATCTTCTGCGGGGCACGTTCTCCTATGTGGGCTACCTGGCCTTTTCCCTGGTGCTGGCGTCCCTCAGAGCCTTTGACGAGCTGGCGTACAACAGCATTTTCCCCATGCTGCTGCCGGAGGGGGCGGAGCAAAAGGGCTACGCCGTGGCCTCCACCCTGTACCCCGTTCTGCGGGTGATGATGCTGCCCCTGTCGGCGGTGCTGCTGGATGCCGTGGGAGCGGCATGGCTGCTGGTGGGACAAGGAGTCCTGTCCCTGATGGCGGCGGCGGTGGAAAGCGGCATCCGTATTCACGAGGAGCGCCGCCCGCCGGAGGAAAGCTCCTCCCTCCGTGCCTGGTGGGCGGATGTGAAGGAGGCCGCCCGGTATCTGCGGCAGGAAAAGGGCCTTATGAACATCTATGGCTACATGGCCGTCACCAACGGCGTGGGCAGCGGATATTCCCCCATTCTGGTGGCGTTCTTCCGGACGTTTCCCGGCATGACGGCGGCCATGTACTCTCTGTTCTCCGTGGCGGAATTCCTGGGCCGCACAGTGGGCGGCTTTGTGCAGTACCGGATGGAGATCCCGGAAAAGAAGCGGTACGGCTTCGCCTTCCTGGTGTACATGGTGTATGAGGCCATGGACATGCTGCTGCTTTGGCTGCCGTATCCCCTGATGCTGGCCAGCCGGGGCCTGTGCGGATTTTTGGGGACCAACAGCGCCACCATGCGCCAGGCGGCGGTGCAGCGGTATATTCCGGAAAGGCTCCGGGCCCGGGTCAACGCCTTTGAATCCATGCTGTATACCGGCGCGGCCGCCGTGCTGTCCCTGGTCATTGGCGCCTTGGGCGAGGTGCTGGACTACCGCCTGTGCGTCACCCTGTGCGGCGGGTTCTCTATGGTCGTGTGCCTGGCCACCATCTGGCGGGGCCGCCGCTATGTCCGGGCCGTATATGAGCAGAGCGGTGCATAAAAAGAAAGGGACCTGTATGGTCCCTTTCTTTTTATGCACCAATGTCCGCCCGGTCCCCCGGGCCGAAATCTCCCATCATCAAAAGGCATATTTCATGCGCTTCCTCCCTAATACGCGTGCTTTTCCAGGTCCTGTGCGCCCTTCCAGGCGGGAATCACCCGCACCACGGGCCGGGCCTCATTGTCCCGGCTGCCCTCGGGAACGTCCCGGGGCTGTCCCAGGGTCAGCGCAGCCAGCAGCAGCCCGCACAGGGCCAGCCCCGCCGCCACGAACCAATGCGTTCTCTTTTTCATAAGCTCCTCCTTGTATTCTATCCCATGCTGTCCAGCAGAAACACCGATCCCATGTGGACCAGCGCCAGCTCCGGCGCCTGGATATACAGCGTCTCCATCTGCCGGGGCGTCAGCCGGTACACCCCCCCGTCGTCCGGGGCAATGCCCTGCCGCGCCAGAGCCGCCGCCGTCCGGCGGCACAGGCCCGCGTCCTCCACCACGGGGACGCTCTCTCCCGGCAGCTGCCGGTAACGCATTTCCGTCTCCTTGCGGGTCTCCTCCTCAAATACGTCGGTGCCCTTGGTGCCCAAGGTGAAAACCAGTGTCTGGTCCTCGCTGCTCAACAGCTCAGGGTACTCCCGGTAAAATGACGGCGGCTCAGGGACCGCCTGGGGCAGCGCCAGGGTCGCCCCCGCCGCCAGCAGCAGGCACGCGGCCAGTCCTGCCGCCGCCCGGGGCCACTGCACCTGCCGCCGGGGCCGGATCCGCTCCATGACCCCCGCAGCGAAATCCGCCGGAGGGTTGATGCCGGTATCCGCCAGCACCCGGTCCGCCGCCAGAGCACCCTCATAATATGCCCGGCACTGGGGGCATCCGGCCAGATGCTCCATGACCTCTTTCGCCTCCGGGCCGTCCAGCCGGCCGTCCGCCAGCGCGTCCACCCGGTCCAGATCACACGTCATTCTCCCGCCCCCCTTCTATCCTGTATGACGTCCGGTTCCCCCAAAAGGTTCCCCTCCGCCAGAATGGTTCGCAGCTGCCGCTTGGCCCGGCTGATCCGGGACTTCACCGTCCCCTCCTCCAGACTCAGGGCCGCCCCGATCTCCTGATAGGACAGGCCCTGCATCTGCCGCAGCAGCAGCACCTCCCGGTGCTCCGGGGTCAGCCGGTCCAGGGCCTGCTGCACCGCCCGGTGCAGCTCCCGCCGCTCCAGCTCCTCCTGGGGGGTATGGGGATCCGCCGGTTCCCCGGCGTTTTCCAGGGGCACCGCCGCCGGCCGGCGCTTTTCCCTCCGCAAATGATCCACGGCGGCGTTGGCCGTCAGCTTATACAGCCACGAGGAAAACCGGCACTGGCCCCGAAAGCGGGGCAGCCCTCGCCACGCCGCCAAAAACGCCTCCTGGGCCACCTCCTGGGCGTCCTCCGCCCGGCCGCCGCACATGCGCAGCGACAGCCGGTACACCGGCGCCTCATACGTCCGCACCAGCTCCTCAAAGGCGGACGCGTCCCCGCCACGGGCCTGCGCCACGCACTGTTCCTCCACCACGGTCCACGCCCCCCTTCCCTTATCAGACGGTGAGAGAGCCCAAAAGGTTCCCCCGCCGACTGAAATTTTTACGTCAGGTCCCGGCGGATGCCCTCCGTTACCCGATAGACGTCCTCCAGCGTGTTCATGCGCACGATCTGCTCCTTGTAATATCCGGCATGGGGCACGCCCTTGAGGTACCAGGCGTACTGCTTCCGGGCCTCCAGAATGGCGATATGCTCGCCCTTGTCCCGGGCCGCCAGCTCAATCTGCCGCACGGCGGTGTCACACCGCCGGCTCAGGGGCGGCAGCGGCGGGATAGGCTCCCCGGCCAGCGCCGCCCGGGCCTGCTGAAACAGCCACGGATTTCCCAGACAGCCCCGGCCGATCATCGCGGCGTCTGCCCCGGTAAAGTGCAGGATACGCACCGCATCCTCCGGGGTAAACACGTCTCCGTTGGCGATGACCGGGATAGACACCGCCGCCTTCACTTGGCGGATGGTGACCCAGTCCGCCTGTCCGGCGTACATCTGGGCCCGGGTGCGGCCGTGGACCGCCACGGCGGACACCCCCGCCTGCTCCAGCATCCGGGCCAGCTCCACGGCGTTGACGCTTCCCTTATCCCAGCCCCGGCGCATTTTCACCGTTACCGGCACCGGTGAGGCCTTCACCACCGCCTCGGCGATGCGGGCCGCCTTCTCCGGGTCCCGCATCAGCGCACTGCCATCGCCGTTGGACACGATCTTGCCCACGGGGCAGCCCATGTTGATGTCGATCAGGTCCGCGCCGGACAGCTCTGCCGCGATGCACGCCGCCTCGGCCATGCACCCGGGGTCACTGCCGAAGATCTGAGCGCTGGCCGGGTGCTCCCCGTCGGACAGCTTCAGAAGTCCCCGGCTCTTTTTATCCTGATAGCACAGGGCCTTGGCGCTGACCATTTCCGTTACGGTAAGGCCCGCCCCCAGCTCCCGGCAAATCAGCCGGAATGCCAGGTCCGTTACCCCGGCCATAGGGGCCAGCACCAGCTGCGAGGGGATATCCACCGTTCCGATCCGCATGCCGTTTCCTCCTCCAATGGGTATTTTTCGGCCATTATATCACAGTTCCCGGCAAAAGCCAACCCCATCCGCCAGCTGCCCGGCACATCTTTCTCTCCGTCGCATATGCACCCAATGGTTAGAGTGCGCTAACTGTTGACCTTTTAAAAAACCGCATTCTGCGGTTTTTTAAAAGACTCAGAAGCATTCTCTGCCGGCTCCGTGCGTCTGAATTTTCAGCACCCGGGCCATTCTTTCGGGCATATGGCAGCAAAGCTTCCTTTCGATGTCAGGCTTTCGCCGCCAGCTTTTTTACCAGTTTGCCGTCCGGTACAGCATATATTGTCTGATAGGTGGTGTACACCACCATGCCTGGCCGGGACCCGGCGGGCTTTTTCACATAGCGCACCGGGGTATAGTCCACCGGCACCTTTCCGGCCTCCCGGCCCTGGGAATAGTATGCCGCCAGGCACGCCGCCTCATACAGGCTGGTCTCGTCCGGCTCCCGCCCGCCGGTACACAGGATCACATGCGCGCCGTGGATCTTCTGGGTGTGGAGCCAGATGTCCCGGCGGTCGGCGTCCTTGGCGGTGAGGCGGTCGTTCTGCCGGTTGCTGCGTCCCACCAGGATTCTCAGTCCGGCGGAGGAGGTAAACTGCCTGGGCTTGGAGGCCCGCTGGAACCCCGGCTGCTTTTTGCCCCGGTTTTTCAGATAGCCGCCGCTCTCCAGCTCGGCGCGGATGTCGTTGAAATCCTGCTCCGCCTCCGCCTGGGACAGCTCCTGCACCACGCTCTCCAGGTACGTCAGCTCCTCCCGGCCCTTTTCCAGCTGCTCCGTCAGCACCCTCTCGGCGGTTTTCGCCTTGGCGTACTGCTTGAAGTACCGGGCGGCGTTCTCCTGGGGCCCCAGGCGCACATCCAGCGGGATGTTGACCGGCGGACAGCCGTCCTCATAGTAGTTTTCCGCCGTCAGGCGGCTCATGCCCCGCTCCATGCGGTAGAGGTTGGCGGTGATGAGCTCGCCGGATATCCGGAGCCTTTCCCGGTCCCGGGTGGCGGCCAGCTCCTTCTCCTGGGCCGCCAGCTTCCGGCGCACCCGGTCCCGGGCGGCGGAGGCGGACTTCATCAGGTCCTGACCCTTCTGCCGGACCCGGTCCGCCTGGTCCCGGCCCTCATAAAATTCGTCCAACAGGCTGCCGAAGCTGTCGAAGCTCTCCTGCTCCACGGCAGCGCCGTACTGGGTGATGGGGCAATAGGTGAAATCCGCCGGCCGGCCGGCCCGTCGCAGCAGGGTGGGCGTAAAATCCCCCCGAGTGATTTTGTCCCGCCAAAGAACGAAGCTGTCCCACAATTTCCCGCCCTTGTCCCGGGACAGGCCGGCGTCCACAGACCCATATGCGGCACAAACCAGCTCCCGGGCCAGCAGCGGCGGCAGGGCCGTGAAGGTGTCCAGCAGCCACCCGTCCAGGGGCGTATCCTCTGGCAGGGCGGAAAGCAGTTCCAGAAATTCCTCCCGGCCGATCTCCAGCGGAGAGCGCTTTTCCTGACGGGGCGGCAGGTGATAGAACAGACCCGGCAGCACCTGCCGCTGCTGGGACATCTCGAAATCCACCCGCCGCAGGCAGTCGGTGATGCGTCCCTGGTGATCCACCAGGATCAGGTTGGCATGGCGGGGCATGGCCTCCAGAATCAGCCGCCAGAGCCGCTGCTCTCCCAGCTCGTCCGCCGCCTGTATGTGCAGCGTCACCACCCGCTCCAGGGGCTCCTGCTCCACGGACACGATGCGCCCTCCCGCCAGGTGCTTGCGCAGCAGCATGCAGAACATAGGCGGCTGGGAGGGATTGTCCCGCAGCAGAGCCGTCAGGTGCAGGCGGGGCTGGGTGGCTCCGGCGCACAGCAGCAGCCGCCGCCCGCCCCGCAGCAGCAGCAGCACCTGATCCCGGGCAGGCTGCTGGATCTTCTCGATGCGGGTGTTTTCCACCTGGGCGGCGGTCTCCCGGACCACGGCGCTCAGGCAAATGGCATCCAGCGGCATGTTACTCCTCCTCCATCATCCGGCAGAACAGCTGGTTGACCCGGTCGTGCCTGCCCTGTAAATACAGGTATCCCAGCAGGGCCTCCAGAGCCGTGGCCTGCTGGTACTGGGCCCGGCTGGCGTGGGCCGGGATGGAATGGACGTTGGCGTTGCGGCCCCGGCGGAACACGTCCTGCTCCTCCTGGGTCAGCAGGGGCAGGATCTTCTTCGCCAGCTCCGCCTGCCGTGGGGCGCAGACCAGGGCCACGGTGGCCCGGTGAAGTCCTCTGCCCGTGGCCTTGCCCCCGGCGCACAGCCAGGTGCGCACCAGCAGCTCGAACACGGCGTCCCCCAGGTGGGCCAGGCCGATGGAGCTGATGGCCCGGATCTGCTCCGGGGGCAGCTGCACAGCAAAATAATCAGTCATTGCGTTTGCTCCTTACTCTCGTTAAAACCGATCAGCCCTTGGCCGCCAGCCAGTTGTGACCGGTGTGGGCCTCCGCCAGCAGGGGCACCGACAGCTCCGCCACCCCCTGCATCTCCTGCTGCAGAAGCTGCTCCACCCGAGACGCCTCCGCCTCCGGGCACTCCACGATCAGCTCATCGTGAACCTGCATGATGAGCCGGGCCTCCAGGCCCTCCGCCGCCAGGCGGCGGTGGACCCGCACCATGGCCAGCTTGATGATGTCCGCCGCCGTACCCTGGATGGGCATGTTCAGGGCCACCCGTTCGCCGAAGGACCGCATGTTGAAATTGGAGCTTTTCAGCTCCGGCAGGGCCCGGCGGCGGTGCCACAGGGTCTCCACATAGCCCCGCTCCCGGGCCTGGGACACCACCTGCTCCATATACTGCCTCACGCCGGTATAGGTGGCAAAATACCGTTCCATATACTCCTTGGCCTCCGCCACGGTGACGCCGATGTCCTGGGACAGGGAGAAGGCGGAGATGCCGTAGACAATGCCGAAGTTCACGGCCTTGGCCCGGGAGCGCATCTGATGGGTCACCTGGTCCTGGGGCACATGGAACACCCGAGCGGCGGTGACGGTGTGGAAGTCCTCCCCGGACAGGAACGCCTGCTGCATGGCCTCGTCCCCGGAGATGTGGGCCAGCAGCCGCAGCTCGATCTGGGAATAGTCCGCATCCACCAGCACATGGCCCGGGGCCGCCACGAACATCTCCCGCATTTTGCTGCCCAGGTCCGTGCGGGTGGGGATGTTCTGCAAATTGGGCTCCGTGGAGCTCAGGCGGCCCGTGGCCGTTACCGTCATCTGGAAGCTGGTGCGGATGCGGCCGTCGGGGTCGATGACCTTCAGAAGCCCGTCGGCATAGGTGCTTTTCAGCTTGGCATACTGCCGGTAGGTCAGCACGTCGGCCACCAGCGGCTGATCCTTCAGCTTCTCCAGCACATCCGCATTGGTGGACCAGCCGGTTTTCGTCTTTTTCCCGTGGGGCAGGCCCAGGTCCTCGAACAGCACCTTTCCCAGCTGCTTGGGGGAATTGATGTTGAATTGCTGTCCGGCGGCGGCGTAAATGCGCTCCTCCAGCTGGCGGATGGTGTCGGACAGGTCCGCACCGAACCGGGCCAGGGCCCCGCCGTCCACCAGAAAGCCGCTGCGCTCCATATCCGCCAGCACCCGGCACAGGGGCAGCTCCACATCGAAGTACAGCTTTTCCATGCCCTGCTCCCGGAGCCGGGGCAAAAGCACACCATACAGGGCCTCTATCGCTGCGCCATAGCTGTGCAGCGACGCCCAGGCGGCAGCCCGGTCTCCCAGGGGGGAGAAGGCGTCCGGCTCCAGATGGGCGGGCTTTTCCAGCTCCTGGTTGAAATACGACACAAACAGCCGCTGCAGGTCATAGCCCCCCGCCGTGGCATCCAGCAGGTACGCCGCCAGGGCCGTGTCAAACACGAAGCCCTCCGCCGGGAGTCCGCCGTCCAGCAGCGTCCGCATCAGATCCTTCACGTTGTGAGAAATTTTCCGGATGTCCCCGGAAAGCAGCGCCCCCAGCAGGGCGTTCCAGTTCCCCTGATAGCCCCCGGACCACAGCTCCGCCGTATGTGCCGTGCTCTCGCCGGTATCCCAATGGACAGAGATGGCCGTCAGGTCTGCTGCGGCGTACAGGGCCACGTGATCGGCCCTGCGCCACTCCTCCAGCAGAGTCCGGGCCTGCTCCTCCGTTTCCACGGGGACCACCGTGGTGGTGTACTCGGGCTTCTCTGCCGTCTCCTGGTGGGGCCGCAGGTGATATCTGTCAATGAGCTTCTGAAATTCCAGCCGCAGGAACAGGTCGTAAAGCTCCGGCCGGAAGGGCCTGCGCAGGTTCTCCGCCGGGTCGAAGGCCAGGGGCGCATCGGTGACGATGGTGGCCAGCCAATAGCTGTGCCGGGCGGACTCCTCCCCCTCCGTCAGCTTGCGGATGACGTTGGGCTTGGCGTCGATATCCGGCAGGCGGCGGTACAGTGCGTCTATGTCGCCGTACTGCTGCACCAGGGTCATGGCGGTCTTTTCCCCCACCCCCGGCACACCGGGAATGTTGTCCGACGTGTCCCCCATCAGGGCCTTCAGGTCGATCATATGAATGGGATCGAAGCCGTACTGCTCCCGGAAGGTCTCCGGGGTCATGTCCTTTGTGGTGGTCTGGCCCATGCGGGTGGATACCAGCTTCACCCTGGTCCGGTCCGTGACCAGCTGCAGGCTGTCCTTGTCGCCGGTGACGATGACGCAGTCCCACCCCGCCGCCTGGCATTTGCGGCTGATGGTGCCGATGAGGTCGTCGGCCTCGTACCCGGCCAGCTCATAGCAGGGCACGGACATGGCCGCCAGCACCTGCTTCATCACCGGCAGCTGCATGGCCAGCTCCGGCGGCATGGGCTTGCGCTGGGCCTTGTAGTCCGCGTCCGCCTGGTGGCGGAAGGTTGGCTCCCGGCGGTCAAAGGTGACGCACAGGGCCTCCGGCTCCTCCTCGTCCAGCAGCCGCTGGAGGGTGGTGATAAAGCCGTATACCGCATGGGTATACAGGCCCTCCCGGGTGGACAGCGGGCGAATGCCGTAATAGGCGCGGTTCAATATGCTGTTGCCGTCGACAACCATCAGCTTCATGGGGACGACCTCCTTTGCGTATTCATTTTATTATACCTCTTTTTCCTGTTTGGCACAAGGAGTGGAAAACAAAAACGGAACGTGGTAAAATAAATAAAAAAATTCTCCGGGGGGACGCAATAAAACCGCCCTGCCGTGCATTATCCATATGACAGGAGACAAATGAGATGCTGCACAGGATAGACAACACAACTTCATCCCTCCCCGCGGAGGAGGCGCAGGAGCTTCGACGGCTGCTTTCGGGAGTGGCTGCCGGGAACCGCGACGATCTGGCCCAGCTATACCGCCGCACCCGAACGGCGGTGTACGGTCTGGCTCTGTCCTATCTCCGCAATGCCCACGATGCCCAGGACCTGACCCAGGATGTGTATGTGCACATCTGGGACACGGCGGACCGGTACCGTCCCACAGGCTCTCCCATCGGGTGGGTGCTGGCGGTATGCCGGAATCTGTGCCTGATGCACCTGCGGCGGGCAGACCGCCAGGTGACCATGGAGGACCGGGAATGGTATGCCATCCCCGACGACGGCCCGGGGCTGGACGCCCAGGAGCGGCTGCTTTTGCAGGATGCCCTGGCCATTCTGGGCGATGAGGAACGTCGTATCGTTCTGCTGCACACAGCGGGCCTGAAGCACCGGGAGACCGGAGAAGCGCTGGGGCTGCCGCTGGCCACCGTCCTGTCAAAATATCACAGAGCATTGAAAAAGATGCGAGCTTACATGGAAGGAGATGACGCCCGATGACCAACGATCTGATGGAACGCAGGCTTTCCGCCGCACTGGACAAGACCGCGCCGGACGACGTGGCTGGCGTGCTCTCCCGCTGTACAGAGCGGAAAGGAACGGTAGTCCCTATGAAAAAGAAAAATCAACGTATGAAGAAATGGATGCAGGCCATGGCGGCGTGCCTGGCGGTGCTGCTGCTGGGCGGAGGCGTGCTGGTGCAGCAGGCCCACGCCGTAACGTCTGTGGTGTCCCTGGACGTGAACCCCAGCATCGAGCTGCGGGTGAACAGCCGGGAAAAGGTGGTGTCCTGCCAGGCCCTCAACGATGAGGCCGCCGCCGTGCTGGCGGATATGGACGGAGGCCGGGACCTGAAGGGCGTCAAGGCGGATGTGGCCGTCAACGCCATTGTGGGCAGCCTGGTGCGGTGCGGATATCTGGACACGCTGTCCTCCGCCATTCTCATTTCCGTGGAGGATAAGGACCAGGCCCGGGCTCAGCGCCTTCAGCAGGAGCTGACCAGTGTTGCGGGCGGCGCTTTGGGCGACTCCCAGGCCGCTGTCCTGAGCCAGACGGTGCAGCAGGACAAGGACCTGGAAAAGCTGGCCAAGGCCAACAACATTTCCACCGGCAAGGCCGCCCTGATCCGGCAGGCCATGGCCCTCAACAGCAGCCTGACCTTCGAGGGGCTGGCAAAGCTGTCCGTGGAGGAGCTGCGGGACCTGATCGAGGCCGGGGCCCCGGGGATGCCCATCGGCATGACGGCGGCTCTGGAGGCGGCAGCCAACTATGCGGGTCTGACCACGGCGGATGTTGCCGACGCGGATGTGGACCCGGAGCTGGACGAGACACCCGCCCACTATGAGGTGGAGCTGGAGGTCCCCGGTCACGGCGAGCTGGAATACCGGGTGGACGCCTACACCGGCCAGGTGCTCAGCGGCCCGGCCAACGTGAAGCTCTCCACTCCCGTGAACCCCTCCGGTGACATTGGCATGGAGGCCGCCAAGAGCGCCGCGCTGAAGCACGCGGGCCTGTCCTCCGCCACGTTTACCAAGGCGGAGCGGGACTATGACGACGGCCGCTGGGAGTACGAGCTGGAGTTCCACACCGACACCGCCGCCTATGAGGTCACGGTGGACGCCATCAGCGGCTCTGTGCTGGATTACGAGAAGGAGAACCTCCGCAGCAGCAGTACCTCCGACATTGGCGCCCAGGCCGCCAAGAGTGCCGCCTTGCGGCACGCGGGCCTGTCCGAAGGCCAGGTGCAGGAGCTTCAGGTGGAATGGGACAACGAGCATGACCGCGCCGTGTACGAGGTGGAGTTCAAGTCCGGCGGAATGGAATATGAATACGTCATCGACGCTGCCACCGGCTCCGTGCTGGAACATCAGGCAGAGCAGGACGATTGACCGCAAAAAAGCGAGGGCTGCCGCCCTCGCTTTTTGCATCGGCGGGCGGCAATCTCCGCGCCCGTTTTGTTCTTACGGATAGCAGTGCTCCCGCAGGGCAGCCTCCAGCTTTTCCAGGGCGCGTTTTTCAATGCGCGATACATAGCTGCGGCTGATGCCATAGGCAGCAGCCACCTGGCGCTGGGTCTGGGGCGGGTGGCCGTCCAGGCCGTAGCGGCGGCGGATGACATCCGCCTCCCGGGGTGTCAGCCGCTCCGCAACCAACCGTCGGATGAGCTGTTGGTCCTCCCGGCCCTCCAGGTCCTCCTGCATGGTGTCGTCGGCCCCCACCACGTCCTGCAGGTACAGGGCGTTGCCCGCCTTATCCGTCTCGATGGCCTCTGACAGCGACACCTCCCCCTGCAGCTTCCGCTGAGCCCGGAAGTGCATGAGGATCTCATTTTCAATACATCTTGACGCATAAGTTGCCAGGCGGATCTTTTTATCGGGCCGAAAGGTGTTCACCGCCTTGATCAGGCCGATGGTGCCGATGGAGATCAGATCCTCCTGATTGCTGGCCTGGGTATAATACTTTTTGATGATGTGCGCCACCAGGCGGAGATTGTGCTCCACCAAGCGGTTGCGGGCGGACAGATCGCCCTGGGCCCACTGCTCCAAGCACTCCCGCTCCTCCTGCCGGGACAGGGGACGGGGAAAGGAGCCGGGATTACCGGACAAATGCAGGGTCAAAAACAGGCTGTTGGACAGCAGCAGCAATGCCGCCGATAACATAGGTCATCCCTCCTTCACGGCAATCCTATGCCCGGAGGGGATGGTCCTATGTAACAAGAGGAATCGTCAAAAACAGCGCTGAAAGGCGGACGGCCTTGCGGTCGTCCGCCTTAAGCGCACATAGGTATAAACGATTACAGGTTTTCCGGTCATTTTCTTGGCCGGCGCGGCTTACTCCCCGCCGCTTTCGTCTTTGGGGGCGGCAGGCTCATCGTCCAGGGGCTCCGCCTGTGCGGACTCCGGGGCGTCGTCCTGGGACCCCGCCGCTTCGGTCTCTGCCGGGGCCTCAGCCGCCGCAGCGGCAGCAGCCTCCCGGGCAGCCACCTGGTTCACATACAGGTCCTCAGGCCGGTGGGGGTGGAGCTTGATGTTGTAAAACAGCACCGCCAGAGCGGCGATCATCAGCACCAGGCTCAGCACCTGGGACACCCGGATGGGCTGGCCGGCGATGGTCCAGTTGAACAGATACAGGCTGTCAGTGCGCAGACCCTCGATCCAGAAGCGGCCCACGCCGTACCACAGGAAGTAGAAGCAGGTGTTCTCACCGTCGAACCGCCTGGCCTTGGATACCACAAAAATGATCAGCAGCAGGCCGATAAGGTTCCACAGGCTCTCGTACAGGAAGGTGGGATGTACCTCCACCAGCTCCCCGGCAGTGGTGGTCAGCTGCATGCGCCAGGGCATGGTGGTTTCCGCACCAAAGGCCTCGCGGTTCAGGAAATTGCCCCAGCGGCCGATGGCCTGGCCGATGAGCAGCCCCATGACCACCAGGTCCATCATGGCCCCCAGCTTGATATGGCGGCTGCGGCACAGGATAATGGCCACGATGACCACAGCGATGACGCCGCCGTAGATGGCCAGGCCGCCGTCCCAGATGGCGATAGCCTTGGACCAGCTGAACTGGCCCTCGCGGTCCTTGAACTGGCTGAGATAGAACAGAACGTAATAGATCCGCGCGCCGATGATGCCGCAGGGAATGCCCCACAGCAGCCCGTCGATCAGGTCATCCTCGCGGATGCCGTATTTCGTGCGCTGGCGCATGCACCACCACAGGGCCACCAGCATGCCCAGGGCGATGAGGATGCCGTACCAGTATATGCCGTTGCCGATGTTGATGGCCTTGGAGCTGAGGGTAATGGTCCAGTCGCCAAAAAGCCCCGGAAAGCGGATGGGGCTGTCGGTCATGATCTTCATAGTGTCACTCCTTGCTCAGAAACTGGCACCTATTATACCGCAGACGGCGCAGAATGAAAAGCCTTTTTTTCCGGGCAGCGCCTGCACGCGTACCCCCCTTACCCCTTGATGATCTCCACCACTTCGCCGATATACATACGGTGGACGGGCTCGTCCTTATAAAAGGCGTCCCGGACCTCCTGGGGGATCTGCTCCAGGTCCAGGTCCTGGCAATAGATCTTGCGGCAGACCAGGGTAGTCTCCGCCTGACGGAAGGTGATGCCCTGGGGCAGGAGCTCCGGGGTCAGGCCCGCCGCCGCCACCTTGTCGCCGTCCCGGCCGGAGGTGCTGCCCAGCAGGGACAGGGCCCTGCGCTGCTCCTCCGGGTAAAAGCTGACGGTGAAGTAGTCGCTCTCCTCCATAAATGCAAAGGTATAGCGGTTCTTTTTCACATACACTGTGGCCACCGGGCGTTCCCACAGGGTGCCCAGGCCGCCCCAGCTGATGGTCATGGTGTTGTAATGCTCCGGGGTCCCCGCCGTGACCAGGGCCCACTGCTTGTCGAATTTGGTAAATACGTCCGCTTCCAGGTGCATCATACCGGCACGCTCCTTCATTATAAAGTAAGGCCATTGTATCACACCCCGCCCCCCGGGGCAAGACGGAGATTTCCGGCACCCGCAGGAAAAAGGGCGGACGCCGGCGCCCGCCCCGATCTTTATCCGAACAAAAGGATGCACCACCAGATGGCGCCGATGACAGATATGACCAGCCCCAGCAGGAGCATGATGCCCCGGGCCAGGTCCGTGGCCTGGAGCTTTTCCGAGTTGTGATAGAAGAAGCCCAGCAGAAATTTGTCCAGGGCGATGGCAGGCTTCAGCAGCAGAGGGAGCACCAGGCCCAGCAGCAGGAACAGCCCCGCCGTGAGAAATTCCCCGGGCCGCCCGGCGATGCGGGTCTGGTGATTGCCCAGGGCCATGCTGTACAGCGCGTTATCGGTCAGGCCCGGGCTGAACCCGGCCTTCTCCTGCACCAGGGTGCTGATGGACCAGCTGTCGCCCGCTGTCATGAACGTTCCGGTGGCGGTGTTGTAGGTGACGTTGCGGACCACACCGTCCATGGCCATTTCCGCCGCCCGATAGGAGCCGTTTTCCGCCAGGGACAGGGTAAACTCCGCCGTCTGCCCCGCGGGGGACTGAATGCGCAGGTGGTTGTCCTCCGTCACCTCCACCGTGGAGCAGCCCGGGCGGGTATAGGTCCTGCCCTGTTCCCCGGCGGCCATGCGGTAAAAGCCGCCGTAGTTCCACACGCCGGGGCGCAGGCCCCACACCAGGGCCGAGATCGCCAGGAGCACCGCGGCGGCCAGTTCGATTTTCCAGATGATGCTTTTCATGATGGATTCCCTCACCTTTCCAGCGAATTTCCGTCTGTTGCAGCTGTGGTTCTCTGTACAATTATGTTACTATATTTATGCGCAATTGTCAACGAAAAAAAATATTTTCGATTGAGTATTTACCCCCCCTTCGCGGCCGCCATTTACCGAAAATCTTCTTGATATGTCATTTCGAGTCAGCCGCAGGCTGGTGCGGCGATCCGTTTTCCCGGCACATCAGTGCCTATTTCCTCCCATAACCGCCGCCTCTTGTCTTTTCCTGCCCTATGTGGTAAAATGGCAAAAACATCGAAAAGGAGCTGAGTGCGTGACGGACTATCCCACTTCCCTGCTGCCGGACCGCGGCAGATGCACCGGCTGCGGCGCCTGCGCCAGCGGCTGCCCCAAGGGGGCCATCCATATGCTGCCGGACCGGGAGGGGTTCCTGTACCCCACCGTCACCGATGCCTGCATCCAATGCGGCCACTGTGCCCACATCTGCCCCGTTCTGAAGCAGCGGGAGCCCCGGCCGGAGCCGGCGGTGTTCGCCGCCTGGAACCCCGACGCCTCCGTGCGCCAGACCTCCACCGCAGGCGGCGTATTTCCCCTGCTGGCGGAGTATATCCTGGACGAGGGCGGCGTGGTGTTCGGCGCGGCCCTGGACCAGGAGCTGCGGGTGCGGCACATCGCCGTAAAGGACAAGGCGGAGCTGCCCCGGCTCCAGGGGGCCAAGCCCGTGCAAAGCGACCTGGGCGACAGCTTCCGCCGGGTGCGCCACTATCTGGACCAGGGGCGGCGGGTGCTGTTTTCCGGCACCCCCTGTCAGGTGGACGGCCTGTATCACTTCTTAGGCGAGCATCCGGAGCGGCTGCTGACCTGCGACGTGGTGTGCAGCGGCGTGTCCTCCCCGGGGGTGTGGGGCCAGCTGGTGCGGTCTATGGCGTATATCAAGCGGCAGCCGCCGGTGGACGTGTGCTTCTGCGGCAAGCTGCCCGGGGAAAAGGACCGGCGATTCCGTGTCCGCTTCGCCGGAGGCGCCCAGTATGACGCCCCCTTCGGCAAGTCCGATTTCGGCCGGGGTCTGCGGCAGCGGCTGTTTCTGCGCCCGGCATGCCACCGGTGTCCCTATACCAGCACCGACCGCCCGGCGGACCTGACCCTGGGCATATACCGGGACCCGCCCAAGGACTTCCACCCGGAGGTACCCCGGTACAGCATTTCCCTGCTGCTGGTGAACAGCGCCAAGGGCGCCCACTATTTCGACACACTGCCCCTGAAGCGGGAAAAGCTGACCCTGGACCAGGCGGTAGCCTGCGCCGGGGCCCTGTCGGCTCCCCAGGAAGCCTCCGGCAGCCGGGAGGACTTTTTCGCGGCCTTCTGTCAGCAGCCCTTCCAGCAGGTGCGCAACCGGTTTCTGTCCGCCTCTCCCCTGCCCCAGCCCCTGGAGCGGCTGCGTCAGCTGCTGAAGCATCCCAAGGAGAAGTGATTTTATGGAAACACTGATGCACACCTGCTGCGCGCCGTGCTCCGTGTCCTGCATCCGCCAGCTGCGGGGCGAGGGCATCGAGCCTGTCAGCTTCTGGTACAATCCCAATATCCACCCCTATCAGGAGTACAAGGCCCGGCGGGACACGCTGATGGCCTATGCCCCGGCCATCGGCATGAAGCTCATCGTCCGGGAGGATTACGGCCTGCGGGATTTCTGCCGGGCCGTGTGCGGCGACATCGACCACCGGTGCGGCCACTGCTACCATATCCGCCTGTGGGAAACGGCGCGGTATGCGGCGGAGCACGGCTATGCCAGCTTCACCAGCACCCTGTTCGTCAGCCCCTATCAGAACCACGAGCTGCTGCGGCAGACGGCTCAGGCGGCGGCAGAGGCATACGGGGTGGAGTTCCTGTACCGGGATTTCCGTCCCGGATTCCGGGCAGGCCAGCAGGAGGCCCGGGAGCGTGGCTTTTACATGCAGAAATACTGCGGGTGCGTGTTCAGCGAGGAGGACCGCTACCGCAAGCAGCTCGACCGGGATCTGAAGAATCCGGAAAAGATCATTGGATAACAGCAGCCCCGCCGGTCACCCGGCGGGGCTGTTGTTATTCATTTTACAGGTGAAGCAGCTCCTTGTAATAGGGCCACAGGCCGGTTTTCTCCGGGCAGAAGGGGGCCAGCTGGCACAGGTCCGTGCCGGGGAAGTCATTGCCCTCGATGATGGCCGGGCCGTCGGGGCCGATGGCCATATCCCAGCCCACATGGCCCACCTCCGGGATCTCCCGGGCGGCCTCACAGGCCATGGCCTTGGCCTCCTCGATCATGGGCAGCTGATAGCCCACCAGGGGGATGCCGGTGTCGGGGTGCCGGTCATAGACGTTGAAATAGTCGTCGGTGGCGGGGGAGCAGATCTTACCGGTGTCGATATCCACCCGGCAGAGGATGCCGCCCTGGCCGGAGTTGTCGCACACGCCGCCGCCCCGTCCCATTTTCAGGGTGATATAGGCGATGTGCACCTGGCCGTCCACCAGGTCGGTGCAGATGCGCATGGTGTTCACGGACTGGGGATGCAGCCGCGCCATATCGGGATGCTGGGCCTGGACGTGCTCCAGCACCACCAGCTTCTTCTCCCGGATATAGTCCAGCATGGCCGCCGGGGATTCAAAATCCTTCACATACAGCTTTTCCACGCCGTTGCCGCAGGAGCCGTGGTTGATCTTGGCAAAAATGGCCTCCTGGCCCTCCAGAAACCCAGCCATTTGTTCCACCGTAGCGGTCTCGCCGTTGAGGGTGGGCCGGCGGAGGTACTTGGCAAAGCGGACGTTAAAGAGCAGCTTATCGTCAAAATCGTCGTCGTGGGCCATATCATTCATGAGATTGCTGACCTTCTTGTTGCGCACCCGGGTGAGGTAGGTGTCCCGCTGGGCACCGGTCATGTTGTAAAAGCCGAACATGGTGTAGTCATAATACCCTGCGCCGTACCGCACGGCGCACCACAGCATATCAAAGAAGGTGCGCACGTTGTTCTGTCCGCACTTCTGGTGCACCACGTCGATCATGTGGTTCATTTTCTTGAAGCGGACGCCGGTGAGTACCCGGGCCACATATCCGATCATTGCCATGGTAAAAACCTCCCATTTCTCGTTTTGCACTATCATATCACGCAGGCGGCGAAAATCCAATGCATTTTCCTGATGTCTGCCAAAAGCAGAACTGTTTTCAGTATACCACGCCGGAGCGCACGGCGCAAGAACAGCGTCAGATGAAGTATTTCTCCCGGGAGTAGCGGTACGGCGTGTCGGGAACGGCGGCCCGGCCATAGATGTTGGCGGCAAAGACCAGGTCAGAGCCGCCGATGACCTCCTCATAGGTGTCGCACAGGACAAAATGCACGTTGGGGTCCTCCCGGAAACGGTCATGATGTTCCCCAGGCCGATGAGGCCCACCGTTTCAAAGTCCGGCCGGGTGAACAGGCGGGCGGAGTGGGCAGCGGAGATGCCGGTGCGGAGGGTGGTGATATACTCGCCGTCCATCAGGGCCCGGAGGATGCCGGTGTCGGACTCATAGAGCAGGATATCGCCCATCATGCTGGAGCGGTCCTCGCCCCGCTTGATGCTGTGGCGGCCGATCATCTTCACCATGGCGATGTTGCCCCGCTCATAAATGCAGGGCATGACATTGTAATAGTCGCCGTCCTGCTGGACGATGTGGATTTTGGGGGGCAGGGTGTAGCCGGACTTTTCCCGCAGGGCCTCGTCCACCCAGCGGATGAGCTCGCTGTCCGGAGTCTCGGCTGCAATGGCCCGGACGGCTTCATGGCCGGGTGGTACAGCCCACCCTTCCCAAGATATGCGGCCTGACATGCGCAGATATTATAGCAGAGTATTTTGGAAATTACAATGGTTTTGTAGTCGATCCGCACGCTCAAAGTGCAGAACTGCAATACATGTTGGGCAAGTGAATAAAATCAGCGAATTTATTGACAAATATTTTGCATTTCTGTATAATTCAGTAGGAAATCGCTGCAAAAGCAGTACTTGACTATGAACTGCCACGGCGGCTGCGCCAGGAACGCGGGGCTGAAGTAGGCCATTGACCGGGTGCCGAAGCGGAAGGTCATCGACCCGAAAGCGGACCCCCGGCTCATGGGCGCTCCGGGCACGCCCGCCAGAAGGAGATGACACGTTGAATATGGACCAGCATACCCATTCCCACCCGCATGACCACGACCACCCCCATCCGCATACCCACAGCCATACCCAGACCAAGGCCGTTCTGAACCGTCTGTCCCGGGCCCAGGGGCACCTGGAGTCTGTGCGCAAAATGGTGGAGCGGGGCGAGGACTGCGCCGAGGTGCTGGTGCAGCTGGCGGCGGTGATCTCCGCCCTGAACAGCACCGGCCGGGTGATCCTCAAGGATCACATTGCCCACTGCATTGTGGACGCTGTGGAGTCCGGCGACAACGAGGCCGTGGAGTCCCTGAACCAGGCCATTGACCGGTTTATGCGGTAAAAATTGTGAACATTTTCCCAAAGCAATTGACATTTTTCAACATCGTGTCTATAATTTAGCATAGGATAGAGGATCGGCGGGGCCCCTGTCGCCTGGTGATGCAGGCGAGGTGCCGCCAGATCAAAAAGCAGCCGGAGGAGAAGGCTCCCCTGAATCCCGCCCAGCAGCTGACGTATGACATGGTCACCAAGGGCGCCGGCGCCGTGTGTCCCGAAAATCTCCGGCCGGTCATCGACTGGTACAATTCTGTGAAGTAAGGAGCGAGCTTATGGAAAAAGTAAAAAACGTCCTGCTGACCGGCGGCAAGGCCGCCCTGAACAGCGCCGTGGAGCTGGGCTGCAGCGTGGTGCAGCTGTTCACCCGCCTGGCCAATACCACCTGGGAGTTCGTGTGCGATAAGGTCCGCACCATGTCCCGGGAGCACCGCCGGATGCTGATGATCATCGCCGCTGCTGCCACCGGCGTTCTGGCCGTGGGCTCTGTGGTCCTGTGGCTGGTGCGCCGGAAAAAGTAAATTTCCTATCGTATTTTATAACAGAGCGGGGGGACGCAGTGCGTCTCCCCGCTGCTGACAGAAAAGAGGAGTCAATTTATGGAAAAAAAGGCATTCAAGGCGGAGTCGCAGCGGCTGCTGGACCTGATGATCCACTCCATCTACACCCATAAGGAGATCTTCCTGCGGGAGATCATCTCCAACGCCAGCGACGCGGTGGACAAGCTGGCCTACAAGGCCCTCACCGACGACCAGGCCGCCCTGCTCCGGGCGCTGCAGGCCAGGGGGGAACAGTCCGCCGACGACCTGGTGGAGGCCACGGGCATTCCCGCCCGGCGGGTGCTCTCCGCCCTCACCATGCTCCAGGTGGACGGAGCCGTCCGGGAGCACCCCGGGAAGCGCTTCTCCCCTCTGGTGGAGCTGGAGGGGTGAGAGGAGGGCGGAGTTCTGTCCCAGTATGATTTCTTTCGCGCGGCAGCGCCGCGTTTCATATTTCAAATTCGGAGGTCATTGCAGAATGGCATCAAAAACTGATCTGGTGATCGTAGAGTCCCCGTCCAAGGCAAAGACCATCGGGAAGTACCTTGGTCCGGGCTATGAAGTGAAGGCGTCCATGGGGCACGTCCGGGATCTGCCCAAGAGCAAGATGAGCGTGGACATCGAGGGCGGGTTCATCCCCAACTATCAGCCCATCAAAGGGAAGGAGGATGTGATCAGCGACCTGAAGAAGGCGGCCAAAAAGAGCGAGCGGGTCTATCTGGCCACCGACCCCGACCGGGAGGGGGAGGCCATCTCCTGGCATTTGAAGGAGCTGCTGGGCATCCCGGATGACAAGACCTATCGGGTGACTTTCAATGAGATCACCAAAAAGGTGGTCAACGAGTCCATCGCCAGTCCCCGGGCCATCGACCAGAACCTGGTGGACGCCCAGCAGGCCCGGCGCATCCTGGACCGGATCGTGGGCTATGAGCTCTCTCCCCTGCTGTGGAAGAAGATCCGGCGGGGACTGTCCGCCGGCCGGGTGCAGTCAGTTGCCACCCGCCTGGTGGTGGAGCGGGAGGAGGAGATCCGTGCCTTCCAGCCCCAGGAGTACTGGTCCATCCAGGCGGACCTGGGCCGGGTGCGTCCCAATTTAGGCGGGTTCCAGGCTATGTTCCATGGCCGGGAGAAGAAGCTGGAACTGCACAGCGAGGCGGAGGCGGACGCTGTGATCCAGGCGGTGTCGGGCCAGCCCTTCACTGTCTCCAAGGTGAAGCGGCAGGACAAGCTGCGCAACCCCGCGCCCCCCTTTACAACCTCCACCCTCCAGCAGGAGGCCTCCCGCAAGCTGAACATGACCCCCGCCCGCACCATGTCCATCGCCCAGCAGCTCTATGAGGGCGTGGACATCACCGGCGAGGGCACCGTGGGTCTGATCACCTATATGC
>OLGL01000543.1_pt1 | contig 45754 bp, 45 predicted proteins | sample 1605041 | NCBI WGS metagenome assembly OLGL01 (sample SAMEA3888905, study PRJEB22519) | human gut metagenome | biome: human gut; feature: human-associated habitat; material: faeces | place: Denmark | collected 2010 | reverse complement strand
ATGTCCCATACAGATGGTCCCCAATTCTTTGTCCAAGAATCGGGGACCACATCACTTGACTGGAGGCGCTCCGGGCCAAACGATGCCATGCTTCATGAGCAGGCAGCCCTCCCGATGGTTGAGGGAGGGGCGCAGCTCTGTCGAAAGGAAGAGTGCCGACGGAGCGCGTGAGGATGTCCCGTCACCGGAGGCAGGTGGATCGGACAGCCTCTTGAGAAGAATGCACTACTTTGCCCTTCCTTGCGTAAGGGGATAACCCTAGCGTTTCTTTGCTCATAACAGAACCGAAAGCTCTTGAATCCATGAGAGAATTCGCGCAGAGGAAGGCACGCAAAAGTGGAGCAGAAAATGAGCCTGCCCGCCTGCCTGAATACGGAAGTGTACTCATTGAGACAAATCCAGGACAAGTATGCTCTCCGGAGGCCCCTTCAGAACATATGAGAAAACCAGCCTCCTCACAGTGCCTGCATGACAGTCGCTTGCAGAACATCCACATGCCGGCAACTGCAGTACGACTGTAAGGATGACGGTCCCCGGAGGCCTCTCTCAACCCTCTCTCGACCGATGTCATGGGGCCTGAAGCAGGGCGCGTCGACGGTATGCAAGGCTGAAGTGTAAATTTTCCCTTACCTGATTTGACCTATGTCGAATCTCGAGAACAGAGGTCCCGTTCGGGACTTCTAAAAAGAAGGAGGCCCCACCGGAGAGGGATGCAGCACCTCGCCGGAGGGGCCCGGACACACGGTCTTCGTCTCAGTCGAATGTCATCAGCCGTCGATGCGCGCCCTGATTTCAGCGATGGCGCGAGCCATGGCCTCGGGGTCGGTCATGAGGATGGGATCGATAAGTCGGTCGGCGTCGGCCTCGTTGAGAAGGCCCATGGCGAGGACGACCTCCTTCACGGTGACGCCGTGCTCTTCGCAGTAGTGGGCGACCTTCACGCCCTCGGGGTAGCCGAAGATGGTTGCGAGGACGCGCGAGAGCGCGATGGAGCTTTCGGCTTCGGCGGGGCAGCGATCCTCGCAGGCGACGATGCCCTCGACGCAGTCGCGCCTCAGGATGACAAGTTCGTCGCCGACGAGCTGCATGCTCTCGAAGAGGCACTTGTAGAAGGTGGCATCCCAAACGTTGAGGTCAAGTTCGCCCTCGTCGTTGCCATGGAGACGGCGACGTCGTTGCCGACAACCTGGTGGGCGATCTGGATCACCATCTCGGAAAGCGTCGGGTTGATCTTGCCCGGCATGATGGAGCTTCCGAGACTCAGGGCGGCAGCCGGACCTCCATGAAGCCCGAGCGTGGGCCGCTGCGCATGAGGCGCAGGTCCCTGGTGATCTTGGAGAGCAAGGTCGCGACCTCCTTGACGAGCCCCGAGACCGTCACGAAGAAGTCTGCGTTCTGCAGGCCGTCAAAGAGAGACGCCGTCGGGCGGACCTCTTCGCCATAGATGTCGGAAAGGTGGCGGTAGAGGGCGTCCATGTAGCCGGGATCGGCTCCGAGCCCCGTGCCGGCCCATGCAGATCTCAAAGCACCCCGGAAGCACGGCACGGAGCTTGCCGGCCAGACGCCGCATGAGAGCGGCATAGCCGCCGAACTCCTCTCCGAGCGTGTGCGGGAGCGAGTCCTGCCAGCAGGTGCGGCCGAGCTTGACGACGTGCCTGAAGGCATCAGCCTTCGCGCCGAAGACGTCGCCGAGCACCTCGACGCCTTCGATGATGCGGTCGAGCTCGGGCGCTACTGCATGACGATGACTTTCTGCTCTGCGCGGGACGCGCGGCGGGCGAAAGGACGACGGATGTGAGGACCCTTGCCGCCACGAGGCACTTCACCGGGTATGCGGGCGGGAGTTCGGACGAGGTCGAGAGCGAACGAATTCTGAGGACGATGGATGTTCGGCCCGCGAGGCGCATTCTCGTGAGTTCTTCCCACAAGCTCGTTGGCCTCATGGCTGAGACGGGCGGCTGGTCGCTGCTTCCGCCCACGAACCTCTGGTGCGGGCGGATGTTTCTCGAGAACCTCGTGATCGAGCCCGTGCAGGCGAGCGTGAGGCGACGAAGGATGTGGTTTGTGGGCGACCGGCGTTCAGCGGCCGAGGCGGTCATGCTCACGGCCGAGACGGCGGCGAAGGTCTTTGAGGAGAAGATACTCCCGACGCTTGAAGAAGCGCAGGACGGACTCTCGTCACACGCCATGCTCGTCGAGCACGGAAAGAGGAAATGAGAAGGTAAACAAAACGCCTCCGCGTCGATTGGCGTCGGAGGCGTTCGTGCAGGTCCCTGAGTACTGCGGGAATGACGTTCGGGTTAGGATGGAAAAGGCGCCCGGCCATCGAGGTGAGGAGCCGAGCGCCCGACGTACCGAACCGTTCATCACGTCATGAACGGACGGGTCGACCTGTCGTCAGAAGTTGTAGCGAACGCCGACGGTAGCACGCCAGTCTTCGTCAAGATAACCGCCGCTGGTACGTTCGACGTCCGCCCAGAGGTAGGTGGAGTTCGTCAGAATGAAATTGGCGCCGAGGCCGTATTCAACCCAGGTGTCCTTGCCGTCGATTTCATAGACGGTGCCGTTGCCGCCCGTGACGCCGGCGTCGCCCATGAATTCATGCACGGCGGACACGCGGACGTACGCGGAGTTGCCCGTTTCGGGACACTGGAAGCCGAGCGCGAAGCCGGCGCGGCCCATCAAGCTGTCGGCGTCGTCGAAGCGGTAGTTCGAACCGTCGGACAGGACGAGGTCGTCGGCATCGACGTGAGTGTAGGCCAGTTCAACCTGCGGTTCGAGGTAGAAGGACTTCGTCAGGTCGAAGCGCCAGCCGAATTCACCGGAGAGCGCGGTGACGATGTTGTCCATCGAGCCCTTCTTGCTGCCGTCCACCGTCATGTCGGTCGAAGCCTTGCCGAGACGAGCCACGACGTCGACGAACTGACCGGCTTCACCCATCCAGAGTCCGTAGGCCGCGAGGCTGAAGGCGTCCATGTCGGCTTCGCCGCGAGCATATTCGGCGTCGCCCATCGTGTAGGCCAGAGCAACGCCGAAGCGCGGCGCGTCGGCCGTCGGCATCGTGTCGACACCGACCTGAATGGTGTGGAAGTCGTTTTCGAGGTCCGCGTCGCCGGAGAGCTTGCCGCCGTCATAACGCGCCCAGACGCCGGAGGTCGTCTTCATGGAGCGGATGTCGCCCATGCGCTTGTGAACGTCGTTGACGAGAATGCGGTTGAGCGCAAGGGGAGCTGCAGCCGCGAGTTCGAGCGTGGACTGCATGACACTGTTGGGCCCGCGGCTGATGGTGGAGCCGGCGTCCGTCACGTCAAAGGCGCCGTTGTACATGCCTTCGTCAACCTTCACGGTCGACTTGACATCGCCCTGCACGTTCTTGTTCAGGGCCGCGGCCTGTTCGGGCGTGACGTCGTCGGCCGTCAGATCCTTCGTCATGTCGGCGTTCTTGAGCTTGACGGTCAGGTCGGTGTTCTCGTCGGCCTTGGTGACCGTGATCGTACCGGCTTGCTGACCTTCCTCAGCCGTCAGATCGGTGGCAAGATTGACCGCACCGCCGTCACCCGTCAGGTTGTCGACAGTCACCTGGACGTCGGGACTCGTGACATTGACGGCACCGCCGTTGAGAACGAGGTTGTTCATATTCGTATAGATCGTGCCGTTGTTCACAACATCATTCTCAACGATCTTCGTCGGCGTCCACTGCGCGCCGTCGCTGAGCGAAAGCGTCAGATCATGGACTTCAAGCTTGGCGAGGTCATCCGGCTTGCCTTGGCCCCAGGTCACCTTGGTGTTGCCGACCCAGTAGGAGTCCGCACCCGACAGATTGATATTGACGTCCGCGTCGACACCAGTCCCGGACGTCGGCTTGTCATAGTTGAAATTGATGTCGCCCTCCATCTGGACGATGTCCTTGCGGGACTTGTTGATCGTGACGATGGATTCACCGCGGGTCAGGATGGCGTTCTCGCCCTTGATGTACGTGTTGCCGTTGAGTTCGATCCTCCCTTGGGACATTGCGACGAGCGCGGAGCTGCCGGCCGTGATGTGAATGCCCTTCGTGGCGTTCAACACAACGGGAGCATATGCGCCTTCGATGCCGGTGGAGTTGTTCTGGGCCCAGATGCCGTTGGCACCGGCTTCAAGACGGATCTCTTCAGCCGTCACCGTCACGCTGCCGTTCGTTTGGCTCTTGCCACCGTACGGCAACAGCGCAATGCAGTCGCCCTTGCTCTTGATGGAGACGAGCTTCGTCTTTTCATTGCCAACCTTGGTCGTGCCGTAGCCCGTTGTGCGGAAGGCTTCGCCATAGTTAGCGCCATCCGCGGACGTGCGTTCGAGATGAATCTCCTCACCCAGCACCGTCAGGCTGGATCCATTGTTGTAGAGAGCCCAGTCCTTGTCCGTCGTGATGGAGACCTTCTTCGTCTGGTCCGTGCCGATCGTCAGGGTGGAGACCGTTGCCGTGGGATGGCCAGCTGTTGTAACGTTCGCCACATTGCCCGTTCCGCTGATGGTGATCGTCTCGCCGGTGATCGTGCCGGTATGGCCACCCGAAACATTCAGGGACGTGATCTTGTCTTCGGCGGTGACGTTCTGCGTGACGTCGGCCGAGGAACCGTCAAGCGTGAAGTCCTGAGCCTGAACGGCGTTGACGACGAACAGCGATCCGACGATCAGGGAAAGGGGTGCAAGTTTGAAGCCCGACATGCGAGTTCTCCTCTCAAAAGTAAGAAACACGCTCAAATTACCTTTTACCCGAAGGGGGGGGGGTAGGGTTTTCCCTAATTCATTGCCAATCCCTGTCCTGCAGTCGTTTCGAAACCCGAAAAGTGTATCAATTCCGCAACACACCGAACGGAGGTATTTTTGTTCCTCTGCGAAGACTTGTGTATGACGCGATTTGGGCGCTTGGCTTCACCCGGACAATCGGATAGGGAGGGGAGGACTTTCGGTCCTCAGCCCCCCCCCGTGCTGATCCGCAGTGGGCAGTTATCAATAGCCTCAGAGAACTTCCTACTTGTAGACGTCCCCCAGGCACGTCCATCCCAATTCTCGGAGTCGGTCATTTGGCAGCGAAGTCGAGAGTATCCAACTGTTTGCTGTATACCTGTACGACTTACGGGTATTGCCCCACTCCCAAGCCACCTTGTCGTCTACGCCCAGTTTCCTGAGCGCTGCAAACTTAGTCCGAACCTTCATCCACTGCTTCCAGTAGATCTGTCGGATGCGTCTACCCAACCATTCATCGGTGCGTCTGACTAATTTCGCCATCGTCGACGCCGCGGAATAGTTGCCCCAGCCAAGGACGAAAGCCTTCAGCTCCCTCCTGTACTCTTAAAGGCTTCTGCCTCGACTGCGCGAGGTAATCATAGGGTTTGCTTCCAGCTTCTTTCAGCCTACGCGTCGCAACGCACACTTTGCTTTTGGCTATGAGGTTGCAACTGCCAGCCCCTCTCGGGACTTTCACCCGTTAGAACGTGCCCATGCCGAGCACACAAACAAGACGCCTCCGCGTCGGGTGACGTCGGAGGCGTTCATACAGGTCCGTGAGGACTGCGGAAATGACGTTCGGAATTACTTCCTGAGCGTGCGCATCTGGTCGACGAGGTAGTCGATCACGGCGGGCGTGCCCTGGCGGGAACCGGCGAGGTGGGGGCCGGTCGTGAACTTGCCGCCGACGCCGACCATAGGCGTGGAGTCGATCTGGTAGGCGTTCCAGAGCATCGTGGCGTTGCGGGACTTGTTCTTCACGCCGAAGCTGTTGAACGTGGCGTCCCACTTGGCGCCGTCGACGCCGGCTTCGACCATGAAGTCATGGATGTCGCGGGTGGCGCTGTCGAAGTTGTAGGAGCGCGTCTGGTAGATGATGCTTTCGAAGAACGGCATGCTCAGGCTGTCAAGCAGACCAAGGGCCTCGAGCGCGAAGTAGGTGTCCGTGAACGGAAGGTACTTCGGCTGCCAGGCGACGGGGCAGATGCGGATGCTGACGTCCTCGGGGGCCTTCTGTGCCCACTCATGGAAGACCGGGTGGAACTGCAGGCAGTGCGGGCAGGTGTAGGCGAAGAATTCAACGACTTCGATCTTGTCCGCCGGCGTGGGGGCCATCGGGTGAACGGTCAGGTACTCCTTGCCGGCCTTGTAGGCGGGAGCGGCAAAGGAATACGTCGAAAGCGGAGCGAGCGCGCCGGCGCAGAGAAGATCACGACGGGAGATCATGGCGGGTTGTCCTTATTTTTACAGAAGGTGCCGTATGAAAAATTTGACCAGACCTGAGTTTAGCGAAAATCCCTTGGGCGAGGCTTAAAACGCTTGATCAGGATCAAATCCGTCAGGTGCCAGAGACAATTCGGCACAAAAATGCGCCTTCGCCTCACATGTGTACGACGAAGGCGCAGGTTCGGACTTTCAGGCTGAAGCGAGGGCCCCGTCAGGGCGCGGGAAGCACGTGAGGTTGCCCTTGTTCGACTCGGGAAGGCTCTCGACCATCAGCTCGGGTCGGGCGAGGGCACAGACGTCAAAAGGCAGCGACTTGTTACGCCCAGGGGCTCGGCCATCATGCCGAAACGTTCCCGAGCCAACGCAAGGTCGCGTAAAGACGGCGTTTTCATTGCAAAAAATCAAACAGGACTAAGGAAAAGTGCCTAAAATGTCGGAACTCAGTCAAACAGAAGAGCTTTTTTGACAACCTCACCATGACATTCGAACAGAAGACCCGAACCCTGGCTGCCGCCGCTGGATGCCTCGCCGTCCTCGGCTCCGCCGTCTGCGAAGCCGCAGAGGAGGGGCGGGAAGCGCCTCAGGAAAAGGCGAACAAGGACTTGCCGGTGAAGGTTTGCCCGAGCGCTCCCCGTCAGGAGGCGCCGGCAATGCCGTCCCTTGAGAGCGTGATCGCCGTCTGGGGCTTTCCGATGAAGATGCTCGCCGACGGCTATGTCGAATATGACGGTTGGGTCGGCCGTCAGGAGTTCGGGACCGTCATGGCCTTCTGGAAGGCCGACAGCAGGACGAGCGCCTGGTACGGCCTCATGAACTATCCCGAGGACCTCGCGGACCTGAGCCTCAGGTTCAAGTACGTCCGCACGACCGCGACCCGATTCGAGGTCGACTGCGAAGGCAGAAAACTGCGCGCCGTCGAGCGCGTGCGCACCGCCGCCCCCTTCATCAAGGGCGAGGTGTTCGCCAGGCGTCCCCTCTCGCGCAAGTGGGTCAACATCTTCGACGGGCACATCGACCCGAAGGCGTCCACCCAGATCGAGGACCGCGAAGGCGAGATCTTTGAGCGCAGCTTCGCCATGGCGTGCAGCAGGCCCGAATAATCAACCGACGAAAGGACGGCCTTTTTCGCTCAGGAAACGGCCGTCAGTCAACTCCTCGCATACCTGTCAGACATACGATCTCCGAGAAACACTCGGATTGCCCGATCCGCCATTGTTTTTCGACCTGAACATGCATTGCCGGCCTTCCTTTTTGAAGTGCAGACCGATTTTTCGGACGTGGAAAGGGCGACGCTCACCGCATTGTCCGAAGAGCACCCGGTTGAGTGCCTGCCGAAAATCACGAGAGCCTTTGAGGATGCACGGCCGGGGCAAGGCCTTTGGACGATGCGCTGGTGTTCACAAATGTCCATGAAGCCTTTGTTGAGGTCTGTTGCGACTGGCACGCGCAGCCCGTCCTCTCCGTTCCCTTTCTGTGCGACCTTCACGAAACGGTCACCCATGGGCTGCCCGGCAACGTTCGAACGGGACCCGAGTCCGTGACGGGCAGCACCCGTGGTCCGCTTTACGTGCTGGCCGAGGAGGCGCAGGAAATCGAGAACGCCTTCGAAAGAACCGCAATTGTCCACCTGAATCTCGCGCGCCTGCAGCACTTTCCTGACGACAACTGACGGACTGCCCGCCTGAAGCAGGCCGTGCTCGCGAATGCCTGACTCATGCCGCTTCTGCCGAGAGTCGAAGACGTCGTCCCATGTCAGCAATGCATCCATGCTCATTGCGAAACAGGCGACCATTCGAGTCATGCGTAGCTCTTGAATTTTTGAGAGGCCGGACCGAAGCTCAACTGAAGGCCCGGGAGAAGGCCGGGAAGGCCATTGCCGCATGCCGAAGAAGATTGAATCAATAGAGTTCCCGCAAGGGTTCTTTATTCTTGGTGAACTAAAGAAAGGCCGGCGGATCGTCTGCTGCCGGCCTCTTCATAGGCGTTCAGGCTGAACGCGCTCAGGCGTTCTGTGCCTCGATGCGGATGCCGTGCTCGCGCAGGTCGCGGACCATGGAGGCGGGGAGGGGCTTCGTGGCGGAGAGCACGATGACGGGATTGACCCAGGAGAGGCTTTCAGGCACGTAGTCGTGCACGGCGAAGATTTCCGTGACGGCGGTGAAGTCGGCGGGGCTGCGAAGACGCAGGGTGACGGTGCCGGAGACGGCTTCGCCCGCCTCCTGACTCTGGGCCTCGAAGCGGCGGGCCGCGGCCATCATAGTGCGGTAGACGGGCAGGGCGACGCCCTCGACGTCGGAACCCGCCATCGAGCGCAACTTGTAGAGAAGGGACGCCTCGCGCACGGCGTCGTAGACGGGAAGGCCCTGAAGGCGCTTGACCTCGGCGATGCGCCTGACGGCGCCCAACCGCGTGCGAAGTGCGCCGACGATGGCTTCGTCGCTGCGGTCGATGTCGGCGCGAAGGCTTTCAAGCTCCGCGGGCTTCTTAGTCGTGCTGTCGGTCATGGATGCTCCGTCTGGTCTTTGTTCTGAAGGCATGGAGAAGGGGATGCCGGCCGGTCGGCCCTGGCGTTGAGGCGGTCCCCTGCGGTCCGCATTTCACATCATGCCTGATTCCGCGCCTTGTTGGTGAAATCCCCTCCGGCCTGTTGATTCGATTCCGCCCTTGGAAAAGGGCCGGAAGGCTGCACTCAATCGAAAAGGCCCGCGCGGATCTCAAGCCGTCGCAGGCCTCTGAAGGCTCGTCGAACACTGCGCCGTGGGCCGCTCTCGACGAAGAGGAATCTGGCAGGGAGTTTTTGTGCCGCCCGTTCTCGGAACAGGTCGCGCCTCCCTTGAGACACATGGTGCCTCATCGCTCAGCGCTTCGCAAGGGCTCGGGCACAGTCGTTTCAGGCTTTCTCGCTGTTCTTCGACGCCCATCAAGGCGCCTCGGGTGCTCTCCCTAGGCGATACCGCCCAATCGGCGGAAACGGTCGGGAACAGACTGTCTTTTGTCGACAAGATCCCCTCGCAGGCGCCCTCCATGCACGAGCCTGAAGACGCCGACGCGGAAGATGCGGATGATGACGATGAGGCCTGCAGTCGGAGGCGTCGGCACGGCGTTCCCGGACGCGCGGCTCAAAACAACCATCGGACTTCGTCGGTCAGGTCAAAAAGGCGAGGGTTAACCCCATGATCGCGACGGAGCTTTGATTGATATCATCATTACGCACCGCGCAAGGTCTCCGCGTTCAAGCGCCGCCTTACCGGCCTGCGCGCCGACTTTTTTTTTGACGCCCATTGACCACGGCTTCAGGCAGCGCGCGCAACTCAAGAGGAGAACCACCATGAAACTCACCACGATCGCCGCGGCCGCCGCACTTGCCGTCGCCTCGATGTCCGCTTCCGCCGCCACCTACGTGCCCGGCACCTACACCTACAAAGTGAACGCGCACAATGCCGCCATGACGGTCGCCGTCACGGTTTCGAAGCACAAAATCGAGAAGATCGACTGGTCGAAGAACCTTGAGACGATCGGCGTCGGCCAGCTCGCCCTTGAAAAGGTGGGCGGCAGGATTCTCGAAAAGCAGAGTCTCGGCGTTGACGGCGTCACGGGCGCCACGATCAGCTCGATGGCGCTCAAGTACGCCGTGGGCGAATGCCTCAAGCAGGCCAAGGTTTCCGCCGAGGACCTCAAGGACCTGAAGAAGAATGTTGAAGAGTACAAGGCGCTCCCCAACACGATGAAGACGCAGGTCGTCATCATCGGCGGCGGCGGTTCCGGCCTTGCCGCTGCGGTCGCCGCCTCCCAGGCGGGCGCCGACGTGATCGTGCTCGAAAAGCTCGGCCTTCTCGGCGGCTCGACGAACGTCTCCGAAGGCGCGCTCAATGCGGCCGACCCGATCCGCCAGCCCAAGCTCGGCATTGAGGACTCCGTTGCGAAACACATCGACCAGACGCTCAAGGGCGGCCACAACGTGGGCAACCCCGAGCTCGTCAAACACCTCTGTGAAGGCGCCTATCCCGCCGTCGAATGGCTCGAATCGATCGGCGTGAAGTTCAAGGACGAGGTCGGCACGGCCACGGGCGCGCTCTGGCAGCGCTCCCACTATCCCGCCACTCCGTCGGGCAACTCCTACATCCGCGTCTTCGAGAAGTACATCGCCGAGCATCCCAACGTGCAGGTCATCACCGACATTGAAGCCAAAGACGTGCTCAAGGACGCCGACGGCCGCGTGACGGGCGTGCTTGCCAAGCACAACAAGACCGGCCGCTACACGCTCTTCAAGGCTGAAAAGGGCGTGATCATTGCAACCGGCGGCTTCGGCGCCAACGTGAAGCTCCGTCAGGAAGTCAACACGGGCGTCTTCAAAGACTACGACCTCGGCAAGAGCATCGGCTGCACGAACTTCCAGAAGTCCGCCCAGGGCTCCGGCATCCTGATGGGCAAGGAAGTCGGCGCGAACGTGATCGGCATGGCCGACATTCAGGTTCATCCCTGCGGCACGCCGGGCACGGGCCTCATGGAAATGATCCGCACGTCGGGCCGCAACCGCGTCTTCATCAACACGGACGGCAACCGCTTCGTCAATGAAGGCGCAGCCCGCGACGTCCTCGCCAAGGCCATCTTCGCACAGAAGGACTCGACCTACTACGTGCTCGTCAACCATCTGCGCTATCCGAGCCTCACGTGGGTTGACCGCAACGGCGCCAAGGTGGGCGACATGATCGATCTCGGCCGCGTCGTCGCAGCCGACACGCTCGAGGAGCTTGCCGCCAAGCTCAAGATGCCGGTCGAAAACCTCAAGGGTTCGATCGACACCTACAACGCCGTCGTACGCGGTGAAAAGAAGGATCCGCTCGGCTTCGTCGCCAACAACAAGGCCGACAAGGTCATGACCGAAGGCCCCTGGTACGCCTGCCAGAAGGTCCCGACCGTCCACCACACGATGGGCGGCCTGCAGATCAACGCCGACGCACAGGTGCTTGACATCAACGGCAAGGTGATTCCGGGCCTCTACGCCGCCGGTGAAACGACGGGCGGCATCCACGGCTCCAACCGCCTCGGCGGCAACGCCATCGCCGACTGCATGGTCTTCGGCCGAACCGCCGGCACGAACGCCGCTCAGGGCAAATAATCCGTGACGGCGCAGGCCTGAGCATGCCGGAAGGCTCTCCTTCGGGCTCCCGTCCATCCGGGAGCCCGTCTGAAGGAGGGCCTTTATCGTTGTTGAGCATGACGACACGGCGCCACGACGACCCATGGCCGCTCGTTGTTTCAGAGTTTTTCGGCGCTCGCCCGAATGCGGGCAATACGACTATTCTTGGCAGGATGCGCCTGCAGCACGACGGGTGAATCGACCCGAGTCCCGGTGCGCACGAACGTTCATCAAGGAGAGAGAGACCATGAACACAAGGATTTCCGCACTTGCCGCCGCGCTTCTCATTGCGCTCGCCGCGCCCGCCATGTCCGCCGACGTGCCGCAGGGCACGATCAAGGGGACGGCCTGGGTGCAGACCGACCGCACGATGGCCGAGGCCATGGCGCAGTCCTGGACGGTGCTGCCCGCATCCGTGACGGGCGACAAGACATACGAAGGCACCAACATCCGCGCGCCCGAAACGAAGGGAAAGGCGCCCGCCGTGATTTTCGTGCACGGCTCGGGCGGCATCAATCCGCAGATCAAGGCCTTCCAGAAGCGTCTCGCGGACGAGCTCGGCATCGCAAGCTTCACGGCCGACTCCTTCCAGCTCCCCGACCGCATGACCTACACCTCGCCCATCGACCCGATGGACTATGAGAAGATCCACGCGCTTCGTGCGAGCGAACTCACGGCGGCCGTCGAATTCCTGGCGAAACAGCCCTGGTTCAACGGCAGGTTCGTGATCGCAGGCACGAGCGAAGGCGCAGTCGCCGTGGCCCGCTACGTGCGCGCCGAAGCCGCACCCGCCGAAGCGGGCCGCATCATCTTCTCCTGGTCGTGCGAAAACAACTACCACGTCGTCCAGCACAAGACGAGAATTCCCGACGGCATGCCCGTCCTCAACATCATGAGCTCGAAGGACAAGTACTTCTCGCAGGCCAATCCCTATCTCGGCAACCACGAGGCCGTCGGCAACTGCAGCAAGGCGCTCCAGGGCAATCCCAACGCCCGCATCGTCCTCATCAAGGACGCGCCGCACACGCTCATGAACGAGCCTGAGGCTCGCGAGGCCGAGGACAAGTTCCTCAAGGACGTCCTCCTCAAGTAGTCGACGCCCGGATTCCACCCAATCCGTCATGCGCACGGCCCGCCGCAGGCTTCATGCCTCCAGCGGGCCTTTTCGTCCTGCGGTTCGTTGACTTTCGTTCGCCCTCGAACTAACATCGCCTCATGAAGGAAAACACCCGCATCCCCTTTCTTGCAGGCCGCCTCTCGGAGGCCACCTCAACATTCATTCTCGAGTCGCTCAAGCGCGAAGGCATGGGCGAACTGCTCCCGTGCCACGGCGACATCCTGCACGTGCTGACCGAACAGGAAACCGCCACGGTGATGGAGCTCTCACGCCTCACGCACCGCTCGAAGTCCACCGTTTCAGCCCTCGTCACGAAGCTCGTAGATCTGGGCTACGTCGCGCGCGAGCGCTCGGCCGAGGACTCACGTGTCATCAACCTGAGGCTTACCGAAAAGGGCAGGGCGTTCATCCCCGTGTCCAAACGCATCTCCTCCGAACTCGACGCCCTCGTGACGCGCTCGCTCACGCCCGACGAGGCCCGATTCGCCGAAGCGCTCCTCGCGAGAATCCTCAACGGCTTTTCCTCCGACAAGTCCGCCTGAGGCCCTCCGGACACTTCCGACGAGCTTTCCGCCCTGATCTCAACCACAGCCCGGCCCTCATCTTTGCTAAGATCGACGGACGACCTCCGCGCTTTGATCTGCTTCGGGCGCAGAGACGCAAACCATTGCAAAACAGCGTGTGATGGAGTAGGATCCAATTTCCTACCAACTCACTCAGGAATTATGCGAACGCCTGCAGGACGGGTGTTCTCGGGCGCCGGACGGCGTTCTTCCCGGGAGAGTGGAGCAGGCGGGCATCCGTCGGGAAGACACCTTCGGACGCCGGACGGAGATCCCGCAGCACAACGACAACTCCAAACACGCACAGGAGAAACATCATGATTCATCAGTCGAGCCTTGAACTTGTCGGCGGCACGCCGCTTCTGCAGCTCAACAACTGGATGAGGCTCCACGGCCTCAAGGCGAACGTCATCGCCAAGATCGAGGCCCTCAATCCCGCCGGGAGCGTCAAGGACCGCGCCGCGCGCCAGATGATCCTCGAAGCGGAAAAGACAGGCCTCATCGGTCCGGGCGCCGTCATCATCGAGCCCACCTCGGGCAACACGGGCATCGGGCTCGCGAGCATTGCCGCCGCCCGCGGCTATCGCGCCATCTTCACGATGCCTGAGACGATGAGCGTCGAGCGCCGCATGCTGCTCAAGGCCTACGGCGCAGAAGTGGTCCTCACGCCCGGCGCCGCCGGCATGAAGGGCGCCATCGAGAAGGCCGAGGAACTCGCCCGCGAGATTCCCGGCAGCTTCATTCCGCAGCAGTTCGAAAACCCCGCCAATCCGCTCGCCCACTACCTCACGACCGGTCCCGAGATCTGGGCCGACACGGACGGACATGTCGACATGTTTGTCGCGGGCGTGGGCACGTCGGGCACGGTGACGGGCAACGGGCGCTATCTCAAGAAGAAGAATCCCGCCGTCAAGGTGGTGGCGGTCGAGCCTGATGCAAGTCCCGTGCTCTCGGGCGGCAAGGCCGGTCCACACGCCATCCAGGGCATCGGCGCGAACTTCGTGCCGGGCAACTACGACGCCTCGGTGGTCGACGAGGTCTTCCGCGTGCCGAACGACGCCGCGATCGCAGCTGCGCGCGCCCTCCCGAAAGCCGAAGGCATCCTCATCGGCATATCGGGCGGCGCCGCCCTCCATGCCGCGACGGAACTCGCGAAGCGCCCCGAAAACGAAGGTAGGAACATCGTCGTGATCTTCCCCGACAACGGCGAGCGCTATCTCTCCACGGTTCTCTACGCCGAATAAGACGCATCAGCCTCACGGAGTCACAAAAATCATGAAGGATCTTGAGCACGAAGCCAGCGGGAACGTCTTTCCCGGAGACCTCAGGGAGCGCGTGAGCCGCCAGATGATTCTGCGCGAGCTCGGAGAGAAGGGGCAGGCCGCCATCAGCAGCGCGCACTTTCTTGTGATCGGAGCAGGGGGCCTTGGCTCTCCCGCCATCCTCTACCTCGCCGCTGCAGGCGCGGGCACGATCACGGTGGTCGACGCCGACACGGTTTCGGTCTCGAACCTCTCGCGCCAGATCCTTCACACGACGTCGACGGTCAACGTCAACAAGGCCAAGAGCGCCGTCATCGCGGTCGAGAGGCTCAATCCCCATTGCCGCATCATCCCCGTGCCCGAATTCGCGGACGCCGTGAAGCTCAAGGCCCTCGTGAAGAATGCGGACGTGATCCTCGACTGCACGGACAACCTCGCAACCCGCATCGCGGTCTCGAGGGCCGCGCATGATGCAGGGAAGCCCCTCGTCTTTGCGTCCGCCGTGCGATTTTCGGGCCAGCTCACCGTCTTCGATCCTTCCGTGCCCGAATCTCCCTGCTTCGAGTGCATCTTCGAGGAGGACGATCCGGGCAACGACGTCAAGGCCGCAGCCGTCGGCGTCTTTTCGTCGGTCACGGGCATCGTGGGGACCCTTCAGGCCACCGAGGCCCTGAAGATCGCCGCAGGCATCGGCTCGACGCTCTGCGGCAGGATGCTCTTCATCGACGCGCTCAACATGCAGTTCGACACCATCAGGGTGAAGCGCAGGAAGCGCTGCCCCGTCTGCGGCGAAAGGCACTGAAAGAGAAGAGAGCGCTCAAGCCAAACAAAAGGAACGGCCCCGAGACGAAAGTCCGGGGTCGTTCTGTCGGAAACGATCCAAAGAAAAGGGCGTCCGGCTCCTCCTGAAGGTACCGGGCGCCCTGCCTTTGACGTCAGGCTGCGGAGCATTTGCCCCGCAGGCGCATCATCTCAGGATCAGAAGGCGTACTTGACGCCGACCTTGCCGCCGATGGAGGACGTGCCGGCTTCGCCGCCACCCAACATCATGTCGACATTGAACATGAGATTGCCGTTGACGGCGCGCAGACCGAAGTCGGCCTGGACCGGACTCATGTCAAGGACGTCCTGGCTGTAGCCGAGGACCTTGACTTCCTTGTCGCCGAAGGTCGGGACATAGGCGACCTTGAAGCTCGGAGCAAGGGTCCAGCCCGCGGCGTCGGCCTCGAAGCCCGAGATGCGGAGCGAAATCGGCATCTGGACATAGGTGAGGTCGCCTTCGTCAACCTTGATGGAACCGACGGTCATGTCGTCCGTTTCAAGGCGGGAGACGCGCAGACCGATGCTCGGCACGAACTTGAAGGAGCCCGCGGCGAGTTCGTACTGGGCGCGCACGCCGGCGGACCAGATGTTCGCGTCAAGCTTCTGGTTGAGCGCGGTCTGGTGGGCCGTGATGTCGTTTTCGGACTTGAGCCAGGCGAGTTCGCCGACGACCTTCGCGGCGCCGAACGACTTGCCGGCGTAGGCCGTAAGACCGTAGCTGGTGATGTCGTTCTTGATGCCGGAGACGTCGCTGCGGAGCGATGCGTCGCCATACTGGAGGGCGAGACCGGCGGTCAGGCCTTCGAGGACTTCGACGTCGCCGCCGAACGTGGCGTAGGCCGCATCGGCGCGGAAGCTGCCGTTGTTGTCAAGCTTGTCGGCTTCATAGCGTTCGCCCGAGACGTCTGCCCAGAGGTTGACGCCGGCGTGCATCGGCTGATCGAGCGAGGTGCGGTTGGCAACCGTCTCCGTCATGACGAAGTCGGCACGGCGGGCCATGGCCTGAACGCCGGTTGAGGCGACGGCGCCGAGACCGGATTCAGCGTCAAGCTTGTTGACGACGGTCTTGTCAGCGGCATTGATCGAACCCTGGATGAAGGGGTTGTCCGTCACGACTTCAGTGCCGTTGTCGGTCACGGTGCCGGAGGCGAGCTTGAATTCGCCGACCGAGGAATTGACGACGCCGAGATACGAACCCTCGGCCAGAACGACGTTGCCGCCGACAATGGCTTCACCGACGTTCTGGTTGACAATGAGCATGCCCTTGGCGTTGACCGTGGCGGTGCCATTCACACGATTGGCCACGTTGTCGCTAGTTGCAGAGCCGTCAACGAGGACGCTTCCGGTCGTGCCGAGCTGAAGCGTCTTGCCGACATAGAGGGCAGCCGTCACGTCTTCACCCCAGGCGAGCCCCTGAGCGGAACCGATCTTGTTGAAGGCGGCAACGCCTTCAGCCTTTGCAGCGTCGGTAGCCCAGAGAGCGTTGCGGCCGGCAACGAGGTAGGCCTTGGCCGGGGTGGCGGCATCGGAGAAGCCCGCAACAGAGCCGCCGGACGTTTCAGAAGCGGAAGAGGCTTTTTCGGGGTCGGCAAAGATCATGCCGGTCATTTCCGAAATGTCGTTGATGATGACATCGCCGGCCTGAGCGTCAGTACCAACATAGACGTTGCCCGAACCGGAAAGCTTGTCGATCGTGTAGGTGGCGTCTCCGACCACCTTCATCTGGCCGTTCGTCTGAACTTCAACATCCTCAACCGTGCCGCCATTGGAGACCGTGCCGCCGAGGGTGAGCGTGCCGTTCTCAACCACGATCTTCGCACCGGCAGCGTCAGACGTCTTGATGATCTGTTCACCGTTGCCTGCGAGCGTAAGCGTCTTGCCGCCTGCAACGGTTACGCGGGTGGCTTCGCCGAGATCGATGGAACCGACGCTCAGACTTTCTTCACGAAGACTGGTAGTCGCATCTTCGCCGGAAACAAGCGTGCCGCCGATCTGGATGTTCTTGTCTTCGGCCTTGACAGTGACATTCGGAAGATCGACGTTTTCACCAACCTGTTCGAGCCCATCGAGCGTGGACTCGTTGACGGTGTCCTTGTTGATCAGATCGCCGAGCATCGTAACCTTGCCATTCGTGATGAGAGCACCCGCACTCTGCGCGTAGTCAAGGTTGTAGAAAGCATCGGTGAGCGCGAGCGTGGAACCTTCATTGAAGGTCACATCCTTGCCTAGGAGAGCTTCGGCGTTCTTGTTCGTACCTTCGGCGTTGAGGCCCGTGTGGAAGATCTGGGCGGAAGAAGTCTGGAGAGTGCCGTTCACCACGATGGAGCCGCCGATGGAAGTGCCAGTGACGTTCTGATTGCCCGAATCGTCGGCGGCCATGGTGTCAAAGGACGAAAGTGCAAGCGTGCCGCCGTTGGCAACGGTGACTTCGTTCTTGATGTTCCATTTGGAATTCACCGTCATCTGGCCGCCATTGACTTGAACTGTACCGTAGTACTTGTCAAGATTGCTGTTGATGACGAGCTCGCCTGCGCCTTCCTTCTTGACAAGGGCGTGCTTGCCGCCGTTGTTGGTGGTATTGGTGTTCGGGATGGACGAGGCGATGCTGTCGGTGTCGTCGGTGGTGACCGACGAACCGATCGTCAGAGTTGCGCCGGACTCGACGTTGAAGGCAACGCTCGCGCCGCGGTCAAGGAAGAGGAAGCCGCCGGCGGCAGCCGTCGGAACATGGTAGCCGTAGGTGTCGAAAACCTTACCGGTAGAGCCGGACGACACAGTGTTGCCGGCATAGGTCATGTTTTGGGTAATGTTGAGAGTTAGGTCTGTCGAACCAGCTTCTTCACCATTGTTACCGGTGCTGAAGTCGGCACAAATGGCGCCACCGTAGGCCATTCCATTGGCTGCCGAAGCAGAGTTCTTTGCAAAGTCAACATCGGTAAGAATAACATTGTAGTTGCCTTTCAGCATGAGAGCGCCACCAAAGGCTCCATCCTCGACCTTCCCCTCGGCATTAGGACCGGATTCATTGTCAACGGCTTTATTGCCATGGTATGCGCCACCATTCTGGACAAAATTTTCGGCATACGAGTAAACCGCACCGCCATAAAAGCTGGTATTGCCGGTAAAATTGACGTTCGTCAAGCTAATAGACGAATTTGTACCGTCATAGAACTGAATGGCACCAGTCTGCTGATCGGAGAAAGTCTGACCCGACGCGGTGATTGATGTACCAGAAACACCTTCACCCGCCTTTCTCACCACAATGCGTCCTGAAAAGTTAGCCCCTTCAGCAAATTCGATCGTCGTGTTGGTCACATTATTGCCAACATAAATGTCACCGTTGGTCTGAGAACCCGATTCAAAGACGAGCTTGTTGTTTTCCGCCCTCTTGCCCTTTTCCTGCTGAAGGTGAACAGCCTTGGCACCAGTCGCATCGAGTGTGCCCTTGTTGGTAAAGGTGTTGCCCGTGCCGCTCATGAGGACGCCGATGGAGCCGGCAGCAACCTTGATCGTGCCCTCGTTCGTGGCGACGGCGTTGGAGCCTTCCTGACCGGAGCCTTGAATGCCCGTCGGAGCGACTTCCATGGCAACGCCGGACTTGACATCAATCGTCCCGGTGTTGGTAATCGTATTCTTGCCCGTGCTGCCGACGGTCATGCCGTAGGCGTTCCTGACGGTGATGGTGCCTTCATTGACGGCCGTACCGTTGTTGTCGGCCATCATGCCCTTGACGCGATAAGCCTGCGTGGCATTCTCGTCGGCCGCAAGATTGAGGTTGATCGTGCCCTTGTTGGTGTAAACGGAATCGGCACCCGTCGCAAGGAGACCGTAGGCACGCGTGTCAACCTTGCCCGTGATCGTCATGTTCAGCACATTGTCAGCCTCGAACTCCATCTGAAGATTCTCGGCCGTCGTCGCGGAGTAGCCGGAATTGCCGGAAGCCTGTTCATATGGGATCTCTTTGGCAATGGCGCCGCCCGCCACAAGCGAAGCCACCGTAGCAGCAATCACCGTCTTCGTGCCCTTGGCCTGGACGGAGGACGTCAGTTCGTTGACGACCATCAGGGCGCCACGCGCCTTGCTGAACACAACTTTGAAATTCTTGTTCATGTTTTTTCTCTACTTGATGAAACTCCGCTGCCGAAGTGGCGGCGGACACGAAGAAGAGTAAAGAAACATGGACTGAGGGGGGGGGTAAACCCTTATACGACTCACTAGGATCTCAACGAACATTGAGCAACGGAAGGGGGTACTAAGGAAAGCAAAGGCCCTTCGGGAACGGGACATATTTCTGGAAAAGGACGGGGATGGGATCCCGATAGGGAACGCCATGAAGAGAGACGCCTGCATGAATCCTTGCAGCAAAGGGAAGGTGCAAATGCAAACGTTGCACGAGTCTGAAGAAGGAATCACAAGGGAGGGTACCGGGATTCCACATAAGACATGTCACCGTCTTCAGCACTCATCGCATCAAACGTGAATGAAAAAACCGACTGTACAAACCTCCAAGGCGATTAAAGTGTGGCGAAATCGCAACAATCATCTCGCAAAGCAAAGCACCTTCAAACACAGCTCAGTTCGTGGCGTTTTTATCAGTGTTCAGGCCTAACAACGCTGCGAAACCAGGCTCTACGTGACAGCCTGCCGGCAAAAAAACGAGCCTTCAGGCAGAGTTGTGGGTAAAGTCAGGCCCAGAAGGTGGTGTTGACCCGCGCCAACGAGCGCGAGCACGGATGCTGGTAAGTGATTCTTGTTTACTGAGAGGGTGCGGCAATGTGGACGAACGCTCGGAGCGGTCAAGGCCGGGAGCGTATAGAGGAGGACGCGTGCGGCCGAGCATATGCCGCGTACGGCCTTGACGGAACCGAGTGATCGTCAAAGCCTTGAGTGAGGAGGATGCCTGCGGCACCCTTCGAGCCATGTGGCGGCGAACAAAAATGTTGAAGCTCAAACTCATCCTGCGACGTGAGTATGGTTTTCGTAATCTGCAGAATATGACCGATATGATCATGCTCTGCTGCTCAGACCTGGAAGTGGTGCTTCTAGGAGACGATGCTCGGCCCAATCCTCCTCTTAGACAAGTGCGTTCTGTACAAAAGGGGGTACCTGTTACACACAAGTCCCCTTGAAGAGCCAAAAAAACCGACAACCCACCGAAGGGGAGCCGGCTTTTTTCATGATGCGATTATTTCCAGAAGGGAGCGTCAGGCCTTTTCATCGATCTCCGAGGCGTTCGCATCCGGAGGTACGGGTTCGTCATGGCGCGCACCGATGAGCTTGGGAACGGTGACGCGACCGTCGAGGAGATCCTGAAGCGTGACGCTCTGCAGGTACTTGTCAACCACGTCGGAGAGACCCTTCCAGAGGAAGGTGGCGGCGCAGCCTGCGCGCCGGCTGCAGTCGTCCTCGGGATCGAAGCACTTCATGGGCGCTTCGTCAGATTCGACGACGGCAAGAATCTCAGCGACGGTGAGTGTTGCGGGATTTCGCAACAGCCTGTAGCCGCCGAGCGGCCCGCGTCCCGTCTCGACCATGCCGGCCTCGGCGAGTGCGGGCGCGATCTGCTCGAGGTAGCGCCAGGAGATGTCCTGGGAACTCGCGACGGTTCGAAGCTTGACATAGCCTCGCCTGCGGGTCTCGTCGGACCTTGCGGCGCGTTCGACTTCGGCAAGCTCGATCATGAAGCGCAGGGCGTAGCGCGAGCGCGTGCCGATCTTGAGAAAGCTCATTGGCGGGGCGTCCTGATGACGGGATCGGGAAGATCCGCAACGGTGGAGCGGAAGGGGCTGATGTCGATGCCGCCGCGACGAGTGAAGCAGCAGTTGACCGACAGGGCCTCGGGGGCGAGCACGCGCATGATGTCGGCGTGGATCTGTTCGCAGCACTGCTCGTGGAAGCCCTGGTGGCGTCGGAAGGAGACGATGTAGGCAAGGAGCGCGCGTCGGTCGATGCGGCGGCCGTGGTAGCTGATTACGATAGAGGCATGGTCGGGCTGGCCCGTGACGGGGCAGCGCGAGCGAAGGAGGTTGGAGGAGAGGGTCTCCTCGACGACTTCGTCGGAGGCGGCCTTGAGGAGCGAGGCGTCGGGTTCGTAAACGCTGCACTCGAGGTCGCCGCACTCGGCTTCGAGCACGATGCCCGGGACGCGGGTGACGGGCATCTCCCAGCGGGCGAGGTCGTCAATGAGGACCTCGACGGGTGCGCCCACGCACGCGGAGACGTCGCGGGCGATGAGGCGGGCGGCCTCTTCGACGGAGGCGATCTTCGTCTGGGTGAGCGAGCCGATGTAGAGCTTCAGGGACTTGGATTCTACAATGCAGGGGCTCGTCGCGGGCACGCGGATTTCGCCGGCGGCGGCGACGGGAAGGCCGCGCTCGTTGATCCAGGTGATTTCATAGAGGCGCCAGACGTCGGTGCCGCGGAAGTCGTGCACGCCGATCGCGTCGCGTCCGAGCGAGCGCGGAATGGGCGTGAGGAGGTCGGGACGATAGGTGTCGACGTATTCGGTCGTCTGGCCGAGCAGGGTGCCGGCGGGCGCACAGGCGGACATGGCTTCTCCTGAAATGGATTCCTGAGAGTGAATGCTGTTCTCGTTCGCAGATTATAGCGGGACGAAGGTGAGGAACCAAAATGCAAAGAGGAGCCTGCGGGCTCCTCTTTGCTTGCATGATCGGACGGATCAGCGGATTACTTCACGGCTTCCTTGAAGTTGGCGGAGGCGGAGAAGCGGACGACGCGGCCGGCCGGGATCTGGATTTCCTGACCCGTGTGCGGGTTGCGGCCGACGCGGGCGGCGCGTTCGGAGGTGCCAAACGTGCCGAAGCCGATGAGGCGAACGTCTTCGCCCTTGGAAACGGCTTCAATGACGACTTCACCGTAGGCGTTGACGAGCTTCGTCACGTCGGCCTTGGCGAGACCGGTCTTGGCCTGGAGGGCGGTGATAAATTCGGACTTGTTCATTTCAATGACTCCTGAAGGGACCGTGAGTCCCGATAGTGCGGCCCGTCCTCCTGACGGACAGGGCCCGAATACCGAGTCGAACACGGAAAGGGACCCGAGCTCGACTTGGGCACAATCATAGCAAAGTCTTCTCGCCGCAGCGATTGCCCTCCAACGGATCCGAAGGGCTTCGGGGCCTGCGAACGATGCCCGCCCCCTCTTGCAATTTTTCCGAAAAAAGGGCAGGCATTTTCGCCCGAAAGCGTGGTCAGGAGCCGATTTCGAGCATTTCTTCCGCATTTCTGCGTAGATTTGCGAGGGTTTTCCGCCATTACGGAACCGTCGGACCGGCCGAGACACCTTTGCGACCCTGCAGAAAGACCCAAGAATTTACAAGCTGCTACCAATTTAAGGCCTGAAACAACCTTCCGGAATTCTGCAATTCATTTGACGCGCATCAAGTTTTCCCAAAAAAAAGAGCCCTGCGGCGGCTCGAACGTGCGTCCCGCAGGGCTTCAGAGACTTCCTTGGGCTCAGCAGATTCGCGGAAGCTGCTCGCCCGCGAGCCAGTCGACGGTCCGGCGTCCGCCCATGAGGGTGACCATCTCGACCATGCCGACTGGGACGTCAGAGTCGTCCGTCACGCGACCGATCCTTGCGGCGTTCTCGCCATAGGGCGAGGCGCGCATGGCGGCGAGCGCCGCGTCGGCCTCGTCTTCGGGGACGATCACGATCATCTTGCCTTCGTTGGCGACGTATAGCGGATCGAGTCCGAGGAATTCGCAGGCGCTCCGGACTTCGGGGCGCACGGGCACGGTGCTCTCCTCAAGAAGGATCCCAACGTTGCTCTGGGAGGCGATTTCGTTGAGTGTGGCGGCAAGGCCTCCGCGGGTCGGATCGCGCAGCACGTGGACGTGCGGGGCGGCGGAAAGGACCGCCTCGACCATTTCGTTCAATGGTGCGCAGTCGCTCTCGACGGTCGTGCCGAAGCTCATGCCTTCGCGGAAGGAGAGGATGGCGGTGCCGTGGTCGCCCATGGTGCCCGAGATGAGCACGGCGTCGCCGGGACGTGCGGCGCGCCCCGAGATCGTGCCCTCCGAGATCTTTTCGCCGATGCCGGAGATCGCGATGTAGACGCCGTCTCCGTGGCCTCGCTCGACCACCTTGGTGTCGCCCGTCACGATGGCGACGCCCGCCTCTTCGCAGGTTTTCGCCATGGAGGCGACGACGGCGTCGAGGTCCTTCAGGGGAAAGCCCTCTTCAAGAATGAAGCTGGCGGTGAGATAGAGGGGCCGCGCACCGCACATGGCGACGTCGTTGACGGTGCCTGCTACGGAGAGCCGCCCGATGTCGCCGCCGGGGAAGAAGAGGGGACGCACGACGTGGCCGTCGCAGGAGACGGCCACGGGGCGGGTCATGGGCGGAAGGAGCGCGCCGTCGTGCCCTTCGTCGAGCCAGGCGTTCGTGAAGTGCCGTCCGAAGACGTCGTGAATGAGCTGCGCGGTGGCGCGGCCGCCCGCGCCGTGGGTGAGGTCGACGGCGCCGTTCTTCATGTCGAGGGGGCGCATGTAAAAGTCGGTCATGGTTCTTCCTTCTTCCTTTATCGCTGATCGTCAGAAGTCTTCGCCTTCTCGGGCGCTGCGGCGCGGCGTCGGCCGTAGCTCCAGGCGGCCGCACAGGCGCCTTCCGAGGAGACCATGCAGGCCCCGATCGGGTTGGCGGGATTGCAGGCGCGGCCAAAGAGCGGGCATTGTTCGGGCGTCTTTTCGCCCCTGAGGATCGCACCGCAGGCGCAGGCCTTGTTGTCCGTGACGGCGCGCTCGGTCATGGCAAAGCGCTTTTCCGCGTCGAAGTCCGCCCATTCGGGGCGAAGCTTCAGAGCGGACTTAGGGAGGCGTCCGAGTCCGCGCCACTCGAACGAATCGCGAAGCTCGAAGACCTCGTCCATGAGGCGGATGGCGGCGACGTTCCCATCACGGGTGACGGCGCGGGTGAATTCGTTTTCAACTTCGTGGCGGCCGTCGTTCACCTGCCTCACCATCATCAGGATGGCGTAGAGCATGTCGAGGGGCTCGAACCCCGTCACAACGACGGGAAGGCGGTTGTCGCGCGCGAAGACCTCGTAGGGTCCCGAACCGATGATGGTTGAGACGTGGGCGGGGCCCACGAGACCGTCGAGAACGGGCACTTCGGGACGCTCCTCGCTCATCTTCAGGATGTGGGTCATCGCGGCGGGCGTGAGCACGTGGTTGCAGAAAACCGAGAAGTTCTTCACGCCCGCGGCCTTTGCAGCCTTGAGGACAACGGCCGTGGGCGGCGTGGTCGTCTCGAACCCGATCGCGAAGAAGACGACCTCGCGCTCTGGATTGGCTTTCGCCAGCTCAAGCGCATCCATGGGCGAGTAGATCATGCGGATGTCCGCGCCCTGAGCCTTGGCCTTGAAGAGCGACATGCCCTTGCCCGCCGGGACGCGCATGGTGTCGGCATAGGTGCAGAGGATCACGTTCCTTTCGAGCGCGAGCTGCATCGCCATGTCGATGCGCGCGACGGGCAGCACGCAGACGGGACAGCCCGGTCCGTGGATCATGCGCACGTTGGGCGGCAGGATGTCGGTGAGCCCCCAGCGGGCGAGCACGTGGGTGTGGCCGCCGCAGAACTCCATGAAGCGGTAGATCCTTTTCGGATCGGCCTCATGCCTGATCTCGGCAGCAATGCGCCGTGCGGCATCGCCCTCACGGTATTCGTCGACGTACTTCATGATGCGTGCTCCTCGTCGTGCAGACCCGCGGCCTTGAGCGCCGCGAGGGTCCTCTGGGCCTCCTCGGGGTCGATGCGGTTGAGCGCGAAGCCCACGTGCACGATGACCCAGTCTCCCGGAACGGGGCGCTCGATGAGCGAGACGTTGACCGTCTTTTCAATGCCGCCGATGTCGCAGACGGCCTCGCCGTCGCCGGCGAGCCTGATGATCTGTCCTGGAATGGCGAGACACATGTCATGATTCTCCTTATGGTTGCACTCGTCCGAGGACGGCGGAGGCGTCGAGCGGCGAGTACTCGGTCGCGCCTGCGGCCAGTGCCGAGCGGGCCCACCAGGCCTCACCGAGCGAAAGTCCGCCGTCTCCCGCGGGGACGTGCAGCGGCAGCGCTCCGGCGAGGCCCCTCGAAGTGAGGGCCTCGACGAGCCCCTTCGAGAGGGCCGCGTTGTTCATGGTACCGCCCGTGAGGGCGACAAGCATGTTTTCATTGTCGTCCGAGGCAAGAAGCCCCGGACCGAATTCTTCGACGAGCTTCGTCGCGTGGAAGGCGATCCAGTCGGCGAGCGCGGCGATGACGGCATTTTCCACGAGAGCCGCGAGACACTCGACGGATGTGCCAGAGAGCCTTTCGTCGACGACGCGGCGAACGAGCGGCACGAGCGAGAGCGTGCCGTCGGCAAGAATCATCCGGTCGCCCGCCTCGACGTCGAGCGTGCCGCAGGCGGGATTGTCGCGTCCGCGCACCGCAGCGCCCTCAAGACGCATGGCGGCCGTTGCCTCGTCGTGCTGATGGGTGCAGAGGCCGAGAATGGCGCTCATGCCGTCGAACCAACGTCCGAAGGAAGTGGTCGTACCGAGCAGGGCCGCCTTCTCCGGATCCCCCGCGAGGAGCTTCCTGAGCATCGACACCGACGCAATGCCGGGGAAGAGCTCTTCTGCAAAGTCCCCCGCGCCCGCCATCGCCATCAGGGCGACGCCCATGCGCCAGGGTTCCGTGGCGGCCCTGTCGCCGCCCGGCATCGGCATGGACTCGAGGTGAGAGAGCCTCGCCCACGAGGCGGGCCCGCAGAGAAGAAGTTCGCCGCCCCAGGGGAGACGGTCCGCCCCCATGCCGACGCCGTCGAGCGCAAGGCCGAGCAGGGGCTTCACAACGCCGCGCTCCGCCGCCACGACGCCAACGTGGGCCGCATGATGGTGGACGGGAATGCAGGGAATGCCGTGCCGGTCCGCATATTCAAGGGCAAGTCTCGTCGAGGGAAAGTCCGGATGCGCGTCGCAGGCGACGACCTCGGGACTCAGTTCAAAAAGGGCGCTCATGTGTGAGACCGAGCGCGAGAGAAGCTCGACCGTCGGTCGGTTCGAGAGGGATCCCACGTGCTGCGTGAGGAAGGCTTCGCGATCACGAAGAAAGCACGCCGTGTTCTTGAGATAGGGTCCGAAGGCGAGGGCGACGGGCTTTTTCGCCGCGACCGCAGATTCGGGGAGCATGACCGCCTCGGGCGCATAACCCCTCGAGCGGCGCACGAAGGACGTGCCTTCAACGCCCGCCCTCACGACCGAGTCGTCGCAGGGTGTGACGATGTCTCGATTGGAGAGAAGGAAGAGGTCTGCGACCCCGGAGAGGCGCTCGAGCGCCTCCTCGTTTTCGGTGCAGAGCGGCAGTCCGCTCATGTTGGCGCTCGTCATCACGAGCGTGACGGGAAGGACGTCGTTCATCCAGCCGCGTCCCTCGGGCTCGCCCGCAAAGCTGTGGAAGATGAGGGCGTGAAGAGGCGTATAGGGGAGCATGACCCCGATCGCCTCGAGTCCGTCGGCAACGCCTGCAAGCGCAGGCACGTTTTCCCCCGTCCTTCTCTTCAGCAGCACGATCGGATGCGCGGGGCCCGTGAGAAGGACCTTCTCATCGTCGGTGACGTATGCGAAGCGCTCGGCCGAAGCAAGGCCCGCGACCATGACGGCAAGGGGCTTTTCATCGCGCTGCTTGCGGCTGCGGAGCGCAGCGACGGCTTCCGGATTCTCGGCGTCACACGCAAGGTGAAAGCCGCCGAGCCCCTTGATCGCAATGATCCGGCCGGCCCCGAGGGCCTTCACCGTCTCGCGGATGGCGTCGCCCTCGACCGCCGTACCGTCGGGCGTCACGAGCGTGAGCTTCGGTCCGCAGACGGGGCAGGCGATCGGCTGGGCGTGGAAGCGCCTGTTGAGCGGATCCTCGTACTCGGCCCTGCAGTCGGGGCACATCGGAAAGCCCGCCATGGCCGTCTGGGGACGGTCGTAGGGAAGGTGGCGCGTGATGGTGAAGCGCGGGCCGCAATGGGTGCAGTTTGCAAACGGATAGCGCCAGCGGCGGTCATTTGGATTGAAGATGTCGTCGAGGCAGGCGTCACACACACAGGCGTCGGCAGTGACGGCAGTGGTCACGCGGCCGCCGGAGGGCGTGGCGGAAATGGAGAAGCCCTCCATGCCCTGAAGTTCGCCCGCTGCGAGCTCGACGGCGTCGATGCGCGCGAGCGGGGGCTTGCCTGCGAGAAGCGCCTCGGGGAAGCGTTCGAGCACCTCGGACTCGCCCTCAAGGTGCACGACGACCCCTTCGGCATCGTTCCAGACGGTGCCCGAGAGACCGAGCTCAAGCGCGATCCTGTAGACCGTGGGCCTGAAGCCCACGCCCTGCACGAGTCCGCGCACGCGAAAGTCCGTTGCGGCCTTCGTCATGGCCGGACCTCACAGTCCCGAGAGCATCAGTTCGGCGGCAAGCCAGGCGAGCCACTTCTCCATGCCTTCGCCCGACACGGCCGAGACACGCATCGTGCGGATCTTCGGGTTCACGCGTCTGGCGTTCTCCTCGGCCCTCTCTGCGTCAAACGGGACGTAGGGCAGAAGATCCGTCTTCGTGAGGATCATCAGGTCGGCCGCGCGGAACATGTCGGGATACTTGAGCGGCTTGTCCTCGCCCTCCGTGACGGAGAGGAGCACGACCTTGTGAGCCTCGCCGAGGTCGAACTCGGCCGGGCAGACGAGGTTGCCTACGTTCTCGATGAAGAGCACGGACTCGTCTTCGGGCACGAGGTGCTCGAGCGCGTGGCTCACCATCGCGGCGTCGAGATGGCAGCCCTTGCCCGTGTTGATCTGCAGGGCTCGCACGCCCGTGGCGCGTATGCGCTCGGCGTCGTTCGCGGTCTGCTGGTCGCCCTCGATCACGGCCGTGCGAAAGCCCGAGGCCCTCTTGAGCGTCTGAGCGAGAAGCTCGGTCTTGCCCGAACCGGGCGACGAGACAAGATTGAGCGCGAGCACGCGGTGTTCGCGGAAGAACTTCCTGTTGACGGCCGCAATCGCGTTGTTTCGCCCGAGGATGTCCTCCTCGATCGAGATGGCGCGCGAGGCGGACGTCGTCGGGGCGTGGCTGTGAGCGGGACCGTGGTCATGGTCATGATGGTGCCCGTTGGCATGGTCATGACGATGCTCATGATCGTGATCGTGGGCGACATGAGTCGTTACATTGCCGTTCTCGTCCACATGGGCGTGCATGTGGGTGTGGTTGTGTTCGCCGCAGCCGCAGGTTGTGCACATCTTTCGGTCTCCTTCGCGCGCATCCCGAATTGGAGAGGCGCACAAAAACTTTGTCTATGCCTTCATTCTAGGCGTCTCGCGAATACCCCGACCTCAACCACAAGGACCGTTGCAATTGAGCATTGGTACTAGAAGAACGTCACCCAAAGGGATAAGATTGCAGGATACACACCATTTTGGAGACCAGCGTCATGGCCGGAAAACCGAACAAGGCCGGAAAGTCCGGCAAGCCCAGTCCCGCAGGGAAGCGCGGCGGCCGCAGGCCCGCATCCGCCCAGCAGCACCCCGGAGAAGTCCTTCGCGAAATCCTCGCAGATACCCCGCCCGCACTCGCGGCGAAGTGGTTCGGCCTCTCGACGACCGAACTCGAGGCCTTCTACAACGGCGAACTACCGCTCACGCCCGCCATGGCCGAAACCGCAGGCTCGATCTTCGGCACGGGCGCAGCCCCCTGGCTCGACATGATGGCCGCCTGGGACGAGGCTCACGCGACCGAGAAGGCCGCCCCTTGATGCGCAAACCCAAGCATTTCCTCCACAGTCACTGAATGCAAGAAGGCCGCGGGCTCTGACACCTGCGGCCTTTTCACACACGGGAGCGAAGATCTGACGCCGATTATTCGGTCCTGCCGTCCTTTTTGCGAGGTTCGGCGACGTTGGCTTCGGGTTGAACTTGGTCGGCATTGGCGGCCTTCTCGGCCTCCTCCTTCGTCATGAAGCCGGCGGGAGCCTTCCAGTCCTCGCCGTAGTAGAGGCGAATGACCTTCCAGTTGACGACAAACATGAGCGCGACAATGGCGAGGATCTGGCACGCAAGGCCGAGGTAGTAGAGCAGGGTGGAATCAGAAGCCGCGCCGTAGTAGGCGTTGAAGAATTCCTGAAGACCGAGTCCGGTTTCAGCGGCATGCCCGCCGATGAGTACGAGAGAGATCGCGTAGAAGGCGAGCGCCACGCGCATGAAGAGCCTCTGGGCAGGCCAGCGGTAGCCGATTTTGCGGGCGATCATGAGAATGAAAATGGGAAGAAGCAGGGGAAACGCCATGAAGAGCGTCCCGATGAGCCAGTTGAGCATGGTTTTCGAAGCGGTCGGATGTGGGTGGAATGTGCCGTGATGTTACCACGAGCTCCACAAAGTGGATCGATAATGCCCAACTGCAGACCGGAATGATTGCCCTGCGTCTCTGGAGAGGAACCTCCTGAACGCAGCACCCGAAATGCAACTCTTGTGCAGAAACAAAGGGCGGATTGGTGACAGTCAGACGTTCGAAAAAAATGCAGCTCCATAACCAGCATTATTGCTAGCGCGGTTCAGGCGTAAACCTGAACACTCTAATTCGGGTTTGTGCGGAGATGCGCTCTAAGTGAGTGCAGATTGTTGAGCATATCCGCTGTCAGCGGTCAGGGAGTCCTCCGGAAGAGGAGGAAAGCCCAGCCGAAAGAGAGGATGGGCGTGGAGGATTCACACTGCTATAGCCTGAACTTGCCATCGGGTTTGACACTCAATCGTTCATTTGCCTAGAAAGGGACATGCCCGCATTGCGGTGCTCACCATGACCGGGATATCAATGTCTCCCTGAACATCAAGCAGGAAGGCATCCGGATGTTGAAGGCGGTTGGGCTGACCGTCTTGCGCTCGTAACGTCACGAGCCAAAGCCTGTGGAGATGCGTAAGACCGAAGCTATGGCTGAGGCAACGTCGAAGAAGCAGGAAGCCTCGCCCGATTTGGTTTCAAATCGGACGGGGAGCAGTCACGCCGCCCTTCCGTTTGGAGGGGCGACCGTTAACTTTGTGAAGTGTTCGATTTCGAAAAAGAGCATTGGCGGATCTCCTACTTTGCATCGGCGAAAGCCGAGATGCTCATAAAAGCCAATTTCTTTTTCGCCCTTAGGTTGAACGACTAACGCCCAACAACCGGACATCCTGGAAACGCCCTGCGTTATCTTCAAGGCCTCGACTAACAATGCTCCGCCGAGCCCTTGCCCCTGATAGCGTTTATCGACCGCTAGTCTTCCAAGCAGACAGCACGGCAACGGGTTTGGCTTATTCCGACGAAAACCCGCTGACAAGCGATCATGATCAAGAACAGCATTGCTAATGCAAAAATACCCTGCAATGCTTCCCCCCTCATCAAAGGCCACGTAGGTTCGACTACTGCCATACTTTTCGTTATGAACAGAGCGCGTCCGCAACCACTGGTTCAATACCGGGACGTCGCAATCAAAGCGATCTAGAGCATCATGTGGAATGTCCGGGTCAAGAGGCAGTGGCTTGGAAAAAGAATAAACGGTCATTTCCAACGCTCATAGGTCATGAGATGGCGACGACGTGCAAGAACTTCTTCACCAGGCGGCGTTGCCATTTCATCTAACAAGGCCTGAAATTCCGTATTGCTTAACGTAATCCTTTCCGGCTCATCCAAGACTTTCCTGAAAAGAGGCTGCAGAGCTTCGCGAATAATTTGGGTTTTGGTGCGCCGCTCTCTGTCTGAGAGAAGATTGAGAATGGCGACCTCCTCTTCCGGCAGACGCAGACTGATGGTTTGAGCACTCATATGGTGTCCTCCTCTAATCTATGGAGATACGATAACCCAAATCGTATTGCATTGCAATACAAGAGCGCCTCTTCATGCCTGCCTTTCCTTTTCCTGTTCTCCAACTTGAGGGGCGGTGTCGCTTGAGCGGTGTTGATAATCGTTGTTTACGCATGAGACCATAGAAGTCAATCTTCGGGGACGAAGTCGATGACGCGCATTTCAGTGCCGCCCGTGGCAGCGAGATGAAAGCCCCCGCAGACGGGGCAGGGATCGCCATATTTGGTAAGCGGGACGGTTTTGGCGCAGTCGAGGCACCAGGCCTCTCCCCGCGGCCGTTCAATCACGAGCCTTGAGCCCTCGGCGGGCCCTCCGCGAGTGACGGAGACCCAGGCGAATTCAAGGGACGAGATGTCAACCCCTGCGAGTTCGCCCACCTCGATTCGAACCTCCTTCACGCGTGTGACGCCGCTCCGGCCTGCCGTGCGCTCGACAATCTCGATGATGCCTTCGGCAATGCTCATTTCATGCATGTATCACTCCTTCCTGCAGCCCGAAGCCTGATGTCAAGCGGCACGCAGGCGTCAAGCCCGAAGAGCGCCAGACGGATGATGTTTCTGAGAGTCTCCTCGTCGACGCCCGCACCGGAGCGCTTCAGGTGCCTCACGGCGCTTTCAAGCGCCTGCTGGCCGGGACCCTCGGGAGCGAACTGCCACTCGGTGGGGGAAACCACGGCATGGAAGTGCTCGAGTCCGGACCTCGACTGCCTGAAGCCCGAGGCGTGTGTGAGAAGACCTCGGGCGGTCGTCGCGCAGGCAATCGCCCCGCAGGTGTCGGGAAGCCGCATCGTGTAGACCTCGGGAAGGGCAGGCAGATTCTCGTGCTCCCTGTGTGCGAGCTGTGCCCAGAAGGCAGCCGTGTCAAGAAGGCGTGCCGCCAGAAGCGTGCCGGCGGACTGACCCGCCGTGGCGCAGAGGGCTTCGACAAGAGGGTGTCCCGCCTCCCTCACGAGTGCTCCCGTAAACGAGGGCCTGCGGCGGTAAACGGGCTCGGCCTCGAAGTCGGCTTCATTCCTGAGCCTGTGGTACATCTCGTCGGCAAAATCCGGAAAGTCGAGCTCATGGGGTTGCGGTACAGGCGGGCAGTCCAGCGCACCGAAGGCTGCGGGCAGGGCATGGTAGCGGTAGGCGAGCGCCGAGGCGACGGTCGAGGCATTCGTCCCGTACCAGGCGGCGTACTGCACGGGCTCGGTCATCTCCAGAAAGGCTTCGGGAGAAATGCCGAAGACCAGTGATGCCAGAAGGCCCTCACAGTCGGCCGTCAGTCTGTCGATGAGGCGGTGTGCCTCAAGGAGGGCGTCTTCATCGACCTGCCCCGTGACGAGGTTGAACCCCTGCAGCGTCCTGATGACGCCCGAGAAGCTTGCCCGGGCCTTTGCATAGGCGGCAAGCGAATCGGCTTGAACAGGGACGCAGACGAGCTTCGAGGCGTCAAGCGCGAGCACGCGGATGTTTTCCAGAAGCGCCTCAAGCATCAGCGCGCGCTCGGCGAGACAGCCGTCGACCGTGCGGCGCTCGTCCTCCGCAAGACCTGCGGCCGCGCGTTCGGCGGCGTCAAGCGTGACGAGATGCGCGCAGGGGCATAGGCTGAAGACGAGCGGCACCACCTCACGGCAGCTCCCCAGGCTTCGGGCAAGCCTGTCCATGAGATTGAGCGTGCGTTCGTTGAGAAGCGATGCGCGTCTCACGCGAAGGTCCCCGGGACGGGACTCCGGCGCGAGCAGCAGATCGACAGTGATGACACCGGCATCGATCATTTGTCCGCTCCCTTCGCCATGCGGGTGAAGAACCCGCGGCGCGTGACCTGAACGGACCCGCCGTCTGCGCCGCCCTGCGGCACGGCCCTGATCGGAATGACCTTCCTGCCCGCGACGGGCGGCGTGAGTGGAGGAATGGGCGTGCCTTCCTCCTCGGTGTCGTAATTCGTCCCGAACTTTTCGTCTTCGGGCACGGTGAGAATGGTCCTGAGGGCGATCTCGGCCACGGCCTCGGCCGCCGCCTGGTCCTCGAACTCCGTAACGGGACTCACGAGCGAGAGCATCAGATAGTCGCCGAGCAGGTCGTCCCTGCAGCCGAGGAACGGAAAGTCACCTGCGGGCAGCTCGAGCGTGCGGACTTCGCCCGCGGGCACGTCGACCCAGCTCTCGCGACACCCGCAGGCATAGACCACGATGACCGCCCACGGCGTCGTCACCGTGCCGATCCAGTCGTTGCCCCATCGGCGGAAGTTGTCCGCCTTCACACGAATGCGCGGATTGAGGATGGGAAGCCCCTTCATGCGGGTCTCGGCAATGCGCCCGAACCCCGACTCGAAGTGGGGCGCGGGCGAATTCGCAAAGACGCGCAGACGGCTCATCTGCGTCGGCATTGTCCTGCGCACGGTCTTGCGTTCGACTTCATGCGCGGCCTGAGTCACCTTCGTCTCTTCCACGTCCCTCTCCCGTTTTTTCTGTTCGCCCGTCGTCCGCTCTCTGATGTGGGAGGCGCAGGCGTTGTTTATAGACTGGAGTATAGGAAAGGGCGCACGCTTCATGCATCCCCCAAGAGTTGATCAGGGCCTAGTCCAAAGTATCTAGAAGGGCCCATTGCCAAAAAGGCAGGACATCCTTCTGAACGCGAGGCGCTCAGGCCTTGAGAAGCTCAAGGAGCTCCTCAACGTGGGTCTTCGCCTTGACGCCGTAGAGCGCATGAAGGATCCTGCCTTCGGGCGAGATCACGAACGTGGAGCGTTCGATGCCGCGGCAGAGCCTGCCGTACATCATCTTCTCCTTCATGACGCCGTAGGCCGTGCAGACGACTTCCTCCTTGTCGGCGAGAAGCGGGAAGTTGAGGTTCTGGCGGTCGCGAAAGCCGCAGTGGCTCTTCACGCTGTCGCGTGAGACGCCGGCAACGGCGTAGCCGAGGGCCTCAAAGTCGGCCAGATGGTCGCGAAAGCCCTGGGCCTCGAGCGTGCAGCCCGCGGTATTGTCCTTCGGATAGAAGTAGAGCACGAGGCCGCGACCGGCGAAGGACTCGAGCGTGACGGGCTCGCCGTCAAGTCCGGGCGCCGAGAAGGCGGGCGCTGCGTCGCCCGCCTTGAGCTGAATGCGTTCTGACATAATTGTCTCCAAACAGGAATGCGATCCGGTCAAGATAGCACGGTTTGACGGCAATGTGCGCGCTTTCGCTGCAGAACGGAAATTCCCAAACCATCGCGATTCATCTTGATGCCGTCACTTCATCATGACAACGCCTGCGGGGTGGATTGCAAGGAAATACAGGCCACAAAGTCCCCGTTCGGGGAAACGCCGCGAATGCGCTAGAATATGTCGACCCCCACTCAGCATGGACCATGACAATGGCACGACTTGAATTTGCCTCCGACTATATGGAGGGCTGCATTCCGGAGATTCTCACAAGGCTCACGGAAACGAATCTTGAAAAATCGTCCGGCTACGGCTCGGACGAGCATACGGCAAGGGCCGCGGAGCTCATCCGCGAAGCCTGCGACGCTCCCGACGCTGAAGTTCATCTTCTCGCCGGCGGGACCCAGACGAACCGCACGGTGATCGGCGCGATGCTCAAGCCCTGGGAGGGCGTGATCGCCGCCCAGACCGGTCACATTTCCGTTCACGAGGCGGGCGCCATCGAAAGTCTGGGCCACAAGGTGTTCGAACTTCCTCAGCGCGACGGCAAGCTTCGTGCGCGCGACGTCGAGGCCGCCTTCCACAAGTACATCGTCGACGGCAACCGCGACCACATGCCCGCGCCCGCGCTGGTCTACATCTCGCACCCGACCGAAACGGGCACACTCTACACGCGCGCCGAGCTCGAGGCCGTGACGGGCGTCGCGCACCGCTACGGCGCTCGCGTCTTCCTTGACGGCGCTCGTCTTGCCTATGGTCTCGGCGCCACCAAGACCGACCTGACGCTCGCCGACATCGCCCGCACCTGCGACGCCTTCTACATCGGCGGCACGAAGTGCGGCGCGCTCTTCGGCGAAGCCGTGGTCTTCCCGACGCCCAACATCTGCCCGCGCTTCTTCACCTGGATGAAGCAGCAGGGCGCGCTCCTCGCCAAGGGCCGCATCACCGGCCTGCAGTTCGAGACCCTCATGGAGGAGAACCGCTACGTCGAGTACGGCGCCAAGGCCGTCCGCCTCGCCGAAAAGCTCCGCGAGGGCCTGAAGGAAAAGGGCTATCAGCTCCTCTTCAACTCCACGACGAACCAGACCTTCGTCAAGCTCTCCGACGACAAGTACCAGACCCTCTCCGAAAAGGTCGGCCTGAGCTTCTGGGAAAAGCCCGACGACAACCACACGATCGTGCGCCTTGCCACCAGCTGGGCCACGACCGAAGAGGACGTCGACGCGCTCCTCGCCCTGCTCTAAGGTCACGACGCCTCCTTCCCGAACGCCCGCAGGCCCAGCGCCCGCGGGCGTTTTACTGTCTCCCGATCCATGCGGCTTATACATGGATCAGCATGAAAATGAATCATTGGACATGGATCCGACCGGGGCTTACACTTCCTGCAAAGGCGGGCGGCCGTCCTCCGAGTGAGGAAGGGGCGGGTACCGCGTCCGCTTCCGACATGGACAATGACAGGAGCAATGCTCATGACCGTCAGACAGACAGCAGGCCGGGACCAGCTCGGCGACTTTGCGCCCGCATTTGCGCGCATCAACGACGACGTTCTTTTCGGAGAGGTCTGGTCGAGGACCGAGACGCTCGGTCTTCGGGACCGCTCGATCGTGACCGTCGTCTCACTCGTTTCTCAAGGCCTTGTCGACGCCTCGCTCGAATACCACCTGAGGTGTGCGAAGACGAACGGCGTCACGCGAACCGAAATCGCCGAGATCCTCACCCAGACGGGCTTCTACGCAGGCTGGCCCAAGGCCTGGGCCGCGTTCCGCATGGCGAAGAACGTCTGGAACGAAGAAGGCTGCGATCAGGCTCACGCCGACGGCATGGCCCGCCATCAGGCCTCGATGATCTTCCCGATCGGGAGTCCCAACACGGGCTTTGCAAAGTACTTCAGCGGCCGCAGCTGGCTCGCGCCGCTGGCGACCACGCTCGCCGCAGGCGTCTGGAACGTCACGTTCGAGCCCGCCTGCCGCAACAACTGGCACGTCCACACGGCCGAATCGGGCGGCGGCCAGATCCTCGTCTGCGTGGCGGGCCGCGGCTGGTACCATGAAGACGGAAAGAACGCGCAGCCGCTCCATCCTGGCGACGTCGTCTCCATTCCCGCAGGCGTCAAGCACTGGCACGGCGCCGCAAGGAACAGCTGGTTCTCGCACCTCGCCATCGAGGTGCCCGGCGTCGGCACGGGCAACGAATGGCTCGAGCCCGTCGACGCGGCCGAGTACGACGCGCTTGCGTGACTTTCCCGATGAGGCCAGCGCCCGCACGCGGGTCCGTGCGGGATAATGCAGGGGAGGCGCTTTTCGAAACGCCTCCCGTCTGCACTCACGCCACCTTCCATTTCGGGCCCGATCCATGGACATCCGCCGCTTGAAGACATTTCTCGCCGTCTGCGAAACAGGCAGCCTCTCCCGCGCCGCCGAGCGCCTGCACATCTCGCAGCCTGCGCTCACGCGACGCATTCAGGAACTCGAGAGCGAATACGGCGCCGTGCTCTTTGAGCGCGCCAAGAAAGGCATGACGCCGACCGAGGCCGGACTGCTCCTGCAGGTACGCGCCCGTCAGATCGTGAACCTCGACAATGCCGTTCGGCACGAGCTCGAGTCGACAGGCGCGGGCCTCGCGGGCATGGTCCGGATCGGATGCGTCGAGACGAACGCCGCCCATGCGCTTGCACGTTGGCTCAGAAGCTGGCGACATCTGCATCCAAGATCCCAGGTCGAGATCTACGCAGCCGACAGCGACGACCTCAAGGCCCATCTCGATGCGGGCAAGATCGACGCCGCAGTGCTGCTTGCGCCCGTCGAGGCCGCAAAGTACCAGAACGTACCGCTCGCCGAAAAGGAAGTCTGGGGCGTCACCGTTCACAAGGACCATCCGCTCGCCCGCGAGACGGCCGTCACCACCGACATGCTCGAAGGCTTCCCCCTGATGCTCCCGCACCGCCACATTCTGGGCGACGCGTTCGAAGAGTGGTTCGGCGAATCCGCCTCACGCATGACGGTGGCGGGCTTCATCAATCTGTCGACCGTTCCTTTCATGACGCTCGCTGGAGATGCCCGCATGGTGATGCTCGTAGTCAAGGGCGCCTTCGACATGAGGCCGCCCGAAGGACTTGTCTTCATACCGCTGGTTCCTGAACGCACCTCGGAGCAGATTCTTGTTCGACGCAGGAACGTGGCGCTCTCGAGCGCCGCCGAGGCGTTCTGGGCTCATGCGGCCCGAAGTGCGGAGAGAGACGACGCCGGCGAATGAATTCACCCGATAAGAAAAGCCCCGGGATTCACATGGAATTCGGGGCTTTGTTCGTCAATCAGCCGGCCTTGAGAGGCGGGCGAAAGGCGCAATTACTTGCGGAAGGCGGCTTCGAGGGCCGGCACGACCTGCTTCTTGCGGCTCATGACGCCGTCGAGCCAGAGGTTGGAGCCTTCGACGAAGGTCTTGCCGAAACCTTCGGCGATGCGGGCGGGATCGTCGGAGACCATGAGAAGTTCGGAGCCTTCCTTCATGATGTCCGTGAGGAGCAGAAGGGCGGAGTGACGACCTTCCTCGGACTTGACGGCGGCGAGCTCGGCTTCGAGCGCGGCCTTCATGTCGGCGACGAGGTCAAGGGAGACGAGTTCGAGCTGACCGACGCCGACCTTGCAGCCGTTCATGTTGAAATCCTTGAAGTCGCGGAAGATGAGAGAGCGCGGGGTGCAGCCGGCGACGGCGGACTTAGCGGTGAAGAGCTCCATGCCAAGGGCCTGGATGTCGGCGATGCCGGCGATTGCGGCGAGTTCCGCGGCAGCCTGGCGGTCCATGTCGGTGGTCGTCGGAGACTTGAAGATCACCGTGTCGGAGAGAATGGCGCAGAGCATGGCGCCGGCGATGTTGGCCGGGATTTCAAAGCCCATGTAGTCGTACATGCGCTTGAGGATGGTGTTCGTGCAGCCGGCCGTCCAGATGATGCATTCGAGCGGAGCCGTGGAGGTCACGTCGCCGAGCTTGTGATGGTCGACGATGCCCTTGAGGTTGCACTCATCAATGTCGGCGGGAGCCTGGGCCTTGTCGGAGTAGTCGACGAGGTAGACGTCGCGGCCGGCGACGCTCGTCACGATTTCCGGAGCTTCAAGGCCGAAGCGCTCGAGGATGAAGGCCGTTTCCGGGGCGGGCGTCCCCTGGGCGGCCGGCACGACGTCCAGACCACGCTGCTTGTAGAGATGCGCGCAGGCAATGGCGGAAATGATGCTGTCGGAGTCGGGGTTCTTATGACCAAGAATGAGAGCGGACACTTTGAGGCCTTTCTAAAAAGGGGATGAATAAAAAGTCCGGATATTGTAGCGGACTTTGAGCGGCTCGGGCGGGCTGGTCTCACAGGTCCGGCCCCCTGCCGACGGCGGCCGAGTCTTGCTACGCAAATTCGACGACGCGAACGCGAAGCATTCTCTTACAAAAGGCGACGCGCGCTTCTTGACAATACAGATATTTGAAATATAAGATTTGTTCAACCAACATCGAACGGGCCCGTGACGATGTCAGTCCGCATCCGCCGCCAGGCGAGATGCGCTTCACCGACAAGAATTCCATTGCAACTGGGAGACCAATCCATGCTGACACCCCGACAGATCGAACAAGTCAAGGCCACCGTGCCGGTACTTCGTGAACACGGCGTTTTGCTCACAACGCACTTCTACCGCCGCATGCTCGAAGGAAATCCCGAACTTCGGAACATTTTCAACCAGGCTCATCAGGCCCGCGGACGTCAGCAGAAGGCACTGGCTGAAGCCGTCCTCGCCTACGCAGAAAACATCGAAAATCCGGCCGTGCTTCTGCCCGCGGTCAAGTTCATCGCCTCGAAGCACGCAACGGTCGGCATCCGCGCCGAGCACTATCCGATTGTCGGCCGGCATCTTCTGGCCTCCATCAGGGAGGTTCTCGGAGAAGCGGCCTCCGATGAACTCCTCGAAGCATGGGGTGCCGCATACGGGCAGCTCGCCGACCTGATGATCGAAGTCGAGAGTGGCATCTACGAGGCTCAGGCGAACGCCGACGGCGGCTGGTCTGGCTGGCGCCCCTTCATCGTCTCGAGACGCGTCGAAGAGACGCCCGACGTCGTGAGCCTTTACCTGACGCCTGCAGATGGCGGGAAGGTGCCTGTCTGGAAGCCCGGCCAGTTCGTGTCGGTGCGCGCCTATCTGCCCGAATTGAAGCTCGTCCAACCGCGCCAGTATTCGCTCTCGGCGGCACCGGAGGACCGGAGCCAGCTCCGCATTTCCGTCAAGCGCATTGCCGCCGCGGGCGATGCCCCCGCCGGCCTCATGTCCAATCATCTGCACAAGTGCCTCAAGGCCGGCGACACCATCGACGTCTCGGCACCCGCCGGCGAATTCCATCTTGCCGAAGGTACGAATCCGGTGTTCCTCGCCGGAGCCGGCATCGGCGTCACTCCGATTTTCGCCATGCTCGAATCGATCGCACGAAACACGCCCGAGCGTCAGGTGACCTTCGTTCAGGTTGCCCGCACGGCGTCTGAACTCGTCTTCGTGAATGAGGTTCGTGAGGCTGCCGGCAAGCTGAAGAACGTGAAGCTGCTTGCATTCGTGACACAGCCTGCCGAAGCCGACACGACCATCAAGTGTCCGTGCGTTAAGCTCGGTGCCCGTCCGAGCGTGGAGGACATCAGGGCGCTTGCACCGTCGGCCGACGTCGACGCCTATCTCTGCGGCCCGGGCGACTTCATGTCAGGGATGCGCGCCGCTCTCGAAGCTGCTGGCGTTCCGGCACGGCAGATCCACGCTGAAGTGTTCGGAACGGGCAGCGAGGCCTGATCCGAATTCTGCGGACCGCTTTCGATCCCTTTAAGGGATCGGGAGCCGTCCAGGCGAAGGCCATGGACGCTGCCGTCCATCGAGTATGATACGGGAATCTCCTCACGGAAATTCCCGTTTTCTCATCCTTTCTCCGAACGGACCATGCACCTGAAGCGATTTACCGACCTTGGCCTGAGAATTCTGATGCACCTTGCCAACGAGGCCGACCCCGAGACGCCCCATTCGGTGCCGGAGCTCTCGAGATTCCTCTGCTGGAACCAGAATCTGGTCATCAAGACCGCAAATGCCATGGTCAAGGCCGGGTGGCTTTCCGCCGTTCGCGGCCGGCACGGCGGGCTCAGGCTGGCCTGCAAACCTGAAGACCTGCGAATCGGCGACGTCGTGCGCACACTCGAAGACAATGACATGCTCGTCGACTGCAACGAGCCGCCCTGTCCCTTTGCCGGCAGATGCGTGCTGATCGATGCGCTCGCCAGAGCCCGGGAAGCCTTCTACAAGGAACTCAACCAATACACGCTCGCCGATCTCCGCCGCAGCGGGCCGGGGAAGGGCGTTTCGAACCTGATGTGCTCGAGGGCGCAAACCATTTCCGACGAGCCGGCCGACAACCCGGGCGGGTCAGAACACCGGATGGAACAGGCCTCAGTCAGGCAGCAAGCATGAGGCGCCGGATGCGCATGCCGGAAGATTCGAACATTCTTCATTCGTCCGGCACGGGCCACCGCGAGACTGGCGCAATGAAAGTCACGCTCAAGGGCGGCTCCACCCTTGACTTCGATGCGAGGACGGCCGACAGTACCACCGTGGCGGTCACGACCGAGGCGAAGAATGCGGGCAAGGTCACGATCGGCGCAAACGCCACGCTCACTGGCGACAAGGTTGTGGACTCGTGTCTGCACGGGCAGGTCCGAGTACGGCAGACGCAGCATCGAGAGCGAATACACGGCGTTCCAGTTCGGCTATGACCGCCAGATTCAACCCGGTCTCCGGGCGGGCGGCGCACTTTCCTACAGGGACGGCTCGAACGACATCGCTCGGGCAAAGGGGACAGTTCCATCGCGGCCTTCACGAGCTAGGCCACGAAGCTCTTCGACAACGGCGCCTTCCTCGACGGCACCTTCAAGTTCGGCCGCACCGACAATGAGTTCGACATCGCGTCCGAAGCCGGCCGCGCCAAGGGCGACTACGATGCGTACATGTTCTCGTTCTCGATCGAGGCGGGCCATCGCTTCCATCCTGTCGCGGGCTTCTTCGTCGAGCCTCAGGTCGAATTCATGTACGGCCGAGTCGAGAGCGTCGACTACACGACGTCCGCGGGCTACACCGTGAAGCTGGACGCCGCCGAATCGTTCATCGGCCGTGCGGGCTTCATGACCGGCATGGATCTGCCCAACGACCGCGGCAACGTCTACGTCCGCGCCTCTGTTCTGCACGACTGGAAGGGTGACGCCGACTACACGTACGCCTGGAAGGGCGAATCGCGCAGCCTCACCGAGGAACTCGGCGGCACGTGGTATGAATACGGCCTCGGCGCCAACTTCAACGCCTCGAAGAATCTGCACTTCTATGCAGACGTCGAGGCTGCCGACGGCGGCGAAGTCGACACCGACTACCGCGTGAACCTCGGCGCACGTTGGAGCTTCTGATCAGCCATCTCAATCCCGGCTGATTGAGATGCAGCAAGAGAGGCCGGCTTTCTTCGGGAGGCTGGCCTCGTTTTGTTCCTGATCAGCAGGGAGTCTGCGCCGTCGGAGTTCGTCAGGCGTCACCTCTCCTGTTTGTGGAGAGAAGGAGCTCGACGGACAACCTCAGCGCGGGAATCGCGGTGAAATCGCCTTCCGGATCGAAACTCGAGGTATGCAGACCCGCGCGGCCCCTAGAGCCGTAGTGGAAACACCCTGCGACGCCGCCGTCCTTCGTGACGGCATTCATCCAGAGTGTGGAGTCGTCGGAGCCGCGGGTGCGGTCCTCGGTGATGACGACGTCGGGAAGGCGCTTTGCGCACTCGACGATCATCTCGACGGCCGTCGGGTTGGGAAGAAGGGCCTCGGCTCGGCCCGCGACCTCAATCCCCGCCGTCACGCCCGCGAGCATGGCGGCCGACTCAACCGCTCGCCTCACGCCCGCCGACATGAAGTCCGCCACCGCCTGAATGGCGCCGCGCACTTCGACGCACATCCGTGCCTTCTCCGCGTCGGCCTCGAGCGTGCCCACGCAGATGCGGCTCGCGCCCTCGGAATGTCTGGGAATCGCCTGCATGGCGAGCGTCGCATGAGCGGCAGCCGTCACGGCCGTGCCGAATTCAGAGGAGCCGTGGAAGCTGATGTCGATCTTTTCCGTCGCAAGGAAGCCGCCCGCGCTCGCGAAGATCTCATTCTCATGAATGCTGGTCGTGATGTGCTGGGTCCAGAGATAGTCGGCGCCTCGGGCGAGGCCCCTGGCGACCATGGCTTTGCGCCGCGTACGCCTTCTTCGGCGGGCTGGAAGACGAAGCGGATGCGTCCGCAGAGTGCATCCCGGTTGGCCGTCACCCAGCGGGCGAGCGTGAGGCCGGTGGCCGCGTGCATGTCATGGCCGCAGGAATGCATGAGGCCGGGACGCTCGGACGCAAAGCCGAGGTCAACGGGCAGGCGTCAGAGCTCGAGTGACTCGGAGACGCACACGCAGTCGATTTCGAAGCGAAAGACGGTGAGGGGACCGGGACGCCCCGTGTCGATCGTGGTGGCCGCGCCCGTCCAGCCGTCGAGCGAAGTGAGAAACGCTTCGGGCACGCCCGCCTCAAGTGCGCGCCTCTGCGCGGCCTCGACCTTGGCAGCATCTCGCCCCATCACGGCCTCGGGCTCGATGAGATCCGCACCCGTCACGACCTCGCAGCCCATGGCCTTCAGAGCCGAGACCACGGTCCAGGTCGACTCGAACTCGGTCCAGCCTTCTTCGGGACGCCTGTGCAGGCGCCTGCGGCAGTCGGTGAAGAAGGGGAGGTCGTCCGCGATGTCGCGAAGATCGCGGGAGTGGCGGGTGTCGGTCATGTCGGGCCCTGTCGTGGTTCGCGTGTGCAACGAGGATACGTCATTTTTGAGCGATAGGCTTATCAATCCGACGCCGACGAACAAAACGCGACCGGTCCTCTCGGACGGTCCCGTCGCGGGCGTTCTCGAGCGCATATGCGCCCTGAGGATCATCCGAAGCAGCGGATGAGGTGCGCCTTGAAGCGCTCGAGGTCGGCCTCGATGGTCGGGTTCTTGAGGACGTCGTTGGCGATGAAGGACGGGAGCGGCCTCATGCCGAGGAATTCAAAGGTCTTGTGCATGGGAAAGAGCAAGCCGTCGATGCCTTTGGCTTCGAAGAACTGCATGGGCTCGTTGAAGGCCTCGAGCGGTGCGTTCCAGGTGCTCGAGAGCATGTAGGTCTTCTGCGTGTTGCGCCCGCCCGTGCCGTAGAGCGCGGTGCGGTCGGTGCGCGAGCGTCCGTCGCCCGAGGCAATTTCGGGACGCGTGAAGACGAGGTCCACCCAGCGCTTGAGCTGCCAGGGCTGGCCCATCCACCAGCCCGCGAACTGCATGATGATCGCGTCGGCCGCCACGACCTTCGCGGCCTCCTCGGCGGGATCGAAGTCGCGGTCGACCGTCGTGACCTCGACGCTGTGGCCGAGGCCGCAGAGCACTTCGGCGGCGAATTCAGAATAGTGCGTATTGAGCGAGCCGCCGTGACCGTTGAAGGTCGCGGCGCCGTTCACGATGAGAATCTTCTTCGGGCTTGTTGCCGTCATGATTTTTTCCCTCCATGGCGCTCCAACGAGGAACGCCTTCATTGAACGGGCAGGCGGAACGCCTGCCGTCATGAGGAAAAATTGTACGCCGACGCATCAGCGTCAATGCGCCTCTGCTTAAATCCCGAACGGGGCTTCTTTTCCAAACTTCTCGCACGTACGCAGGAAAAGGGCATCAGACCGTATCAGCGGCTTTTCTCGAGCGCGTGCCTCACGGCCTCGGTCGCGGTCCTGCGGCCGGAATAGACGGACCAGCCGAGCGAATTGCCCGTGGTCCAGACGGCGTGGTTGCCAGGCCCCAGGCTTCCGACGGAGACGCCTGCGGCGAAGAGTCCCGGGATGGGGTGCCGCGAGTGTCGAGGACCTCGAAGCCGTCTGTGATGGCAAGTCCGCCCTTGGCCTCATACTTGAACGGGAAGAGGCGGGAGGCGTAGAAGGTGGGGCCCTTGAGCGGATGCACCCATCGGGCGGGCTTTCCGAACTCGTCGTCGCGCCATGAGCGGGCGGCCCTGTTGTAGGCGAGGACGGTTTCGGGCGAGATGTGCTCGATGGCGGCAAAGCGGGAGAGCCAGCTCTCGTGCCTGTCGCCCTTGAGAAGGACGGTGCCGGAAGGCAGCGCCCCCGAGGCGGTCTGCACGCCTTCCTGATTCACGCTTCCAGCTTCGACGAGGACGTCCTTTGCGCTCTACTCAGTTGCCTGAAGCGCGGCGGCAAGACCTGCGTGGCCGCTACCCACCACGACGAGGTCGGCCTCAACGGTTTCGGCGCAGACGAGGGGACTGGTGGCGAGGGCACTGAGCAGTGCGACGGCGGTCTTCTTCATGGGACCTCGGAAAAAATCAGTGGTTTGGACGGTGCTCGCGCACCTTGACGATCTCGCGCTCGACGAGGAGCGTGCCGCCCGCCATGCGCTGGACGACGCGCAGGTCGACGACGAGGATGTCGCCCGCGACGATCCTGCTGTTGAAGGCATCGTCCTTCATGACGGCCGTGAACGAATGGTGTTCGCCGAGCGAAACGCGGATTCTGCGGCCCGAAGCTACGAGCTCGAAGGCCCTGTTTTGAGAGAGACACAGAACGGCGTCGACGCCCGGCGTCGAGAGCGAGGCCGCCACGCGCGAGCAGGCCGCGCCGCACTCGGCGTCGCGAAAGCCGATCCAGGCGCCGCCCGAAACGGCAAGACGCCTGTCGCCCGCCGTCACTTCACCCCCCCCCGATCGCGGGATTGAACGCAAAGGCGGCGTCCGTGCCGCCCTCGAGCCACTTCTTGAGGGCAAGGATCTCGACGAGACAGTCGGCGAAACAGGCGATCTGGTTCTCGAACGTGCGCCAGACCAAGAGGCCGAGCTCGAAGCGTCCGCCTTCGGCCTTCGTGACGGAAAGACCCGCCTCGACGCCGTCGGGATTGACCAGACGGTTGAGGAACCTGAGCGCGTCGCTCAGCGCGAGAAGCGACGGCGCAAGACGGTCCGTGCAGAGGGTTCCGTCCGAGACGGACGGTCCGGTGAATTCGACGACAAGGACGGCGTGGCTCTCCGGCATCCCGCAACTCCAGAATGAAACCTAAGGAAGCTCTTCAAAACCCCCATCTCTGAACGATGGGGGAAGCAGATTTGTTTAAACGAGTGACTTTTGACCAGGTGTTGAAAAGCGTCGAAAGTTCCCGTGAACGTTAGTCGTTCGATTTTTCCGAATAATGCTGAAACAACTCGATATTTGCCTAAAAATTGGGCAAATATCGTTTTCAAGAGTCGGCAAGGCCCCATGGCACTCGAGACGAAGCGCGCACCAGAGTTTCGGGATAATCAGCAAGGTAGCCTTGGCGGAGCGCACCATTTGCGCAAGCGGTTGCAGTTGTAGAGAGCAAACAACGTGAGCGCTCGACTGTGATTTTTCGCCAACCCGCGATAACGAACCTTGGCATAGCCATAAATCCTCTTCAGCCAGAGGAAGCACCACTCAATCGAGCATCGTACCGATGCTTTTGCATGTTCCAGTTGCCGCTTTACGTTCACGCATTCGACGAGCGCTTGACCAAGTTCGCCTCCAAAGTTCTCACTGATTGACAATTCCTTCTTCCATGCGC
>OLGL01000538.1_pt1 | contig 46141 bp, 48 predicted proteins | sample 1605041 | NCBI WGS metagenome assembly OLGL01 (sample SAMEA3888905, study PRJEB22519) | human gut metagenome | biome: human gut; feature: human-associated habitat; material: faeces | place: Denmark | collected 2010 | reverse complement strand
TGAAGTTGCAAAATCAAAAACAGAGGGAGGAGATCGTGCCCGATTCCCAATGCCCTTTGTCATCTGCCTGTCCTCCTTGCAGGCATAAAAAAAGAGCCGGAGTAAATTACTCCAAGCTCTCATTCATGCCTTTGTGTTAATATGAAGGAAGATAGGCAGGTATAAAAAAAGCCCCGCACCCATTACAGGCACGAGGCGTAACTCCATCTATTCATTTTTAAGCTGCTATCTCCCAGCATAGCCATTTTAACACTGGGCAAGTCGGACTTTCAGTAGGGAAACTGTCGTATTTTCATCGGACTTTCGTCGGACTAAAATATCATCTTAGCATTCACAACAATACAACGCTTCTTCCTCTCTGGCACTATCCAAAAAATCTTTCAATTTAGGAATGGCTGTTCCCCAAAGAGACAGACCAAATAACAATATCGCTTCTTTCTTTCGGTCATAGTAGGTGCTGCGTTCCATATCAAGAATCTCCAGCATCTCTGATTCCTTGTACTTAAAGCGGTTTAGATATGCCTTAGAGATAATCTCACAGTACAAATCACCCTTATCCGGATAATCTCTGATTTTCATCATAGCCATATCTACCAACTCAATGATCCACTTTGTTTCAAATAAACTGCGAATACGTTCTTCAAATCGTTCTCTTGCTTCATCCGGAGCAAAGGTCTCCAGATAAATCAATGCACCATCTAAGCTGGCACCGTAAGTACAAATAAGGGTATCACATACATCATTTGCACGATCAATAGTAGACCAGCACACCTCTCGATATATGGATAAAATCAGCTTTGCTCTTTCGTACAATACCTTCTCATCAATGTTCTGCATCCTGCAAAGCATTCGAATATTGCTTAATACCTGTGTATTATATCTGCTCATTCAAAATCTCCTTTCAGCCTACTCCATAAAATAAGAATTCCTTTCTAACTCCTGTCACTTGGCTAAAGGGAAACAAATACCATGGACAAGAATGACTGTAACTTCCGATATTTAATTAGAAGCAGAAGTGCAATCGGAAGTTCTTGACTTTTTAAAAGTTCCGATATATACTTAAATAGAACTTAAACTTCTGCTTTGATTTTCATTATAGCATCTTTCAGAAGTTTGTCAATAATAATCGGAAGTTATAGATAAATATTTTTGAAAGGAAGGACACTATCATGACATTTGGAGAAAAAATTAAAGAAGCTCGTTTGGCAATGAACCTTTCTCAAACGGAGCTTGCCCAGATGACAGGCATATCCGAACGTTCCCTTTATACCTATGAGCAGCTCGGTACACTCCCCAGAAAAAACAACATCAGAAAGCTTGCTGAGGCATTGCATATCTCTGTGTCCTATCTTTTGGACAAGTCTGAAACGGACAGCCAGAGCCATATCGATCAGGATATGTTTATTTTAGAAGCAAAGGAAAACTTCGGTTCGAAGGGAGCAAAAGAAGCTCAAGAAGTGTTGGGACGTGTCAATTCTCTATTTGCCGGCGGAGAATTGGACGATGATGCAAAAGATGTATTTTTCCAGGCAATTATGTCTGTCTATATGGATTCTAAGAAAACTGCACGAGAAAAGTACACTCCGAAGAAATACAGAAAGCATAAAGATAAAGAGTAAATCCTCAATCACAGAATATGTTTTCTGTGTGCGATTCGGAGGTGAAGCAAATGAGAACGGCAGAACATATCATTGAAACTGTAGATAAGCTTGTGCGAAAATATCACACCAGGGACCCTTACGAACTGTGCCAGCTGTTAGGTATCAAAATACACTATTACGATTTACAGAAGAAATTGAAAGGATTCTTCTTTTACCAGTCCAGGCAGAAGAATATCGTCATAGACAACAACGTAAACGATATCCTGGAACGTATCTTAGTCGCACACGAGTTAGGACACGCTGTCCTGCATACTAAAATTGCCATGATGCGTGGCTTTCAGGAAATGGAAGTATTCGACGATAAATCAATCGAAGAAAATGAAGCAAACTTCTTTGCGGCAGAGCTTTTGTTAGAGGACAAGGAAGTTCTGGAGTGCCTTTCAGAACATGCATTTTTTGAGACTGCTAAAATGCTCTATGTACCGGCAGCGCTTTTGGATTACAAATTCAGCCTGCTCCATGAGAAAGGGCAGCTTGTAAATCCGATGTATATTCGTAAAGCAGACTTCCTGAAAGAAGATCTTCATGCCTACGATGATGACATTGACTATGGCGATGCATGAACATCAGTTATTTTGTATCCCTACAGAAAAAGTCCAACAGTACGGTGCACAGTGCATCATAGCTGTTGGACTTTTTAGCTTTTCAAAATATTCTTTTTAATCCGGACTATCGCCACGTTTTTCTTCAAGTTCGTAGTCATACATAAAATTATGCTACTGCACATCAATTCTCTGTTTCCAGGATACGGAATAATTCTCCTTCAATACTCAAAATATTTTCGATAGGTATTTTGCTCTTGTCCACTAAAACAATCTGCTTTTCATAGGTATCAATCTTTTTTACCGCCTCAGTGATGGAGACATACTTACCACCGTCTTTATGTTCATCCGGTACAAAGTGAGTGATCGTCACTTCCGGAAGTTCCTTCAAATGTTCTTGCAGTAATAAAATACGTTGATCCAAGGCTGCTTTCTCATATTCGTCCAGTTCAATTTTCTGTTCCGTCAGACGAGCTGTCTCCTTAACAGCAGCGTCATACCCAGTTAGGGCTGCGAAGGGGGAGAACTGGGCAGCACGGTCAATCATGGACATATGAGGGCGTGTAGAAGAAACATGATGTGGTAAATTGATAATTTTATCGTATTTGTTTGATTTACTCATAAAATACCACCTTCCCCTATGAACTGATTTAAAAAAATCACGCCTTATGACCTCCAATTTGATTATTTCGGTCTTTAGCCGTTGCTCCTTCCTGAAGATTCATTCCCTTTAAAATCGAATTTTTTCCAAACTTCTTTTTAATAGACAAAATCGCTTGCTGCATTTTCTTCTCACGCTCCAAAGCAGCATTTTCTTCCTCTCGTTGTTTTTCCAATTCCTCATAATTGGTGAACAGGTCAAGCTGCTCCATTTTCTGTTCCTTTGATATAGACTGCTCCGGAACAACATGATTTGCAGAAATATTCAAGCGGCGTATCAGCAATGAAGGATTAACGATTTTATCATACAGTTCCATTACAGCTTCTGTTATCAGTTTAGCAGAAGCTGTTTGTCTACCGACATTAGCAGTTCCATGAGCATGCTTCGGAATTTTTCTTCCATAAGCATCTACCGTGATCGGACCTGAATAAGCCTTGCTTCTCTTTGGGTCTGTCAGATTCTCTATGTCATACCCTACAGTAAGCACAATCTGGTCTGTAACTAAACCTTTATCAACCAAATCCAGAACAAGAAGATCAATCATCTCTCTAACAACCAGCTTTGCCTTGTCAAAGTCATACGGGCAGTGGAGTACCTGTCCGGAGCCGATACTATTAGATGCCGGCTTATATTCTTTTATCTTATCAATGGTACAAGGTTCCCAGCCCCAGGCATGGTCAATGAGTAGTTCTGCGTTTACTCCAAACAGCTTATAAAGCAAATCTTCATTGTAAAAGTCCGTCGGCTTACCCACTGAGCAAAGAGCAATATCGCCCATTGTAAATAGCCCGTTCTCTTCCAACTTCTTTGCATAACCACGTCCAACTCTCCAAAAATCGGTAAGAGGACGATGATCCCATAGCTGTCTGCGATAAGACATCTCATCCAGTTCCGCAATACGCACACCATCTTTATCTGCTGGGATATGCTTTGCTACGATATCCATAGCAATTTTAGACAGATACATATTTGTTCCAATACCGGCTGTTGCTGTGATACCAGTTGTTTGGTACACATCACGTATCATCTTCATGGCAAACTCATGTGGAGTAAGACCGGCTGAATCAAGATACGTTGTCAAATCTATAAACACTTCATCTATGGAATAAACATGAATATCCTCCGGAGCAATATACTTCAGATAGATATTATAAATCCGTGTGCTGTGTTCAATGTAATGAGCCATTCTTGGCGGTGCAGCAATATAATCCAGCTGCAAAGATGGATTCTCCGCAAGTTCCTGAGCATTATATGATGAGCCTGTAAAACGTTGTCCAGGTGCTTTCTGTAAACGGATAGCATTTGCTTGTTTCACCTTTTGAATGACCTCAAATAATCTGGCTCTTCCAGGAATACCATAAGACTTTAGTGCTGGCGATACTGCAAGACAAATAGTTTTCTCTGTTCGAGAAGCATCAGCCACCACAAGGTTTGTTGTCATCGGATCAAGCCCACGTTCGATACATTCCACAGAAGCATAGAAGGACTTGAGATCTATACAGAGATATATTCTGTTTTTCATAGTCTCAAGCCCTCCTTACTATTTCTTTGTCAGCTGATAGCTGAGATCTATCAGATTTTTAATTACATCAGCTGGAACAGTCTCATCTAAAATGACACTGATCCATTTATCTTTATTCATGTGATAGGCTGGGAAAAATCCTGGTTGTGTACGAAGAGAGCCAATCAATATAGGATCGCATTTAACATTAAGTACATCCACAATTCTGTTCCCATCCAGTCCCAACTTCTTTTCTTCAAGCTCCATGACAAGTGCATACCATTTGTTATTGTGTTTGTGCCTCAGAACGCAGTTCCAGTCATTCCATGGATAGTCAGGCTCGGTTCCGTATTGCTGTTTACACCATTTAAAAACTTCTTGTCGTTTCATTTATATATCTTCATCATTATTAGAAGAATAATATACGGTGGATTCAGCTACCTTTGAAGAAGTTGGTTCTACATTATATTTGGTAAAACCAACTTCACCGCTATAATACGCATATTCTCCTGGTAGCTTAATATTAGGAATCCATATCAACTGACCATTCCAACCTTTATTGCCAGTAATTTTGTACATTGTAAGAACAACTTCTTCTTTATAATTATCTCCCAATTTTCTATCTGTTGGTGAAAGCAAGGTGCCGGTACCTTTTCCAATATCTCTATTACGACGCACAATCAATTTACCCTGCTCACCGGGATTATTTGCTAAAAAGGTATTCACGAATCCTATAAATGCTTTTGCATTCCAATCTTCAACTTCAGAATCAACCTGCTCCAGGACTTTCAAGATCACTTTTAAACTGACCGTATAAATATCATCTGGAAATGGTTCTAACAACTTGTCTATTGCAGAGATGCTTTTGTTAATAGGATAAAACGGAAAATAATTTACTCCGCCAGAATAAATACCAACAGCTTTCTTATCAAGAACATTTTTTCTGGTTGGTTTCAACCCTGTCGGATAAAACATTTTTATATCACAACCATTCTTAAATGTTTCTATTTGCTTAATAATACTATTGTTGGTTTTATTTATATCCGAAAATAATTTATACAATTTAGGAGGCATGAATACACGCATAAGTTCCGGATCTCTATCGTAACCGAACATCCTTGCGTGCTGCCACATTGTATCTGCTTGTGGACTTTTAGCTACTCTACAATAATAGATTGTTTGTAACTGAGGGAATGTAACACCACGTCCCAAGCTATTTCCACCAACAATTATATTAATTCCTGCTTCGTATTGTGTATTCTTATCATACGATACAATAGAATTCAACATCAAAATATTGATTTTGTCTTCTTGCATCTGTTGAAGAATATATGAATATATCTCATCAAAATCCTTAATGGAAGGTTTCGTAGCTTTTAGCGTTTCATATACTGCCATAAAAGCATCTTTGGTTTCCTCTTCTTCACAGGAATGAGAAATTTCATTTAAGTAATTTCCAATTTTATTAGCGAATGCAGAATGCTGTGCAGTTTTAACACTTGGATGAATTAGGAAATTACATACTTTTCCTCCACTAAGCATAATATGCCCAGAGGTAATAAGGTGCATAATAAGTGCTGTCTTTAGCCCGTTTTCAGGAAACTCATCATCATCAAGTAAATCTTGCGCTTCTTCATTGTCTGTCATAATTACATGTTTAGGTTGTTCATCTGGAAAGAAAAAGTTCCCACCCATATAACCTTGACCGGGCTTAAAATAATATATGAAATATGGTTTCCATCCACTTTTTTGAGTTTGAAGAAGTATTGACTGAGGTGTTCCGGTAACCTCCATATAAATACTGCTGGAAGTAGTTTTTTTAATTGCCTCCAAATTTTTGTTGATTGTACTTTGCTTATTTTTATTGACTTGTGTATTTAGGCTTGCTGCATCAGCCTCATCGTCAACAATAAATAATGGATTTCCAGCGCAGAAATTTGTAGAAGAAAAATTGTTTTTCCACTGCTGTAAAACACGACTATTTTTCTTCAAAACGATTACTGCTGGTTTCTGCAAATTATTCTGAACAAACTTAAGATATTCGGTCTCATCACAGATACAAAAATCACACAAGTCTTTCTGAGCGCGTTTTAATGTTTGCTGCTGAAGTAAAATATTATCGGTTGTCAACAAAACAAAATTCATAAAACTTTCATCAGCAGCCGCACACATCAACCCAAACATATGGCTTGTCTTACCACTCTGAACATCACCAACCAAGAGGCTTACAACATGTTCATTAAATGAAAAATTTGAGATATATTCATGAACAACATCATCAACAGTTTTTTGAATAGCTGTTGCAAGCCCTGGGTTTCCTTTTTTCTTTATTCTCTCAAGATATGCTTCTAAATAACTCATTTTACTTCACCCCAAAATCCAAAAACCAGAGATTTTCTGCTTTTGTCTTTGTCAATGTAAATGTACTACGACCATATTGTTCCAATGTTTTCGCCGTTACAGGATCTCCGGTTTTTAATACACCCGCATTTTCCAATCGTCCTTTTAACCACTTTCCTAAGATTTTAAGATCTCCCTCAGAGCGAAAGTTCTTGCTGTAATCACCACTAACTTTACATTTGAATTTCCATCCATCATCGGTGACAACATCAAAAACGGCATGGTCCGTTTTACTTTGAGGATATCCTGGTTGAGCAGTTACAGTTTTCGGAACAATCAGTTCTACCTCATACCAATGGCGCGGTTTAACCAATCCATTTTTTGACTCACGCCCTTTACCGAAAAACACATTCAAATTGCTCTGTGGCGATACCTCATAAGGTTTAATTGGAACATTAAAAGAAATGTCTGTGCAAGATGCTATCACATCAGCAATTATTTTAGGTTCAACCTTTTCAACAAATTCATGTCCTTCCAACAGCTGATTTGCGTCATTAAAGGTATCTATTTCTAATTCATCAATAGGCTTAGACGCCTTTTTATGTAATTCTAAAATAAAGTCATGCATCTGTTTTGCTTGAGCAACTTCATTTATTAAAATCGAACTTTCATATACTCGTGTTCCGCCATCTACAATACTGCTTAAGTTGTTTGAACCAATAATCCCTGCAAACGCCCCCTCTTGGTTGCTATATGAATATAGTTTTCCGTGATACCTAAATGCAGTAACAAGATTTACACCACCAAGCGAATTTTCTTTCAAAAATTTGTTTAATCTTACTGCGGCGTTATATTGAACTTTTGTAAATCGGTCAAAATAATGCATCCCGATAATTAAATTCAAGGATCGAATATTTTCGTTTAATTCCACTGTTTTATGCAGCTCTGCAAGTGCATCAGAGGACACATAACCAACTGCAATATCTAAAGAAGTGGAATTAGGAATTAAGCTATAAAAAGTATCAGAAAACGTTTTGCATGATGTCTTAAGTGGTGGATAATTTGTAAAAAGGAACTCCATAATATACCTCCTTAATCCATCTGAGAAGTAACATATTCCAACCTCTGTTTTACAGTCATTTCCTTCATTTTCTCGTACTCTGGCATTAAGTCAATCGGAGTATAATCACCAGTAAATAATGGAAATAATCTTTTTGCGACTGCACGAACACCAACAGGAGGAACTGCATTGCCAATTTGTCTACGTACTTCAGTCACGCTACCTTCAAAAATAAAATCATCCGGAAATGACTGCAATCTGGCTCTTTCACGATTAGTAAGGGGACGAGGTTCTGGGTAATGATACCCCCAAGTTCCACCACCACCTGCAGCAATAATAGTTTTTGCAGGCTCATCAAGCTTTATTCTGCGATATACGTGGCTAATCATACCTTTCACATACAATGGATGATCCTTGGGTATGTCTGTGAAATTTCCGCCTTCTGGAATGAGAGATAGCATCTGTCTTGTTTTTTCTTTAATGTTTATATGTTCATTATTTGTAGTAACTTTCTCAACATCAATAAGTGCATCGCCAGCAGTTACATACGGTAGCTCCCCATTTGGTCCATGAGTTGGCTTGGGATGAACAAAATTAAAACCTGTATCAATTCTTACTCCTACAAAGAGAACCCTTTCTCTAAACTGTGGAACACCGTACTCCGCGAAATTATAAAGATGTGGCTTTACCACATATCCAGGAGCAATACTTTCAAAATCTTTAATAATAGTTTCAATCGCTTTTCCTTTATTAGCAGTTAAAAGACCTTTAACATTTTCTGCAACGAACGCTTTAGGTTTTTTTGCATCAACAAATTCTGCAAAATGACGGAACAAACCACCTCTGGTTCCATTTAAGCCAGGCTGCTTCCATATAATAGAAAAGTCCTGGCACGGGAATCCACCAAGAACCAAATCACATTCAGGAATTGATTTATCCTCGTATGGATTTATCTTTGTAATGTCTTCATATTTAATGACGTCTCCAAAGTTTGCTCTAAATGACTTTACAGCCCATTCTGCAAAATCATTTGCCCAAATCGTATCATATCCTTCCATATGGAATCCTAAATCAAGTCCTCCACACCCTGAAAAGATAGAAACGACTTTAGGTGCGTCATTAGGAATAACAGGTGTTATCATTATACTTCCTCCAAATCTATGTGTTCAAAATCAATTATGTCTCCAACCTTGCAATTTAAAGCAAAACAGATTTTTTCAAGTACTTCTGTTGATACATATTCATTCCTTCCAAGTTTTGCAAGAGTGCCTGTACTTATTCCTGCTTGCTCTCTTAAAATAGTCTTATTTATCCCCTTATCAATCAATAACTTCCATAGTCCTGAATAATTTGCTGCCATAGTTGCACCTCCTTATAAACATAATTACCCAATTATTGATTATAGCATTTCGGAGCATTCTTATGCAATAGATATATAGATAATTTATGTTGCGGCGTAAATATTTTCTTTAAGCCTGGGCATAGGCAAATCGTAAAAATAGAGTATTACAAATTGGCAAGCAGTGTAAACCTGTACAGGTTCACTCATTTTCTCGATTTTCCCTCTGGGTCAATCTTCGCAAATTGCTTGTTGGGGAAGCATCCCCAATCCCCTTTGAACGGTATCTGCGATACCGGCTACTCGATTTTCAATCGCTTCTTAGATTTCTGGATAGACCATTTTCTATTATTCATGTATAATGCAGTTAAACCTAAATTGAAAGCGTGAGTTTTCATATAATACTCAAATGATAAATTCACCCAGAGGGCATACTGTTGATTAAAAAGATTGTTCCTATGCTATGTATGTCACTTTTTCTGACCGCATGTAGCAAGTTCGAACCAATAAAATCAGATATTCCATCCTCTACCACAGAGAAAACTATTAGCTCGGAATATCTATCAAAAACCAAAACTGAAGATTGTGCTTTATGTAATCAAGCTGGTAACACACTGCTTCCGATTTATGCAGGACAGAACAACCTTGGCATAATCTGTATCAATACCTTTGACATATCACCAATCTCAATCAACCGCTATGATGATTATGGAAATCTGATAGAAGAACCCGCAAAAAGCACATCTATGAATCATAATAGTTTTGGAGAGAGAAGAATGGTAACCAGTATCTCGCCCAATACTAATCGTGGTTATGCAAATGTACAGATTTCTTTTACTGATGACAGACACATAAATCCCAAAAGTGTAGAATCCTTGCTTTGCCAAAACTGTCTAAATACAATTTTGAGTCAGGTCTGGGATACTCCTTATGGAATTGGGATAATAAATTTCGAAACGTTTGAAGTAAAGTTATTTGAAGAGAACGTATCTGGTTTTTCATTTGACGATTACTACATTCATGTCGATCATCGTGAAAATAATGATGATTCTGAAAGTACAGAACTAAATCTTTTAGTTTTTTATTGCCCCGAAAGATATAAATAGGCATTTAAAAAATTATAGAATTTTTTGTTTTCCTGTTACATTTTGTCGTATCAATCGTTTAGTTATATATAAGGACAGGCAGGTGGTGCTACCACCCCTGTACACACATTCCTATATAGAGCGTTTAGCAGACCGTATGGAAAGCTTGAAACGCAAAAAAGCCACGACTGTCGCAAATATTTCAATGCAACAGCCGTGGCAATTCTTATCAGCGGACGGTTTTCTTCTCCTGTTCCTGTTCTTTCTTTTTGTCGATATTTAAAATTGTTTCAACCGTCTGCTTAGCAATCAGCAATTCTTCTCTTTCTTTTCTCACCTGACGATATTCCGCATAATCTTTTTTCTTCTGCACCGCCAAGCGATGAAATTCTTCGTACAATGACTGACGGGAAGGAAGCTTGGAAACCTGCAATTCATCAAAAGCCTTTTTCGCCGCTTTGTGAAGCGTAATCTCCTGACGATGTTCCTCAAAAAATTTTTTACTGTATCCGGACTTACGATACTCAACGTAAATCTGCCTGGTATCGTGATAGTTCTTAATGTGTTTTTGCAGAGCCTGCACCTCAATCATTCGCTTTTCAGCCGCTTTGATGGAATCCGAAAGTTCTGAAAAGCGTGAAGATAGCTTTTCCGTGTAAGCCACCAGATCATCATAATTATCAAGTCCTTTTTCCTTCAAAAGAATAACAGTACGGGCAGCTTCTTTTCGATTATATTTCTTTGCCCATTTTTCATAGCCTACTGTTTTGCCCTCAGCCATTTTTTCCTGAATATCAATAAGCAGATGAAACTGCTTTTGCTCAGGAGCCGTCCTTGCTTTACGCAGACTCTTACCAGAGACAACAGCTTGCAATTCCTCTTTACTGTATCCTTCACCCAGGGAGCGCAGACGAATAAATCGTTTCTGCTCTTTTCCCTTAAACGCAGGCTGCTTACCGTCTTTGAATTCAAACCCCATATCAGCCAGCGATTGAATAAAATCTTCAAAACGCTTAGGCTTCTGACTTAAAGCAATATCAATAGCATCGCACAGCTCATCTCTCTGGGTCCGCTTCTTAGGATAAATGGTTCTTTTCTGCCTTTCACGATATGGCTTGGGAGTAATAATGGATAAGCCATGTTCCAGGCATACCATATCACTGAGCCTTTGCACCGCCAGACCCGAAAGGAAGAAGTTATTAAATTTACGACTGGCATCCAAGGAAGTGGAGTTATAAATGATGTGATTATGGATATGAGCTTTATCAATATGCGTTGCAACGATAAAAGCATGTTTGCCCTTAGTCCATCGCATCGCAGTTTCATACCCTACCTGATTTGCTTCTTCCGGTGTAATCTCTCCAGGCTTAAATGACTGGCGGATCTGATACGCTATAATATTATTTTTCTGCTGTCTGCCCGTAGTGTGCTGATACTGCCTTTTAGAAAGAAGAAATTCTTCATCGGCAGTTTTCGGATCACACTCATAGGAACTGATAAATTCTCCGTCATTGGTTTTCTCTGCATTCTGTGAGTAATCAGTGCGATCAGCCAAACACTGAGCCACAGTTTTTCCCTTATTTACATGAAGGGCAATAAGCCTTGTTGCTGCCATTCGCATCCCATCCTTTCCAAAAGAAAAAAGCCACCCGCAGGTGACTTCATCTTCAACTATTTATGACCTTATGAACGCTCCAAGAGCATTTCCTATATTCTCCGCCTTAACGACTGACCACACCAAGAGAAAGAGAAATAAATAAACTGCCATTCCCATTCCAATCAGAATTACCAGTGATGTCCACATGGCTTTAACGATGCAGTAAATGGCACAGCCTCCAATAATCAATAGTAGAAATCCTATCGCATAGGAAATGATATTGGTAATCATATTTCCGAGAAGCCAGATTACTTTTACAAGCAACAGCACCGGAAGTACAAATATCTTCAAAATCATCTTCATAGGTTCAACCCCTTTCATTTGTAATTCTATTTTAGCTGATAGTAGGAAAACACACAATGATGTCGAAACTATGTAAAACCGCAGCCGAAACTGCGGCTTCCCGCCAAGTTGCCAGAGACTACTGGATTGAAGCCAACCTGACAAGAACTTCTTTCATATCCGCCCAGATTTCTTCCAGACGTTCTTGCAGATCATTGATGTCAGCCTGATAAATGCTTCCAGTCTCATTGGCTCGTTTGGCATACTGATTCAGGTTATTGCTACATCTGCGAAGAAGAGAAACCATCTCTTTCACATCCTGCAAATCAAGATTGATGCAGTAACCATCCAAAGCCATTTTTCTAAGATATGCACCCATACTGCGGACACCAAGTTCATCCATCTTCTGATGAATTCTCTCAACTTCCTCTTTCGATGCAAGGAAATGAATATCTCTGTCACGTTTTGCCATCACAGCACCTCCTCATAGGCATCCGAGCGTTTTACCGGTGGAATCTGCTCTGACTTTGACTTCAAATCAGCAAGTACAGACGGACGATCGGTATTACTAAGTTCATCCCGGCTATCCGCAGAATCCTCCATATTCAAAGCCGCATCCAGTTCTGCCAGACGCTGACTTTTTGCTGTCAGTTCCGTTTCCTGCGGGAATGGTTTACCAAGCTCACTCTTTGTTGCTTCCTGCTGATTATAAAGATTGCTAAGCTGTTCCTTTGCCTTTTCCAGCCTGTCTGGGACGCTTGCGAGGGCATTATCCAGACGAGTGATATTTCCTCTGGCATCAGTTCCAAGAGCTACACGATGGCTCATAGAGCCTTTCAGGACAATGTCAAACTCATGTCGGAAACTGTCGAAAGAAAGTTCCATTTGAAAACCACGATATTCTCCAAGAGGAACTGGTTCGGAGCCTTTCACTTCTTTACAGGCTGCCAAAATCCATTCACCAGCATCGGCTTTTTCAGAATAGTGCTTGCCACGGATATCCATACCACAGAAGCCTTCTACAATCTGAGGATTGGCTTCCACCGTCTTAATATCCGCTTCAAAGCCATGAATATAGCCTGTCTGTCTTTCAATCTCAGCAGGGAAGTACTTCAGAAGCTTATCTTCCATACGATACTGCTGACTCTGATGATCTGCCTTCAGCACTTTCAGACGGGCAACTTCAATATCCAAGTCCATCTTTTCTTTAATCAGCGGATTACCGGCACACAGAGCTTTGATTTCTGCATAGGAAAGTGCCTGCTCATCCACATCATCACAGGAGCGAACTGGAGATTTTGAAGTCATAATCTGAGAAATAAATTTCTGCTTATTCTCCAGAGTCTGGTACAAATAAGCGTCAAAGGTTCCTTCTGTTACATACTGGTAGACCTGCACCTCCTTATTTTGGTTGCCCTGACGTATAATACGACCGTTTCTCTGGGTCATGTCAGACGGACGCCAGCCCACATCCAAGTGATGAACTGCCACCAGTTTATCCTGGACGTTCGTTCCGGCTCCCATCTTCTGGGTACTTCCAAGAAGTACACGAACCTGACCGGTACGCACCTTAGCAAAGAGTTCTTTTTTCTTTGCTTCGGTATCTGCGTTGTGAATAAAAACAACCTCCTCAGCAGGAACACCAGCAGCAAGAAGCTTTGCCTTGATGTCATCATACACATTAAAGGTTCCATCGTTCTTTGGAGTAGAAAAATCACAAAACACCAACTGAGTCAATTTTTCTGCCTGTCCATCCTGCCAGATACGAAGGATATTTCCCACACAAGCATTGAGTTTACTGTTTGGGTCATCAGGGAGGAGAGGATTCATCAATCTCTGATCCAGTCCTATTTTTCTTCCATCCGTGGTTATCTTCAACATGTTATCCTCGGACGGGTCGATGATACCGGCATGAACTGCCACAGCTCGTTCCGAAAGCTCAGCAACCATATCCTGCTGATGTTCCGAAGGCTGAACCACAACTGTTTCAAATTTTGCATCAGGAACTGGAAGATTCAGTTGGTCCGATGTCTTGATATCCGCCACTTCCTTGAACATATTCATCAGTTCCGGAAGATTAAAGAACTTTGCAAATCGGGTCCTGGCACGGTAGCCGGTTCCCTCCGGTGCAAGCTCAATGGCAGTGGTAGTTTCTCCAAAGGTAGAAGCCCAGGAATCAAAATGTGTCAGATTCTTTTGCTGGAGTGTACCATACTGAAGATAACGCATCACGGTATAAAGCTCTGTCATAGAGTTGCTCACAGGCGTTCCCGTTGCAAATACAACACCTCGTCCGCCGGTGATTTCATCCATATAACGGCACTTCATAAACATATCCGAAGACTTCTGAGCCTCGGAAGTAGACAGACCAGCCACATTCCTCATTTTTGTGTAGAGGAACAAATTCTTAAACGCATGGCTTTCATCTACAAACAAACGGTCAACACCCAGCTGCTCAAAGGTGATAACATTATCTTTTTTATCAGCGGCAAGGAGCTTATCCAGTCTGGCTTCCAGAGATTTTCTTGTTTTCTCCATCTGCTTAATGGTAAAATTCTCGCCACGTTGATATTTCAGTTCTGCAATCGCACCCTCAATTTCATCAATCTGCTCTCGGAGCTGTCGTTCCTGTCTTTCCGCAGACAAGGGAATACGTTCAAACTGGCTGTGCCCAATAATAACGGCATCATAATCACCGGTAGCAATACGAGCACAAAACATCTTTCTGTTTGCAGTCTCAAAATCTTTCTTTGTAGCAACCAAAAGCTTTGCACTTGGATAGAGTCGCAAGAACTCATTCGCCCACTGCAAAGTCAAGTGGTTCGGCACGACAAACATAGATTTCTGGCTCAGTCCCAGTCGTTTGCTCTCCATCGCAGAAGCTGCCATTTCAAACGTCTTTCCTGCACCAACTTCGTGAGCAAGCAAGGTGTTTCCTCCATAAAGCACATGAGCAATGGCATTTCTCTGGTGTTCACGAAGGGTAATATCTGGATTCATACCGCCAAAACGGATATGACTGCCATCGTATTCACGAGGTCTGGTGGAATTAAAAAGCTCATTATACTTTGTTACAAGTGCTTCACGGCGGCGAGGGTCTTTCCAAATCCAGTCACGGAACGCATCCTTGATTGCCTGCTGTTTCTGCTGTGCCAGCGTAGTTTCTTTCTTATTCAGAACACGCTTCTGCTTACCGTCTGGATCTTCGATGGTATCATAGATACGAATATCCTTTAGATTCAAAGTCTCTTCCAGGATACGATACGCATTGGCTCGGTCTGTACCGTAGGTCATATACGCAGCCACATCATTGTAGTTTGGAGCACTCTTACCGTTGATACGCCATTCTGCGGTCATTTCTGAGAATTTTACCTCAATAGCACGGCGCAGATAATAGGGAGTTTCAAAGGTTTCCTGCATGAACTGCTGAATATAATCTGGATCAATCCAGGTAGCACCAAGACGCACATCAATTTCCGATGCATCCAAGTCTTTCGGCTGTGCCTTTTGCAAAGCTTCCACATTGATGTTAAAAGAAGAATCCTGCTTCGCAGCCATTTCCGCAATACGCAGTTTGCTTCTTACATCTCCGGAAAGATACTCATCAGCAGTCTGCCAACCAACTTCGGGAACATCAGGACCCATCGGGTCTTTGAAAATCACACCCTGAAGTTCTGTCATAATCGTATCGTACTCTTCAGGTGTACCCAGAAGCTGTGCCATAAAAGGCAAATCCACCTTACCACGCTCACCAATGGAAATCGCCAGGGCTTCGGACGGTGTATCTACACTGGTCACTCTGCGTTCCGGCTTAATGGTTCTTTTGGTGAACATGTCTGCCTTGCTTTTCAGTTTTCCATCCTCATCCACATTCTCCAGAGAACAGAGAAGATAATAGGAAGAATCCTCCGTAAATGCCTGGGCGTTTGCACGATGATTGATCAGACCATGCTTTGCAGTAAAGGCATCATAGGCAGTATTCAGTTCCGCTTGCTTCTGGGAAATCATTTCATCCGGAAAATCTTCAAGCTGATACTCAATCAATTCATTTACAATACCTCGAAGTTCTACCATGCCAGCGACACGCTCTTTTGCTTTTTCATTCAACTCAAGATGTCGCATGATAGAGTTTTCACGGAAGTACACTTCGCCATCTACCACAGTATAGGAGAAGTTCTTAACATCAGGAGTGGCAGGAATTGTTTCTGCTTCTTTTCCTTTCTCAGTTTCCGGAAGCTCTACAGCCTGATAAGTCCCCTTGATATGAGAAACTGCTTCTTTCAGCAAATCAGACAGCTCTGCACCTTCTATCGGACGAACCGTAAGATCCATACCGTAAGCGGTGCTTTCCTCTACTGTTTCACCAAGAATCATTTCTGGGTGCTCAACAAAGTAGCTGTTCATGGTGTATCCGTCATCTGTGCTGTTCAGATGCACCCAATCCGAGACAATATCAATCGGGTGGTCACGCTTTTGAAGGAAAACAATATCCGATACCACTTCTGTGCCGGCATTCTTCTTAAACGCATCATTTGGCAGGCGAATTGCACCAAGAAGCTCTGCTCGCTGTGCCAGATATCGCCTTGCATCCGAGTTCTTAGAATCCATGGTATAGTGGCTTGTCACAAAAGCGACTATGCCACCAGGACGGACCTGATCCAGAGCCTTAGCAAAGAAATAATTATGAATAGAAAAACCCAGCTTGTCATAGGGCTTGTCGGACACCTTATAGTTACCAAAAGGCACATTTCCTACTGCCAAATCATAAAAATCTCTTCGGTCTGTGGTTTCAAAACCAGCTACCTTAATATCTGCATTGGGATAGAGCTTCTGAGCAATTCTTCCGGTTATCGAATCCAGTTCCACACCATACAGGCGACTGCTCTGCATTTCAGGTGGGAGCATTCCAAAGAAGTTACCGATACCCATAGAAGGCTCCAGAATATTTCCCGTTTCAAAACCCATCTGTCCTACGGCATCATAGATAGATTGAATGACGGTAGGACTGGTATAGTGAGCATTCAGAGTAGAAGCTCTTGCCGCAGCATATTCATCTTCAGAAAGCAGATTTTTAAGGGTCAGACACTCCTGCGCCCAATTCCCCTTATCCGGGTCAAAGGCATCCGAGAGACCGCCCCAGCCGACGAAATTCGCCAAAATCTCTTGTTCTTCCGGAGTAGCGTTCCTATCTTCGTTTTCCAGTTTGAACAAGGTTTCAATGGCTTCCATGTTCCTTGCAAATTTCTGCTTCGGTCCACCTTCACCAAGATGGTCATCTGTGATGTGGAAGTTTACCGCAGGAACAGGTTTTCCCTCTACCACAGCACCAGCTTTGACAGACTGATTCCGTTCATCCTGAGCAAGCATTCGCTCAAAAATTTCACGGTTTTCAGCACGAAAAATCGGATAGGAAAGGGAGTGGTCACGAAGCTGAACTTCTCTCTCTTTAATCTGCTCTACACGAAAAGCTGTATCATCCAGATATACGGTATCCCCAACCTGATAATTCCATTCTGAAATTTCAAAAGCAGCCTCGTCAGGAACCTCTGCAACTTCTTCTACTGGCTCTTCCGGTTGAACAGCTTCCATGGCAGCAACAGACTGACGAACTTCTTCCAGATAATCATTGGCAAGCCATTCGTCCGTGAAATATTCCGTAACGCCTTCATGGTCTACATAGTAATCGTCTGTCTGATTATCCCAGATTGCATACTCGCCGTCCTCGGTATCAATTACTGCAAAACGGTCATACACATCTTCCAGAGGATCTGCTTTTGCATCTTCAATTTCCTGTCGCTCCACTTCTTCCTCAACTGTAAGATAGCGCCCTTTTTTCATCAAAGAATCAATTCTCTGTGCCACCTGTGTCCAGGACATCTGCACATTATCACATCCGCTTTTTTGATAGCGAATCCCTTTTGCATCGTGTTCCTGACCACTGTGTGTTGCTCCTGAGCAGGCGTGAGAGTGACCACCGATACCAAACTCATGCTTTAGGAAATCAGCCCTTTCCTGGGTGCTGTGTGGTTCCTGCCAATATTCGTAGATACGGGCTTTCCCACCGGCAAAGTCACTGCCTCTTGTCATATCCGCATTGATTTCATCGTCCGTAATAAACTGACGAACCAGCGGCACATACATCATTTCAGACTGATATTCTTTCAATGGAGCATTTAGTTCGTCCAGTCTTTTTCCCAGAATATCCAGCTTGTGATAATGAAAACGGAGCAAGGAACGATCCGCATCATGTGCAGTGATAAAACTGCGATATTCCGCTTTCAATGCCTCCAAAAACTCTGGCTGATTTAGCTGCACAGCGAGCCATTCTGTTTCTTTCGGGAAACCATTTCCCTGAATATCAGAAAGAGAAGGAAAGAAGCCCTGATTTCTTGCTTCATCCGAAAGGTCATGGTAAAGATACCAGATAGACTGTGCTACACCCATTCGCTCATATCCGACAGCTTCTTCCAGTTCCACATTTGTTGCAAATTTCCCCTGCTCTAACAGCTCACCAATACGAGAAGCTGCACTTTCCCACGGAATCACCTGCGCTCTTGGGCTGTCAATGGCAGAAGCACCTTTTGCAAGATGAATCCCATCTTCGGCAAACCATGCAGATATATTTCCGCTTTCTTCCTTCAAACCAAAACCGCCATGATAAACCTGCTTTAGCGTCTGGACAATTTCTTCCGTTGATTTCTGCTTCATATACTCCAAGGCAACAATTTTCCTTGCCTCGTCCGTGTTACTGCCAAGCAGAAGGAAGTGGTCAATCTCTTCCTGGGCAAAAGAAAAAGCAGAGGGCGTAAAGCTCTCTGCTCGGTCGATAAAACTGATTTGTTCATTTTCGGAGAGGAACAGGTTCAGACTTAGCTGTCGATAAGCTCCGTCATCACGACTTCCTCTGCCTGTGCTCTCAGGCTGTTCATGTGTCTTACCCAGCCCATCTGGTCGGTCTCCTTGTCCGGTGCCGGATTCTGTTCCAGATACTGCTTCATCAGCAGTTCCATTCTGGCGTTCGCTGCGTCCTCGATCTCCCACAGATGCGGGAACAGTTTCTCCGTCAAAATCAGGTCGTTCAGAAGCATCGGATTGTTCTGTTCCAGAAATGCTCTGCGCATCCTGCCATACTTGCCCAGGGTTCTGTCGCTCTGGTTCTCCAGCTCCATATCCGGGATTCTGTAGTCCCCAACCTGTCTGTAAGTCATTTCGCTCATCATATTCGCTCCTTTCGGCATCTTTGCTCTGCTCAAATTCATCAATTGCCTTCTCAATTTCCTGAAACATTCTGGTGCTGATTTCATTCACCGCAGTACCAAGGGCATTTACGGTCTGACGGCTGTTGAAATCAAAGACTTTCTGGAAATCCTCGTGCTCGAAGTAGTGATCAGGATTTTCTACCAGCCTGCTATACATGGTGTAAGCTACGCTGTTTGCTACCGCTGTCTTGAAAGCCACTTCGATGTTAAGTTCATCATACTCCTCAAGGAAGCTATTCGCAACGATGTCGAGAAAGGGCTTTTGATGGTCTGCCCAATACTCTGTCGCAAGTGTCATTGCAATATCTTCGAGCTGTGCTTCAAGTAGACCCTCTGCCTTTACTCCAAAAGAGCGTTCCATAGCAGACATCAGGAAATCACGGTTTTCAGCAGTCACTTCCCATGCCTTTAGTTCCGGAGAAGAACGGCGAATACCGGTATCAGCAACATCAAAAACATATCGCAGATACGGCTTATTGCCACTTGTAACAAACAATGCAATGCCGGTAGAGCCACGCTTTACATATCTGCGATATTTCTCATCATTCCATTCGTCATAAGGTTTGCAGAAGGTAGCGTTTGGACGCTGAGCGTAAATCATGACCTGTTCGGGATAAGTGAACTCATAATTACGAGCCATTGTGGTCAGAAATGCTGTCCAATTTTCTTTACTGGCTGTAATTTTGCTGATGGTTTCTCTTGCCATCCCAGAATAAAATCGTTCTTTAGCGTTCATCTTTTACCTCCAATCGTTAAAAATCCGGATAAAGGTTCAGCCTGTCAAAAGTAGCTTCATCCATATCAGATAATTTACTCAGCACCGTATCCACAAGAGTACAAAGCTCTACTTCATCCTCACCAAGCTGTTCCTTTACCTGCCTAAGTGCTTCACAAAGCCCCGACAGTGTACCAGGGCTATAAAGCATCATCAAATTGCGTTCATCCTGAGTGAAATGTCTCATTCCATATCCCTTTCCAAATGATTTTTGGACGGTTTGTGAGGAGTATCCGCTACGGGCATCTCTTTTAGTTGTTCCAATACAGAAGGACGTTCCTCGGTATCGGCTTTCCCATTATTGATAATCCCGTCAATCATTCCATAATCGTCCTCCAAAGCCATCTCTGCATATTTCAAGTAGTTTTCGGGATTCATAAAGTTTTCCAGCTTCTGAAACCCGACAGAATCTACATAGTGAAAGGATACCTCACCGGCAATCTTCAACGCTACGATGTCGCTGACGGACATACTGTGTCCACGAAAATCTTCTGGGTGGTCAATATTGAATTTCACATACAAATCTTCCAGCTGCTGATTTACATCCTCAGATACAGAAATAGAGCCATGATAGACCGCCTTGTAACGATCAATCTCAGGCTCCATTTCTTTTTTCTGAAGGTAACTGTAATTTGCAAACATACGCTGGGCATTGTCCTCTACATCATCACGAAGCTGAAGAACTGCATAGGCATCCGTTGTACTTTCCAGAAATGCCACCATTTCAGCATCGGGAGTAGAAGTTCCTTCTACTTCATTCCATTTTTCAATCTTCATCGCCAGTCTCCTTATCGTTCTACTTCTTTGTGTTTGTTAGAGGAAACGGTGGGAGATACCTTCTCCGTAGCTTCTGCCAATTTTCCAATCACCGATTCCTTTCCCTCAAAATGATCTACCGTCTGTCTGTCAACTTCATAAGCCTGCTCCATGACATCCTCATAAACCATTACTCGAAGTTCTCTGTGTGCCAGATGAAAAGATTCCAGAATATCCTGTCTGACCTCGATCATACTCATATCCGGATTATCTACCTGACCACCATCAACTTCGTTATAGTGCTCATCAAACAGTGTATAGTCATAGCCATCTTCACAAATCTGAACAGACAGTATCCTATCTCTGCCAACTTTCCAGGCAGCTTCATCTCCCATGATTTCAGGCTCTGCCATATAGCTCGCACCATTACGCTCCATAATCTCTGCAAACTGGCAAATGTGGAACACATTATTGCCAATCTGCGTATGATACTCATCAATAAATTTGCAAGGCTTTACGACAGTCTCATTGGGATAGTCAATTTGAATACAGCCGCCATCAGGAATACGGAACAGATCCTTATAATGGCTGTCAATAAATCGGATATCCTTACCATCCGGATTGTACTCATTCATCATTTGCGTTTACCTCCATTCTCAAATTCCATACTAAAATTCGTTTTCCCATCATCTGATACTTCCATATACACAATCGCATCGAAAGATTTCCCTGTCTTTTTGGACTTACAGCCTTTCAACTTTACTTTCCCAGCAGTCAGAAGTTTCTGTGCCGTAGAAGCATTCATATTCTTACCAATGCTTTCAAAATACCGGTTGTTCTTCCAAAGAGCGAATTTACAATTTCGATTGGAGCAGAAAAAAGCTTTTGCCTTGTCCTCAACAGCACTTCCGCAGAGAGGGCATGTGCCAATCGAATTTTTCTCTTTTGCCATCAAAACTTCCGAATCACGAATAACCTCGTAATTCTGCACCAGACCAGCGATCATACCTTTGATTTCTTCCATAAAATTCTCACTGGAGTATTCTCCCTGTTCAATGAGCAACAGTTTTTCCTCCCAATCTGCTGTCATGGAAGGAGACTGAACCTGTTCCGGCATAACTGTGACCAGTGCTGTGCCTTTATGAGTAGGAATCAAATGCTTTATTTTCTTATCTCCTTTACGCTCCAGAAACCCTTTCTGAACCAGCTTTTCAATGATACCGGCACGAGTAGCCGGAGTCCCCAGACCTTTTCGCTCGACTTCATCCGGCATTTCATCTGCACCGGCAGTTTCCATTGCAGAAAGCAGCGTATCCTCTGTGAAATGTTTGGGAGGAGAAGTTTTTCCTTCTTTAATTTCTGTGCCTATTACATTCAGCTCATCTCCAACAGAAACAGAAGGGAGGACCTGTTCTTTTTCGTCGGATTTTGTCGAACTGTTTTTCTTTACAAGAGCTTTCCAGCCATCATGCAAAACAGTCTTTCCCTTAGCGGAGAATATTGTGCCACCGCAATTCAGTTCAATAACACTCTCTGCATAACGGTAAGAATCACCCACAGCCACGCACAAGCGATTGGCAATCAGTTGCAAAATTGCAAGTTCTCCTTTCGGAAGCTCCTCAAGATTGTATTTCTGCAATTCTCTGGTCGGAATAATGGCGTGGTGATCCGTAACCTTTTTATTATTCACAATCAACTCCCCATGAATAGGGATATCATTCACAGCATCAACAGGAAATGTGTTAAAAATCATGTGCACAAGGTCGGGAATATTGTGTGCCATATCATCTGTCAGGAATCTGCTGTCCGTGCGGGGATATGTGACCAGTTTCTTTTCATACAGATTCTGCGTGTAATCCAACGTCTGCTGAGCCGTGTATCCCAGAATACGGTTTGCATCCCTCTGCAAGCTGGTCAAGTCATAAAGAGCAGGCGGCTTTTCGCTTTTTTCCTTACATTCTGCCTTTGTGACTATTGCCACAGTGCAATTTCTGCTTACCGTTTCTGCTTCAGATTTCTTTTTATAACGGTCACTTGATGCAGTAAACCCGTCCAGTCCAATCTGAACTGTATAAAATGGTTCCGGCTTAAACGCAGAAATAGCAGCTTCACGCATTACCGCCATAGCAAACGTAGGCGTCATTACACGACCAACATTTAGAGTCTGCCCGTAAAGGGTCGAAAAAAGTCGAGTAGCATTGATACCAACAATCCAGTCAGCTCGCTCTCGACACAGGGCTGCTTCATACAAAGCATCATATTCAGTTCCATATCTTAGGTTTTCAAACCCTTCTTTGATTGCAACATCTTCCATAGAAGAAATCCACAATCTCTCAAAAGGCTTTTTACAACCGGCTTTATGATAGACCAATCGGAAAATTAGTTCTCCTTCACGACCGGCATCTGTTGCACAGACAAGACTATCAATATCATTTCTTGCCATCAGCTTCTTCAGAATACCAAACTGCTTCTTCGTACCGGAAGATACATTGTACTTCCAAGCGGTAGGGAAGATAGGCAGGTCATTATATGACCATTTACCATACTTTTCATCATAGGATTCCGGCTCTGCCAGCTCAACCAGATGACCGACACACCAGCTTACTACATATCCGCCACCTTCCAGATAACCATCCTCCCGTTTGTTTGCTCCAAGAACCTTGGCAATACTCTGAGCAACAGAAGGTTTTTCAGCCAATACCAACTTATGTTTAGTCATACATTATGAGACGTAACCGTCTCAATCACCTCACTTTCCTACAAATTTTTAAAAATAACTTCACATAATGTGCTGCTTTCCTGGTTAGAGTAAGTCTGTATATTATCAACCGCTTCATTGAAAGGAGTACATTATGGAAGCAAAAACAACAGTATCGACAGCGGAGTTACGCCCGCTGGTTTCTGCACTGAAAAATGAAATGCAGAAAAAAGGTTACAGCCCTTTAAGTATGCGTGGGCTGGAAAATGTCTGGGATGCGCTGCTTCATTACGCATCTACTGTCCCTGCTACGGCATTTGATGAAAATTTCAGGGAAGGATTTTTACAAACGGAATACGGGCTCCGTATGGATCTGGAATATACGATGTACAGAGCCAGCCGTGCGCTTGAACTCCTGAAAAACTATATTGAGTTTGGTGTAGTCACTGGCGTTCCTAAAAAGCAGCGGCGGGAGTTTTCCGATGCTTACCGTCCACTTATGACAGCCTTTTCCGATGGCGAGGCACGCAGAGGTCTTGCCGAAGGAACTATGAAAAGTTTATGGTCCCGGCTGTACCGCCTGTATCTGTTCCTTACTGATAAAGGCGCAGATACTTTTAGTATGGTAACCCGTGACATGATAAACGACTTCATAAAATATCTGGCGCCGTACTCAACAACTTACGTTTCGGAGAATCTGCGGATGCTCCGGCGGCTTTCCCTGTACGCATTCCAAAATGGCTACCATGCAGAAGATTTATCCGGTTGTATCCCCGCTGTTAAAAACAGCCGCCAGCAGAAATTGCCCGCTGTATTTTCCGAAGATGAAGTAGAAAAAATCCTGTCTTCGTTTGACAGGGAAAATCCTATGGGTAAGCGGAACTATGCCATTTTTCTGCTTGCCGCAAGGATGGGGCTGCGTTCCTGCGATATAAAGGCTCTTGAGTTCAGTTTTATTAACTGGACGGAGAAAACCATTTCTTTTACGCAGAAGAAAACTAAAAAATACCTGACTTTGCCGCTTACTGATGATGTGGGCTGGGCGGTTATAGACTATCTTAAAAACGGCCGCCCGGTCTCTGACAGTAAATATGTTTTTATCCAGCATGTACCGCCTTATGGGCAATACAGAGATTTGAGGAATGTGCTTGTTAAGCAGATGCGTAAAGCCGGGATAGAGACGCCAGCCAACAAAAGGATTGGGATGCATTGTTTCAGGCACAGCCTGGCGACCACCATGCTGGAAAACGGGGTGCCGCTCCCTGTCATTTCCCAGACGCTGGGCCATGCCGACATAGCAAGCACAGAAGTATATCTTCGGATCAATATCAGCCAGCTTAGGCTTTGTGCATTGGAGGTCGAATTATGAGCCGGACATACAAGCCTTTCAGCGGGCCATTCGCACCTATGCTGACGGAATTCCTGGCACAGAAAAGAGCAGTCGGGTACCAGTATCTGGCTGGCTACTGGGTTTTCCGTAAATTTGATACTTTTTCCGTGAACTATGATGTTGTTGACTATGCCCTGACGAAAGAGATCGTTGAAGCATGGGGACAAAAACAACCTAATGAAAGTGATGTTTACTGGTCAAGCCGTATCCTTTATTTACAACAGTTTGCCGCATTCTTAGTGGGGCAGGGATACAGAGGCTACATTACAAATGCCTATAAATCCAGCCGCTCGCAGTTTAAGGCATACGTCTTTACGCATGAGGAAATGAAGAAAATCTTCACTGCGGCTGACGCTATGGATTTTTCGCCATGCTCTCCTTACAAGCATCTGATATTCCCTTTGTTTTACCGGATGCTATATGGCTGCGGTTTCCGTATTTCAGAGCTATTGAATTTAAAGCTCTCTGACGTAGATACGGAAAAAGGATTGGTTCATGTCCTTCATGCAAAGAATGACAACGAACGGTTCGTCCCTATGGCGGAGTCACTTAACCAGCGCTGCAAAACGTATATTTTGACAGCCCATAAAGGCCACTGCCCGGATTATCCGTTTTTCTTCAAAAGAGACGGCAGCAAATATACTGTAAGCAACATCGAAAAGCACTTCCGGGAAATGCTCTGGTTTGCGGGCATACCGTACCGGGGCCAGAAATACGGGCCGAGAGTTCATGATGTCCGGCACACATTTATCTGTCACCGGCTGAATGCATGGGCGCATGAAAAAGCCGACCTGATGACACTCTTGCCTGTCCTTTCAAAGTATGTAGGGCATACGGGTGTGCCATCTACACAATGGTATTTAAAACTTACCGCAGAAGCATTCCCTGACGTCCTTGAAGCAATGGAACAGTTGACGGGACAGGTATTCCCCACGGTTGGAGGTGTCGATTATGAGCAGGACAGGTAAGAAAGATTTTGCATATCATCTGTCGAGGTTCCTGTCCGTCTATCTTCCCGGCCAGAGGAATGTCAGCGAAAATACTGTGCTTTCCTATAAGGACACTTTCAAGCTGATCCTGCTGTTTGCAAGGGACGAAAAAAAGATGTTATCCAACCAGCTTTCGGTTAGCGACCTGACACGCCCATTTTTTGAAGAGTTTATCCAGTGGCTGAAAGCCTGCCGGAAATGCAGCGTTTCTACCTGTAACCAACGGTTAGGCGCAGTCCATGCTTTCTTTATCTATCTCCAGTATGAGATGCCGGAAGCGGCGGCACAGTGCCAGGAAGTGCTGGCGATCAGGACAGCAAAAGCACCTGAAGGACAACTCAATTATCTGACCGTGGATGGCATTGCTGCGCTGCTGGCCCAGCCTGACTTATCTACCAAGGCAGGCAGACGGGATGCTGCTCTTTTGAGTCTGTTGTATGACTCCGGCGCCAGAGTTCAGGAGATTGTTGACCTGACAATCGGGGATATCCGCTTCATATCTCCGGCGACAGTCAAGCTGACCGGGAAAGGCCGGAAAACACGGATTGTCCCGCTTTTGTCAGGCCCGGAGAGCCTGTTAAAAGCATATATGAGGGATTACAAACTCGAACAGGCTCCCAGTGCACACCCATTGTTCTGCAACCGCAGCGGCGTAAAATTTACAAGAGCCGGCATTGCGTACACTTTAAAAAAATATGCGGATATGGCACGCAGCACATCTCCTGATTTGATACCGGAAACAGTAACGCCCCACTGTCTGCGTCACTCAAAAGCAATGCACCTGCTTCAAGCCAACGTAAACTTAATTTATATCCGGGATTTGCTCGGACACAGTGAAATCAAAACCACTGAAATCTACGCACGGGCAGACACTTCACTAAAACGCCAGGCTTTAGAAAAGGCCAGCCCGGTAAACCAACAGATTCAATATCCGGCTTGGACGGATGATGATGACTTAATGAGCTGGCTCAGCTCGTTTGGCAAACGATAATTATGTCAGCAACTCGCATAGTCCTCCGGCAATCCACGGGGGATTATGTGAAGTTGCAGGAAGGAGAACCTATTGAAATCAACTGAAAAAGAACAAAACTTTTCATTTCCCACTACTAAACATAAATTAGTTTATGTAAAGCTTCACATAAACTAATTTCATTTGCATCTGCTCCTTTCAAAAAAATAAGCAGCCACACACCGTAGTGCATGACTGCTATGTAACTGCTCGTATTCAATTCTTAAAATGGATAGTTGTCAATTTCCTTCTTCTATGGTTTCTTTCCACTGGCGATATTCTGGTGTTTCATCCCACTCTAAGGCTTTATCAATATAGAACTCCGCCAGTTCAAAAGACGCAGGAGGTGTCAGCGCAATAAAAAGATAATACGCCATCAAAAATGCACAACGAGCGGCAGCCTGCATCTTTCCCTCATTTTGTAACCTATGCAGTGATGCCTCCAAAACGAAGAACAGGTTAAGCTGATTTACTTCATTTGCATCTGCATAAAAGCAATTCAGATCATCAAGCGAGAGTTCCAATATTTCATTTTTATCAAAATAAGGGTGTCCAAAATCAATTTTTATCGTCATGGCATTTTCCTCCCAAAATTCAAATTTACGAAATCCACCAATCTCCATTTGCCGATTGATTTAAACATCCAATCTCTTCCGAAATGGTATTTCCAGAAAAATCTTTTATAATAATTTTACTATAGTATTGGTATGTGTCCTGTGCACAATCATTTTCGTCATCCCAACCTTCTTCTACCCATTTCTCTAAATAAATCCTTTCACCCTCTATCAAAATAACCGACTCTTGCTCTTGAAGCGGGAATGAAATCTTTTCCGGATAGTAACAGCGAAACCCTTCTCCATCGCCTTGGCTGATAATATGAACAGGAGTCCCTATGATTTTTAAGTTGTATAAATTCACTTCTTCTATATCGAATTCTTTAACTGCATCCAGAACACTTTCTGGCATATATCTATATAAAGTTATCTTTTTCTGATCATAATCCCCCTGTAAAAAATAGAAAAATTTTTCTGCATATACAGGATTACCATAGATAACATTTCTTTTCTTATCAAAGGGCTTGTACACTTTTCCGTTATAAAAATCATAAAACTGTAATTCCGAACCCTGGTACCCTCCTTGTTCAGCCCATTTTATCAGATCATACAAATCCTCAAAATCAGACTGAGAATAACCGAATCTTTCTTGTCCATATATTCTTTCAACGTATCTACCATCAATTTTATTAAATTTTTTTATCATACGATCACCTTCAAATTTGAATCCTCACAGGAGCGGAAGTCATCTATCCAAAGCTGAAAGGAATAACCATATTAAGTAAAAAAGCAAACATTATGCTGATTGTTCCCATTAGCACAGAATTCCTCAAAGTGTCTCTCTTCAAAACGATTACCCCAATAATAAAGACTACAAACTCTAAAATAGAGCGTGCTTCGAAATAGCCCCATCCATATACAAAAGTCATATTAAACAATACTGCCAAAATCAGCATGGATAGTATAGCTGCCGCTTTACTTTTTCCTTTTGCATACCAACAAACAAATGCCAAGAACGGAGAAATCATGGTAAAACCGAACCAAATCATAGCATAGCTTCTTGGGAAAAAACCGGCAACATAGTTTGAATACAAATAGTAGCTTGTAACCATACCGACAAAAAATACAAAAACATTAAGGCTTGCTCTTGGTGCAGAATTGCTATAAATAGAAATACACAGCGCAATCAATACCCAAATTGCAAAACGTCCAAGAAAATTATGGACATCGAATGCTCCATCTATTGCCATAAGTACACTTGAAAGTTCAGCTTGACGAAAATCCAAAAATTTTGAAAAAGTCCCCAGAGCTATTCCAATGAACAATACAGCCATTGTATTTATTATTTTTCTACTAATAGATATAGGATTTTTTGAACTCCTTATATCGTTCAAAAACTTGTTCATAGATATCCTCCCAAGTTCTAAATTCCCTTTTTTTGATTAGCTAAATTATATCATGTCAGCTCTCAAAAAGCCATTTTTAATATGTAAAGGCAATCCGAAGATTGCCATGTAGATTATTCACCATCGTGACCTTGAAATTCCTCCTCCATCTGCTTATATGCTTCAAATGCTTTCTGCTCATCAGATACATAATCCATATAAGTGTGAAAGTTCTCAAAATCACTGTCGATAAATACACGGATTAGGCAGCGAGCCATCTCTGAAAGTTCTTTGATAAAAGCATCCTGCTTCGTAATATCTGTATCATATTCGAAAAGCTGCTCTGTATGATTACTATGACATGCTTCCCTCATTTCGATGGAAATATTACCATCTCCAAAAATCTGAAATGCCAAATCCTGTCCATAAGAGTGGAAACGCACATATCGGTTATAATTCTGATGAACGATCCTGACTTCAAACTTCTTTCGATGCCCTCTGGTTTCAAGCGGAATAGAGTTCAGAATGATATTGTACACTCTGTTGATGAAATCATACTTTCTCTCTGTCTCCATTTTCTTAATTTCTGCTTTAGTCATGGACAAATCATCCTCTAAAATAAAATAAGCAGCCACACACCGTAATGCATGACTGCTATGTAAAAATTTGATTATTTACTCAGACTTTTTCTTTTGAATATGACTGCCAAGACGATACAAATAATAATACCGATAATGTAAGGGATAGCTAAAAATAATGCTGTACTTGCTGGTGCACTCCATCCTTCATACTTTCCACCCCATTCCAAGGCACAGTAATTATATGCAACGACCGCACACATAATATCAGATAACAAAATTGCAAGTACACTAAAAATAATCGATAACTTTTTCATGCGATTACCTCCTTGTATCACTTTTTAGTTGTGTTCTTTAGGGGCAAATACCCACCAACAACGCTGCTTCTATTTTGGCTGCATAAAATTTTCACGATTACAGTTTATCTCTTTAACAGCGTCAATTAATGTGTAATAAAGAAAATTGTCACTGATTCTTGCTTCTGGGTGTGCAAAAGAAATAACTACTGAATCACCATCTACAAAATACCAAACACCCCTTTTTGTCTTTTGCCATACTATCTTTTTGTCTTTATAACATGATTCCATAAATGCATTTGTTGTCCCACAAAGAATGATATAATCTGCCTTATAAAGTTTAAGTTGATGGTTTATTATCTCACGATTTAATAGGGCAGCCTTATGAATTTGCTTTTTATTTGCAATATATTTTCCAGAAGTTTTTTTCAAATTTATCGCAGCAATTTTCTTTAATTGTTCTCTTCTTCTTTTCTCATTATTTTCTTGTAACTCTTCCCAATAAAACTCCTTCTCCCATGAAAAAATACCTTTGGACCATCTTGCAATATTATCCCATGTTTGAGGACGACCCCCATCATATAAAAACTTACGCAAATCCCAGCTTTCCCCACCATTTACCTCTTTCAGTATATATACAATTCGATAGCGTGCAGAAAAGAAGCTTTTTTCATCCACAACACCATCGCATACAGCTTCAGGTAACGAGATTCTTAATTTTTCAAACAATAAATCTTCTTCTGCTTTTATGCCCATGCCTACCCCTCCAGAAAATTGCTATATTAACTATATGATAACAATTTCCGTATGTAAAGGCAATCCGAAGATTGCCCCAGGCATCAAGCCTGTTCTGGATTATACCGGCTCATTATCCTCATCATCAGTATCGTCTACCTCTTCATCTTCATCTTCAACATATCCATAATCCTCGTCATCATCTACATAGTCAGCATCGGGATCAGGCTTAGCAGCTTCTTTCTCCTTTTTCTTCTCCTGGATTTTCTTGAAAGCGAAGAATCCACCACCAGCCGTCAAAGCCAGAAGGGCAATTACTGCCGGAACCATATTTACTTTTGGCTTTTCAGGTTCTTCCGGCTCCTGAACTTCAGGAACAGGCTCTTTTTCAGGTTCTGGTGTCGGCTCTTTCTCAGGCTTTGTGTATTTTTCAGCTTCCTTTTCATCCATCAGCTTCAAAAGATCTGCTTCATCCACCTGATTCAAGAAATGCACCGTTTCCTTACCCTTATCATCACGGTCGATAATGATATAAAAATAGTTGCCGTTTTTAGTGACAGCTGTGATAAACTGCTTACCGGCATCTGGGTGTTTGCCTTCATCATCTACCAGAGTCATATTGCCATCGGGAGTGAGTGGCTCCATCGGCTCCTCAGGCTCCTTTTCTGGAGCTTTTTCTTCAACTACTGGTTCTTCCTTTGCTGCATTTTCATCGACATAAGCAAATGCGGTGGTGGAAAAAACACCAAAGCACATTACACCCGCCAAAATTGCAGCACTCAATCTCTTAAACTTCATCTTGCACATCCTCCTCTTTCATAGAATTAATTACTTCTGGCTTTGGAACCATATCCGCAGCAAACATACGAAGCAGTTCAGAGAGCTGGTTCGGATTCAAGTTCGCAGCATGTACCATCTCATGAATCTCTGAATTTTCTTCCTCACGGTATCTGCGTTCCAAATCCTTTACCTTAGCGTCCCATTCTGCTTTTTTCTTTCGAGCCTTTGCAAGCTCAGCACCAAGTCTGTCTAACTTTGCACCCATTTACATCCTCCTATCTGACTCTGCCAAAGCAGTAAAAATGTTGTTGCCAATAATTCGATTCAATAGAAGCGTAGGAAATTGGATTTCCGCAATGGATCATCATTCCATTGCCCACATAAATTCCAACATGAGATGCACCGGCAGTATCATACGTTCCCTGGAAGAAAATCAAATCTCCAGGTTCTGCAGAACTTCGTGGAATAATATCACAGCATCCCATTAACCCGTTTGCTGTTTGTCTGCCTACACTCCAGCCATTTCCGCAGTTATTCAATACCCAGGAAACAAAACCGGAGCAGTCAAAGGAAGTAGAAGGACTACTGCCACCCCATACATAAGGATATCCCAGATATTTTTCCGCCTCACGCACCATATTGGCAAATCGTGTATCGGTCAAAGCCTCGCCCGGAATATCATAGTCGGTATATTCACCGCCTGGCGTAGCATAAATGTCATCACCAAAGATATCAGGACGATTTCCTCTCGTTTCGAGAAGAACGGTATAGCGTTCCATCTCATCTTCCGACAAGCCGGAACCTACAATAACACTGTTCAAGCCCTTATTTCTGAGTTTTACATGCAGAATATAATACTCATATTCTTCTTCCTCCGTTGTGGTTTCTCCGGTTTCCGGATCAGTAGAAGATACCGTTCGTGTACGGATTTCTACTTCTTCTGTGAGTGTCAGCTCATACTGTTGGTCAAAAAGCCATTGAAGCGTACCCTGCACTTCAGAACGAGTGTAATCTTCAAACTTTATCGTCAGATAAGCTGCAAGCTCATACGGATTGTGGTTGATTTCATCAAGATCATATCGGTACTCATCGTAGCCACTGTGTGTTTGCTCAATCTGAGTGATTTCATTGCGTAAAGCAGCCTCCAATGTCTTGTAGTCATTGTCAGCACCGATAATGTCCTCATCCTTTGCTGTAAAAGAAGTCCCAAGAACTGTCTGCATACCTCCCTGGAACATTGCCCCGCAAGAAGTAAACATGCTGGAAGCGATAATAAAAAACAGACCGCCTACCAATACCAGCAAGAGTACTTTGGAGTGTGTTGTACAGAATTCTGTCAGCTTTTCTGTGAGGGACTTTGCACCTTTTGCAGCTTTTCCGGTTCCTTTTGCTGTAGAAGCAGCGCTTCCTGCCGTGTTTTTTCCGGCTTTTGTGGCAATATATTCTTTCTTGATTGCCTGTTTCTGCTTCCACTTGGAGAGGAAATTGGAATTTGCATCTGGGTGATCCTTCTTAAACTTCTCATGCAGTGCGTCTACATTTGCCTTATCTGATTTCTTTACCAGCTTTTCTGCCTTATCGTAGGCTTTCAGCTTGTGACTATATGCAGCATGGTCAACGTTATAGGCAGTGGTTTCCACTGCCTTAGCCGTTTCTTGAGCAGACTGTATTCCTACATTATCATCCTCATAGGGAGATACTGCCTGATGTGCTTTTGCTGTTACTGCCGCCACCGAAGCCCTGCTTGCCATGTGCTTTGCAACAGAAGGTCTTTCAATCTCTGTAATCTCTGCCTTTTCAAAACGCAGTTTGGCTTTTCTGCTGCTTCCAGCAGACGTTTCTTTCCGAAGTTTTGCGGAAGACTTCTTAGAAGCCAATTTATCTACCGCTTTTTCGGCTTTATCAGCGGCTTTTTCCGCACGATCTGCTGCTTTTTGCACCTTGACATCAGAAAGGTCATCTTCGGTAAATCGAAGGCGAGTTGGTTTTTTCACCATCGTTTATCCCTCCTTTACTGTCACCACCTCATTCAATTTTGTGGTCATAATACGGTAAAGCTCTGTATCGGTCGGGAACCTGTCGATAAACGGCAGAATCACATTCCCATAGAACAGAAGTCCTTCGCCTTCACCGGAGTTGGTTACGTAGGAAAGCTGGTGGGGGGAGATGTTCAAACGCTTTGCCAGAATGCCTCTGTCCTCACTTGCCTGATTAAGCATATAGATGAAATCAGAGTTTTCAAGAATATTGGCAATCTCAGGAGAACGAAGCAGATCCTTAACATTCTGCGTAATACCAGTCGGCAAACCGCCCCATTTACGGAATCTTTTCCAGATTTCTACGGAATAGGTTGCCGTCTGCTCATCCTTCAGAAGCAGATGAAACTCATCAATATAGTATCTGGTAGATTTGCCGGCACTTCGGTTGGCTGTCACTCGTCCCCACACCTGGTCCTGAACTACCAGCATACCGATTTTCTTCAGCTGGTTTCCAAGCTCCTTAATGTCAAAGCAAACCAGGCGATTCTGAATATCCACATTGGTTCTGTTGTTAAACAGCTTCAAAGAACCCTTCACATAGATTTCCAAAGCCGTTGCCACATGATGTGCTTCCTTCTCATCCTGCTTGAGCAGTGCGTTATACAAATCTTCCAGAATCGGCATATTCTCCGGTACAGGATTATCAAAATATTTCTGATAAATCTGATGCACACAGCGGTCGATAACCGTCTTTTCTATCGGCTGCAAACCATCTTTACTTCCCATAATCAGTTCGCAGAGAGAAAGGATAAAATCAGCTTTCAGCGCCACTGGATTATCATCCTCTGAATAATTCAGGTTAATATCCATCGGATTGATATAGTTGGAGCTGGAGGAACTGATTTTTACCACCTGACCATGAAACTTATGAACCAAAGCGGAATACTCGGCTTCCGGATCACAGATAATAATGTCATCATCCGTAACCAGAAACGCATTCGTGATTTCTCTTTTGGCGGAAAAAGATTTACCGGAGCCAGGTGTGCCAAGAATCAGACCGTTCGGGTTTTTCAGCTTCTTTCTGTCTACCATAATCAGATTATTAGACAGAGCATTCAAACCATAATACAGCGTTTCCGGTCCATTCTGGAACAGCTCCTGCGTGGTGAATGGTACAAAAATAGCCGTAGAGCTGGTAGTCAGGCTACGGCGGATTTCAATCAGATTTTGTGCAAGAGGCAGGCTGCTCATCAGTCCCTGCTCCTGCTGAAAATCAAGCCTGCGAAGATTACAGTTGTGCTTCTGAGCAATGCTCTGTGCCTGGAATACGTTATTTTCCAGTTCCTGTTCTGTACGACCAGTATTCATCACAAGGAAGGTCAGCATAAACATACGCTCATTCTGGCTCTGAAGTTCCTTCAGGAGTGCTTTTGCATCTCTGCCGTAAGTGGCAAGATCAGAAGGAATAATGTCGATGTCATAACCAGAGCGAACTGCTTTTTTCTGTTCCTCAATCTTAGAACGGTCAAGCTCTGTAATGGTATGCTTAATCGTCCTGATTGCCGCAGTCTGGTCTACCGACTGAATGTGCATAGTCACAATCTGGCTGGACTCCATATCCAGAAAATCAGCAAGCATACGGTCACTCAGGTCAGAAGCAGTAATTTGCAGATAGGACATGGAACCGAAAATATTACCCATCTGGAAGGTGCGGTTGGTCTTGAAAGCAAATGCTGTCGGAGCGATAAAGTCTTTCACGGACAAGCCAGATTCCACAAGGTATTTCCAATCAAAGAAGAACTTATCGTTGTCTCCCATATGAAACATGGCGTGCATCAGCCGAAGGCGCTCCTTACCATTCATTGAGGTAGCAATCACACCCAAACGACGGAAGTTATTGAGCAGATCATTTTCAATGTGCTGCAATCTGGGCTTTGCCTGCTTCATAGAATCTGCTTCAATACCAAATGTGAGATATTTCGTCTTTGTCAGACCGTTGTTGCCCTGAGACAGCTGCTTTTTCAGCATCTGGCTGTACTCTGCACGTACTGCATTAAACGCATCTTTGCGGAAGGGAATACGAATACTTTTCTCAAAACTCTCTGCATCGGTACTCATGTTCATGAAAGACAGCTCAAAATGGATTGAACTGTCGAAGAAGTTCAGGAAACTGCACCACTCATCAAAGATAGCTGTCTTATCCTCCTGCTGTGCCAGCTGATAGTTGATATCCTGGAACTGAATGGTCTTGGTGTAAAAGCTGTCTGTAATACGGCAAATACCGTCCGGGAACATCCTCTGGAAAGGAATGGACTGCTGTGCCGTCTGGGGAATACCATTGTCTTTCTTTGCTCTTTCCAAAACAGCCTTAATCTCTCTCTGCTGTTTGCGGTTCAGATTTGCAGGCATCTTGACCTCTCTTGTCTGCGTTTTCTTCTTGAAAAACAATTTTTTCAACCTCCTTTTCAAGTTGATACTGACGCATCAACACATCGTAATAGTTGTCTGTCCTAAAAGGACGAATCTTGGGACGAATGAATTTTGCCTGAATAAAATGTCCTGCAATCACCTCAAGTGGCTGACCGTCCTTTTCGTACATTGCCAAAAAAAACAGAGGCAACATAGCAATAATCATTACCAGCGTTGCAAGACTGACATTTCCCATACTCTTGATCCAAAAGAATAACGGCACTCCAATCAGTGCCGCCGATCCAAAGCATACCAGCTGTCTTTTGGTGAGATTAAAAAATGCCTTCGTTTTTACCCTCGTCAGGTCACGAGGAACGGGAATATATGCTGCCACAAGAACCCTCCTTCCTTAGTGGGCTGAGAATATACTCTTAGCAAGTGTTCCTGTCTTAAACAGGGTAAAACACAGAAGAACGGTATATCCCATGACTCCCCAAATGGAACCGATGATATCATCTGTGAAGGCAATGGAGCGAACCAAAACCGCATAAATACCGACACAGATCATAATAAGGAAGCCCTGAAATCCAAGTGCAAACAGGGAACGAAGATAATTCTGTCCCACATTGCTTTGCTCTCGATTACCAAATGTCGAGAATGGAATCGGAGCAAGACTGACCATCAAATAAATCTCAATCATACGTCCGTAGACAATGACAAAGATAATGATTGCCAGAGCAGATATCGTCACTTGCACGATAAAGGATTGCAGGAATACACCCAGCAAAGGACCAATATCCATCGCCATCAGCGTATCTTCCATGTTTTCAAGAGCAGAAGCATCGATTGCCGTACTTCCGGATATAATTCCGGCACTTGCTGTGATGACATTCTGCGTAACATCAAACACTGCCATCGTAATATTGAACGTGTTAGTGATTAGCATGACCGCAACGAAGGTCTTGAACACCCATTTGAAAAATGTCCATGTCTCAAAATTCGCCAGATTGTTGTGGTCAATAATCATTTGAATTAGCTCATAGCAGGCAATGAAGGTCAGTATTAAGCCTGCTATTGGGATAATCACTGACTCGGAGATGTTGCGTACCATGGCAAAGACGTCCGGCGAGAAATTCGCCGGTGTCATGCCAACGGAGGTTGCTATCTCGCCAACCTGGTTGTTGACGGACTCAAACATCCCCGACAGATTTCCCATAATGGCTGAAACGAGCATTTCTTTCAGCCAGTCTGTGATCTGTTGGAGTATGCTGTCCAAAGGCGATTACCTCCTTCTTGTTGATTAACCGAATAGACCAGAAAGCAGAGGAACCAGGGTTGTACCGATAAGGGCTACACCACCGCCTGCCATCAGCTGTTTCATACCCTGAGACTTCGCACCAGGGTTATCGTTGCCGTAGCCTTCCAAAAGGTTGATTGCACCCCAGATACCAAGACCGGCTCCAAGTGCGATTACGAGTGTCTGAAGAACTGTTACTGCACTGTTGAAAAATTCCATATGATTTCCTCCTTTGATTTGAAAAGATAATTGATTTCGCCCGCTTTTACAGGTGCGCATCCAGTAATTGGGGCACAAAAATAGCCACAGTAGCTGTTGATCAGGCAGCACTCTGGCTATGTAAAGGCAGTTTTCACTGCCGCTATATTTTCTTGGTTATTTTTATATTTGCTCTTACTCGGATTCTTCGAAGTGCCCTGCGAATAATCTGTCTCAATCGTTCTTCCGTAACATCAAATTCCGCAGCAATTTCTTTTCGTGTCAGTTTATTTTCAACATAATACATCTGAATCACTGCTTTTTCTCTTTCTGTAAGATGATCATAATACAATACATCTTCTGTTACTCCTTCCACCTGCAAGTCGTGAAGTATATTTTCTGGATATGCTCGTTTTCTCGCCATGGTTCCAACCTTTCCTTCCGCATTATTTTCTTAAACTTTCAATTGCCTCCGCTACCATTTCAATCGAATCACTAATCGGGTGAAATTTACTGCTACTAAATGCTTTTCCTACTTGATCAAGCAAGAACTCAGGTGCATCATTAATTGCTTGTGCAATAAGCGCCATTGCACGAATTTTTTCAAGTTCTAAGAGTTCTACGATACTAAATGTCTTCCCGAAAGTCTTTTGATACTGTTGAAGCGTGTAAAAAAGGGATTCTGGTTTAATACTTTCCTCAAAAATTTCTCTTCGTTCACTTCCGTAAAGATTCCATTCTGCCATTTTCATTTCCTCCAATTTCATAAATTCATATAGATTCCTATATGTAAACGGGTAGCTCATGCTACCCGTCGGATAAAATATTTCAGTCGATCATTATCCGAAAAGCCCTGTAAGCAGAGGAACAAGAGTCGTACCGATAAGGGCTACACCACCACCTGCCATCAACTGCTTCATACCCTGAGACTTCGCACCAGGGTTATCATTACCGTAACCTTCCAAAAGGTTGATTGCACCCCAGATACCAAGACCGGCTCCAAGTGCCACTACAAGAACCTGAAGAACACCAACTGCGCTATTAAAAAATTCCATACAGTTTTTCCTCCTGTAAATTGAAATTGGCTTTTGAAATGAAAAAAGCCCTCCATACTACCGGCACATAACCAGTCGGAGAGCAAGTACATAAAACGAATTCCGATACAATCATATCTATCACCACCACCTTTCAAAGATTGATCTATCAGCTGTTTGCATCTGAACGATTCAAAAGACCGTCTCTTGCCTGAGCAATTTTTTGGATACGGCTGCTAAGCTGTGCAATCGTAGCATTGATTTCCAGCTGATTGTCTGCATAGTAGTAGCCATCCAGGTCACTGCAAATCGGTTCACCCTTACAGCGAAGGGAATTAACAATCCTTCGGATTTCAGTTCCTTTCACATGAAAAACGGCCTCAAGTGTTTTACTTGAGACCGGATTGACAGCTCCTCTGAAATTCTTTGCCAGATATTCGCAGAAAGCTTCTTCAATATTAAGTTTTTTAGCCTTATCCATCGTTACCTCCTTAATCAGCGTCTACCACTACAAATTCATCACCTGCCTTTAATCTCAGCCTATGACTGAGGAACTTCTCGATGTCAAACGCATTCTTCTTGTCGTAATCTGAAGTGTACTTATAGTTTGGGTGCTGTGTCAGATCGTATTTATCTGACTTAAAAGGTCTGACACCTCGCAACTGCAAAATGCATTTACTGCCATCTAACACGGATAGTTCATCTACTGTGGCAAGGTCCTTTCCGAGTTTCTGATAATTCATACCGTAGGAAGGACTATTGCCTCTGGTGTTCGATGTGTTATACGTGTCGATTGTTTCTTTACCCAGTGCCTGATTTAGCTCTTTCAGTGTCGTAGGCTCAGAACCGCCAAGGAAAATACGGGAATCCATATTACCGATGATTGTATCGGCATTGTCCTTGTAAATTGCCTTTAGCTGAGACTGTGCCTGAAGAACCAGACATGCCGATATTTCACGGCTTCGGATAGTAGCGACCAGTTTTTCCAGGTTTGGAATCTGTCCGATGTTTGCAGCTTCATCAATCAGGCAGCGTACATGAACCGGCAATCTTCCTCCATACACATCATCCGCCTTTTCACACAGTAGATTGAACAGCTGGGTGTATATCATGGAGATTAGGAAATTAAATGTTGCATCTGTGTCTGACATAATCAAAAACAATGCCGTTTTCTTATCGCCCAGGGTATCCAGTTGCAATTCATCGTAGGCAGTTACGTCCCTAACTTCCTGAATATCAAAGGGAGCCAGTCTTGCACCGCAGGAAATAAGGATCGACTTGGCTGTTTTGCCGGCAGCCAACTTATATTTTTTATACTGGCGTACCGCAAAGTGGTTTGGCTTTTTCTTTTCCAACGCTTCAAACATCAAATCCACTGGATTTTGAAATTCCTCATCATCCTCACGCACTTCCATTGCATTAAGAAATTCAATCAGAGTAGAGAAATTCTGTTCCTCTACCGGGGCTTCATAATGGATATATCCAATGAGTGCACAATACAGAAGCGTTTCCGCTTTTGTCCAGAACTCGTCACCGGCTTTTCCATCGCCTTTTGTGTTAGCAATCAATGTCGTTACCAACTTTAGAATATCCTTTTCTGAGTGAATATAGGCAAACGGGTTATAGTGCATCGACTTCTTGAAATTGATGGTATTAAAGATTTTAATGTCATAATCGTGCTTCAAAAGCGCATTGCCACATTCAATTACAATACTGCCTTTCGGATCTGTGACCACGTAGCTGCTGTGCATTTGAAGCAGATTGGGCTTAAGCCAAAACCTTGTTTTACCGGAACCAGAACCACCAATAATCAAAACATTCTTGTTTCTGGCATTGGCTGGATTTTTCGGTCGATTTGACATCATCAATCGCTCTGTTTTTGTGAGAATGATATTATCCTCAAATTTTGGTGCCATAAACGGCTCGATGTCCTTTGTCGTTCCCCATCTGGCAGAACCATATTCCTCATTGTGTCGATATTTTTTTGCATTTTTCCCTTTCAGATAGACTGCAAGGCGAAGTCCTGCGCCACAAATGATACCGACCATCAGATCCATCGAGTGAAAACTTGGAAAAGGATTGCCCAGTGCTATCGTTATGGTAGAAAAAAAGCTGAGGAGCTTTGCAGACATATCTGCGCCCTCAGCCAATCTCCATGCTTCTCCCAAATTTGTTGCAAACAGTCCCATCAAAAGATAGGGGACATTCAAAATCAGGAGCTTTTTGATATTGATATTCTTCATTACAAATCACGCTCCTGTCTCTTTTCACGCACCTTTTTAGGAATAGCAGCGACAATCTCTTTGAATTTTTTAAGCTGTGCCAGAACACTTGGTTTTTTATCCTTCGTCATGGTTCGTGCATCATGTTCCTTACAAATAGCATCCAAAGCATCTGAATCTTTGGAACGAACGAACACGAAATAACGGGGAGGATTAACAGACTTATCTTTTCTTACTGCAAAGTCCACTCCGTATTTCCTGGCAAGTCGTTCAAAATCCTTCATCCCACTTTTGTCGATCTCAACATTTGTGGCTCCCTGGTTCTGGGACAGTAGCTTTTTTACAGACTGTTTTCCGTGTACTGCCGGATCTCTCGCTTTCTTTGCCTTTGCCTTTTCACGATGCTGTGAGTATTTACGAATTCCAGCAATGATAGATCTTGTGGTCAGTTTTGCTGTGCTGATTGCAAGATTTATCGTCCTGTTTTCAACTTCTTCCTGCATGAATCATCACCTCCCAAAGCAGTAGAAAAACCTTTATCGTGCGGTATCACCACGGTCATAATGCAGATATCCATTGGAAACCCTGGCATGGCTTACAATTTTGATATGCCCCAGCTCCTGATTTTGAAGGGACTTCTGATATCCCTCCTCCGTAAGAAATATTCTGGTGCGTTCACCTTTCCAACCTACGGGAGAATCATCTGTCAGCACATCAAAAATAATCATATGGCGAGTATCCTCTGCAAAACGGTTCAGATCCATATACGAATGACCAGCATATTCTTTGGCTCCTGCCTTCAATCTCATTTCTTCCATCAATTCTCCAATGGTCTTTTTCGATTCCATACGGACCTCCTTATAGGGATTCTCTGTCATGGCTGCTCTTATTGGGCATACACGCATCTTTTATCATGCTATCGGCACTCTTAACCTTATCGTCAGGCAGTGGCATAGCCATGATACTGCGTCCCATACGAACGAACATCTCAGGCTGATGAAAACGCTCTTCAAACTGCTTCATTAGTTCCGGGGACAAAGAGCAGAAATCTTCCTCGCCAAGTCCAACGACAAGAAAATCTCCGGCTACAATGTCATACAAAGTGCCCTCACTATCTCTTAGTGCACGATTTAGTTCACTGCCATTCAGCTTTCCTTCCTCGTTCATAACAAGTGCAACAGGCTCCTCAAAGGGATAAACTGCCTCAATATCACCGCCGACAGCTTTCTGCAAATCCTCTAACTCACAGCCGATTTCCACAGCCTGAGGATACATATTAGGACGTACCAGCAAGACGTTCAGCGTTTCAGCCTGCTCGTGCTGAATTTCTCGCTCATCCTGTGTTCCAAACTCCACACCGGTAAAGTTTTCGGCATCCAGAATATACTCGGAATTATAATAAGAGGTTTTCACCTGCTCCTCCGCAGCATCACGGGACTCAGCCTGTACCGTAATCGTCTTTTCCAGAGTCTCCGTGATTTTCACATCATATTCCTTCAAATCTCATTACCTCCATTTCTCTGAAAATAAAAAAGCGACCATTCGTAAACCTCTTAGTGGTCACAAATAGTCGCATCGTCATTGATTAACAGCTCAAACATACAAACATCGTCCAGCTCGCAGATCAAAGAACCAATATCAAAGAAAATATCGTCCTCTTGTTCCAACACAGTAACTACACTGCGATGCTCATTCAGACAAATTGCTTCTTCTTTGTCCATTGTGATTGTGGAAATACAGGACACCACATAAAATGTCATATCTTCTGCAAGCCACAGCTCTTTGCTCTGAACCGTGCGAACTCTTTCATCGCCGGTCATGTCTGCGATGCAGGACAGGAGCTTTACAGCTCTGTTCCCCAGAAGTGCTTCTCCTCGATAGTCGATACCTTCACCAACAATAGACAGCACTCGGTATTCACATACCATTTCAGCACTATTTTGAAATGCTCTTGCCAAAAGTACAGGGGAAATATCATCAAATTCCTCTCCATAATTTTCGAGCATATCCATCATATAATCAGGATCACAAAGATCAAAAAGCTCTTCTAAAGCAACTTGAATATTTTTGGGTGTGAACATTGAATATTACCTTACCTTTCCATTGATTTTTCTCGTTTTTTCTGCCACTGTTCCAGCAGCTGAATAATTTTTTCTTCCATCTGCTTTGGAGTATAGGATTTCGGAAAATATTTGCGAAGAACATCATTTTTAATGGTCACTCGGTCCAATTCGCCTTTCTTTTCCTCAGACATGATAGCGCACATGGCATCCAGACTGCATTTTCCTTCCTGACTGAATTTTTTCAATCGCTGTGCCTGTGAAAGGGAAGGAGTGGTTTGGGCATAATCCATTGCTTCCAGAAAATCCTTCTGTTCTTCTGGTTTCAGATAAGACAGCTCAACCGCCGGATTAAAGGCAATTTTCTTTTCATCCACCATACTCAAAAGCTCAGGAATCAGTTCTGTCAGGCGGATATAGCGCTGAATTGTTCTCGCACTTTCCCCAGCATCCTCAGCAACTTTTTCATCTGTTCTTAACTTCGTGCCAAGTTGGCACGAAGTTAAATCCGACCTCGCTCCCTGATGTTTTAGAGCATCCAACTTCATTTTATAAGCAAAAGCTCTCTCACTTGGCAAAATGGTTTCTCTCTGCAAATTCGCATCTACCATCAAAATAATAGCTGCATCATCATCCAAATTACGGACAATAACCGGCATGGTTTCCTTTCCTGCAAGCTCAGAAGCACGATGACGTCTGTGCCCGGAAATAATCTCATATCCTCCGTTCGGGTCCGGTCTTACGATAGCTGGTGTCATAACACCAAAATCTCTGACACTTTCTGCGGTTTTCATCATCGCTTCATCATCAACCACTTTGAACGGGTGTCCCTCAAAGGGATGCAGCTCAGAAAGAGGAATTTTCTGAACTCGTTCCTGTTGTTCTTCGGCTCGTGACTGCTCAGTTGAAAAGATATCATCGTACCCCTTCAAGCTGATGTTTACGCCTTTTTTCTGCATGATCCATCACCTCCTTCGTCAAAATCTTATAAGCTTCTGCGACCTTGCCTTTTGGGTCATGCTTAAAAATACTGTGTCCTTCCGCACTAATTTCCTCAGCTCGAACAGAACGTGGAATATCTGTTTTATATACCTTCAGCTTACCACCGTAACTCTCACGAATCAGATTACTGATATCTTTGGAATAATTTGTTCTGCTGTCTACCATCGTCAGAAGAATCCCTTCAATTTTAAGTTTAGGATTGATCTGCCTTTTGACCTTGTTAATGGTTTCCAGTAGCTGCTCCAAACCTTTTGCAGGAAGATAAGCCGCCTGAACAGGTATCAGTACATTATCAGCCGCAGCCAATGCATTTACAGTCAGCATCCCCAGAGACGGCATACAGTCCAGCAGAATAAAATCATAATTCTGCTTTACCGTATCAAGATATTGACGAAGAATGGTTTCTCGACTCATCGCATTGACCAGAGAGACCTCCAAACCGGACAATTCGATGTTGGCAGGCATATAGTCCACACCTTCCGGGTGATGCAAAATGCCTTCCCCAGGAGCAATCGGTGTGTCCGTAATAATCTTGCCCATCACGTCCGAAAGAGTGGGGGAGAGTTCATCTGGAAATGGATTTCCCATGCTAACCGTAAGCGATGCCTGTGGGTCCGTATCTACCAGTAGAACCTTTTTTCCTTCTATTGCAAGTCCAACTCCCAAATTTTCGCAGGTGGTTGTCTTTCCCGTTCCGCCTTTCTGGTTTACTACTGCAATGACAGTCGCTTTTTTAGACATTTTTCAACACCTCTCTTTCTGCTGTTATCCTTTTGCACATTCATCACCTCCTTCAAATTTTCCCTGTAGCCATATCATGTCTTACCAGTGCGTCATAGTGAGCGTCTATGGTGTAGGGAGCGTTATATATCGAAGCCAGTAGATACTGCTTGATATTACGAATTTCTGTTGTATTTTCTTTGAATCGGTCTACAACAAACCTGATGTGTTCGGAGTTAAGCTTCATAAAGGTGCTTTTCACAATTTCAATCGGCTTATCATCACTGGCAATGCGTATCTGCTTACGCTTACTGCACATAACGTCCACAATCAGACGGAGTATCATGTCTAAAATCTCCTCGTCAAACTGAAAATCGTGTTTCAGATTTTCTATTTCAAGCTCTTCATAAAAATACTCATAATAGCGATTGAACTCTCCAATCCCGTCGTATTCCCTTCCAGAAAAATCGGAAGAAAAGAAAGGATCAGTATTATTAAACTCAGTATTATTTATATCAGTATTATTACATTGTGCTTTTGACAAGTCCGGATTTGTGATATTGACAAGACCAGAATTGTCCTTTTGACAATTCAAGAACTGTCTTTCCACAGCATCAGATACGAAATTTTTGACATATATCAGGTTTGGTTTTCCAAGTCCTTGTCTCTTACGCTCAATCAAACCACATTTCTTTTCCAGCTCATCTAAGAGCTTTACTGCCTTTTTCTCAGCACATCCAAGAGAACTTTTGATTTCTCCAATCGTGAAAATAATATAGACACGACCTTCTTCATCCAGCCAGCCGTTTTCAGCAGAAAGATTCATGCGGTCAAGCAAAATTCCATAAAGCATTTTGGCATCCGTAGAGACATTCCAGAATTTTTCTTCTGCGAAAAGCATTTTGGGAACACGATAAAAAGCAAATTGATCTGCCTGTTTCCCATAAAAATAATCAAAAACCATCCATCATCACCACCTCATGCAAGGGAAAGTAGAACGTACGAATCAATGATTATGCAGCTCATTTAGAAGCTTCTTTGTGCACCAGCCAATGCACGGATGCACTCTGCCATAAGGACAGTCTGCACATTCACTTTTCGCTTCCTGTTGCACAGGCTTCTCATAAATACAATTTTCTTCACCTAAGCTGCACCCTGCTTTACGATTCTTCCAGTAATAGCAGTAACGGCAGCTTTTAGGCTTCTCTCCAGAGTGAAAATGTTTACTCACAAGCTCCTCCTTATCTTTGCATTGTTGGAAATAAAAAAAGAGCGTCTATCCAGCCCTCAACAATGAAGACGAATAAACGCTCTATGTAAAAAAAGATATTAAATTTTACTTTCCATAACAGGATAGGACTTGGAACATCCACTTTTTTGATTAGCAAGCTTTTTTGCAGGTTTTTTTCTCCGATTAGCAGGAGAGCCGATTTGATTAGCAAAAAAGGGCTTTTTCTTGCTAATGATTAGCAAGCATTTTTTCAAATTTGATGCCAGTTCAATATTGGTTGCAAAAGACAAAATAATTTTCTCATCTTTCGAAATTTATTTTCATGTCTCATTTTCAACGGAAACCTTCAGGGAATAAAAAAAGCCGAAAACCCTTGAAAATAAAGGCTTTCGGCGTTGTTGGCTGGCGTCCATAAAAGGATTCGAACCTTCGGCCTATCGCTTAGGAGGCGATCGCTCTATCCAACTGAGCTATATGGACGTATGTAATTTTGTGATGTTTCTGAGCTATCTCTGGACGAATATTGAACTCCAATCCTAAAGTACGTTTTCGCAAGGTGGCCGTTGTAACGTAACCTTAGGAGGCGCTTGTTATATCCATTTAACTATGGGAACAAATGCCGTATTTTCGGGCTTTTTCAGCCTTTTCGGTCACGGC
>OLGL01000536.1_pt1 | contig 46241 bp, 50 predicted proteins | sample 1605041 | NCBI WGS metagenome assembly OLGL01 (sample SAMEA3888905, study PRJEB22519) | human gut metagenome | biome: human gut; feature: human-associated habitat; material: faeces | place: Denmark | collected 2010 | reverse complement strand
TTTCAGAGCAGATGCTGGCTTGAGTTAAGATGTAACTGAAACTGAAACTAACCAAGGAGATCAGAATTCATTCTGCAGGTAGCTCAACGGATAGAGCATAGGTCTTCTAAACCTACGATAGGGGTTCAATTCCCCTCCTGCGGTCCAGAGTTGGAAGTACAGTTCAAGGGACTACCCATGGGCTGTACTTGCAATGCGATGGTGAGATCCATCGCGAGATCTAGCGCAAGACCCAAAGCAAAAGCCAGAGTAACTCAGCTGTAAGAAAACGAGTTGGTGAACACCACCTGAGCGCTTCGTGCAGAAACCCCCGTTAATGGTCTCGTTGCTCCACGTATAGGCAGAGCTTGGAACTCTGAAACTCACCACGCTGTGATGCCGCTCCATCACCCTTCATAAGATGAGGTAGAATCTTACGCGAGGTCATGCGTTAAACGACTAGGAAGGGATTCTAGATACCTTCCGGACTACACTCAGGCCAGAGCGTAGTCCTATGGATCAGTCCATAGGTCTACGTTTTGGTATAACCAGTTTCAGCGCAGAAACTGGCTGGAGTTAAGATGTAACTGAAACTGAAACTAACCAAGGAGATTACCATGAAATACAAACTCACCGCAACTGCTCAGAAGTGCTTGGTTGCAATGGCACCCAAGATGCCTCCCCGATGGACTGACGAAGGTCATGCCCTGTGGGAAAAGACCTTTAGACACATCGAGAAGGCCTACCAAGATGCAAAGGAGCATGGTACTACGCCGAGATACGTCTTCCCGAAGGGCACCATCAGTGAGACCATGGATGTGGGGATCTATCTTCTCGACGACATGTTCGTTGAAGCCCTCGTCCCTGTCAAGGGACAGTGGTATCCCATGTCCGAACGTCAAAGGCTGTACCTTGAACCCGAGGACATCGTGTGGTACAACGTGTGGTACGCAGAGCCTGACAAGGGCTACTACGTATCCAAGTATCCGTCAGGTGGAAACAAACGAACTACGCACTTCTGCGTGGTGAATGCTCTTCAAGAACCCGAAGCAACCAAGGAAGAGGAGAATCATGAATCTTCAGAACATGACAATCATACGTCCTGATTGGGAAACTCAAGCCTTCTGCTTGTTGTACGACGGGAGGTACATCCTCGTGTCGTACGACACTGCAATCTGCTGTGTACACGACGATGGTAAAGCCATCGTCGTTGAGTTCAACCCCTGTTATAGGCAGAGCGTAACCACGAGAAGACATTTCAGATGGTTCATGAGAACCATCCCGTATTATATGTTGCGGAAGATGCAAGAATTCCCCACGTGCAAGATGCACAACACACAGGAATTCATGGACTACTTTGGTACAAGGACTGAAATCCCCGTATGAAGAAACACGGACCTCATGAAATCGAAATTACTTGGTTGGGCGGATACACCTTGGGCAGTATCCAAGGCGAAGCCCATTCCAAGTACGGCGATGTGTATATTGACATCACCAAGCGTGGAGCCAGTACATGGGTATTCGACATCTACAAAGATGAATACGAACTCATTGCGACATGGTATATTAATAACCAAGAACTAAGGAGCATGCTTATGTATGTTCAGGTAAACAATCACTCTGACGACGAAACTGTAATGTACGGTGAAGTCTACAGCATCGGAGACAACCAGAAAATCTGTGAGTTCAAGTGGACGCTCAGTGACGGCGTGGTGTGGACGGATCCAGCAGGTCTGTGGGGTACCAGCGTCGTGGATTTCATTGACGAAGAATGCACGGGGATGTACTATGAATCGTTGCCCTAAGAACAAGCGTGTAAATAAAAACAAGCGTAACCAAGAAAAGGAGATCCAAGGCTACATCTTCGGACAGAAGCGTGATTGGAAGAAACTCCAGAGAGGCAAGCCTCGCTATGGCTGTACTGCTACTCTGCAGTTGGTAAGCGCCTTTGTCTTTGGTGATCCTTACTACTTTACCAAGACTCCCTCTTCGATTATGTGGGAGAACCTTCAGCATGAAGTAATCATTGGGACCATCGACAAGAAGAATGGACTCCATGTGAGTCCCTCTATTCATGCGGCATGTGCTCCCGTTGAGTACAACGCATACAAGGTGTTGGTTGAGATTTGTAGTACGCAGATCATCAACAACGATGGAACCAAGGAGTACATGACTACTCGTGTCACTGCCAATGACGATCAGAATGATCTCCTCATGGCACCCATGAGTTTTGTGTACAGAATCTGTGACAATTTGGTAAAAGCAAGAGCTAAAGGATGGAGACCGAAGAGTGGCTACAAGAAGCACAGAGACTTCCTGTAGGTAGTTCTAAACGGATCTATCATGGTGCAGAGAGGCGCCCTAATCTCGTAGTAAGGAACCTACCAGATAAATGGACAGCCTACTGCTTTGCGTGTAAGGAATACGCAGAGGTACGTAAATCCTACGTTAGGATCGAAGAGGAGCAGTCAATCATTAACCAAGAGGTTAACACGACAGGACTGTACAGCCTGACCGATCCTCGTGTACCTCTGCGTCGCATTGTTTACTTCCTTCACACCAAGCACATGAGTCTATCGCTAATACAACCTTACAACCCTAGATGGGATGCAAGGCGAAAACGATTAACCATAGACCTGCCAGATGGCAGGCTTGGTCGAGACATTTATGGAACCAATCCTGCCAAGTGGTACGTGTATTGGAACTCTGTGCAGTACGGATCCGCATTCGGAACCAATGAGCTAACAGCACAGAACACCATCCTCACAGAGGACATGTTCAGTGCAATCAAGGCTCAGAGATTCCTGCCCGATACGCAGTGCATAGCGCTCCTAGGAACAGCCCTTACAAGGGGCGTAGAACAGGCTCTATTGCATTGCAAGCCTCGGATGGTACATCTTATGCTAGACGGGGATGAGACGGGCTACAAAGGCTCCTATAGCGTCCTACGGCGTCTTAAACTCCTAGGGATCCCCTGCGTCATGCAGAACCCTGAGAGGGGAGACCCAAAGGATCAAAACAGAGCATGGTTTGAAACTAAATTCAAGGAGGCTACATGATTGACATTGTGCTTCTTAAGGCACTGTCAAGCAAGAAGCATTTCACAGCAACGTACAAGAACCTACCACAAGAGATGTTGGATCCTGTAACCAACAGGATCCTGTATCTCTATGGCTTGTACTTCGTAACCTATCCAGATCATGAAGAGATCAATCATGAAGCGTTGGTCTCATACATTGATTTTAAGGTAAGAGATGCAACCAAGCGCGAAGAGATTCACGCTGTGCTAAACACAGTACAGAAGACTGAGATTCCTCCAGAGGTTCTAGAGAACACTCAGAACCAGATTGAAGAACTCGCATTCAGTGGTAAGCTCGGTGCAATGCTGACGAAGTACAACGCAGGCGAGGACATTGATCTCACCTATGAGGTGTCTGTACTTGCAACCCAAACAAGAGAAAGGATGTCTGTGCTTGGCTCCAAGAAGTGGGCTGACGAAGACATTCTGAAATACCTAGAGGAAGATGCTGATGACAGTGGACTTCAATTCACGACTTTCGATATTCTTCACGATAATCTTAAAGGCTTACATAGCGGGCACAACGTGGCTGTGGTTGCACCTACTGACAAGGGGAAGACCTCTCTACTCTGTAGACTGGCAGTTGACTTTGCGATTCAAGCCAAAGACCTTGAAGAATACAAAGACTCCTGCATTCTGTACCTTGTCAACGAAGGGTTAGCTGAAACTATCACGCCAAGAATTTACTGCACGGCGTGTAACTGCACAAGAGACACAGCCCTTGCTATGGCTAGGGAAGGCAAGCTCGTACCTGCCTATGAAAAGATCGTAGGCAAGAGAGATGCTATTAGACTTGTGAATATTCACGGTATGAACGTATCTCAAGTAGCCAAGATCATTGAAGCTCATAAACCGTACATGGTGATTACCGACATGACAGGTAGAATTCGTGCTAATGGTAACTCCAAGGGCATGAACGAGCTTCAGGAACTTGAGGAAGTATGGAACAGTATGCGAGAGCTCAGTGCCATGCTGAAGTTCATTCACATCGGTACCATTCAGGTATCTGCCGAAGGCATGGATCAGTTGTATCCGCCTCTAACCGCTATGCAGTGGTCCAAGGTTGGTATTCAGACAACGCTTGATTTGTGCATTATGGTAGGCGCACACCAAAATCCTGAGCAAGGACTAGAAGATCTCAGGGGTATTAGTACACCAAAGAACAAACTCAGTCGATCAGGTAAACGAGCAGAAAACAAGTTCGAAGTAGTGTTCAATCCAGAACTTAATCAATGGAGATAGTATGATTCCAATCCCGCGATATACAATTGTTGACCTAGAAACGGAGAACCATGAATACTATGGCATGGTAGCTCCTCCTTTCTGTCCCGAAAACTACATTGTTGAAGCGGGATGGAAGAACAACCAAGGCCCTGTTGAATCCAAGAGATTCAATAACAGGGAAGAGCAGAAGAACTCTGCATGGTTTGACTATGCTTTCGATAACGGAAAGCCTGATTCGTTCTGCGAAGTCATGGTTGCTCATAATGCAACCTATGAATTGCATTGGTTCATGCACGACTACATGCCTAACCTTATGCGATTCCTTCAGAATGGTGGTAAGATTTGGTGTACTCAATACGCCGAATACCTGCTTAGCCAACAACAGGACTTGTATCCTGACTTGAATACCACGGCACCTAAGTACGGTGGTACACCTAAAGTTGATGAAGTCAAGATTCTATGGGAACAAGGCGTTCTCACCTCAGAGATCGACCCTGATCTTCTGCATGAATATCTGTGTTCTGACCATGGTGACGTAATCAACACTGAGAAGATCTTCCTTGGACAATGGGAAGAAGCTCAGAAGCGTGGTATGCTCAAGATGATCCAGTACAGAATGGATGCGCTTCTGTTCAATGCGTTCTGTACATTCTTCGGTATGCACATCGACATGAATGTTGCAGAGAAGAATCTCAAGGAACAAGAGAATCGACTGCAAGAACTTCATAATAAGGTTAATGCTCATCTTCCAAAGGATCTACCCTTTGAATTCAAGTTCTCTTCAGACTACCACATGAGTGCTTGGTTGTTCGGTGGAACACTCAAGTACAAAACCAAAGTATCCTATGACCCGCCTAAATACGTCAAGAAGACGGTGTACAAGGACTCTGAGGGTGGATACACTGATGAGCCTACAGAACGCTCTGTACGCTACGCTAGCGGCAAGAACAAGGGACTCCCTAAGCCGTTCAAGATCGACACGGATGAAGAGCTTCTGAAGTGGGGTGAGAAGCTGTACACATTCGAAGGGCTAATGAACCTGAAGGATCTACCTCAAGAAATTTCTGATAAATTCATTGGTGAACGTCCTGAATTCGCAGGTAAGCGATTCCAAGTAGACGGTACGCCAGTCTTTAGCACTTCTGCGGATGCACTTGCAACCATAAAACGGTATTGCAACGTGGTCGACGAATTGCTTGAGATTGCTCAGTTGGAGAAAGACAATGGAACGTACTATCGGCGGTACGAATACGACTCTGAAGGGAACGTTAAGAAGGTTTCTGGAATGCTACAATATGTTATTCCAGAATCATCCATCATTCACCATCAGCTTAATGCGTGCGCTTCTAGAACAGGCAGACTCTCAAGCTCGAGACCTTAACTAGAGGACAGGGTCTCATTAAAACCATGTGAACTCAGGGGAAGCCCAGAACGGGTAATCCTGAACCAAACTTTTCAATCCACCATAAGAGGTGCATATGAACAACGAAATCAAATTCTATTACGAAAACACTGAACTCACGCAACAGCAGATTGCCAATAGACTTGGCATTCATTGGAAGCGTGTGTTCAACTACATTAAGAACAATTACTCTGTAGAGTATCGCAAATCTCGTAAAGCGAGATGCTACAGGAACAGCAAGCTAGGTGAAAAGAACCCTATGCTTGGTAAAAAGGGTATCGAACACCCCAACTACAAGGGTGAAGTGAGCGATGGTAAAGGCTACCTTATGATCCTTAAACCTGAATGGTACACGGGACGCAAAGGTTGCAAGCACATCTTCATGCACCACTACGTGGTGTGTAAAGAGATGGGACTCACTCAAATCCCCAAAGGATGGACAGTGCATCACTGTGATAAGAACCCTTTGAACAATGAATTTGATAACTTGGTCTTAATCACACTTGGAGATCACATGAAACTCCATGCTATGATGAAGAAAGAAGGCGCAACGACTATCTCGAAAGAGAGTACACTCAAGTGGGTGGAAGCGCATGGCACGCCTTGGCGTGATGATATAGTCTGATCTCTATAGGAATATAGAGCTGTCGAAAGACGGGGAGAGATTAACGACCTCTCCTGAACGTAAATGAACCTCCAGAACCTACCTAGAGACGGTACAAGCAGAGTTAAAGAGATGTTCTCAAGTCGATTTGGAGAGCATGGAAGATGTGTTGAAATCGACTATTCCGCCCTTGAAGTCGTAACGCTAGCTGCTGCCAGTAATGACAAGAACTTGATTGAACAGCTTGAGAAAGGCACAGACATGCACTGCTATAGACTAGCAGGCGCATTGAATGAGCCTTATGAAGAGGTGTACAAGAAGTGTCATGAGGAGGATCATCCTGACCACAAGAAGTACAAAGAACTCAGAACGGCAATCAAACCAAGAGCTTTCGCTGCTCAGTACGGAGCCTCTGCAGGAGGTATCTCCTTTGCAACAGGCTGTACGCTACAAGAAGCAGAGAAGTTCCTCGAAACTGAAGCTAAACTCTTTCCTGAGAGTAGAGCATTTAAGGACAAGGTTCGTTCAATGGTTGAACAAACAGGCTTGTTACCTGAAGCCATTGAGCGAGAACTTGATCCTGCGACAAATTCATGGTATGTATTCCGAAGGGGATACTACAAAGCGCCTGGGGGTACAGAATACTCCTTCAGGCAAAGAAAACAATGGAAAGATCACAAAGAAGTCCTAGACTATAAGGACACTGAGATCAGCAACTATCCTATCCAAGGCGAAGGTGCGTTCATCGTGCAGACAGCCTGTGCTAGGATCATTAGATGGTTGATTAAGGAGAACTTCTTTGATGGATCTATCCTACCGATTAACACTGTGCATGACGCTGTGTACATTGACTGCAAGACTGAAGACCTCGCTAGACGAGGAGGCAAGGCAGTAGCATGGATCATGGGCACTACACCTAAATACATTGCACAGAACATCCCAGCGTACAAGGCATGGATGTACGATGAAGTACCTTTCCCTGCTGTACCTGAAATGGGATACAACCTCTTTGACAAGACCCACATAGAATAAGGACTAACTATGCTTTCCGCTATTAAGAACATTGCAAACGAAACCACGACTGACCTCGACATGAGCACCGCCTCCAAGGGTGGTGAGAAGTACCTGCTTCCTGTTGGTACTGCCCTCGGTCGACTTGTTGAGTACATTGAATTCGGCAAACAGCCGCAGGAATTCAAGGGCGAGAAGAAGGATCCCGCCATGGAGATCCAGATTGGCTTTGCCCTGTATGGTGAAGGCTATCAGAAGGAAGACGGCTCTCCGCGTATGATCAGTACGTACCGCATGAAGCTCTCGAACAACGAGAAGAGCAAGTCTTTCAAGCTCTTTAGCCGAATGAACGCCAAGAAGACTGCCAAGAACTTCGCACAGCTCCTTGGTGAACCGTTCCTTGTGCCGATCATTCATAGCACGAATGGCAAGGGCACGTATGCTCGTATCGACCTCGACAACATTGGCTATGCCATTGATCCGATTCGTCGTACTGAGTATCCTGTTCCTATGCCTAACGAAGATGTCTATCGTGTCTTCCTGTGGAACCATCCGACGAAGGAGATGTGGGATTCGATCTACATTGAGAAGAACAACTTCCTTCAGGAGACGTGCCTCTCTGCTACTGACTATCCGAACAGCAAGCTCGAACAGCTTCTGAAGGGCTCTGTCCCTTCTCTTGAAGCCGCTCCTGATGAGAACTTCGACGAAGTGCCGTTCTAATGAAACTCAGGGATATACAAATCCCTGATACCGATCAATTCAAGCCTAGCATGGACCGTGTCCTCATCATGGATGGGGATGCGGCATGCTATGAAGCGGCTTCTAAGTACGTAAAGTTGGATACAGCTATTCGATGCGTACACATGAAGATTCTTGAAGCTATGTTTCTTACGAACTGCAAGAAGGCTAGAGTCCATATCACGCCTGCAGGTTGTTTGAAAGCAGGCAGAATGAACTTGATTGGTGTAAAGCCTTATCAGGGTAATCGTAAGGACAAGAAGAAGCCTGAGTTGTTGGAAGCTCTCAGGCAGAATATCTCGGCATTGCTCAATGACAAGAACATTGAGGTGTTTGCTCATTATGATATTGAGGCTGATGATGCAGTGGTTATCGACAGTTATTACTACCGCAACAAAGGACTTGTGTACAGTCCTGACAAAGATCTTAGAATGGTTGTGTATCCTCTGTATGATTTGGATACTGGCAGGGTTTGTACTATTGCTGACCCTTTTGGTGATATTAGCATCACCAGCACTGAGTCTGGCCTTCCTCATCCAAGGGGACAAGGACTGAAGTTCTTCTGGTGGCAGATGCTCATGGGAGATACTGCCGATAACATTCGAGGCTTGGATAAGTACCAAGGCAAGAACATCGGTATGAAGAAAGCCTATGAACTGCTGAAACCTATCAAGGATGAAGTCACTGCGGCTATTGTAGTGCTTAGTGCATACAAGGAAATCAATCAGAATCCTCTTCCCGAAGCAAACATGCTGTGGCTTCTACGTAATGAAGCAGACAACTTTCAGAAGCATCTTGCGGAGCTTACTCCGAGTATGCCTCAAGAGCTTGTCCAATGGCTTAGAGATTGCTACAAAAGGAAGTGGAGGAAGGATTGAGAAAGATTAGTAGGTCCCAGCTCAGAGCATGGGCTATCGGACACATCAAGACTAAGCAGGGAGGACTGTGTCCTCTCTGCGGTAAGCCCATCTCTCTTCAGGTGATGGGTAATAAATCCGACTACGTGGTTGATCATGACCACGAGACGGGAGAAATTAGAGGCGTGCTGCATCGCTCATGCAATGCAGCTGAAGGTAAGGTAAGCAATGCAGCCGCCCGTTGGGGTGCCAAGAGCACCAAGTACAGCGATATCATCCCATGGTTGCACAGGATGCTTGATTACCTAGAGAATAATGAGGGTACTGGGATTATCTATCCCGACCATAAGACTCCTGAAGAACGTGAAGAGCTCAGGAAACAACGCGCTAGAAAGGCGCAGGCATTGCGCAAAGCAAGACAGGCTTTGCGTGCTAAGGAGAAACATGATTAAGGTAATTAAGAAAGACGGCACTGTCGAACCGTTCGATATGGAAAAGATCTTCAAGGCTATCGACAAGGCCAGCCAACGTGCTAACTGCAACATCCGTAGAGGCGACCATGAGCTTCTGGAATCGTACATCACTTTCGAATGCGAGTCCAAGGGCAAGGACATTCCTACGTCTGAGATGCACAGCATCGTAATCAAGGCGCTGTATGCTTGTGACTACAAGGCTATTGGTGACGCATACAAGGAGTTCAGAGATTACAAGAACACGTATGCCAAGGCCTTTGAAAAGGTGAAGGATGATGCGGACACTGTTCTTCTTCTCGGAGATAGGGAGAATGCTAACTTTGATTCTTCGCTTATCAGTACGAAGGGTTCGCTCATCAAGGGGTACCTCACGAAAGAACTGTACAAGCAGTTCTATCTGAACAAGGAAGAACTCCAAGCTACGAAGGAAGGCACGATCTATATCCATGATCTTCGAGACATGATTTTCAACAGCATCAATTGCTGTCTGTTCGACATGGGTAATGTCCTCAAGGGTGGATTCAGTATGTCCAATGTGGACTACACTGAACCTACTAGCGTGCTCAGTGCGCTTCAGGTTATTGGTGACATCACGCTTGTTGCTACTGCACAGCAGTTCGGTGGGTTCACCATTCCGAGTATTGATAAGACGCTTCTCCCGTATGCCAGAAAGACTTACAATAACGCCTTCAAGAAATACTTCGATACTTGTAATCTGGAACATGACGAAGCAGACTCCATGGCTCTTGGCGACCTCAAGCGTGAGCTTGAGCAGGGCTTCCAGTCTCTTGAGCTGAAGCTCAACACTGTGCCGTGTTCCAGAGGTGACTTCGCCTTCACAACTCTTACGTTCGGTGAATGGAGCAATGACCTCCCTGATCTCGACAAGGAGATTCTCCAGATGGTGTGTGAAACCATCCTTGAGACCCGCATGAAGGGCCATGGCCCCAAGGGTAAGCAGGTTGTGTTTCCCAAGCTCGTGTATCTCTATGACTGGGAACAGCACAGTGGTGCTGAACATGCTGAGGTGTTCGACAAGGCTGTTGAATGCTCTAGCAAGTGCATGTACCCTGACTACCTTGCAATCAACTCTGACTATGGTTCGGTGTCTGAAACCTACCGAGCATCGAATAAGCAGTGCGTGATTCATCCAATGGGTTGCAGGGCGTACCTCACGCCTTGGTACGACATTGAAACCCATGAGTACGTGTCTGTTGGCCGATGCAACATCGGCGCTGTGTCCCTGAATCTGCCTCTTATCTACAAGAAGGATCCTGAGAAGTTCTATGAGAACCTCACTGAGAACCTTGAACTTATTCGTAAGTTCTTCCAGAAGAGGTACGAAGCAGTCGCTGAAACAAAGGCATGCACGAACCCCATGGCATTCTGTCAGGGAGGATTCTACAAGGGGAATCTCAATCCTGATGATAAGATCGGTGATCTTACTCAGTACATGACTGCGAGCTTTGGTGTTACCGCCCTCTCAGAATTTGTTGAACTTCATGGTATGAAGCTGAACTCTGCTCTTGGCAGAGACCTTGCAATCAAGGTTGTTGACTTCATCAATGATAAGATCAATGAGTTCAAGAAGGAGGATGGCCACCTGTACGCTCTTTACGGTACTCCTGCAGAGTCCCTGTGTGGTACGCAGATGCAGCAGTATCATGACTATTGCAAAGCACACGGAGTTAAAGATGAATTCGAAGGAAGAAACTACTTCACGAACTCGTTCCACATCCACGTCGCAGAAGACATCTCGCCAGTCGAGAAACAGACGTGGGAATTCCCACTGTTCCATAATGTTCAGGGTGGGCACATCCAGTACATCAGAATTGATAACCCTGAGAATCTGAAGGCCGTCAAGGCTCTGATTATCAGAGGCATGTACAATGGTTTCTATCAAGGTGTGAACTTCGATGCCGCAGTTTGTGAAGACTGTGGCGAACACTCCACTAATGTAGGCAAGCACTGTCCGCATTGTGGTTCCGACAACATCTCTGTCATCAGTCGTGTCTGTGGTTATCTCGGATACTCTAATGTCAATGGACATTCTAGAATGAACGATGCCAAGATGGCAGAAATCAAAGATAGAAAGAGTATGTGATGGAATTGCTAGTTCAAAGTGCTATAACCTTACTCCTACTGGGATTTAATATATGCGCAGTAGGTCTAGTGGTATTTGTTTGCATACTCTGCTACAAGTCTATTAGAGACTGTATAGAGGGGAAAGGATAATATGCTAGAAATAACTACAGCTCTGCTGTACTGTTGCTTGTGCGCAGCAGTTGTATGCGTTACCGCAGGTCTCGCATGCCTCACGTATGTGTACGTGAGAGACATGCTTAGAGATCATAAGCGTATCAACAACCTTTAACTAACTAAGGAAAGACCCTACAATGACTATCCCTAAGAAGTACACTAGCGTTACCCGTATTGGTGTTACCGCTAAATTTGAAGCCTACCCTACCTGTAAGGGGCACGTGGACCTTGCAGTCTTCCATTTCCCGAGCATTCGATCCTTCGTTGCTTGGGTGAATGACCATAACAGCAACATCGCTTACGTTGTGGTTAAGGATCCTAAGAAGACTTCGGCTGATCTTTACACGGAGTGTTGGTCCCGAACGTTCATCTCGCCCCATATCAAGCGAGGTTGTACGTGCCACGTGACCATCAGGCTTGACTGTGGAGCTGTTGGACAGCTTACGTTCTATAAAGAGTAAGTAATGAATTACTCTGGACTCAACCTATGCGATACCGCTAACGGACCGGGGGTCCGCGTATCCCTGTTCGTTAGCGGGTGCTCCTTGCATTGCAAGGGGTGTTTCAACCAAGAGGCGTGGGATAAGAATTACGGAACGCCTTTCTATTCCTATGCCCTCACAAAGGTTCTAGAAGCCCTAAAGGAGCCCTGTATCGAGGGCTTAAGCATCCTTGGGGGTGACCCCATGGAAGAATACAATCGACGCGATGTGGGACTTGTATGCGCCTCTGTGAAGGCCCTGTATCCCGACAAGAGTATTTGGCTTTGGACTGGTCGTAAGTTCGACGAGATCAAATACTACGGTCATATCTTGGATTACGTAGATGTGCTCATCTGTAATCCGTTTATCGAACATCTTAAATGTAAAGGAAAATACTATGGAAGCTCAAACCAAAGAGCTTATCGGAAATCTCCAGACGGAACTTGGAATTTGGTTCCAGAGGACTCACCAGAATGTTTCTGTTAAGGGGCATCTGAAACAGCTGTACCTTACGTGCATCATTGAGGAGTTCAATGAACTCGTTCAAGAGAAGTGTGGTACCCCTAACGACATGAAGGAGCTGTGCGATCTTATCTGGGTGTGCGTGCAGTATGCCAATGCTTGTGGCTATGACCTTGAAGCAGGCATGAATGAACTGCTTAAGGAGTATTCCAGTAAGTTCTACGATGCACATGGTAACTACAATCCTACCTTCCGATCGGATGGCAAACTCCTGAAGGGAGCAGGTTTCAAGAAGGCAGATTTCAACAAGTTCTTCGAGGATAAGCATGAAGATCAGTGATATCTCTGTTGAGTACATGGACCATATGGGCAGTGATTGCACTGTTGTGAATGCCGCTCGTGTCTCCTTTAATAAGGAGATCAAGTTTATGAGCTTCAGTGATGTGAAGCTCCTGCAGTACCTTGCCAAGCACAGGCACTGGTCCCCGTTTGCTCATACGAGCATTCAGTTCAGGTGCAAGGCGCCTATCTTCCTTGCAAGACAGCTTGTTAAGCATCAGGTCGGCGGTGTGTGGAACGAAGTGTCTCGTAGATACGTATACTCTGTACCTGAGTTCTACATCCCGAAGGTTGTGCATAAGTACCCGCAGAATGCTAAACAGGGTTGTGGTGAAGAACACATGTACTCTGAATTCTACGTAGGAAATATTATGGAATTGACGGCAATGGCAGAGTCCGAGTACAACAAACTCATTACAGAAGGTATTGCTCCTGAAGAAGCTCGTATGGTTCTTCCTCTGAACACCATGACCGAATGGATTTGGACTGGGTCTCTAATGTTCTGGTACCGAGTGTGGAGTCTGAGGCATGATCCTCATGCGCAGTCTGCTGCACGAGAGTTCGCTGATCTTCTGTACAAGGCTATTCCTGATGACTTTCAGGTAAGTATGCAGAGTTTGGTTGATTATTATGGAGATGCGTGATGCGTAAGAAGATTCATAAATTTCCTAGTAAAGTTCTTAAGCAATTGCTCTACAAGGATACGGTTATTGCTGATGGGTACTACCTTCAGTACATTATGAATGAGAAGATTGATGATGAAACCTCTGGGGAGAAACGCTGGTACTACCTGTTCAAAGATGTGCAAGAAGACAAGTTCTACCTTGCAACGTATTTTGAACACGATGATATCTCTGGGTTCTTCCCCTTTGATGGGAAGGGCATGATTGAATGTCGTAATGTAAGTATTATTGGTATCTTAAAGAGTTGAGGTTTTATGGAAGAAAACTACATCGTGCTTAATAAGTGGGAAATTGACGCTCTTATTGGTAATTCAGGATGTGTAGCGGTGAATGACAAGCAGTATTATAGGGATGAGATTAAAATTCTCAGTGCTTCGGGCTTTACCCGCGCTTGCGCTTGTGTATTCTTTGATGCAACTGCAGATGAGCCCATCTACTACATCGTTTACTACATGTATGACGCGTACAATGATGAGAATATCATCAGAGCACCTGTGTGGAATTCGAAGCCTGAGAGTTGCTTTGTTTACTACAAGATCCGTAAGGCTAACTCTCGTCAGATTACAGAATACTATTAAAAGGATTGGTTATGCTTTATAAAGATGTGCCTTATGAGGGCGAAGAAGATTACTACGGCGATGAACCGTATGACGAGGTGTATGATGAGGTGTACAGTAATGATCCGTATGTTACCTCTGATGAACTCAACAAGAGCCTGAATGCGTATTCCAAGACTGCAAAGTCTTTCGATCTTCTGGACATTGCTCCTGCGATCCCGTTTGTCCTTGGTAATATCATCAAGTACACGCTTAGGGCACCGTATAAGGGGCAGAAAGAATCTGATATGGCTAAGGCTAAGGACTACTACTTTACCATGGTTGACAACTACGAGGTTTACACGGCGTGCCTGATCTGGTATAATGAACACCTTGATGCCATGCGTCTGATCCGAAAGCTCTATGGTGATGAGCTGTTTGCTGACATTGATTCTGCAGACTGTACACTGAGTGCTTTCTGTGACCATGTGCTAGCGCTTTAATCTTAAAACATAAGGAGAACTGATGACGGAATGTCCTGATTATACCGATGAAGAACTTGAGAAAGAAGCTCAATACGAACGTAGGTTCTACCAAGAAGGCTTGGCTAGAGCATACCAACAGATGAAGGAGGCCGTCGATAACGGTAGGCTTCCTGATGTAGGGGTTGGTAAGAAGATCATCAATAGGTCTTTTGCTACGTTGGTTGAGGATCTTACGGAAGCAGCTAAGCCCTGTCGAGGAGTGGGCGCAAAGTACAGCGCTCATATCCGTAAGCTAGGGATTGAAGCATCCATGATGATTGGTTTGAGAATCATCCTTTCCAACGGCAGTTCTCCTGAACCGCGACACAGAACTGTTCAGTGTATCTTGGGACGTATTGGTATGGCTATTGAGACGGAATTGCTCGCTCGTAAATTCGAGGAGATCAATCCGTACTACAATGCTCATATCGCTTCTCAGGTTAAAGAGCAGTGCGTACATGACGTGCGTACCATCAGAGCCAAGTACCTCACTGGTTACAAGGATCTTAGTATTAACTACGAACCTTGGACTGAACAAGAGAGACTGGGTACTGCAAAGGTAGTGATGCAAACTATCTGGAAGGCAGGTCTCTTCACGATCACAAACGGTAGTCGTCGTGCTCCTTCTCTAGTTGAACTCTCTGATGAAGTAAAGATGTTCATCCAGAACAACTACGACCACATCCATCCAGTGATTCAGTTCCCTGTGATGCTCATCAAGCCCCTTCCGTGGAGGGGGATGTACAATGGTGGGTACATTATCCCTGAGTTGAGGAATCACTGCCCGATGATGAAGCTCCATGCCATGCCTAGGGATCTCCGTAAATGGGTAACAGAGCGCGTAGGAGGCGTCGAGGACGCTCAGGTAAGGGAAGGTATGACCAAGGCTCAGGAAGTCCCGTATCGCGTTAATACGCGCGTCCTAGAGGTTGCTAGGAAGGCGTTCGCCTCCCCCAAGGGATTGCTTGGGCTTCCTCCTCATGGTCCACAGCCTCAGCCCCCGTTCCCTTTCCCTGAAGGATGGGATAAGGATTCCGCTACAAAGGACGAACTTGAGTTGTTCACGAAGTGGAAGCTCGAAATGAAGAGCTGGTACACGTATGAGAACACTCGTCTGGGTAAGAAGAGCGGATTGAATGGCAGGCTCAGATACCTGAATGAGCTCAAGGATGAGCCGAGGTGGTACTGTCCTGCGTTCATTGATTGGCGTGGTAGGGTGTACTTCAGAAGCACGATCAATCCCCAGAGTGCTGACGTAATCAAGGGATGTATTGATTTTGCAGAGGGTAAAGAGTTAGGTGCAGAAGGACTATACTGGCTGAAGGTTCACGTAGCCAACTGCTGTGGGTACGACAAGAAGAACTTTGATCTCAGAGTTCAATGGGTCGACGAACATTGGGAGGAAATTAAAGCATTCCTTCATGATCCGTTGAATGTCGATCCTCCAGAGAAGGACACTGCCTTCACGCTCCTGCAAGCAGGATGGGACTTAGAGAGCGCTCTAGCGCTTCCTGACCCCACCAAGCATATCTCTCATACCCCAGTGGCTATGGACGCCACCTGCAGTGGTCTACAGCACTACAGTGCTATGCTTCGAGATGAGGTAGGCGGGTACTACACAAATCTCGTCAAGAGTGATTCTGATGAGAAGCACGACATCTACAAGGCTGTTGCTGAGAAGGCTATGGAATTCCTTCCTGAAGTTACGGATGATGCGTTCATCATCCAGTGGTGGAAGGACAGGGGGATTCCTAGGTCTATGGCTAAGCGCCCTGTGATGACATACGTATACAGCGCTACACTCAGAAGCTGTATTGATTACGTAACGGAGGAGCTAGTTGATGAGGGTGTTGAGATTCCCAGTGGTTATAGCTACATCAGTCTTAGCACTCCTATCGGCAAGGCTCTTAGAAAAGCTGTTGAAGCTACTGTCCCTAAAGCCAAGGAAGGTATGGATGCTCTTAAGGAGCTAGTTAAGTCCCAAGACGATGCGATTAGATGGATAACTCCAGTAGGTGTTCCTGTTGTTAACTACAAGGACAGCTATCATATGAAGTTAGTGCGTCTTGGCTGTATGGGTTTGACGAATATCTCTTATGGCTTTAGTGGTGCAGAGTACAATCGTATGAAAGCTATCAACGGCATTAGTCCGAACTTCATTCACTCGATGGATAGTTCACATTTGATTAAGGTGGTTAATGCTTTTAACGGTCGTATCCTTTGTATCCATGACAGCTTTGGTACTCACGCTTGTGATGTACCTGTTCTTCGAACTGAACTGCTCAGACAATTTGTGGATCTGTACGCACATTACGATGCCAAGGACCATTTCGTATTGTCTGCAGAGAATCGAACAGAGGTACAACTCCCTCCTCATGGGACATTGTCTCTAGAGGAGGTACTGGAATCGGAGTTCGCATTCTGCTAAGTTCGCATTCTGCTAGTATCCTAATGTTACTATGTAGGGTCTAATAAAGAACTTTTATAGTACGTATAGATGTAATATACTAATGTACATAATATGTACTCTAGTATGTACATACATTACGTACTATATTAGTTCTTTATATAATACACTCTAGTATACTATAGTATACTATATACTCGTTTGCTACAAGGTTATGAGATGAGTAATAATAAAACTACTGTTAAAACTCTACAAACTACTACTGTTGGCAAAGTAGTATGGCTACCTCTACACGTCAAAGAACTCGATAAGGTTTTTCCTGAAGACACTAGTAATGACAAGTACGGTGTGATGTGCTATCGTAATGGACAACGCTCAGTCATTAAGTACATCGAGCAACAGGTAAAGAAGATGCTTAAGGAGGATACTAATGGTATCCCTCGATGAGTATCACTATGAGGTACCAAACATCAATATCTTGCGTAATGTGATTGAAGCACACGCTGAAGACTACCCGATGTACCAAGGTGATAAGGTACCTTGGAGTCAGTGGTTGACTCTTTCTGCTGTGTGTGCTTCTAATTATGTTCTTGTAGGTACTGATGATGAAGGTAAGCAAGCGTTTGCGATCTTCGACATAGGCTATGATCCTCATGTTGTTGGTTCTGTCTTGACTATGCAGATGACTGTAAGCAACAGTCCTAAAGCTATGTCTGCGATTACAAAGCGTTTGCTAAGAATTGCGTACAACTGCGGTTGCTCGTACATCTGGATGTCTAGAAGAACAGGTGCATACAGCTACTCAGGTACGTTTCATAAACTTAGAGAAAAATCTAATGGGATTTTTTAAAGACTTGATTACCTTTGGTGGGTACAGCCAGTCTAAGGCTACGGCTAAGGCGGCTCAGGATCAGGCTAGACAGCAGGAAGAGCTGTATAACCAACAGCTCAAGGAGCAGCAGGAAGCCGCTATCCTCAAGGGTGACGAAATGGCAGAAGCCGTTGCTACTATCAACACTGGTGGCGGTGGTTCTTATGCAGATGATCCGTTCGCTAAGAGAAAGAAGCGTTTTAATTTCGGATCTAGTGATTCGTTAGGGATTATGTAATGGGAAAAGTTAAGAAGTGGTTTGGCGGTGGTGGTGATAATGGCGCCGCTGAAGCAGAACGTCGTATGCGTGAACAGCAGGAACGTGATCGTATCGAGCGTGAGAACAGGCTTATGCTTGAAGGTTCTACTGGTGCGGATACTGCTGAGTCGTCTGGTAATGTGCAGACGGGCTATGCTATCTACGATGGTAGTGGTGGTGTTCGTCGTAAGAAGCGAAGTGGTGATAATGTCAGTGCTTCCCTCGGCATTGGTTAACGACGGTTGGAACGGTAGTTAATGATCGACAAGACGCATCAAACCCTGTTTGAGGAGTACAGGGATCTCAGACTTCTCAATAAGTTCGAACAGTACAGTAAGTGGACTGTAGCTTCTGTGTTCCCTCACAGTATGAAGATTGACGATCTTCAGGGTAATGATGTGATTGAACGTGACTTCCAGTCCATGGGTGCTGTGTTGGTGAACAACCTTACGGCTAAGCTGTGCAAGCTCCTGTTCCCTGTTGGGCTTTCTTTCTTTAAGCTCAAGGATACGAAGGAGCTTAAACAGTTCTTGGGTTCTCTTGGTGAAAGGAAGAGAACTCTTACCGAGATCGAGAACACATGCTCGGAACGTATTCTGATGAATGCAGGATACGCACAGTTGCATCAGTTGATTAAGACTCTGATTGTGACTGGTAATGCTTTGGTTGTACGCAAGGAGAACAAGCTCGTTGTGTACACTCCGAGAAACTACAGTCTCTTGAGAGACGCGGACGGTACTGTGCTTGACATGGTGCTGTGTGAACAGATTAGCTATGATAGAGTTCCAGTCGACATTAAAGCATTTATCAATGCTCAGGGTAAAGAACCCAGAGACACTGTCGATTTGTATACACGAGTCAGAAGGATTGAAGAAGATGGAAGGTACAGAGTCAGTCAACAGATCGAAGGACACCAAGTTGGAGACGAAGTCGTCTTCGCTCAAAATCTGTGTCCTTACATTCCTGTTGCTTGGAGTATTGTTAATGGCGATTCTTACGGACACGGACTCGTCGAAGACCTCGCAGGAGACTTCGCCAAGCTATCATGTCTCTCCGAAGCCCTCGCTAAATACGAGATCGACGCATGTAGAGTAGTGAATCTCGTCAAGAGTGGTAGTGGTGGTGACATCGACGCTCTTGCTGAAGCAGAGATTGGCGAATGGGTTCAGGCTGATCCTGATGCAGTTGGTAAGACTGACGCAGGTGATGCGGACATGATTAAGAATCTTCTGGTGGATCTTGAACAGATTATCGGCAGACTCAGTATTGCGTTTATGTACGCGAGTAATGTTCGTAGCGCAGAACGCGTTACTGCCGAAGAAATCAGACAGAAGGTTGCTGAAGCAGACCAAGCACTGGGTGGTGTTTACTCCCAGTTGTCTGAAGCTCTGCACAAACCCATCGCGTATCTGCTCTTGGCAGAAGAAGACATTAAGATCGAAGCCGCTATCAAGGCGAACAAGATCAAATTCGAGATCCTTACCGGTACAGCTGCTCTTGGCAGAGGGAATGACACTGAAAGACTTCTGAATAGCATTCAGATTCTTGGTATTATCATCCCTGCGATGTCACAGCTCAGCAAGCGATTCAACACCGAAGGCGTCATCGACATGATTCTGACGAACAACGGTGTTACGCTCGATAAGGTTATGAAGTCTGACGAACAGCTTGAGCAGGAAGCTCAGGAAGCTCAAGCTCAAATGCAGGCAATGCAACAACAGGCTACTGCCCTTGACGCCTCTCAGGCGGCAGGTGGTATGCTTCAAGGTTTTTAAGGAAATTAAATGACAGACCCTATGAATCAGAATCCGAATCCGAATCCTGAATCTCAGGTGGCAGGTACTCCTGACACCCCTCAGAACGCCCCTAATAGCGCGCCTACGGCGCCGACGACGCCTCCGAGTATGTACACTCCAACGAGGGCTACGGACGCGTCTACGGCTCAGGATACGCGTCCTACGGCGGACGCAGACTGGGGTGACCTCTCTTCTGGTGACGCAGTCCTTGACGGTGCCATCAAGGCGTTTACTGCCTCTGCAGGCATGAGTCCGCAGGACTTCATGCAGATTGTCGGTAATGCTGTGGACTACAACGATCCTGAACTGATTGACAAGACGTTGCTTAGTTCCAAGTACGCGGGTACCGAGGGAACGATTAAGGAGTTGGTTAATGCTCTGATCACACAGGCTAACAATGCGGACAACATGATTCGCAATACTGCGTATCAGATTGCAGGTGGTAAGGAATCGTGGGATCAGGCAGTTGCTATCTTCAACGCCAACGCTCCTGCGTATCTCAAGGAGACGGTGAAGACGATGATTGACAATGGTAAGATTAAGGAAGGTGCACAGATGCTCATGAACAGCGTTGGCTCTTATGGGCAGGGTGCATCGTCCATGCCTCAGATGGGTGGCGGTATGGCTCCCCAGAAGGGGCTGAGCTTCGATGAACTCAAGGTTGAGTTGGGTAAGCTCGTACAGGAGGCAGGTGGTGCCTCTCTCGAATCTGGTACGTACGGTAGACGTTATCAGGATCTTATGAAACGCCGTGCTATCGGTAGACAGCAGGGTATCTAATTAAACAGGGAGCCAAGTGCTCCCTTATTTTTTTTTAACTAAGGAAACTAGAGAATGGCTAATACTCAGTGGCAGCCGTATTATTCCCGAAATCATTGGTCGGGTCAGAACGCCAATACCGATCAGCATCTCGAAATGTATCTTGGCGAAGTCGAATCCAGATTCGAGTACAATGCTGTGATGCGTGGCTTCACGAACGAACGTTCTGTTGCTAATGAAACGAATACGTATCGCATTGACCGAATCGGTTCGTCTAAGGTCATGGGCCGTAAGGCAGGTGAAACCCTGACGGCACAGCGAGTCACGAACGAGAAGATGATTCTCTCTGTTGATACGGTGCTGTATATCCGTGAAGTCTTTGACTGGCAGGACCAGTGGACGGCTCCTGATCGTCTGATGGAGATTGCTCGTAACAACGGCTATGAATTCGCTGAAATGTATGACAACGCTCATATCATTCAGCTCATCAAGGCTCGTAAGGTTACGGTCCCCGCTCACCTTAAGCCGTCCATCAATGACGGTATTGAGATGACGGGTGAGTTCAAGGCTAATGCTAAGACGCAGGCTGAACTTGAAGCTAATGCTATCGCTATTAACCTTGCTCATAAGAAGGGTGTTGATCACCTTATCAAGAACAAGGTTCCGCTTGCTGACATGGTTACGATTGTCAAGCCTGAGATCTATTCTGCTCTGCTTGAACATCCGAAGCTCATCAACGTCCAGTTCGATAACGTGAATGGTGGTGACTACTCTGGTCGTCGTATGGTTCGACTCAATGGTATTCCCGTTATTGAGGTTCTTGAATGGCCGACTGATACGAATGCTCATCCGCTTGGTGATGCTTTCGAGTGCGACGCTGAAGACCTTAAGGCGGGTATGATTACGTTCTCCCGTTCGAAGACGCTCGTGACGATCAAGGCCAAGGACTTCACGACGAACCTCTGGCAGGATAACGAGAACTTTGCTCAGGTGCTTGACTGCTACACGATGTACAACGTGGGCATCCGTCGTCCTGACGCCTGTGTTGTCTGCAAGTTCGAAGAACCTGCGGGTTAACCTAGGAGACCAGTATGCCGACTATCATTGACATGAAGGGCGTCTGGTCTGCCGCTAAGAATACTCAGGCCGCGGTTCACGAGGTGAACCGACCTGGGTATCAGGGTGCCCCGAAGGCTGCGGCTAAGCCTGCAGCCCGCAAGGCTACTGAACAGCAGACTGCGACTAAGGCTGAATAATTCAGAGGGGAATCCTCTGACACTAGGGGATTCCCTATGGATTTGTTGGAAGCTGTAAATAATATTCTGCCTTACTTTGGTGAGGCTCCTGTAACTCGTGTGGATAATAAGCATCCCACGGTTACTTTGATTACGAGTACCATTGACACTGTTCGTAAGACCTTATTGGCAGAGGGTTGGTGGTTTAATACAAGAGTGGTTACCTTGTATCCGTCTAGTGAAGGCGATATGCCTGCTCCAGAGAATGCTATTAGCATTGAATCCGCAGACGGTAAGAACTATGAACTTAGAGGTAGAGCCATCTTTGATTTGGATACTGGCTCCTTCGTGTTCAAAGAAAAGGTTGTTGTCAAAGTTCATGAGGACATTAAGTTCGAAGACCTTCCTAGAACTGTAGCTCAGTGGATTACCTGTAGAGCGGCTAGTAAGGCTTACGCCATGGACTTTGGTATTGAAGACGTACTGCAGGAGATGCAGTTGAGAGAACAGGAAGCATACAACAAAATGCTTGCTGAACATCTCAGGAAGAGAAAGTATTGCACGTGGAAGAGCCGTGCAGGGATTACGTATCTGGGATCCTTGTTGACCTAAGAGGTAGAGTATGATCGTTGAATTGGCGTATCCGTCTTTGTTGTATGGTGTCTCACAGCAGACGCCTAGAGAGCGACAGAACGGTCAACTCACTGAGCAAGTGAATATGTTGTCTGACCCTGTTACGGGTTTGAGACGAAGGCCCGGACTTCTCAAGGCGTTTGAGTTAGAGTCTAATGGGGACATTGACTGGACTAAGGTGTGGTCTCAGTACATGGAAGTTGGTTCCTTGCAGATTGACCTTATCGTTTTTACGAACTCAGGTAAATGGCTTGCGTTAGACAAGCGAATGACGACCTTGTTGTCCAGTGGTCAGACGGATTACTTCAAGGCTAGCAAGGCAGGTTCCCTTAGAGCTACGAACAACACTAGTCTTGGTTGGGTTCTAAATACAGAACAGAAGCCTAAGCCTGTTACGGGCGGTGCTGACTATCTCGATGAGACTAGTGGATATCTCACGATTAAATCTGGTGCATTCCTCAAAGAATACTCCTTCAGACTTGAAGGTAAGTACAATGGGGTAGCGTTCTCTCATGAGATCTCGTACACCACTCCTGCAGGTACTGCTTCTGGTGATGCGGCTAAGAGTACGCCTGAAGGTGTAGCTAAGGAGATCTACGACAAGATCTATAGCCTCTCGAATATCTACCCGACTAGAGAAGGTGCTAGTGTGTTTATCCGCCTTGGTGACGGTAAGAAGGACGGTGACTGGCTTGGCGTTGTGAACAAGTCGGGTACGACATATGCTACGGCTAGCACTAGAGCCAAGGTACGCAATGTATCTGAGCTCCCTGCTACACTTCCTAGTGTAGCTGATAATTGGATTTGTAAGGTAGGTACTAGCATTTCTGCTATGCAATACTACGAGTGGGATCATGCCACTCTCTCTTGGAATGAATGCGGTAAGAGAAGTTCTGTACAGAAGATTCAGAACATGCCTGTTCAGATTTCTCCTAATGAAGAAGGTACTGGTGTTACCATCAAGGCTGTAGACTTCGAGGGTAGAAAGGCAGGTGATGAGGAGAACAACCCTACTCCTGCTTATGTGTACGACGGTATTACGGGTATTGGTACGTTCATGGGTAGATTGGTACTCATGAGTGGTTCTAGAGTGTGTCTCAGTGCAAGTAGATATCCTACTAGGACTATGAGAAGTACCGTTACTGAGATCCTTGATGATGATCCTTTTGAAGTAGCTTCTGGTAGTATCAGTAGTGCTAGCTTTGAACATAGCGTACAGTTCAACAAAGACTTGATCTTGTTCGCTAGTACACATCAGGCTGTGATTCCTACGGGTAACGTAGCCATTACGTCACAGAACGCTATGCTTGTGATTACGTCTGAAGAGAACGTAGACACGAATGCAAGACCTGCTGTGGTTGGTCAGACGTTGATGTACGCTAGTAAGCCTAGTGGTGATTACTTCGGTGTCGGAGAACTTACTCCGTCTGCGTACACGTCTTCTGTGTACACCCCGCAGTCTCTTACGGATCACATCCCTAAGATGATGCAGGGATCCTGCAGGCACATTGTATGTGCCAGTAACAGTAACATCGTGTACTTCACTAGCGATAAGGATCCGTACACGGTCTATGTCTGTGAATACTTCTGGAATAATCAGGAGCGTACTCTGATCTCTTTCCATGAATGGAAACTTCCGGGTAGAGTCTGTGCTATGCACTATACTGGAGATAAAGTATGTGTAGTGCTCGATGCTGCTGAAGATGGTAATCACTGTCTGATTTGTAGTATTGATACGAAGACTGCGCAGTATCTCACGCAGGATACTGTAGTGTTCCTCGACTGTGCTCAGGATGTGCCCGTAAACGTGTCTAGAACGTCTCAGGCGACGACGAAGACTATCGAGCTACCCCCGCACCTTCAAGGTGCTAAGAACCGCGAGAAGCTCGTTCTTGCGTCTCTTACGGCAGGTCTTGTGGGTGAGCCTATCGGTATCTCGTCAATCAATGGAAACACTATCACGATTGACAGTTCGTACAAGACTGACAAGATCATGGTTGGTTGGTGCTACGAGAGTGCCGTTACTCCGAACTCTCCTGTCGTGTACAGCACTAGCTACACAGGCAACAGGCGTATGATCTCTGACACAAGGGATACGCTCCAGAGTGCATTGATTACTATTCAGAGGAGTGGTAACTTCAACGTTACCCTCAGTGATGTGAATACTTCACAAGAGAAGTACAACCGTGCTGGTCTTACTTGGAGTGCCAGAGAACTGGACCTTGGTAAGAACAAGATCAGTAAGATTGGTGACATCCTTGTTCCCTGCAGATTGAATGCTCATACAGCAGAAATCAGACTTAGCACTTCAGGTACTAAAGAGATGAACATCTTGTCGTTGGTTTATAACGTAAGACTTCATCAGAATAGAAATAGAAAGCAGTATTAATCTATGGCGTATAGAAATAACAATTACACTGTAACCTTCCAGAGTCCCCTGAACACTACGCATAAAATGACTGCTCAGGGGATGGCTCAGGGCTTCCAGATGGGTGGTCCATGGGGTATGCTTTTCGGTGCCATTGCAGGTACCGTTACTGGGGGTATCGTTGGGAGGTTACAGACTAAAGAGGCATGGAAGACCTTTCAATCTCAGTTGAAAGCGGCTGATGCTCAGAACAAGAGCACGCTTCAGGAGCTTGGTAGAAACCTCTCTGAGGTTTCCAGACAGCGAGCAGTCCTTGCTATGGAGACTCAGAGTGCCTTGATGTACAACAAGACTCAGGCTGTGAAGGCTAATGCTGAGGCTAGAAATACGCTAGCGGCAGCTGATCAGGTCGGTAGTGCAGTGGCGTACGCTAAGAGTCAAGTCGCCCTTGAAGCATCCCAACAGGATTGGATGGCTAGGTTCAACTATGAAACCCAGCAGTGGAATCTGAATGCTCAGGCTCAGAATCTCATCAATACTGCGGATGCTCAGTTCGTTGGGGTTAATGTCAACGGTCCGAAGTTCAATGCCGCAGAAGCCCTGCAGGATTTGTTTAGCGCAGGGTCTAGCATTGCACAGTCCTATGCCTCCAAGGGCGGTGGTGGATCCAGTAAGTCTGGCGCACAGAATAGCAACTACATTCAGAAGAGAAGCGACTCTTGGAATGGTAAGACCACGTGGGGCACAGGCTCAAGCGGCTTGACTATGAATGGTAAATCCTATAGTAATCGAATGAAAATGAGTCCGCAGGTCTCTAGTATGTTGGGGCTTTAAATGATTGAACAGAAATTTGCAGGTGCAGGTGGTGCCTCGTTTGTTAATCCTTATCATGGGACGAGTGATCAACTGTACACGCCTACAGATTACAGTGACGTAGCTCAGAACTTGGGAAAGCTCTTTAGCACTACGTATAAGCAAATCCAAGATAACGCCTTTAGGCAGGGGCAGATTGACCAGTTGGCTAACGCTGTGGATACTGATCGTTGGCTCGGTAAGGATCAGTATCTCAAGGGAGCCAAGTACGCAAAGGCTCAGATTGATCTACAGACCGTCATTGGTAAAGCACAAGACATTGTGAACACAGCCATTGCTAATGGCAAGGGCAGTGAAGAGATGCTGGAAGAGATCAGAAAATCTCAAGAAGGGCTCTTTAATGTTGCTACTGAGCTTAGGGATACGAATCCTTCTGCGGCTGATAATCTGATTAACCAGCTTAAGAATGTTCAGGGTGCGGCTGTAAAGAACCATGCTGAGCAGATGGTTGCTAAGACTAATGAGTACCGTATGAACGGCGACTACATGAGCGTTAATTCGTTCCTTAGTAACTCTGCTGAGTCTGCTAGGCTTAGCAATCAGGGGTTTATCCTTGATGAAGAAGCTACGTATAAGGGTCTGAAAGCCCAGATCAATGCTCTTGACACCAATGCTACGGTCATGGGTGTTGACAAACTCCAGTATCGTAGTCAGATTCTTGGTGGGTCTTTCCAGAACATGCTCACTAATGCCAAGATGGATTCTCCAGAGGCTGTGGGTCTTGTGAACAGTATGACTCGCACCATGGATAGGCTCGTCAAGGATGGGTACATTGATCCTAAGACGAGTCTTGGCATCAAGGTGTTTGCCGAGAATAAACTCGGGGAGGCTAGACAATACTACATTGCTCAGGCTAGTATTGTAGCTAATAACCCTGAAATGGTGTACACTCCTGAACTGGAACAGCAGTTCAGTGGTATGCTTACCACCATGAAGGCTATGGGTGTTGAACCCATGACGCTAGCTAGTCTCCTAAATGGCTTTAGTACGAAGAAGGCTCAGTTCTTGAAGGCTGATGGTAATGCCAGTGCTTCTGGTATGGCACCTCTTGCAGGAAGTCCTGGTAGTGAGTCTTGGCGTAAGAACCTCGCTCAAGAAGTGCTTACCCAACATAAAGCTATTGCAGCACAGACAGGTACTACTGTCAGTCCGCAAGAGGTTTCAAAAGACATCATCACCCAGATGTGTCAGTTCTCTGACTTCAAGGGTAGTCATAAATACATTGAAGGTCTTGCAACGACTCTTACCAACGGTATGAGTGCTTCTGGTGACTTCTTCAGTGACGACGTAGCCCACACTGCTATGGTGCTCAGTCAACTCATTAACTCTAATGAGTCCAACATCAGAATGACTGTTAGGGATCATCTTGGTCCGAAGCTCAGTATCTTCTTGGATCAACAGCTTATCCCTGCAATTCAAGCGGCTAGTGCCTCTGCAGGTGATAAGAAGCCTGAAGTCATCAAGGAGATTAACAACAAGCTCCATGAGGCTTGGAGTAATCTCAACAGCGGCAGTACGTACAAGCTCGGTGATAGCATTACCGAGGACACTAAGATCGCTAATTGGTTGGGTGAAGGTGTAGCTAATAAGTACACGTTCTTTGGCTATGGCTTTGGTGGTCTTGGCTTCAATGAGGGACTTGCTCAGGTGCTTGCTCCCACCATGAAGGCTTATACGCCTAACATCACTTCCATGCTTCAGAGCGCAGGTACTACGCTTATGGAAGGTAAGGAGCTTGAGACGCTTCAGGCTGTCGGTGTTGTGCAGTCTCTGAATGACGGTTACACGATGATTTCTCCCAATGGTAATGCGCCTATCTTTGCTATTCTTGGCAGTGATGGTAATACGACCAGAGAGTTCATTCCTGAAGTTCTTCAGAATACTCTTACTGAGCTTGCCAAGAGACAGAACATTGGTCTTGGTGATGTTACTAGTACGTTCGGTAATAGCGATGTTGCGCTGTTTCTGAATCCTGATACTGGTGGACTTGAACAGGTGTTTGAGCCTGCTGATTCTGGTATGCCTGCTAGACACAGGTACACCAACAGAGAAGTGCTTGATCTCTATGATAAGCTCAAGGACGATTACGTTGCTCAGAAGCAGGAAGCCGCTAGTTCTAAGATCGTGTCTGCTGAGGATCTCCGATCTAGGATTACGGAGTTCGAAGATAGTGACTTCTTGGATCCTGAAAGCGTAGAGAACATCAAATCCAGTGGTAACATCATGGATGTTGGCAATGGTGAGTTCGTGTTCGTTACTGATCCTGATAAACTTCAGAGTCAGTACAAAGAAGTTAGTAATAACTTTGTGAATATCGGTGAGGCTCTTAAGACTGCATGGAATGCTTCCAGAGAGAGCATCGGTGAATCTTATGATAGTCTTGATATTGACGCTCTTGCTAAGAACGCAGAGGATAAGTTCGTTGGTGCTTCCAAGACTATTCAGTCTATTGGTGCTGACATCAAGAACTCTGACATCCCTGCTGAGGTTAAGCAGAAAGCTACTGATATTTGGGATTGGATTACTAATCCTGAAAACACAGCTCAAGTGCAGGACTTGCTCGCTGAGGCTAATGAGAACACTGTTGATGCCATTAAGCTCGTGATGAGCAAGGCAGGTGATTACCTCAAGGAGAAGTTCAAAGCTCCTGAGTTGAACCTTGCTATGGATGCGTACAACGCTCTTCAGGGTGCTGAGGATAGCTTGTCCTTCATTGGACAGCATATCTTGAACAGAGTGCGTCATGGGTTCTATGGCCCCAATGGCAAATACTATCCGCCTCTGAGCCAGAGAGATGCTGATGTCATTGAGCGATTCATGGCTAATCCAGAGGGTGTAGGTCCTCTGTATGCCAATACCCTTGGCAATATCTATCGTAGATACGCTGTGGATGCTATTGGTTTATTCGAGAATTTGATGGATATTTCGTATAAGAACGTTACACCTGTTAAGGTGAGTAATGGTAAGAACGGCTTTGAAACGTTCTACACCACGGGTGCCATGTCTGGTTCTGTGTTTGGTCAGGCTCTTGGCAATATCGTTATGTCCGAGCTTGCCAAGGAAGAAGGTATGCTCCTGAATTGGACTGCTACTAATCCGAAGGTTACTAAAGACCCTGTGATTGGTATTGGTTACAAGCGTGGTTACCCTGCTTGGGATAAGCGCTTTGAAGCCGCTGAGGGTGATGCTATCGCGCTTAGTAGAGTTACGTGCGAGTTCGCTACTTGGTACTTCAACAACATTCCGACCAAGTTCTCTAAGGCTACGGGTACGGATTGGGAAAGGGCTACGACTAACCCTATGCTGTTGCCTGTGATCGTTGCGACTACTGACTATTCTTGGCATGCAGGACGCAATGCCAATGGGTACTATGAAGCTCTTGAGCTTGTGAAGCAGAATAAACTTGATGCGGCTATGGATCGACTCAAGGCGTCTGCCCCGTACAAGCAGAGTGGTTTCGGTAGAAAGATGAAACTTGAACATGGTCTCAGGGCGTACTACAAGTATTGGCACGAGACTGAACACTAAATAAGGATAAAGGATGTTCCCACAAAAATACTCAACGGCAGTCCCCGATATTGACTTCGGAGTGGGGACTCCTGAATCTACTGGGGAATGGCAGGGCGTTACGTCCTCGTATTCCCCCGCTAATTACTCCAAGCCTGAACATAGCATTGATATGTGGCAGGCTTTCAAATACTCGTGGCTGTATGACAGCATGAGTACCGCTCTGTACAATAGAACAACTAAACCTAATCGTCTTGATCAGGCATACGTAGATAGTGGTGCTAACACCAAGTTCATGGAAGAGATGAAGACTACCTACGGTAGCAAGCTCAACGAAGTCATGCTTGATGAGATCAAGAACACTAGATCCAAGGAAGACGAGGACCATACTAGAGCTACTATTCAACATAAGCTCATGGCTGAAAAGGCATGGCAGGACCATCCAGTGATTGCTCTTGGTGCGCAGTTCGTAGCTCCTGAGAACGCCGCTCTGCTCGCTCTTGGTCCTGTAGGTGCCGCTATGAAGGGCACTAGTGCCGCTGTTAAGTTCGCCAAGTGGGTTGAGAAGGGTATGACGCCTGTAGCTAGGAAGGCGCTGTATGCCTCGTACTGGGGTGGTGCAGGTGCCGCTCAGGCTATCCCTGGAGTTGCTTGGAACTATGATAATCCGAATGCAATCCTCCTCTCCGCTAGCATCGGTGGTCTCCTTGGTGTTGGTATGTCTGCAGGCATGTCCGCTAATAAGGTCTTTGCAGATGCTCCTAGACGCGCATACAAGGCCTCTACGGGGTCCACAACCCCTCTCAAGGGGGCACCTACTAGGAAGGCTTACGAAGGCACTCTATCGCTCTCTGATGACCTCAGAGTGGCATCTGATGGGGATAGGCTCGACGAACAGCTCCTCGGTGCTGCACAGTTCGGGCATGCAGCAGACAGTGGTTCTGCGGCGGCTATGCAGGATGCCCTGCAGGCTGAGCTGAGCATTAAGCTCAAGAAGTTTGAAGACCTCTGTATCGAGAAGGGTCTTGCTAACGATGGTTTCTTTGAGCATCTTAAGCAGGCTGTTGGTATGGAGTCTGCCAATACTAGAATTCCTCTTAGGGATAGAGAGCAGGCACAGGCTGAAGCTATTGCGTTCCTAGGCAATACCTATCACTATAATAGAGCTGTGAATGAGCGTAAGATGCACATTGAAGCCCTCACTGAGAAGATCAGTATGCTAAAGCAGGAGTTGAAGATCAATGAGACTACCGTAACTGATGGTAGTCCTGTATCCCTTCGTGATGAGTACAATACCTTGCTTAATGCAAAGTACAAAGCCGAGATGGATGCCTATAACAAGGCTGTAGCCGATGCTAAGAACACTGGTGCAGATACCAGCAAGCTCGTTAAGCCTGAGCCTCCTGTGAAGCACTCCCTCACGCTTGGTGCTGTCAAGGTCATGGAGAAGCCTAACATTGACTCTCTTAGTCCTACCGCTAGGAAATGGGTAGAGGCTTACAGAGAATCTGGGCTTGCTACTGAGTTGGGTAATATGGTTAATCATCTCGGTAAGGATATCAGAGAAGTTGCCGTTGACGAAAACTACTTCCATACTAGGTTCTCTCTTGATAGAATTGATGAAGTAGCCAATGATCTCCGAGAAGAGGAGTACAACAGGGCTATGACTATGGTTGAAGCTCTTGAGCAGAGTAGGCCCAAGAGATTGAAGCATATTCAGAATCAGGAAACTAAGCTCAAAAACAAGATCACAAGGCTCGAACAGATTAGAGCTAATGTAGGTAATAATCATCCTGTTGTTGAGACGATGGAAGCTGAGATTGAACAGCTCCGAAAGGACATCGAAGTTCTCTTCGCGGAATTCCAGAGACGAGACGAGTTCGTTACTAATGTTCGGAACAAGTGGGCAGATTCGTCTAATGGTTATTGGATGCAGAAGGGTTACAGACGTGTCTTCACCATGCTTGGTGAGCAGATGGCTGATGACATCAAAGCCCTTACTAAGGAAGAAGTAGACGCTACTAAGATCGGTGCATTCCTGATGTCCAAGTACATCACTAAGATTGGTCATGACGATCTCAAGCAAGCCATTAGATCTACAGGTATTGAGAACGAACAGAGGCTCGCTGAACTTATTCTTGAGGTTGGTGGAGATCTTGATATCCCCAAGGAGGCTTTGGAGTCCCTGAATCTGACTGCGCTTGTTGCTCAGGCTACTGAACTTAAGTCAGTTAGTAATGCAAAGATCATTGGTGAAGCCAGTGCGTTCAAACAGCGTTACATGTGGGATTACAGCACTCCGAGTAAGAGTACGGGTATTCCTCTAAAAGCTCTCCTCGGTGGTGACTTCATGAACACCGTGAATAGAAACATTCAGGAAGAGACTGGACGTATTGCTCTTAGTCATGTTCATATGAAGGACAATACTGGTGAGACGTTCTACCTCAACAATGGTTTGAATATCAGTAGAGCGCAGGACATCATCAGAGACAGACTCAAGAATCAGGGGTACTCTGATCGTGCAGCAGAAGAAGTTGCTACTCAGACCTTCGATGCTCTGTTGGGTAGAGCTACTGGTGAAACCCTCGGTCCAGTTATGCAGGTTCTTACTCAGGTGGCTATGGCTTCACAGCTCAAGAACTCTGGCATTTATCAGAGTGTTGAGGCTATTGCCAATACTGCTCATGAGTACGGTGTACGTATGTGCGTAAAGCACATGATTCCCGCTTTAAAGATGGGACTTGGTACATCTAAGGTTACCAAACAGGATGGCAAGAGACTTGCCAATATCCTTGCTAAGATGGGTGCCATGGACTCTCGTATTCGTCCTGACGTTGCTGTGTTGCCTGATGACATGTCAGATGTCACTAAGAGTGCTGTTGGTAGAGGCATCATGAACTGTGCGCAGTATCAACGGTGGATTAACCTGCAGGCTCCTATTCAACAGTGGCAGACTAATATGTGTGCAGGCATTGTTGACGAGCTTTTGGAAGACGCTCTTAAAGCTAAGGATATCTCTAAACTTGGTGAACTAGCGGAGAGCTACTCCAAAGAGGAGTGGAACGTCATGCTCAAGCAGTACGAAAAGCATGGCATGAACGTCAATGATTGGGACTACGAGATTGCTCATACGGTTCTTAAGAACAGCTTCTCCGCTATCAGCATGGTAGCTCTTAGAGCAAGACGAGGCGACAGACCTCGCTTCTTGAACACTGCTTGGGGTAAGGTGTGCTTTGCATATCAGTCATTTGCATGGAAGGCAAACAATGCTCTTACCCGTAGATACGCGAATACTAGAGGTATCGGTAGTGCCGCAGGGCTTGTCGTTAGACAGCTTCCGTTGTCTGTCCTAGCCGCCATCAGTATTCAGGCTATGGATGGTAAGGATCCCTTCAAGGATCCTGCGGCTCTTGTTGGTAAGGCAGTGAATGCTACGTCTGGGCTTGGTCTTATGACATATATTGGTTCCTTCGCTAGTCAGGACATTGGTGGTACGGCTCCTGCATTGGGTTTCTTGAATACTACCAAGAGAGACCTCATCAACACCGCTACTGGTGATCCTATTGGGTTGGCACAGCACTTCCCGCTAATCAGTGCGTTCTTACCGTTTAGAATTGGTATTGGCGCTATTAAAGGTATTTCAGAATAATCATGGGTACTGTATCCTCCGAATCTCCGAAGGTACAGTATTCTGTTCAGAGAGAACAATCTGACGGTTCCTTGAACCGAATCTCTGTCAGAGTACCGTACTTCAGTAAAGACGACATTCATGTGTACGTGGATGACGTTGAGATCAACTCTGCTGCTTCTGAGCAGAGTGCGTACACTTGGCGGTGGGACGGTGATTACATCGCCATTACTCCGAACGTAGCTTCAGGTTCTGAGGTCCTCGTTCGTAGAATCACACCGATTAATGAAGCCATTCATATCTTTGATGGTCGATCTGAATTCGATGACCAGAGTATGGATGAGAACTTCCAACAGCTCATCTACATTGCTCAGGAATACTCTGAAGGCTCTGGCATTAAGGATGTGTTCTCCGACATTAACATGCACGGATACAAGATCCGTAATGTTGGTTGGGCTACTGACGATGATGACGTTGTTACCTACGGACAGTACAAGAAGGACGCTGAAGGCGCTAAGGTAGCAATGCAAAGAGCAGAGGCCGCCGCTACTAAGGCAGAACAGCATGAACAGAATACTCAGGCTATTGCCAATCAGGCACAGACTGATATTACTGCGTCCAAGGAATCTGCTATTAAGGAGATTACTAACCGTATTGCTCCTGAAGTAGATAAGGCTAGGGTTCATGCTGTGACTGCTCAGTCTGCCGCGGGTACTGCTGTCAGTGCAAGCAATAGGTCTGAGACTATTCTTCAACATGTGCAGATGCTTGAGGACGAAGCCGAGCTTCATGCAGGTACTGCTGTAGATGCTAAGGATGAGACTCTTCGGATCAAGGATGAACTCCAGAGTGGTCTTGATCTTCAAGGTCAGATTGCTCCTGCCGTAAAGGTTGTTGCTGACAACATTGAGCATGTTCGTACTGATAGTCTGAACATCAACGACATCAATACCGTAGCCGCTGACCTTGAAGGTACTATCACCAGTTCTTTCTTTGAGGACTATGGTGACCTCGGCAATCCTGGAGACGGTGGTACTGCAATTACTGGTGGTAACATTAAGATTGTTAGTGACAACATTGAACATGTCAGAACCAATAGCACGAACATCACTGACATCAAGAAAGTAGCTACTGAGATTAATAGAATCTCTGAGACGATCCAGACTATGGAAGGTCTTAGAGATGAAGCTACTGCGTCTAAGAATCTTGCTAAGAACTGGGCTAACAAGCTCGGTAGTACCGTTGATGGCTCTGAGTATTCTGCTAAGCACTACGCTAATGAGGCTAAGAAGAACGCTGATAAGACGGGCTCTGACCTCACTGCGATTACCAATGCTAAGACTCAGGCTATTAAAGACATCAATGCGTCTAAGGATACTGCTGTTCAAGCCGTCACTGATAAGAGTGATGAACAGATGGTGCTCATCGAATCTGAGGGGGATACTCAGATTCAGAGGGTTAGAGACGAAGGTACTGCTCAGGCAGGTGCTGTAGAGATCAAGGGTACTCAAGAGATCAATAGAGTACAGGCTGAGGGCGACACTCAGGTCGCGGCTGTACAAGCTGAGACTACCAAGGTTGTTCAACAAGTTACTGCTGAAGGTACCAAACAGACTGGTCTTGTGAGGACTCTGGGTACCACTAGTGCTAATGCCGTAAAGACTCAGGAGACTGCTAGCATCAAAGCTCTGCAGACTGAGGGTCAGAAGTACGTAGACCTCGCTGAAGCTCAGGCTAACAACGCTACTGCTCAGGCAGGTATCGCTACGGATAAGGCTAATGCCGCTAGTACCAGTGCTACATCTGCTCAAGGTAGTGCTACGAAGGCTACTCAACAGGCTACCTTGGCTACGACAAAGGCACAGGAAGCCTCTGATGACGCTGATACAGCCGCACAGAAGGCTCAGGAAGCGTCCGCCAGTGCGGCTAATGCCTCTGCATCGGCTGAGGCCTCTGAAGCCTCTGCAACGCTTTCTAAGGCCTCTGAGACAGCATCCAAGACTAATGCGGACAATGCCGCTCTTAGTAAGGATGAAGCGACTAAACAGGCAGAGAGAGCTAAGCAATATGCTGACCAGATGGCTTCTGGTCAGGTGCAGGCTGACTGGAGTGAGACTGTACCGTCGTCTAAGGCATTCATTCTGAACAAGCCTACGCTCGGTGCTCTTGCATCTAAGGACAGCATTGCATATAGTGAGATCACTGGTACCCCTCCTGAGCAAGATCTTAGCGGTCTTGCTACTAAGAATGAGCTTCAGACTGGTCTTGCCAGTAAGGCTAACACTAAGCATACTCATACTGTAGCTGAGATTACCAACCTGAATAGTACGCTCTCTGGGTACGTCACTACTGCTACCCTTACTGCTGAGCTTGCTAAGAAGGCTAATGCAAGTCATACTCATACGACTGCTCAGGTTACTGGTCTTGATACTGCTCTGGCGGGTAAGGCTCCTACGAGTCATACGCATACGTCTGCACAGATCACTGATTTGACGGCAAAGCTGAATGCTAAACTTGATGTTGCTACCTTCAACGGTTATATTGATTATGGAGATTTAGGTTCTTAATATGGCTATTAAAGAACGAAAACAAATTACAGGCACTGCCGCCCAGATCAAGGGGTTTGCAGGCCATAACGGTGTTCTAGCCTACGCTACGGATACCAAGCATCTGCATGTTCTCAGTGGTACTGCAGGTACCACTACTGAGCTTGCTAACAGGGCTGACATTCCTAACATCACTGGTAAGGCTGATACGACGTATGTGAATGCGGAGCTTGCCAAGAAGCAGACTAAGGGTGACTATGCTACGAATAGTGCCCTTACGTCTGGGCTTGCAGGTAAAGCTAATAGCTCTCATACGCACACTAAGGCTCAGATTACTGATTTCCCTAGTATTCCTGATGCTAGTACGTTGATTCCTAAGAGTGGCAATCGGGGAGCTATTGCGGGATATGAATCAAGCACTAGTGGCATTATAGTGTCTGATACGTCCCCGGATTCCCAGACTTCCTCTGGTGCTATTGCGGTTAAACAGGGTACATCAGGCACGACTTGGACTAAGGTTATGTACATGACTAGCGGCAGTGTGAGCCTTGGCGTGAATTGGAAGTGGTCTGATGGTAGTGCCCCCACTCTTAAGTTCCCCGGGGTTCTCGTGTGTCATTGGAATAACACTGGTGGTATTGCTAGCTATACCACAGGAGCTTCTTAATTATGGAATTGCTTACTAGATATTTGTATAACTCAAAGAAATACAACAGCCAGTATGGGCTTCGACAAGCTATCTTTGAGAATCAGAGAGTTGCCTTTGGGGAATTCACTCCTGAGCTTATGAAGGAGTTTAGTGTCGTTGAAGAAAAGTACAACCCCGAAGACGAGATGACTGATGAAGAGTTAGCTTCTCGTGTTCGCATGCGTAGAGACTCTCTGATCTCTCGTACAGACTTCTATGTTCAGCCTGATTATCCTAGCGATCCTACTGGTCTTGAAGCTGTCAAGGCTTACAGACAGGCTCTTAGAGATATCCCTGAACAGAGTGGATTCCCTAGGAATGTCCAGTGGCCTTCCCTCCCGTCTGTCCTTAGTAGAGATAAGGGTTTGGCTACTGTTGGTCTTGCTAAGGTGGGGGTGTAGTATGCTCAATAAAGAGTTGCTACTGCAGAGTAAAGAAGCATTCCCTACTTCTTTAGAGGGAGGGTTTGTTTTTAAGGTAGGACTTTGTTCATATGCAGGTGATCCTGCATATGGGTATTTGCAGTATAATTACGAACCTAGCAATGGCGGATACACATCCAGAATTCCGTATTGGAATTTTAATAATAAGTATGGCGTACTTACACGCTACCACATTACGCATTTCATTACAGTTCCTAATAAATGGGGCACATTTAGTACATCTGATTCTACCTTAGCAGAACCAAGCCCATCAGCAGTGCATAGCTTTAAATTTAGGAGGATTTTTCCTCATGAAGAAAACGACTCCCATACTGCTTATTATATTGATATTTCTGAAGATGATGTGGGCAAAACTATGGGTTATCTAATCTACCCTCCCCCCGACGGGTACTTGGACCCAAAGACACTCGAACCAATCTAGGAATAGGGTACTATATAGAAGAAGTTCCTTGAGAGGCTCAAGATGCTGAATAAGGAGCTGTTAATGATAGGGGGGCAGCCAAGTTTACGTCACCCTATGGTTCTTCGGAGGACGAGCCAGCGGGACGTACTTCACTTGGACTTCTCCAGATGGAACTTCAATGTCTGATACTGTTTTCGACGAGCGCGTCGAAGTAATCAGAACGCTTGTTTGCAAACCAAACACCAGGGTGAATATCGCTACAGAAAATTACAGCGGGGACTACAAAGCTACACCACCACAGGATATCACGGTAGTGGAAGCACCTACCGATTATCAGTTAACATTCATAGCATTCAGAGATGTAGTAGTATCCTTCTAGTGTCTTACAGGAGGGCTTCTTATGCTTAATCGTGATCATAGTTTGCTATAGTGCCACGAGAGGTGCACTATAAATTACCTCTCAGAATGCTAGGCTTTTCAGTAGCTATAGCCTTAGAGCATTCTAGTTTAAACTAAGCTACTAAACTATTAACACTAGCTTTATGCTAGAAAGGATTTAATTATGGCAGAATTTGCTTCTAAGGGTGTTGCGGGTGCAGGTCTTGGTACTGGTATCGCAGGTCTTGCTCTCGGTGTCCTCAACAGCTCTAATAACGGCAACGGTCTCCTTGGTGGTCTCTTCGGTGGAGGCAATCAGAACGTAGTGTCTGCTCTTCAGGCTGAGAACGGTATGCTCAAGGCATAGAATTACTCCGATAAGAATGCCAAGGAAGTCTACGCGCAGTCTCTTGCAGACAACCGTAGGCTCCGTGATGAAACCTTTGCATACCTTAAGCCTCTGGCTGATGAAGCGGCTAACAACCGTGTTGAGCTTGCTAAACTTCAGGCAGAGCTTAAGTGTTGCTGTGAAAAGCAGGAACTCCGTGAGCAGATTGTCCTCGGTAAGGTTAATGAGCTTGCCCTGACGACTCAGGCGAAGTTCGGTTGTATCGACCAGACCATTGCAGGTATGATGGGTACGATTGGTAAGATCACGGACACGATTGTTCCTATGAGTGCTATCTGCCCGACTCCGATGGCTAAGTACAACGCGTGGGTTGCTCCTACGAATACTCCTGCTACGGGCGCATAATAGTTTCCTATGAAAATCAGTTTGAGTAAAATCTCTCAGGTACTCCCTGAGTTCGTTGATACTCGACTGATGCCTAGTGCTCCCTCTACGATGAAGTGGCTTCTTGGAGGGAGTACGTTCCTTGTCTTGCATCAGGCGGATACCCTCATCGGTAAGTATCTGCCTATGCTCAAGCAGGTGGGTATCGTCGATGAGAACAACAAGGTAGACATCGAAGTTGCTAATGGATTCATTAGTAGTGCATTCGATAAGAGTGGTACTGTTGAATACCTCGGATTTAAATTCGATAAGTCTGATGGTGAGGCTCTAATTAATATTATGGAGAAATACAAAGATGATTGACGCTAAATGGGAAGATAATGTTTTATGATGGCTAAGCATAAACTTCTTGAAGCTATTGAAAAACTTAATAAAGAAGAGTATATTAGCGCAGAGGATGTTATTGAATACAAGAATGCAATTAAAGCACTGTATTATCTCCTGAGTATTGAAAAGAGTAAGTAACTCTAGTGTTTCAGTAGTCCTAGAAGGACTGTACTGCAGTCTTTTCCAAGATCAGTGCCCGTACAGTAACTATCATAGGGCTACTGAATCTATTAAGATATTAAACAAATGAATATTCAAGTTTATTGGGATGGTAATTCTGGTGTTATTGAACACAATAGCGATAGACTTAATCTGACTTCTAAGCCTAATATTAGTTCCGTTAATTTTGATGTTCTTAATTTCAGTGAGGACGACAATATTGGAATTAAGGTTTATCAGAATAAGACGATGGAATTAACCCCTGAAGAAATTACTACGATTAAAGCGTTTGCTAAAACTAATGCCAAGCCTGTGAATACCCTTGATTCTGCAATTGGACAGCACAACGTTGCCCCTGATGCTCATCACGATATCCGTGTGAAGATCGAAGAGTTGTCTGCTGCGATTGCTCAATTGAGTGCTTTGTACAGTCAGGCTATGTCTATGTCCGCAATGGAGGAGCCTAATGAGTGCGAAGACCAGCACGCTTGAGAAACTTCATGAGATGCTTGCTGAGCTGTTTATCGAGGACATCAAGCTCTGTAGAGAAGAGGGTATTCCTATGGCGGCATCTGACAAGGGTGTGATTGTTTCGTTCCTTAAGAACAACAACATCACTGCTGATCCTGACCTTGAAGACATGCAGAGACTTGACGAAGAGTTCAAGAAGCAGGCTGAGATCGAGAGGGCCGCTAGAGCAAAGAGTATGCTTGAACAGAAGGGAGATGATCGCTTTGACGATCTGCTGAATTGATGGAAGAGCTGACCCTACAACGAATCAAGCTACTGAAAGAACGTGTTAATCGTTATAGTAATGATCCTACGAAGATTCCGCAAGATGAGAGACGAGAACTTTCGCTGATGTTCGCTGTAGCTTTTAAGGACTTCAAGGACTTCTGTGAGATCGGTATGCGATTCCTTGGCTTCGGTATTACCGAGATGCAGATGAGCATCGCAGACTACGTCCAGAATGGTCCTAAGAAGCGAATGGTGCAGGCACAGCGAGGTGAAGCTAAGACGACCATTACAGCGCTGTACGCTGTATGGAGATTGATCCAAGACCCCACTTGTCGTATCTTGATTGTCTCTGCAGGTGAAGATCAGTCCAATGACATCGCAGTGCTTATCATTCGATTGATCGAGCAGTGGTCTCTGATGTGTTGGCTTAGAGCAGATACCTCCCGAGGTGATAGATCCTCGTATGAACATTATGACGTGAATAGGGACCTCAGACGAGTTGAGAAGTCCGCTAGCGTATCGAGTGTTGGTATTAAAGCCAATCTCCCCGGTCGAAGAGCTGACCTCATCATTGCTGACGACGTTGAGTCGATTACGAACTCTACGACGCAGGTAATGCGTGATGACCTTCTTAACAGAACGAAAGAGTTCACTGCTATCTGTACGCATGGTCATATCCTGTACCTCGGTACCCCTCAGACTAGAGAGAGCGTGTACAAGACTCTGCTCAGTCGAGGCTTTGATATCCGTATCTGGCCGGGTAGATATCCTGAACCTGATAGGTTGGACAGATACCTTCCAGGCACCCTAGCTCCAGAGATCGAAGAGGCTATCAGGAAGGACCCCTCGCTTCAGAGTGGTGGTGGTCTAGACGGTACCCGAGGAAAGCCTACTGATACGGGTAGGTACACGGAAGAGGATCTTCAGGATAAAGAGCTTGACTATGGTCCTGAAGGCTTTGACCTGCAGTACATGCTCGATACTACGCTCTCTGATGAGGCTAGGACGAAGATCAAGCTCAGTGACCTTATGATCGCCAATACGGGGTACATGGAAGCCCCTGAGACGTTCATGTACAGCGCAGAGCCTAGACTCCTTATCAAGGATCCTGAGATTGCTACACCTCCGATGCACGGCAATCGAATGTATTACACGGCTAGAGCATCGGAGAACTTTATCAAGTACGACCATAAGGTTATGGTCGTAGACCCTGCAGGTAATGGTGGTGATGAACTGGCTTACTGCTGTGGAGGTGCATGTAACTCGTATGTGCATATCTTCAGTGTAGGCGGGTTCATTGGCGGTACTACCGAAAAGAACATCAACGATATTATTGATCTGTGCTTGGAGTTCGACATTAAAGCAATTAAGGTTGAATCCAACATGGGGCATGGTACTGTTGAATCATTGTTCATTGCTGAACTCCAGAAGCGAAAGATCAACGACATTGGTGTTGAGGGGTTCTATAACACAATCCAGAAGGAGAAGCGTATCATTGATACCGTGTCTCCTGTAACTCGTAGACACAAGATGGTCTTCCATGAGAGAGCCGTTAGAGACGACTGGAAGTGTTGTCTGAGGTATACTCCTGAGAAGAGAACCATCGTGAGTTGTCTGTACCAGATGGCTAACATCACGTATGATAGACAGTCATTGGCTAAGGATGACCGTGTGGATGCTCTGGCAGGCGTTGTACAACACCTCAGTGATTGTATCGCAAAGGATGACGATAAAGCGAATGAACTTAGAGAAAAAGAACAAGCAATGGAGTTCTACAGAAATCCTATGGGATACAAGAACTACGGAGGTAAGAAATACAACGAATGGAACAACTTGCACAAGTACAGCAGGGTAACTCGGAAGCATCGTTGGTAGTGAAGGTCGCTATCCTTGAGGAGCGACTTAAGCAGACCAATCAGGATGTACATGAATTGAACGAGAAAGTGGATAGTACAGTTACTGAGATTAAGACAATGATCGAGAAGATCCAGAACAGACCGAACTCTGTACAGGAGTTCATTTCTGAGAACTGGAAGAGCATCCTTCTCGTGATCCTAGCAATCATGGGGGCTAACGCTACCGTCGTAGAGAGCATCTCCCGTGTTATGCTCGGTGGATAAACCTCCAATAGGGAGTGCTACGCACTCCTGTGCTTGGTGGATAATCAGGATACCCCGTAGAACGCGAATACAGCTCTTCTACGGGGCTTTTAGAGGGTGGGTAATGAAGTCTATCATCCAAAGGGTGTCGATCGCTCTAGCGGCCTGTATGGCTGTTTTAGCGGGGTATTGGTATATCCAGACCCTGAACACTAAGATCGAGAACCTAGAAAGCAGCCTCCAGAACGCTGTAGAGGCGCTTGCAGACGTTCAAGGAGCGGTGAGCGCACAGAACACTGCACTGAAGAACTGGAGAGCCTCTCAGGAGCGTCTAGAGGCATCTCAGAAGGAAACTAGAAACAGGATTGAGTATGTTCTCAAAACTACGAAGGGTAATGCTAGGGTTGTCGATAGCGCTGTTATTGACGAGCTGTGCAACGGTGCAGGAAGAAAATACTGCGCAGAGAGCGTGTACACCAGTAAGAACAGTGGTACCAACAACTCTAACAATGCAGTGCAAAGAACCAAGTCTTAAAGGTAGTACGATAAGTGACCTCGTGAGACATATCGTAGAACTACGAGAGAGCGTAGATGAATGTAATAATCGTATGTCTACGATAGATAAGAGTCTAGAGGAGTACGATAGTAGGTATAACAGAGATACTGAGATTAGTGGGTATGTGAATACTAAGTAACACCTAAATTTGGTATACTAACGCGAGAGGGTATCTCCCATTTCACCAAGCGATTATCCCCCCATATACCCCTAGTGCACTATTACCATCATCATGTTGAACATCATGTAGTTCACCTAGAGTATACCCTAGTACATCATCAGTACACTTAGTTGTTCATAGTAGAACAACTAGAGCACATCATTAGCACTGTGTGGTATATACTAGGTATGACTAGAGAAGAGAGTGTACTAGTGGGGATATATCTCTTTTATCCATGTATGTATCTCTTTTATCTAATAATATATCTACTGTATTACTAGAGTGTACTGATAGAGATCTATCTATTTTATTCATTAGTATATCTCTTTATGTATCTATATTACGTCCATCAGTATACTGTTATATATCTATAGTAGTTCACCTATAGTGTATATTAGTACGTCCATCATTGTACTCTTGATAGTACATACTGTAGTACACCTATGTATACTATACATTGTTCTACTATAGTTCTATATCTATCTATATATAAAGATATCCTGCTTGCGATGTATATCCTCATCGTTGTATCTCATGATTACATCTCATCGTTACATCGCATGATTCTATGGAATATCCTATGATGTAGCGTCCAGCAGTATCTTGTTTTGTCCATCATTAGTTTCCATTTATGGGCGTTCCCCTCCTTTCAGTCGGGTCGGGCTATCCGCTGCGGCTTCCTCGTCTATCGCTAAGTTCGACTAATCGTCTCTGTGTCTCTCCGAGCCACCGATACGATAAGTCTCACTAAGCTCTCTCCTCGGCGATCCTCCGCTACTATCCCTAACGCAGTACCCGCACTTGCAGGCTACCCATGAACATCCTATACGCCTCTCTTACGCTCTCTATAGATACTTGCCGCTCCGCCACGCTTCGTATCCCTCTAGACTATGACATGCTGTTCGATAATCGCACCGTCCTCGCTACGCACCCTCCCCTCGCTACGAGTCCGATTTTAGCGATTATCTCCCATCCTGTCAAGTCTCTTCATCGTTTGTGGTCGCTCCGCTGTGGACGCTCAGGATGGTAGGATTTTCCCTACCTAGGGGAAATCCCTACAGTTTACACAGGCAGCCGAATTTGTGCTATACTTTAGTCATCTAGAGAGGAGAAGCATCATGACTGATCTGATCGCTAGGGGCATCTGCCTCACCCTTGCCGCCCTGTTCGTCTGGGCGTGCTGTTACTTTGTTTATCTTTGCGCATAAGGCGTATCATCATGGCTAACATCATTGCAAAATCTGCCACTTCTAAGATCATTGAGGCCGTCCAGAAACGCCTTCAGAAAGAGGGCCGCCCCCGCATTTCTGCTCAAACCCTGTTCATCAGGGTGGCACAGTCCGCAGGCTTCAAGTGCCGCAGGAATATCGTCAGCGAGTTTACCGCCGTGAAGCCCATCGTGGCTACGATGGTAGCTAATGGTCTCCTCGACTTCCATTACGTCGAAGGGGGCACCTCCTTCTATACCGTAAACGGGGTAGATCCGGCGACGGGCAATAGTGCCCACCCCGCAGGCGAAGCGTCAGCGGAGATCGACCCGCACCACCTCCCCGAAGGAGAGAACAGCCTGCACTTGCAGGCGCTCCAGCTCCTCGCAAAAAAAGTGTGGCACGTTAACATGCCTCGCCTTGAGAAGGCGCAGGAAATGAACGCAAAGGGCCATGTTTTCGACGAGGGAGAATGGCGTATCGTCGAAAAGGACGACGAAACGCTTAAGGCGCAGGCGATGGTGATCGCCGCGGTGTCTGCGTGCGCAGAACGCACGGGTAATCGCATGTCCTTTGACGTGTTCGCGGATCACCGCGGACGACTCTACATCCGCGGGGGATACGCCACCCCCCAGACCAGCCATCTGGCAAGGTGGTTGTATAGCGCTGATGATGAGATCAGCCTTGACCACAGGACGAGCTTCGCCCAAAATTACTCGCTCTTAACGGGCGATAATATCGGGCGCTACTGCGGCGTAGGCTCCGCAGAAGGTGGTGATTTCTGGGCGGGGATGCTCGCCCAGTACGGCGTGAGCGTGAAGCCTCACAGCATCCACCGTCAGGCCTGTAAGGCCTTCGGTATGCCGATGTTCTACGGCGCGTCAGTAGACACAGCTAAGGATAAAGCCGAGCCGTTGCTTGAAAAAGCGGTAAAAGCAGCCGAAATCACTTCAGAAGAATCCGAAGAGACTCTTAAAGCCCTTGAGAAAGTGGGCGAGGGCTTGAAGTCCTTCGGAGAGCGCGTACGCGCCTTCGTCGGCACCTTCACGATGTGGGGTGAACATCCAGCATGGGTAACGCCCTCGGGCTACCATGCCTGCCAGAAGTACCACACGAGGGAAGCCATCGTGTGGAACAGTGGAGAAAATGAGGTGTGGGCGTATCCCAAGTCTATGACGATCCAGATCGAGACTCGCAAAATCTGTGAGCGTCCGAGAAAGGACGTTCCCGAAAAGTCCGTACTGGTGGCCACTACGGCCAACATCCTGCAGAGTCTTGACGCCAGCATCATGGCAATGACTATCTGCAAGTTCTACGAGCAGACGGGGCTCATCCTTGCCCCTGTGCATGACGCGTATATCGTGCCGAAGGAGTACGCCGCTGTACTTACGACCTGCGTCATTGACAGCATGCGAGAGCTTGCCGACTCCGACGAGGTAAAGGCGCTCCGCAGGGAGTTGAACCTGCCGCCCGTGAAGGTGATCACGGGAAAGGCTCGACCCTCCGCCAGTATGAGAAATCTTGACCTGCGGGAAATGAACCCCCTTGACGAGGAATAAAAATTCCATAGGGGCGCTGCCCCTATGAGCCCCCTAGCCCCTGCCCTTTGGTGGGGGCTTTTTCTTGCTCTGGAGTTTCACAGAGCCGATATCACAAAAGAATCAGGTGATAAAAAAAAATTCGCTCGCTCGCTTCGCTCGCTCGGTCTATCGTGGCACGCTTCGCGTGCCCCTCTTGAACTCGGGGGCGCTCCGCTCCCCCGAACCCCCTCGAAGGGAGAGGCATGCTGCCCCTCCCTCGCCCTCCCCTGCTCACGTTCCGTCGTTGTGCTGTACTCACAACGCTAAACTTATGAATAGGACTGAAGGGCTGTACTGCTAAACAAAGATCGTACCTAAGCTCGTCATGAATCCTCGACTTTCATCAGATTGACGATACAAGACATCTCCAATAAACTGTTGAAGAGCATTAGCTACGAAAGTCAAGGCTCCATGACTCTTGTGAATCAAAGGCGTAAAAGAGCCTAAAGATTCAGGAGTATACTCATTCCGAAGCACTACACAGTGCCTAAAGAAAAAGGATACTACTACGCCGAGGCAAAGAGTGCCTAAAGTTCGAGGACTGTAGACACTCCGACGCTTATAGAACGCGAGAGCTGTACTGCTTAGCAGCGGCAAACTTACGCAAAGGGCTTGCCCTTCAAAAGGCAACGCCGTAACCAAGGCCAAGGCTATTCCTTTACAACATCTACCCTTACCAAGAGGACAACAACATGTACAAGCTCACAAGCAACATGTATGAACGCGTCAAGGCAACGTATGGTGAAGCCGTCGCCAACGACATCAACGACGCCCTTCGAAACCCCGAAGGAATCGAAAACGAAGGCCCAACCCACGTAACTGTCAGCGTTCACATCGACTGTCGAGACAGTATTATGAGTCTTGACTCAGCAACCTTCATCTTTGATAAGAGCGAAGAGGTAACAGACCTCAAGCCTCCTCGAATGCTAGATTGGTACATCCCCAAGGATATCTTCATGGGCCACCTTGAAGAGAAGACTGTCGTCTTCTTACACGAGGGTGGTAACAGCTACTACGGCAAGGTGGACTGCATTGACTATGAAGATGAGTCCATTCATCTTGAAAACGATGAATGGTATTGGATGCAGAATATAACCAAGATCATGGTTATCAAGTAGTTTCAGAGCAGATGCTGGCTTGAGTTAAGATGTAACCCCGCCCGCAGTACCCTG
>OLGL01000521.1_pt1 | contig 46935 bp, 42 predicted proteins | sample 1605041 | NCBI WGS metagenome assembly OLGL01 (sample SAMEA3888905, study PRJEB22519) | human gut metagenome | biome: human gut; feature: human-associated habitat; material: faeces | place: Denmark | collected 2010 | reverse complement strand
CTTGTGTTATACTCTTGCTCATGAGGGATATGGTCTCCTTTCGGGCTGGTTTGGTATGGTAACTTAACTATAACCCATGAGACCATATTCCTCATAGCTTTTTTCTTGGACACAACATAGTGGGCACTCACTCAGTAATAACATCATGTACCACAAATGAGGTAATCGAATGAAGAGGGAACGGAATGCAAAGCAAGCTTTTATTGAGGGGACAGTTCGCGTTGTGGCCAGGGATGGATTAGACAAAACGACAACGAAAGCAATCGCAACGGAAGCTGGCCTGAGCGAGGCATATATCTATCGCTGCTTTGAGAGCAAAGAGGCGCTGCTGTGTGCTGCCTTCCACATGGAAGATGTCGCTTTCGCATATTTTCTCAAGCAAAACCTCGTGGGCATGCATATACAGAATACTCCATGGAAGGACAGAGCGTTTCAATTGTGGTCAGCAAGCTGGAGGTTCATTCTTGGAAGGAGGGACGACTGCCTCTTTTACCTTCGATACTACTACTCTGCGAATTGCCGCACTTATGCATACGAGGAGCATCTCCAATGTTTTCAGGAGCTATTTGCAGCGGTGGAACAGGCTTTCAAACCGGAAGCCAATGTCAACATGCTACTTCATCAGGTTTTTGACACGATGCTGTCTTTTGCTGCAAGAGTGCTTGGCGGTGAAATGCCGGATGATGATGCGACCACACAGTGGGCATTTGAACAGATATACAGCTTTGTTGTACCTAACGTTCGTGAAGAGCTTTTGATCTCATCTGGCTCAACACCGGTCTGACGGTGCAGCTACTTAGAGATTAAGAGTGTAGGGATGTGGGATATATGGCGTCAACAGCGACCGGCTGCTTGGCAGAGAAAGGCTCTGCCGATGTGATCATTCAGATAGCAAAACCTGTACTGCGGCAGAGGAAGCTGTTCCTGGTAGCGAAGCGTGTTTTTGACATAGTATGCTCTTTTTTGGGCCTGCTGATTTTGGCAATCCCGATGATGATCATTGCACTAATCATCAGCATAGACTCGCCAGGCGCTCCGATTTTTAAGCAGGAGCGGCTCGGCATCAATGGGAAGCCGTTTATGATCTATAAATTCAGATCCATGCGCCTTGATGCGGAGGAAAACGGCCCCCAGTGGGCGGATGAACAGGATCCAAGATGCACGCACTTTGGCCAAATCCTTCGGCGCACTCGGCTGGACGAACTTCCCCAGCTTTATAACATCCTGCGAGGCGACATGAGCCTCGTCGGCCCGCGGCCGGAGCGTGCTTATTTCTACCGAGAATTTGAGAAATATATTCCGGGATTCTCCAACCGCCTGATGGTCACGCCGGGGCTGACCGGGTATGCACAGGTAAACGGCGGATACTCACTAAAACCGGAAGAAAAAATCATCTACGATATGGAATACATTGAACGCCAATCCATCATCCTTGATATCAGGTGCCTCTTAAAGACTGTACATATCGTTTTTTCTCATGAGGGTGCCAGGTGATATTTGCGCGTTAGGGTTCTAAACCGGAATAAGAAAAAGTAAGAGAGATCGTGAAAAATGAAACGTGACATCCTTTTCCTCTGCCAGTTTTTCTATCCAGAATATAACTCCTCCGCAACACTCCCTTTTGATACTGCCAGTTATTTGGCGCAAAACGGATACTCTGTCGGTGCCTTGTGCGGCTACCCAAGGGAATATAACACCAGCGGTGAGGTTCCAGTTAGAGAGACGAAGGATGGCGTTTCCATTCACCGGCTTCACTATATGCAGCTCAGCCGACACAGTAAACTCGGAAGACTGATTAACTATTTTTCTTTTACACTCTCGGTCTTGCTCCATATTTTCGAAATTAAGGACTACCAAACGGTCATTGTCTATTCGAATCCACCGGTGCTTCCCATCGCCGCAATTTTGGCCAATAGACTCTTTAAAACGAAAATCATTTTCGTGTCCTACGATGTTTATCCGGAAGTTGCCTACGCTTCGGGCAGTCTGAGAGAAGGCAGCACCGTTTCAAGCGTGATGCGGCGGATAAACAGAAGCCTCTTCCAACGCGCTGAATCCGTCGTTGCTTTGACCGATGAGATGCGGGAATACCTTCTTGACCATCGCCCTGAGCTTTCTGCGGATCGTGTTTTCACCATTTCCAATTGGGCGCATGAAGCAGCAGCTGGCAGTAAGCCCGCAGCACGGGCTGAACTGGGATATACAGATGAGGACTTTATCGTTGCCTACTTTGGCAATATCGGTATCTGTCAGGATGAAACAGCCTTGATTCATGCAATGAACCAATTGGCGGATCACAAGAATATCAAATTTTTAATTGCCGGTCACGGAAACAAGATGCCATCAGTCCGACAGGCGGCAGAGCGGCTTTCCAATGTCAGAATCTGTGATTTCCTTACCGGAACTGCTTTTGAGCATGCGGTCGCTGCCAGTTCCTGCGGTATTGTCAGTCTCGAACAGGGGCTGACCGGTATGTGTGCCCCCAGTAAATATTATAGCTATCTCCAGGGCGGTTTGCCAATTCTGGCTGTTGCGGAACAGAGCTCCTACTTATCAAAGGATGCTTTGTATTCTGAAGTCGGGCTTTGTTCAGATGTGGGAAATGGTGTGCAACTCACCCAGAATATCTTGCAATTGTATCAGGACCCGGAACTGTGCAAAAAAATGTCCGGCAATGCAGTGAGACTATACACGGAAAAGTATGCAAAGGGCATCGGCCTGAACAAGTATGCCGCCTTGTTCAAGAACGTATTACGCACGGCCAACTAAGGAATTGTTTTTCATGAAATACCTATTCATTAACTCTGTCTACGGATTTGGAAGTACAGGCAGAATTATCGCAGATAAATGTGAACAGCTCAAAAACGAGGGCCATGAATGTGCTGCTGCATATGGAAGAACATGTGCAGATAACGGTGCGGCACAACTGATTCGAATCGGCACAAAGCCGGATTATCTGTTTCACGCAGGAATTACGCGCTTATTCGATTTGAATGGGTATGGCTCCAGAGCGGCAACACAGCGATTGCTTTCACAAATCGAGCATTTCCAGCCTGATGTGATTTGGTTGCACAATCTGCATGGCTACTATTTAAATATTGAACTGCTCTTCAAATGGTTGAAAAAGCATTCTCAAATCAAAATCCTTTGGACGCTTCACGACTGCTGGGCATTTACCGGACACTGTGCTCAATTTAGCGCAGCAAAATGTGACCGCTGGAAATTCGGCTGCGGAGATTGTCCACAGTTGAAGGCATATCCCAAAACATATGGGGTGGATCATACACAGAGGAACTACCGGCAGAAACAGGCGTGTTTTACTGGCCTTGCGAACTTGACAATCATTGTTCCATCGAAATGGTTAGCTGGGGTAGTGAAGCAAAGCTTCTTAAAAGAATATCCCGTTGAGGTATTACATAATCAGATTGATAAAAGCCTGTTCAAGCCAACACCGAGTGGCTTCCGAAAGCAATACGGATTGGACGGGAAAACGGTTATTTTAGGTGCGGCCAGCGTTTGGGATAAGGAGAAGGGGCTGCTCGATTTTTGCCGGCTGCGGGAAAAACTGGACAGCAGATTTGCGATTGTCTTGGTTGGCGTGACGGAAAAGCAAAAAAAGAAGCTCTTGCCGGGGATCCTGGCTCTGCCCCGTACAGCCAGTCCCGGTGAGTTGGCCAAAATATACAGTGCGGCAGATGTGTTTGTTAATCCTACGCATCAGGATACATACCCGACAGTGAACTTGGAAGCCAGAGCCTGCGGAACGCCAGTCATCACCTATGATGTAGGTGGCAGCCCTGAGAGTGCAGGCGGAAAGTACATTGTGAAAGAAAATGATATTGACGGGCTGGCAGAGCAAATTTACAAACTGACGGAACGAGAAGCGGTGGAGCTATCTGTATGATTATTTTGGGACCATTGTTCCCGGAGGAACGGGAACAGGAAATTATATCCGCATCAAAACGAGGCGTCTCCAATGCGGCAAATAACTTTCAATGGAATTTAATCAAGGGAATCCATGCGAATACAGACGAACCGCTGATTGTTATCAATGCCCTGCCGGTTGGAACATGGCCTAAAAACTTCAAAATCTTTCGCCTGAAAGATACAGACTGGTCCTGTGGGAATATAGTCGGCCATGAGGTCGGCTGTTGGAATATCCCACTCGTAAAACAATTCATACGAATGAGGAAGGTACGAGCGTGGCTGAAGAAGTATCCACATGAATCAGAACTCCTGATTTTTACAGCATATCTTCCATTTTTGTGGGCTGTCAATAAACTGAAGCCAGAATACAGGGTAACAGCGGTGATTACGGATATTCCCGAGTTTTATGATATGCACCAGGTTTCTGCATTCAGGAGACTCTTGCGGAGAATCCACTGCAAAGTTGTTTATCACTTTATGGTAAGAGTAGATCGTTTCATCCTCCTGACGAAACAAATGACTGTGCCTTTGCATGTAGGCAATCGCCCATACCTCGTGATGGAGGGAATGTGCGGGGATGTTGCAGATGAACCGCCGGTTTCAAAGCCTCAACCATTTTCAATGCTATATACAGGACGGTTGAACCGGCGCTATGGCCTTGAATTACTCCTTCAAGCGATGAAGGAATTGCATGATCCTGACATTGAATTGTGGCTGTGCGGCTCCGGCGAAATGGAGGAAGAAATTCGTGCATATGCTGCTCAAGATCCCCGTATTCGCTTCTTCGGCTTTTTACCGCATGAGGAAGCGGTGCAGCTGCAGAAGCAAGCAACCGTGCTTGTCAACCCCAGAACCAATCAGGGTGAATACACGAAATACAGCTTTCCCTCCAAGACCATGGAGTATATGGCATCGGGCCGTCCGGTCATGATGTTTCGCCTGGACGGGATACCCGGAGAGTATGATCCATTCTTAACGTATATTCCAGAGGAGAGTGCTGCCTCCATTCGGGACACAGTGGAATCTCTCAGAAAATTAAGTCCATCAGAGCTGGATGAGATGGGTGCGAGAGGAAGAGAATTTGTGCTGAAGAATAAAAATCGAAATGTGCAAATGCGCCGGGTCCTGGACTTCATTCATAAGGAGCAAAGCAACGCATGACAATTGTACCTCTGTTCCTGCTGACGCTCGGCGCGATCAATTGGGGATATGCATATCCGCTGGTGTTCCTGTTTGTAGCTCTGCTGCGGCAGCGAATGCTTGGCAGAGAAATCTATTTTAACTTCTTGTATGCGCCAGGCTTTTGGCTGCTGCTGTCTGCAGGCATGACATATGCCTTGATTGGAATGCGGACGATCTCAGGTGTGTACCACCACGGAGTCCTGCCAGTCGTCGCATTCGCGATCGGTTGGCTCATTGCTGAGGGAAGTTCTGATAAACAAATCCGAGATGGCATTTTGGCGCTGGCAACCGGATTTGGAACTTATGCGACCTTGAATATGCTGGTCAACATCGGAAATAACCGATACCGCTTGATCGATTTCTGGACAGGTACATATCGAGCTGCAACGGGATCCGGCGCACTAAATACGTTGCCGATCTCAGTTGCCCCCTATGCGGTGAAGTTCGAGAAAAGGCTCCCGGTAAAGATCATGTTCCTTGCGTTGTTTTTTGCCACAATTCAGTACATGTTCATGCTGGGAACACGAACACAATTTGCAATTCTTCTGCTGATCGTGATTCTTGCCGCACTGCAATTCGCATACAGCGAGCAGGGCATTGCCGGAGTTTTGAAATGTATTGGAATCATGGCTGTTATCAGCCTGATTGCGTTTCTGCTCTACCATTTCAATGTCTTGTCCATAAGGGACTATATCCTGAGTACAAATTTGGCGGCGCGCTATCAGCGGCGGGCATCCTTAGAGAATGCAGATTCTTTCCGCTTTCAAAGCTTTTGGATCGGACTGCGTGAATTGATTCAGTACCCGATGGGCGGCCGAGCCAGTCAGGTATATCGCCATAACATGTGGTTGGATGTTGGCAGAGTTTCAGGAATCATTCCATTTTGCTTATTGCTGGTTTACTCCATAAAAAACTTCGCCAATGTGACGGTGATATGGAAGAACACCAAAATCCTTCCGTCACTGCGATACCTTCTTCTGTTCCTGTATATCGGCGCATATGTCAATTGCTTTGTTGAACCAATTTGGGAAGGTGCATTGAACTTCTTCCTTGCTTTGTGCGTGGTGGATGGAATGGTCAGTGCAATGATGAGGAGATTAGAGAATGACCCCACTCCAGAAGAAAGTGTTTCAGATACTTCAAATCTTCACACAGATCTGTGATCAGCTGCAGTTGAAATACTTTTTAGTATGCGGCAGTGCGCTTGGGGCGGTTAAGTATGGCGGCTTTGTCCCTTGGGATGATGATGTCGATGTCGCGTTATTCCGCAATGATTATGAACGCTTCTGCAAGGAAGCTCCGGCTTTGCTTCCGGAACAGCTCTTCCTTCAAAACTTTCAATCAGATCCTGCATTTCCCGCAATCTACAGCAAGCTGAGAAATTCAGAAACGACCTGCATTGAGGAAAGCGTCGCGGCACTTCCAATCAACCATGGAATCAGCATTGACATTTTTCCTCTGGATGGTTACCCGACAGATAAAAAAGAACAGGAACGACTGGAACGTAAGAAAGCTTGGTTTGTCAGAAAGCTTTCCATTCCCTGCGTTCGTCCTGAGCGATGGAAGGAAGCGGTTGTGAATCCGCTGCGAGCTTTGGGTTTTGGTAAAAATACCGCACAAACTGCTGCGGCCTATACAGCATTGATCTCTGCATGGCCGACAGAATCTTCGAGTGTCATCGCAAACCACGGAAATTGGCAAGGACGCTTGGAATACCACAGAAAAGAAATATATGGCGATGGCAGCTACGGCATATTCGAGGGGCTTCCTGTTCGGCTTCCGGCAGACTGTGATGCGTATCTGAAGCAGAAGTATGGTGACTATCAGCAAGATCCACCGCCAGATAAGCAAATAAGCCATCACAGATACTTGAAATTAGATACCGAGCATCCATTCACGGAATACTTGTGATTTTAGGGCACACGTCCTGAAGAATATAGCAAAATCAAAAACAAAGGAGGGTTATGGGATGAAAAGAAAGACACCAGTCAAACTGATAGGCTATTTGTTATGCGTTGCACTTTTGTGTGGCCTGTTGGCCGGGTGCGGCAATGACAAAGTGCAGGAAGATCAGAATGATAATGGTTCTGCAGATACGATTCCAGAAGATGTAGTCGTTCATACGGACTATGGTGATCTGCATTATCCGGATCGTTGGCAGGAGTATGTTACCATTCGCCAGGAGCAGAACGGCAACACGATTGCGGTTACCTTTGAAACCAAGAGCGGAGAAGAAACCTATGAATTGTTCAAGGTTTTAATTGGTGATGACAGCAGTGAGGTTGTCGGCAGCCTGACGGATGACACGGGAACCCAGCGAAATGTTTATCTGCATGTTGAGGAACTGCCTGCCGATTCTGGCTTGGAAGAGACAGAGCAGACCCGCTTCTACGCAATGCAGGAGGACTTAAATTATCTGATCGATAATTTAAAATAAATGTAAGGAGAAACTGACATGGCGAGAGGAACGATGAAAAGGTATCTGTCAATGTGCCTTGTCGTCGTCATGCTGCTGACAACGCTGTTGCCTATTGGCGTGTATGCGGCAGATGACTCGGCAATTAAGGATACCGCCACAAACTACGAAGAACCTGTTGCGTCTGAACTCGAGGATGTCTCCATTGAACTGGAAGACCAGAAAACAGAGCAGGCGGATGACACATCTGCCGACACTGAGATTTCAGACTATGCGACATTCCTTTCCTGCTTCAAGGTTCTGGAAGGCTATGCCCAGACCTATGCGGAAAAAAATACCGGTGAGAGTGTCAATGCGCTGATCATCAACTATATCCGTACAGGCGTGGAGCGGTACACCTCCGGCACTTGGGAAATGGTCTGCGGCAAGGAGAATACTGCCTTTACCGCCTATGTTTCCGAGCAGGATACCGCGAACAATACCTCGGCTTCTGCACTGAAGAACTTGGGCAACTTCACATTGCCCAATGGCAATAAAGTTGACCTTGGCCATGTGTTTGGCGCAATGGATGTGGCCAATTACGCCAAGGTGCAGGGCATGACGGATGCTGCTGTTCAGGCTCGTGCCGACATGGGCAGTTGGGCAGGTGACATCGCGGACATGATGTTCTGCGCTGAGAATGTGGACATCCCCGAGAAGGTGGATACCACGGAGACGGACGTTGACATTCTGGCTGCCAACATTCGTACAAAATACCTCGGCGTGGATTACGGCACACTCAACAGTGTGGATCACTCCTTCACTGATACGGACCTCTATGGCGACATGGATGCGTTCTATCTCACAACGGAGATGAACCGCGGCGGTGTGGCGTTGAGCACGATCATTGAGAACTACTTCACCGCAGGGCTTACAGATGCAAGCCGTGCTTCCTACTTCCTGACCAACCGTCTGGGCGGCATGGTCACCAAGGACGGTATCCGGAGCAAGGTTCTGAGCACTTATACCGGGAATACCCTGATCGGTGCGCTGGAGAGCTCCTATTCTCTGACCGACCTTTCCAACTATGAGACGCTGCGTAAAGCGTGCTGCTACGCTTTTGCGGATTACCTCTTTGACCTTGCGGGCGACCCCAACGGTACCGACCCGGTCGACCCTGATCCGGATCCCGAACCTGACCCGGAGCCGGGTGACGCGTACTACTCTGTGTTCTCTTCGGATACGACAACGGTCGCTCCCGGCGTGACGCAGACGATCAACTATGCGCTGACCAAGGACGACAAGCAGATCGTTTACTACATTGCGACCGCTGATATTTCCCGCGATGATGTGAGCATCCACGCCAATTATCATGCCAACGATCCGAGCCAAGGCTGGGCCATGTCCCGCGTATCTGACCAGATGGCGGCGGCCCAGAAGCGGCATTCCGATCCGTCCGATGCGGCGAATTATGTGGAGCATTACAATGCCGTGGTCGGCGTCAATGCGGACTTCTACAACATGACCACCGGTGCCCCCAGCGGTGCTTTGGTCATGGAGGGTGTCGAATACCACAGCGGCGCATCGGCGAACTTCTTTGCGATCCTGAAGGATGGAACCGCCATGATCGGCAGCTCCAGCGATTACGCAGCCTATAAAGACCAAATCCAAGAGGCTGTCGGCGGCAGCGTTTATCTGGTCAAGGATGGAAAGTCCGTCGTGACCAGCGCAGCAGACTATTATAACAGCCGTCATTCCCGCACTTGTGTGGGTATCACTGCTGAGGGCAAGGTCGTCATGATGGTGCTGGACGGCCGTCAGGAACCCTTCTCCGCTGGCGGCAGTGCTGAAGAACTGGCACAGATCATGCTGGACGCAGGCTGTGTGACCGCAATCAATCTGGATGGCGGCGGTTCCACTACCTTCGTAGCGAAGCAGGAAGGCAGCAATACGCTCACGGTTGTGAACCGTCCTTCGGATGGTTATGAGCGTTCCGTTAGTTCCTCTCTGATGGTGGTCTCCACGGCCCCCGTCTCTACGGAGTTTGATCATGCCCTGATCACCTCTGCTTATGATTACTTGACGAGCGGCGCCGCAGTCCGCTTGATCGCTTCCGGTGTCAGTGTGTCCGGCAGCGCGGCGGAACTCCCTGCCGATATCACATGGAAGTCCGCGGATGAAGCCATCGGTACCGTCTCTGAAGATGGTGTTTTCACCGCCGTCAAGAAGGGCAGCGTGGAAATTCAGCTCCTGTCCGGTGACACGGTGATCGGCAGCAAGACGCTTACCGTGGTCGAGCCGAATGGCCTGAAATTCTCCAAAACGAGCATCAACGCCATTTACGGAGACTCGGTACGCCTTCCTCTGGTTGCAACCTATAACGAGAATCCCGTCGCTGTGTGCGCAGGCGATATCACATTTGAACTGAGCAACAGCGCAGCAGGTACTGTGGAAGCTGCGAACAATGGCTTTGCCTTTACCGGCAGCGAGGAGTCCGGTCTGCGCAATGTGACCATCACGGCCATGATTACGCGGGACTACTCTATCAGTGCTACGATCAAGGTCGCCATGTACAGTGCCAATCAGGCGATTTTCGACTTTGACAACGCTACAAGCGGCGACAGAACCTTCGCATGGACAAGAGATGTCTCCAATGCGGAATACCTCCCCGGCGGCGACGGCGAGACAGACCGCTATCATGTGATCGATCCCAGCCAGCCCATGAACGTCACCTATGTCTTCGGACTGGATATGATGACGATCAAGGTGCCTAAAAAGCTGGAGCCGCTTCTGTCCATGGTTGCTGGCGGCGATATTTCCGGCATTACAGCTTGGGACCTGCTGCTCCAGCTGGCAGAGCGTGTCAGCTCGAAGACTGAGGTGACGGTGAAGTTCCAGTTTGACCAGAATGTCGCTGTGGACATCTCCAACCTGACGATGTCGAATGATTACTTCCGTCTTACATCCGCATCCTTGGACGAAAACAATCTGCTCACTGTGAAGTGCAACTTCATTAAGCAGAGCCAGGCCATCGATCCTGATACGGCCAACCCCATCTGCATCCTCAGCGGCGTGCAGCTGTCCGCCAAGGATGGCGCACAGTGGGATGCGGATCAGTGCCTGAGCATCACGAACTCCGGTTCGGTCGGCTACGACATCTATCTGGGCGCAAACGCACTCTACAACATGGCCAAGCAGACCTCCTTCCAGGAGCAGTATGGGATCTATCCCTATGAGGAGCCGGAGAATACCACGCACCCCTGCGGCGGCCATTTCTACTGCGAATCGTATCAGGAGTTCGCGGATCGTTTCATCCTGGACAACGGCTCCTGGTCAGGCTGGAAGACGGTCAACGGTACATCCTACTACTTCGTCGAAAACAATGCCTTGAAGGGTATCCACAAGGTTCCTGGCCTCAACGATGAGAGCAACGAGTATTTCTATCAGTTCAATGAGACGACTGGTGCTTGTGAAGGAAAGGTCACTGGGTTGATTGAATTCGATGGCGCATGGTATTACGCCATCAACGGTGTGGCCAAGTCTGGCTGGTGGAACCTGACGGATGCAGATGGCAACAATAGCTATTACTACTTTGATCCCGAGACTTTCCAGGGGCTGAATGGTAAAAACAGCAGCTTCTTCCCTAATGTGACCTATCAATTTGAAAATGGCAAGTTGGTGAAGGGTGCATGGCTGGCCACGGACCACGGTAAACGCTACTATTATGGACCCGGCTTTGTTCAGGGCAAGTGGTACACCATTGAAGGCAATCTGTATTTCTTCAATCAGGACGGTTATCGCTATGAGGGCCTCCGGTATGTAAAACTGCGCGACAACCATGATGACCCGATTTATTGGTACGACTTTGGAGCAGATGGTATCTGCCATGGCGTATATCAGCACACAGGGCTCTTCTATCTTAACGGAAATACGTATTATACCATCAACGGCATGGTCTGCAACGGCCTGTATTTGGCAGAAGACGGATACTACTATTATTTCGGAAGCGTAGACTACACGGCAGTGAAGAACACCCGTCATTGGGTTTCTTATCCCAATGATACTGGTTTTGCACCGGCATTCTACAGCTTTGATGAAGATGGCCGCATGATCATTGATACGCCCGATCCTTCAAAGGATGGCATTGTGAATGAAGACGGCGAACTGTATTACTATGTCAACGGCGTTCGCTTCTACGCTGGCCTGATTCAGATCGACGGCGATTACTACTATGTAAACAGCTCCTGCAAGGTCATCACCAACCAGCGCTACTGGGTGTCCAAAACCAATGACCTGCTGCCTGCTGGGTTCTACAACTTTGGTGCAGACGGCAAGATGACCGATGCACCCATTCCGACACCTGACCCCGATCCGGATCCCAATCCTGATCCCGAGGTGAAGAACGGCATCGTCAGCGAGGATGGCGAGCTGTATTACTATGTCAATGGTGTCAAGACCTATGCTGGTCTGATCAAGATCGACGGCGATTACTACTATGTGAACAGCTACTGCAAGGTCGTAACAAATTGCCGTTACTGGATTAGCAAGACCAACGATCTGCTGCCTGCCACGTTCTACAACTTCGGCGCGGACGGTAAGATGGTGAGATGACCGAATAAGCCATGAGGTATGGCGCTAAAAGCGCCATACCTCATGGGGGATACGATTATGAAAAGGAGTACGCTTTGCTTGATCTTGTATTTATCTGGTTGAAAGAGCATTCCCTGATCGTGCTCTTACTGCTGGGAACTATTTTCAATGTATTCTGGCTGTACAGGATGCGGCGGCAACTCCAAATGAAATGGTACGCCGTGATAGCATTCTCGGTGCTGCATACGGTATGTGGTGTTTTGAGTGTAAAAGCATTTGCGTTTCTGGAAACCGGAGATGCTGGCAACATGAGCTTATTCGGCGGAGTGTTCTTTATGCCAGTGCTTTATTTCATCAGCGCAAAGGTTTCAAAACGTAATATCAAAGCCGTTTTTGATATTTTTACGATTTGCATGATCTTCACGGTGATGTGCGCTCGGGTCAACTGCATCGTCTCTGGCTGCTGCGCTGGCTTAGTCATACCGGGAACGCATGTTCACTTCCCCACAAGGGAACTCGAGATTCTCTATTATATTGTGATGCTGATTCTGCTCATCCCCAGAGTGAAAAAGAGCAAGAACCCCGGCAGTATTTACCCACTTTATATGGCATCCTATGGAGCGTTCCGCTTCATTGATGAATTCTTCCGGACGTCCTCTACGGGGATGCTATTCCACCTCTCTCATGTCTGGGCAGCCATCGCATTTGCGGCGGGACTCAGCATTTACATAGAAATCAAATCGCGGAATCAAAAGAGAAAGAGGGTATTCAAGAAATGAAAAACACATGGAAGCGATTCCTTTCGCTTGTGCTCTGCATGTGCATGGTTATGGCACTGTTACCCAATGTGACCATGACAGCGTTTGCAGCAACCAGCGGCACCGTGACAGGCTTAGCCGACGAGAACATTGGACTGAGTTTTGATGGTGACGCGGACAACGCGTGGAGCGCCAGCGGCACGCAGATCGTCGGCTCTGCCACCGGCACGGGCGGAAGCTGCAGCGACACACATTATAGCTCTACACTGACCATCACCAACAACAAGACCACAAAGGCGACGCTGTCCTTCGACTATGCTATTGAACAGAACAGCGGCACCATTCAGGTGGGCGGAACGGCGGTCACGGCGGGCGGCAAGTTCTCCAAGGAGCTGGAGCCCAACGCCAGCATCAAGGTCTACATCAAGTCCGGCAGCACCAGCGCCGCCACAAAGATCACCATGACCAACGTGGCGCTGGTGTCCAATGCGACCGCCACCGTGACCTTCCAGCCCGCCGAGAACGGCTCCTATACTGTGGACGGCAAGGCCATCACCGAGGCCTACACCAACACCCAAAGCTCCATGATTGCCTATCAGCTGGCGGCGACCCCGGCGGCGGGCTATCAGTTCATGGGCTGGTACAATGTGACCGAGGGAAAGTACATCAATACCTCCCCCAAGGCGGCGCTGAACATTGAAAGCGACTGCACCATCACAGCGCGGTTCGCAAGTAAAACGGCGGCCCTGTTTGAAACCGGAGGACAACCGTTTGACGATCTGGGCGATGCGGTCACCTATGCACAGGCAAACGGTCAGTCCAAGATCACCTTGGCTGCGGATGGTTCCATCAGCGGTACCTATACTATTCCGACTGGAATTACACTTCTGATTCCGTTCGATGAGGCAGGAACGCTGTATACCACAACCCCTTCGTATACGACGACAGCGGAAACACAGAAAGCCTATAAAACGCTTACCATGGCCGCTGGTTCTTCAATTACCGTTAATGGTGGTGCAATCAGTGTTGGCGGAAAACACTTTACCAGTTCTAATCGGGAATGCTGCAAGCCAACCGGAGCCTATGGACTGATTAAAATGCAGGAAGGCAGCAGCATTATGCTCAATAACGGTGCCAACCTCTATGCATGGGGCTATATAACTGGCGACGGCAGTATAACGGCCAACTCCGGCGCAAATGTCTATGAGTATTATCAAGTTACAGACTGGCGTGGTGGTTCACAAACGGGCAACATGGCAAATAATAAGCAGAAAGTGTTCCCGTTTACGCAGTATTATGTGCAGAATATTGAAGCTGCGCTAACGCTTAATGCGGGCGCAAACGAATATACCTACATTTCTGTAACGGCCAGCTTTGTCGGGACGAAGTCCGCAACAATTCCGTTTGTTGGTTCGAACGGCCTATTTAAACTTGGAGCAGATGGGCAATTTACAAAGAGGTATATCCCTGCACAGGACCGCATGGTATTTACAATCTCTGGCGAGGCTTCTCTCAATAGTATTGCTATGTCTGTTGCGGGTGTATCTGTCGACTCTAAAGACTATGTGCTTCCAATCAATAACAATGTAGACATCGTAATAACATCTGGAACAACAACCATCGAAAAGGACGCAGCTCTTCTGCCAGGTGTAACAGTCTTAATTGCCAAAGATGCAGAGCTGAAGGTTGCGTCTGGCGCGTCCCTGTATGTTTATGATGATGCAGAATGGAGTCCGAATTATGTATGGGGTAGCAATTCTTCCGGAATTTGCCCGGTAAGCTATTCGCCGTCTGGAAAGGGGTCCCGAGGGATTGCTGATGCTAAGGTCGATGTAAACGGCGTGCTGACAGTTGAGGGCGCTGTTTACACGACGGCAACGGGTGCCAATATCACTTCCAGTGAAGGAACTGGTAAGTATGCTCAAGTTGGCGCACCCGGTACAAGTAATAAAACCTATCAGTTCAACCAAAATTCGAAGGAATATATTGGCATAGATATTACTCCCGCCAAGCTGCACAACGCCGACGGCACCTATACAGGGACTGCCGGTTCCAAGGCGGGCGACATCTATGTGTACGCCAACGGCAAATGGGCGCTCAAGGGCAACGAAATCACCATTACCTTTGACCCGAACGGCGGTGCGGGCAGCATGGAGCCCATGAGCGTCAACCCCGGCGTTGGTAACAAGCTGACAGGCAACACATTTACCCGTGAGAATTATACCTTTACCGGTTGGAACACGGCAGCTGACGGCACCGGCATGACCTATGCCGACGGGGCGACCGTGAATTTCAGCGCGGATACCACCCTGTATGCCCAGTGGACCCAGAACCCGGTCATCACCTTCAACGCCAACGGCGGCGAGGGCACCATGGGTACCCAGACTGTAAAGCCCAACGAGGCGACCGCCCTGACCGCCAATAGCTTCACCCGTGCGGACTATGATTTCACCGGTTGGAACACGGCGAAGGACGGCACCGGCACGGCCTATGACGACAAGGCAAACATCACCACCAACGAAAATGTCACCCTCTACGCCCAGTGGACGCTGCATAAGTATCATGTCCGCTGGCTCAACTGGGATGGCTCTGTCCTGCAGGAGGGCGACTACACCATCGAGGACCAAGTGTCCTACAATGGGGATATTCCGAAGCGTCTGGAGGACGACGATTATACTTACAAGTTTAAGGGTTGGGATCCTTTCGATGGCGATGCGCCCACGGATATTCATGAGGACAGAGCCTATAAGGCGCAGTTCAACCAGTTTAAAAAGCTGACCGTCACCTTTGTCGCCAACGGCGGCAACGGCACGATGGAGCCTGTGAAGATCGCCAACGGCGGCTCCGGCAAGTATTACACGCTTCCCGGATGCACCTTCACCCGTGAAGGCTACACCTTCAACGGCTGGCTCATCACCGGAACTGTTGGCTACAATGCTTTCGAGAAGTATGAGCTTCATGACGAGAAATGGGACGAGGAGATGCTCCTCGCCTTCTCCGATCTGACTCTCAAGGCCAGCTGGAAGCATTCCGACGGCTGGTTTACGGATGTGAACGGCAAGCAGTACTACAAGGACGGCGAACTGCAGAAGACCGGTTGGACAGTCATTGACGGCAATACCTACTATCTGGACACCGAAACCGGATACGCGGCTACCGGAATCACGACACTGGTCCCCGATGGAGCAACGGAAGCAGCCCGCTGCGTCTTTGACGCAAACGGCGTATTCCAGAGCGACGTTACCGGTGTTTACAGCGTCGGAAATGACACCTATTGGCTCAACAGCGGCATCATCGAAGAAGAAGCCGGTTTGAAGCGCGTTGTCAAGGAGAACGGCGAGGTCAACTATTATTACTTCGCGGTTCAGAAGAATCTGGAGGAGCGTGAGGGCCTGACCCTCTCGACAGCGGTGAAGAGCACTGTGCTGAACGGCAAGGATTGCTGGCTCCACAAGACCAATGGCCTTGCACTTCCGGAGTGGGGCTACTTCTTCGATGAAAACGGCATCATTCTGCACGACGAGGACACCGGCAAGAACGGGATCCTGAAGGATGGCGAGGACCTCTACTACTATGTCGACGGCATCAAGGCCCCTGCAGGTATGATCAAGATCGGTGACGATTACTACTATGCCAACAGCAAGGGCAAGCTGATCGTGAACCAGACCTACTACTGCTCCAGAATGAACGGTCTGATGGAGGAAGGAACCTATGCCTTTGACGCAGAGGGCAAGCTCATTCTGGGTGCTACGGACAAGAACGGCATTGTGAAGGACGATGACGGCGTGCTGCGTTACTATGTCAACGGCAAGGTAACCTATGTCGGCCTGATCGAAATTGACGGTGACTTCTATTACGTCCGCAGCAGCGGCGAGGTCGTGACCAACTGCGTGTACTGGATCACCTGGACGCATGGCCTGAAGGAAGCCGGTTACTACACGTTCGATGAGAGCGGAAAGCTGACCGGCACTCCGAAGAATGGCATCGTCGAGGAAGACGGCGTGCTGCGTTACTATGTCAACGGAACACTGACCTATGCGGGCCTCATCAAAATCGGCAATGATTACTACTATGTGAATTCCAAGTGCGAAGTGGTGCACGATTGCGATTACACCATCACTTGGACGCATGGCCTGCTGCCGCAGGGCAGATATCACTTCGACGCAGACGGCAAGCTGACCGGAGCGGTCGCTCCTCTGAAAAACGGTATCTACGAGGAAGATGGAAGCCTGTACTTCTACAGGAACGGTGAACGTACCTATGCCGGTCTGATCCAGATCGACGGCGACTACTACTATGTGCGTTCCACCTGTGAGGTCGTCCATGACCGCAGCTACTATGTGTACTGGACGCACGGCCTGATGCCGGAGGGATATTACAACTTTGACAGTGCTGGACGGATGATTTTGGACAGCGAAACCGAGTAAATATACTGGAACCGCCGGGGCGCACCTTGGCGCCTCGGCGGTTCTCTTTTATCACACAACATCGGAGATGAGAAGGATGAAAGTGCTGTTTGTCAATTTGGTATATGGGACCGGAAGCACTGGAAAAATCATCGCTGATATTATGAACCTGCTGAAAAAGTATGGCAATGATGTAAAGGCTTTATACGGTACGGGAGCATGCTCCGACAATGCGGACACAGTGAAGGTGTCTGGAAAGCTGGAGTATTACTTTCACAACGCAGTATCACGATTCACAGACCACGCGGGTCTATATTCCTGGGCGGCGACCAGAAAGATGATCCGAGAAATCAGAGCGTTTCAGCCTGATCTGATCCACCTGCACACGCTGCACGGCTTCTATGTGAATTACGAGATGCTGTTCCGCTTTTTGAAGGAAGCGAATATCCCCATCGTTTGGACTTTGCATGATTGCTGGACTTTTACCGGACATTGCACACATTTCTCGCAAGTCAAGTGTGTGCAATGGCAGACGGAGTGTCGGGACTGCAAATTGCTGTACCGGTATCCGCAATGCTATTGGAAGGGCGATGTAAGGCGTAACTTCCTTCGCAAAAAGAATGTCTTTACCGGTGTAAAAAATCTGACCATCACAACACCCTCGCAATGGCTTGCGGATCAGGTTTCCAAGTCGTTCCTACAGAACTATCCGAGAACCGTTATTCCCAACGGGATCGACCGCACGATCTTCCGCCCACAGTCCAGCAGCCTGCGTGAAAAGTATCATCTGGAAGATAAGAAAATCGTCCTCGGGGTAGCCAATGCATGGAATGCACGCAAGGGATTGCCAGACTTGCTGACGCTTGCTGGCCGACTCGGCTCTGACTATCAGGTGGTTTTGATTGGCCTAATTGAAAAACAACTGCCGGATATTCCTTCCGATGTGCTTGGGCTTTTACGCACGGCAAACCAAACAGAACTGGCGCAATGGTATACGGCGGCAGATGTGTTTGTGAACCCAACATATGAGGAAACCTTTGGCCTGACTACGGTAGAGGCCCAGGCGTGCGGAACGCCAGTGGTGGTATATGAAACGGACGGTTGTCCTGAAACGGTAGCACCGGGAAATGGACGCTTGATTTCGCGGGGCGATATGCAGGCATTGGAGAATGCCGTGAGAGACGTGGCGGACAGCAACTGGCGTGCGGACCCTAAAAAAATGGTGCGTTTTGACAAGGACACGGTGTATCAGGACTATGTCGAACTCTATGAAAATGTTTTGTCTACTTTGAAAAAGGACGTGTGATTGCTACATGAGAATTCTTTTTTGCAGTAATTACTTTACGCATCATCAAGTTTCCCTATCCGATGCCCTCTATGAATTGACAAATCACAACTATTGCTTCGTGGCGCATAAAGAGATGGATGCGGAGCGAAAGAACCTCGGCTGGGGAAATGATTTGGCACGTCCATACACCTATTCGATGGTAGATCAAGAAGTTCAGAAGCAATTAAACGATCTGGATGTTTTGATAGCAGGTTCCTTTCCAGAGCGTCAGACAAAGGAATACGGCAAAAAGGCCAAATTGTTTTTCCGATATTCCGAGCGACCGCTGAAAGCTGGAAATCCTGTTTTGAAATATATACCGCGATTTCTCAAGTGGCATTATTACAATCCACCTTGGCGGAAGGCATATATGCTCTGCGCCAGTGCCTATACCGCGGGGGATTATGCAAAATTCGGCCTATTCCATGATCGGTGCTACAAATGGGGTTACTTTCCGGAGACGATACGGTATCCCAGCATAGATGACTTGATTGATCGCAAAGAAAAGGCAACCATTTTGTGGTGTGGACGCTTTCTGGACTGGAAGCATCCGGACGATGTGATCGAGGCCGCAAAGATGCTCCGCGATGCAGGATGCTGCTTCAAAATCGAGATGATCGGTACCGGTGAGATGGAGCAGCAGCTCAAGCGACAGGCTTCGGAAGCTGGACTTCTGGATGAAAATGTACGGTTCCTTGGCGCCATGTCTCCGGAAGCCGTGCGTCGTCATATGGAAAGCGCAGGCATCTGCTTATTCACAAGCGACCGCCAAGAGGGCTGGGGCGCTGTGTTAAACGAGGCCATGAACAGCGGCTGTGCGGTGGTTGCCAGCGACGCAGCCGGGGCAACACCTTACCTTGTCAATGATGGCGTGAACGGGAGCGTCTATCACTCCGGCAATATTCAGGAGCTTTATGAAAAGGTACGACGGCTTCTTGAAAATACGACTATGCAGTATAGCTTTGGAAAAGCGGCGTACCAGACGATTACAGAATTGTGGAATGCAGAGGTTGCCGCAAAGCGATTTTTGCAGCTATCGCAGGCTCTTTTGAACGGTACAGACGCTTCCGGCTTGTTTGCGAACGGTCCATGCAGCCCCGCAAGGCCACTGCGGAAGGACTGGTATCAAAGATGAAGTTGAAGTCTATCAAAAAACGAATTGTAATCTACATGGTCAATCATACTTTGGCTGGAACCAGGTTCTTCTCTGAAAAGAGGAATCTTCTCCGTTCCATCGGCTATGAGATCGGAGAAAATACCAAAATCGTCGGGCCGATTCATAATACAGGGACGCTCCGCATTGGTGCGAATTGTTGGATCGGATGCAATCTCACTGTCCATGGAAATGGGACAGTGACGATTGGAGATAACTGCGACATTGCTCCGGACGTCACCTTCTTGACGGGTGGACACCAGATGGGTGGCCACAACAGACGGGCTGGAAAAGGCGAATCCTATCATATTGCAGTAGGCAGCGGCGTATGGATCGGTGCCCGGGCCACTCTTCTATTGAATACAAGCGTCGGAGATGGAAGCATGATCGCGGCCTGTGCCTGTGTTACAAAATATGTGCCGGCGGATACACTGGTGGCCGGTGTCCCCGCTAAAGTGGTGAAGGAGTTTGAAGATTTTGCTGCAGTCGCTCAGAAAGAACAAAGTCGTTAAAAATGCCGGATGGATTATCGGCGGTAAGGTGGCGAACAAGCTGCTGGCCTTTGTCGTTGGTATTTTTGCGGCGCGCTATCTTGGCCCAAGCAATTACGGCCTGATCAATTACGCAGCGGCCTATGCGACATTCTTTGCCTCACTCTGCACGCTTGGTATCAACAGTGTGATCGTCAAGAACTTTGTGGATCATCCGAATCAGCAGGGCGAAACGATAGGAACGACCCTGTTGCTGCGGGCTATCTCAAGTCTGCTGTCTGCTTTGGCAATCATCGGCATTGTCAGTGTCGTGGATAGAGGGGAACGTCTTACTGTTGTGGTTGTGGCCCTCTATAGCATTGGCCTCATTTTTCAGGTGTTTGATACCCTCAACTACTGGTTTCAGGCCAGACTTCAGTCCAAGTATTCTGCGATTGCCGAACTCGTCTCGTATGCGGCAATGTCTGTGTACAAAATCATTTTGCTTGCACTTGGGAAAAGTGTGGAATGGTTCGCCGTTGCAAGCGCATTGGATTACATCGTACTCGCAGCGTTTTTGCTGATTGCTTACTTCAAAAATGGCGGAACAAGATTCCGTTACTCTCTGGAAAAAGCAAAGGAGCTTCTGCAAAGCAGCAGCAGCTTTATCATAGCCGGGCTGATGGTCTCCATCTATGCCTGTACAGATAAGCTGATGCTCAAGCAGATGCTTGGCGCAGATGACGTCGGACATTATTCACTTGCTTCGACGGTCAGCGTTTCATGGGCCTTTATTCTCTCTGCAATCATTGACTCCCTTTATCCGGAGATCGTACAGAGTTTTCAGAAAGATCGCCTGCGCTATGAGCGGAAGAACCGGCAGCTCTACGCAATTGTTTTTTATGTGTCCCTGTTCGTATCCGCAATGATCTGCCTTGTCGCAAAGCCTTTTATTTTGATTCTCTATGGAGAAACCTATTTGCCGGCAGTTGGACCTCTGCGCATCGTGGTTTGGTACACGGCGTTTTCCTATCTCGGTGTTGCCAGAAATGCATGGATGGTATGTGAAAACAGGCAGAAATATCTGAAATACCTGTATGTCAGTGCGGCTGCACTTAATGTTGTGCTGAATCTTGCGCTGATACCGTTGTGGGGAGCATCTGGAGCCGCTGCGGCCTCGCTGATCACCCAGGCTTCGACAACGATCCTGCTTCCTGCGCTGATTCGTCCGCTGCGTCCAAATACAAAACTAATGCTGGATGCCGTACTCTTGCGCGGCGTGCTGCCTGAAAAACAAAGAAATCATGCAAAGGAGTAAGACCAGATGATATCGTTCAAAGATAAAATACTGCTCATTACCGGTGGGACAGGCTCCTTTGGCAACGCTGTGCTGCGCCGCTTCCTGACCACCGACATTGCAGAGATCCGTATTCTCTCACGGGATGAGAAGAAGCAGGATGATATGCGGCATACCTATCAGGAGCTGTATCCGCAGCATGCGGAAAAGATCAAATTCTACATAGGCGATGTGCGGGATTACAATTCCATTCTGAATGCGTTCCGCGGTGTGGACTATGTATTTCATGCCGCAGCTTTGAAGCAGGTACCCTCCTGCGAGTTTTTCCCCATGGAGGCCGTTAAAACCAATATCATCGGCTCCGACAACGTGATAAGCGCCTGCGTGAAAAACGGCGTGAAGAAGGCCGTGTTCCTGTCCACGGACAAGGCGGCCTACCCCATCAACGCCATGGGCATGACCAAGGCCATCATGGAAAAGAATGTGATTGCCCGCTCCAGGCAGATGCTGCCTGGGGATCCGGTCCTGTGTCTGACGCGGTACGGCAACGTCATGGCTTCCCGTGGTTCCGTTATTCCGCTGTTCTGCCAGCAGATCGACGAGGGCAAGCCCCTGACCGTCACCAATCCCGACATGACCCGGTTCATGATGACCCTGGAGGATGCGGTGGACCTGGTCCTGTACGCCTTCAAGCATGGCGAACAGGGTGACCTGTTCGTGCAGAAGGCCCCTGCTGCGACCATCGAGACGCTGGCGCAGGCCATACTGGAGCTGAAGCATTCCGACCTTAGCACAACGATTATCGGAACACGGCATGGTGAAAAGCTCTTTGAGGTGCTGGTCACTGCAGAGGAAATGATGCGGGCGGAAGATCTGCCCGGCTTCTTCCGCATTCCGGCAGATAATCGAGATTTGAACTATGACAACTATTTCAGCAAGGGAAATCCGGAGTTCGGCAAAATCGAGCAGTATACCTCTCACAATACACACCGGCTGAATGTGGAGGAAATGAAGCAGCTTCTTCTGAAGCTGAAGCTGTTCGGAGGAACTTGCTGATGAATGTACTGATCACCGGCGCAAACGGATTTGTTGGGAAAAATCTGACGCAGCGCCTTTCCGCCATCAAGGATCACAGAGACAGGACCCGGCCCGCGCTGCAAATCGAGGAAATTCTCTTGTGTATGCGGGATACTTCGGCAGAGACCTTGGCGGACTACTGCAAAAAGGCAAATTTCGTGGTCCACTTGGCTGGCGTGAACCGGCCCCAGAATCCGGGAGAATTTGTTGTCGGAAACACAGACTTCACCCGCACCCTGTTGGAGATGCTCCGGGAAAGCGGTAACCGCTGCCCAGTGCTACTTTCCTCCTCCATTCAGGCCAGCCTGACCGGACGGTACGCCGGAAGTCCCTACGGACAGTCCAAAAAGGCGGCGGAGAAGCTGCTCCTCGCTTACGGCAAGGAAACCGGCGCAGCCGGGATGATCTACCGCCTGCCGAACCTGTTCGGCAAGTGGTGCCGCCCCAACTACAATTCCGTGGTGGCGACATTCTGCCATCATATCGCACGGGAGGCACCTATCACCGTCTCAGACCCGGTAGCCGAATTGGAACTGGTCTACATTGATGACCTGATCGACGAGATCCTGAATGCCATGGAGGGCCAGCCCCACCGGACGGATGGAGCATATTGCAGTGTTCCGGTCAGCCACCGCGTGACGCTGGGCGAGATCGTTCGACTGCTCCAGACCTTCCACGACCAGCCGCAGACACTGCTGCTCCCGGAGATTCCGGAGGGCAGCTTTGAGAAGAAGCTCTACAGCACCTATCTTTCCTACCTGCCGCCGGAAAAAATCGCATTCCCGATGAAGATGAATGTAGACGAGAGAGGCAGCTTCACAGAACTGCTGAAAACGAAGAACTGCGGTCAGATCTCTGTGAACATCACAAAGCCCGGCATCACCAAAGGGCAGCACTGGCACAACAGCAAGTGGGAATTCTTTATGGTCGTGGCCGGACACGGGCTGATTCAGGAACGCCAAATCGGCTCCGATGAAAAGATCGAATTCGAGGTCAGCGGTGACCGAATCCAAGCTGTTCATATGCTGCCGGGCTATACCCACAACATTATCAATCTGAGTGAGACGGAAAATCTGGTGACGGTCATGTGGGCCAATGAGCAGTTTGATTCAGGCCACCCGGATACCTACTTTGAGGAGGTGTAGCAATGGGAAAGCTGAAGCTGATGACGATCATCGGTACGCGGCCGGAGATCATCCGGCTGTCCGCAACGATAAAGTGCTGCGATCGGTACTTTGAGCAGATTCTGGTCCACACAGGTCAGAACTACGACTACACCCTCAATCAGGTGTTTTTTGACGATCTCGGTCTCCGGGCGCCGGACTATTATCTGGATGCCGTAGGTGATGATCTCGGAGCCACGATTGGGAATATCATTGAGAAATCCTACAAGCTGATGGTGCAGGTCAGGCCGGACGCAGTGTTGGTTCTGGGCGACACCAATTCCTGCCTTTCCGTGATCGGTGCCAAGCGCCTGCACATTCCGATTTTCCATATGGAGGCAGGAAACCGCTGCAAGGATGAGTGCCTGCCGGAGGAGACGAACCGACGCATTGTGGATATCATCAGCGATGTCAATCTCTGCTATTCAGAGCACGCACGCCGGTATCTGATGGAGTGTGGACTGCCAAAGGAGCGCACCTTCGTGACCGGCAGTCCCATGGCGGAGGTGCTGCACGCCAATCTGGATAAGATCGAAGGCAGTGATATCCACCGGCGTCTGGGCCTGACCAAGGGACAGTACATTCTGCTCTCGGCGCACCGGGAGGAAAACATCGATACGGACCGCAATTTTGTCCAACTGTTCACAGCGGTCAATGCCATGGCGGAAAAGTACGACATGCCAATCCTTTACTCTTGCCACCCGAGAAGCAGAAAGCGGCTGGAGGCGACGGGCTTCCATCTGGACAGCCGCGTGATCGCACATGAGCCGCTGGGCTTCCACGATTACAACTGCCTGCAGATGAACGCTTTTGCCGTGGTCTCCGACAGTGGAACGCTGCCGGAGGAGAGCAGTTTCTTCCTGTCTGTCGGTAAGCCATTCCCGGCAGTCAGCATCCGCACCTCCACTGAGCGCCCCGAGGCGCTGGACGCGGGCTGCTTTGTACTCGCCGGAATCGACGCAGACTCCCTCCTGCAGGCGGTGGAGATGGCTGTCGGGATGCAGCGGGCGGAATGCTTCGGTACGCCGGTGGCGGATTATACCGCTGAAAACGTGTCCATGAAGGTTGCCAGAATCATTCAGAGCTACACGGGCATCGTGAATAAAATGGTTTGGAGGAAGGACGGATAAATGGGGCTTGCAGATATTCACATACATCTTTTGTTTGGAGTGGATGACGGTGCAAAAGACGAAGATGAGATGCATGCCATGTTAGATGCGGCTTATCAAGCTGGCACACGGGTGCTTTGCTGTACACCTCATTTCCACCCCGGCTACTTTGGAGACAATTATGACAAGGTAAATGCGGCATTTAAGCGCTTATCGAGCTATGTGCAGAAAACATATCCAGACATGGCGCTGTATTTGGGAAATGAACTTCGGTATGAACCAGAATGTGTGACTTGGCTGAGGCAAGGCGTTTGCAGAACGGTCAACGGGACCAGATATGTGCTGGTGGACTTTTCGGAAACAGCACCTGAAAAAGTAATTGGAAATGGCCTTCATGCATTGCTCAACGCAGGCTATATCCCCATTCTTGCCCATGTCGAGCGCTATCGATCCCTGCACGGAAGAATTCCTGCGATTCAAGCGTTCTGGCACGATGGCGTGGTGCTCCAAGCAGATACACAGTCCCTGTTCCGCGGGTTTGGCTTACTTGTTCAGCGTCAATGCCGGAAGCTGTTGTCCCTCGGACTGATCGATCTTTTTTCCTCAGATGCACACAACTGTACGTCTCGCCCACCTGAAATGCTGGAATGTTTCAATTACATCAGCAAAAAATACGGTGCCGACTATGCGGAGATGCTATGCTGCAATAATGCAATCCGTTTATTGAGTGGCGAGGCCGTAAGAAAGGACTTTTCTTAAGCATGAATCAGAAAGCGAATTTTAAAACAGTTACACTGAAAGACCTGTGGGGCGTATTTGTCCAACGGCTATGGGCCATCATACTTGCAGCCTGCATTTGCTGTGGCGGTTTTTTGGTATTCAACCGTATGACGTTTGTCCCGCAATATGCCTCTACCGCGACCCTTTACATTCTGCGTCAGGCAGATGGTGCAACTGCCAGTGACACAAGTTCTGATTTCTCCTTAGCCTTAAAGGTTGTCAATGACTGCACCTACCTCTTAAAAAGCCATACCGTTTTGGATGAAGTTATCAGCAGCTTGAATCTGGACATGGAGTACGAGGATCTATATGACTGCGTATCTACTTCTAACCCAGAGGACACTCGTATTCTCGAGGTGACTGCGAAAGCGGATTCCCCCGAACTGGCAAAGCGTATCGTGGATCGAATCTGCACCATCGGTTCAAAGCGCATTGAAGATGCCATGGGATTTCAGCAGGTGAACCTCTATGAGCTGGGAACGACGGATCCTGATCCTTGCAACAGCACGAGGATGCTCACATTCGCTTTTGCTGGCGTTGTTGCTGCCGTTGTAATGTATGTGATCTTCCTGATTATCTTCCTCCTCGATGACCGCATTAAGACCGATGACGAGAATCTGGAGCGATACCTGGGCCTCAGCGTTCTGGGCAACATTCCGAATGCGGATGGCAGAAAGTCGGGAAAATACGGATATTACAAGACATATGCGGCGTATAAGACCTCGTCCAAGCAGGAGGTAGAAGATAAATAAAATGGAGAAAACAATTTTGGAAACCGGATCGTCTGTGAAAACAACCTTAAAACTTCCAGGAAAGAAAGACTTCTTCACGCAGGAAGCATTTAAGACATTGAGAACTAATTTGCAGTTCTGCGGTCAGGATATCTGCACTGTCGTGATCACAAGCTGCAATGAGAATGAAGGTAAGACAACTATCACCCTGCAGCTTGCAAAGAGCCTTGCAGAATTGGACAAGCGTGTGCTGGTTATTGATGCGGATATGCGAAAATCGGTTATGGCAGGGCGTAACACCACAGCGGAAAACCCTGCGGGACTGAGCGAGGTGCTGACAGGGCTGACTTCTGTCAAAGAATGTCTTTATCAGACGCAGTACGATAATTTGTCGATCATGTTTGCAGGCAAGTATCCCCCCAATCCGGTAGAGCTGCTGAGCGGGCAATACTTTGAAGAGCTTTTGAAGGCGGCGAAAGAGTCTTACGACTATGTGCTGATCGATGCCCCCCCGCTTGGCAGCGTCATTGATGCTGCCGTCGTAGCAGCCAAATGCGATGGAACGATCCTGGTCATTTCGGACAATCAAGTCCGCTACCGGCAGGCCATCGAGGTCATAGAACAACTGAGGAAAAGTGGAAGCAAGATTCTCGGAGTAGTTCGCAACAACATTAAGAAGAAGGATGGCGGCTATTATAAGAAGTATTACAAGAACCGCTATCAATAATCTCAAGAGAACATTGGATTCGAGCGATACTTGTTTGAAAAGTTTCTGACTAAGGTGGTAGAAGCTTAAGCAGCCCTTCGGCTACAAGATGTCTCTGGGTGAGATCGTCATACAGGAATCAGAGGCGAAACTTGTGCAGGAGGTTTTCCGCCGATACATCGCAGGAGGATCATTGAATGAGTTGACCGAGGCGCTTCGCCAGCAGGATATTCCATATGACGAGGGACGCCTCTGGAACAAAAATATGGTCGCCCGTATTCTGGCGGACACACGCTATACCGGGGAGAAAGGATAAGCTAATTGTTCGCGGAACAGAGATCAATGTGCAGTGGGATCTCAAGCGTGATGACTTTCTCAGCTTGACAGACATTGCAAAAATCAAGAATAATGACAATCCACGGTACATCATTCAAAACTGGCTTCGCAATAGAAACACCATCGAGTTTCTCGGTGTGGGAAACACTCTACAATCCAGATTTTAACCGTGTCGAATTCGATGCGTTTAGAAGTCAAGCAGGGCTGAACAGCTTTGTGATGACGCCACAGAAGTGGGTGGATGCGACCAGCGCCATTGGCATTGTTTCCAAGGCTGGCCGCTATGGTGGAACCTACGCCCATAAGGAAATCGCGTTTGAGTTTGCCTCATGGATCTCCGTGGAGTTTAAACTTTACCTGGTCAAAGAGTTTGAGCGGCTCAAGACCGAGGAAATGAAACAGCTTGGCTGGGATATCAAGCGCAACCTTGCCAAGATCAATTATCGCATTCATACGGATGCCATCAAAGAGAATTTGATTCCGCCTGAACTGTCTGCCCGTCAGATATCCTTGGTCTATGCCAACGAGGCTGATGTTCTGAACATGGCTCTGTTCGGCATGACGGCCAAGCAGTGGCGGGATTCCCATCCGGATCTCAAGGGGAACATCCGGGACTATGCGAATGTATCGCAGCTCGTGTGCCTGTCAAACTTGGAAAATCTGAATGCCATGTTCATTAATGAAGGAATATCGCAGCCTGAACGGCTGGCAAAGCTCAACGCCATTGCTATTAGCCAGATGAAGGTGCTGACGGAGGATCACAGGATTGATGCGGCTGATGATACAGGGAAGCCAGAGTAAAGCTTGAAGAGTCGTTTCGCACATCGTAATTTTCTGGTCGGGGGTTCGAAAATCTATCCGTTATGAGATGTGATATAATAAAAAGCGGGCCATTGAGGTGAGAACATGAATAGCTTGCAACCTCCTTTTTCTGATATCGTCGGAGAAAGCAGTCCTGTCCAAAAAGCAAATAAAATGATATGGGAAATCTTTGCGAATCATCCATTACCCAATAATAAATCGATTGCATCGCAGTCAGCCGCTGAACAAATAGTATTACATCTGCTTGGAACCATGAATAGTATTGGAATGATCAATGCTGCTGGTTACCACTCTGCTGCTGTAACTCTCATGAGATCGATAGAAGACGCCTTAGACTGCTTGTTCGCAGTAGTTCAAAGTGACATAAATGCAAACAAATGGCTTAATGGCGAACTCAAGGCAAGCCAAGCAGCAAGAACGTGGACAGCAGATAAGGTGGTTGATCAATCCATTCCGCTTGGAGACTACAGAAAAAATATCAGACATGGACTAAACAAGTACAGCCACTGTTCTCCGAATCAGACAAGCTGGAATATTTATCGAAAAAGTGACGAGAAAGGCGTGTGTAGACTTGAACTTAATTATCAGCATGCAGTAATAAGTAAAAATGGATACCATATTGATAGGTACCTTTGCATTCATTTATATGAGCTTATGGATAGTTTACCCCTTTACTATAGCGAGTATTTTGCAGATAAGGAGGAGCGAAGAAAACTCTTTGAAAAGCTAAAATATGATATTGAAACAATCATTAAAGACTTTTTGAATAGCATTGGGAGCGATAAGTTATACATGGATACTCCTCCTGAGCTTGAAGGGCTTAGCAACAGGAAATAACCCATAGAAATAAAAATCTATAGTGTTGAGTTATGACATATTAACGAAACGGTTGATGCGTCTGGCGAAAAGCCAGGCGCATCAACCGTTTCCGTTCATAAGGATGTATTTTCTTATGAGAGATTGGTCGCAACGTAAGCGTCAATTCTGACAACGTATAAAAATCTCCACCTTGGTGCGAATGCGCTGAGGTGGAGATCCATCATTAAAAAAATCCTCATTGAGGAACATGACATTTTTGTGGGGCGTTGGCTGGCAGAAGTTTTTCAGCCCAGAATTCGTCAGCTTGGCTCAGCCCCGGAGCACTCTGCAGAACCCAAAGAAGGTATTTGTACGGGTCAAGTTTGTTTTCCTTCGCCGTTTCAATCAAACTGTAGATCACGGCGCTGGCCTGCGCGCCACCGGGTGTATTGGCAAACAGCCAGTTCTTTCTGCCCATCACGAAGGGCTTGATGCTGCGCTCGGCACGATTGTTGCTCAGCTCCAGACGGCCATCCTCCAGATACCTTGTCAGGTACGGCCACTGCTCCAGCAGGTAGTGGATGGCCCTGCCCAACGCGGATTTCGGTGCTGTTTTCACCTGCATCTCATTTACCCATGACAACAGCGCGTCTAAAACAGGTTTCTCCTGTTCCAGCCGCTTTTCATACCGCTCCTCCGGCGTCAGTCCTGCAAATGTCTGCTCCAGCTTAAAGAATCGGGAGCAATAGCATTCGCCAATCGCTGCCGGGGAGTCCTTTTGCATCTCTTTGGGCAGCGTTTGCAGAGCCTCTTCAAATTTTCGCCTTGCATGTGCCCAGCAGCCCACCACACGGATGCTACTCGGCAGCTTGTGGTATCCCTGGTATCCGTCCGCGTGCAGCCATCCGTTGAATCCTCGCAGGAAAGTCTCTGCATTCTCTGCTTTTCTCGTGGGCTGGTATTCATACAGCACAATGGCCTGCTTTGTGCAGCCGCTGGTGCGGTACAGCCACATGTAGGACTTGCTGGTGGAGGAACGTCCCGGTTCTTTCAGCACCTGCAAGGTCGTCTCGTCCGCGTGCAGCACAGGCTCCCTGCAAAGCTGCTCATGCAGCACATCGTAGACCGGCCGCAGCCATTTCTCTGAGATGTTCAGCAGCCAGTTGGCCATCGTCTGCCGGGACAGCTTCAAGCCCTGGCGATTGAATTCCTGTTCCAGCCGGTACAGCGGCGAGTACATGACGAATTTTTGCGTTGCCAGATAAGCCACCGCCTCCGCAGAGGCAAAGCTGCCAGGCAGCAGCGCAGGCTCTTTCGCCGCCTTCACAATGTTGGCTTCACCGGTCTCCTGCTCGCAGTTCTTGCAGGTGTAGGTGTAGTACACGTCCTCGCGCACCCAGAACTTTGCCGGTTTCATCATTAAGCTACGGCGGACTTCCTTGCCAATCTCCACCAATTTGCTGCCGCAGGCAGAACAAGTCAGTTCGTTCTCCGGCAGGCGGTGCTCCACTACCTCGGTGGGAGTACCCTCCGGAACAACATCCAGCACATTGCCGGACTGCCGTTTGCGCTCGTGTGCCTTCACAGCGATCTGCTTCTCCGTGGCGGCTTTGGTGCCGAAGGCGTAGGCCTCCAGCTCGTTGTAGGTCAGGCTCAGCTGGTCCATGACCATCTGCTCTGCCTGCTCTGAAGAACGGCCAAACAGTTTCTTTTTGGACAGCTTCAGCTGCTCCAGCAGCCACTCATTTTGCAGTGTCAGGCTGGTGATGACCTGCGCCTGTTCCTGTTCACGGGCAGCAAGCTTTGCTTCCAGCTTTGCATTCCGTGCTTTTTCCTGTTGCAAACGCTCATATTCCGCACGGGAAATGGTCACCATTTCTTCCGTGTTACTTGTCTGCATTTCTTTGCTTTCCATGAGGAAATTATACCACAAGGCAGAGAGAAAAACCAGTATTTTCAATGGTTTTTGGACATTCTTCCTTGCTCAGACTGTGCTCAATCCTGTCACCGGACGGTGGGCTTTCGGCTGTTCGATTTGCAGTCCCTCCATGAGCCAGCGGTACTGCTGCTGCGTTAAAGTCTTCACCTCGGATTCTGAGCGCGGCCATTGATACGCGCCCTGCTCCAGTCGCTTGTACAGCAGGATGAAGCCATCTTTTTCCCAGTACAAGCCCTTGATACGGTCTCGCCGCCGTCCGCAGAACAGGAACAGCGTGTTGGTAAACGGATCCAGTTCAAACTGCTGCTGGACGAGCCGCGCCAGACCATCTATGCCCTTGCGCAGATCCGTGTAGCCGCAGGCGATATAGACTTGATCTGCACCGGTGAAATCGTTCAGCATAGGCGCAGGAGCTCCACCAGCAGTCTCAGCTGTTCCGCGTTACAACCGGGGTAAATGTCCAGACTGGCCTTCCCAATATGCAGTGTGGCGCAACGTTCCGCTACGTTGCATGATACCTGTTTCGGCGCCGGTAACTCCGCAAAGGTCACGGCCGTTGATGGCGGTGCTCCGTTTTTCCGCACGCCTGTCAACAGTTCACGTTCCCAACGGTAATAGGTGGCTGTCGTAACACCCCGCTGCCGGCACCATTCACTTACAGAGAGACCGCTGCCCCTGCATTCCTGTATAGACATGCTCCATTCCTGCTTCTTGGCTTCATGTTTCAGCTCATTGCTCGTCATTTACTTCACACCCTGAACATTATAGTGGTGGAAAGTTTCACAACTCCCCACCACTATTGTCCCATGTCTGTCCAGCCGCTGCCTGCTTTTACGGTTACGTCGCAACCTCTGTTATGGAGGCTGCGGCCTTTTCTCTTTCTGCGGTAGATCACGGCCTTGATGATTCTGCGATAGCAAGCATCTCCTTTATGGTTGCAAGGTCTACAAGTCCGACACCGGTAAAGTGGATGTCAATACCCACCCGCTTATGTTCGTTCACCGTTTCACTGTTGTGAACCTCGATTCGCTTGATGATCTTATTGACCACCTCCGGCGTGAGCGCTTCCATGCTGGAGTATTCCCTGAGTCCTGCCAGCAAAAGTCGAATATCCACGCTCTCCCGTTCCAGTTCGGCCAGCTCTTTTTCCTTTTGTTCCAGCACGACATTTCGGATATAGTGAATTGTGCATTCTCCTCGACCGGACTTGTAATTGGCACAGCGAAAAAATTCCTGATTTGCCTTCAAGCTCTTAGCCGCACAAAAGTGGAGCTTTGAACCGCAGTCTGCACAGAAAACCAATCCGGAAAACAGGCTTGTTTTCCCCGTCGCAGTCGGGCGGCGCTTATTTTTGCGCAGCTCCTGCACTCGGAGCCAAGTGTTTTCGTCAATGATCGCTTCCTGTGCGTTCGGCATAAAGTTGCTTCTTTTACCGTTGGCCGCCTTCATTGCCCACACAGCCCGCACTTTTTTGCTGGTCTGTTCGGCATACCACTCATTGAAAATGTTGTAGAATGGCATCATCTCCAAGCCGGTTTTGGCGGCCGTGTTCACATTCTCTTGGATGGAAATGAAGGTCACACCAAGGGACGGATAGACGATCTGTGTCAGCCGTCCCATTTCCACCTGCTCACGACCAAAGCGGCTGAGGTCCTTCACAATGATCGTACCAATCAAACCGTCCTCTACCATTTTCTGCATCTGCTGAAAGCCTTCCCGCTGGAAGGTAGTGCCGGATACGCCGTCGTCTACAAAGAATTGCGTGTTCCGATAGCCTTCCCGACGGGCGAAGTCCTGTAAAATCTGCTTTTGAGACGAGATTTGTCAAGGTATGTTTTTGTAAAGGAGTGTGCAATTCGCATTGACAAGCAGCCTTCATCGACTGGATGCGGGGCAGCCTCTTCGGACAGGTGGCCGGAATGGCGATACTCCCTTCGACACTTCTCGGCATCTTGCCGGTGGGCTGCCTTCTCTATATGCACGGCACACTGTCGGCGGAGACGTTTCTCGCGGTCATCGTTCTGTCCTTCGGCGTTATGCAGCCGCTGATCACCGCCTTCTCCTACACTGACGACATTGTACAGGTCAAGGCCATCGTCGGCGAGGTGGCGGAGGTGCTGTCCGGTGAGGATATGCAGCGCCCGGAAAGCGCGGAAAAGCTGACGGCCGATAACGCCATCCAACTGAAGGATGTCCGCTTTGCCTATCACGACAAGGAGGTACTGCACGGAATCGATCTGCACATTGCTCCGGGGACGGTCAACGCATTGGTCGGGCCTTCCGGCAGCGGAAAATCCACCATCGCCCGGCTTATCGCCTCCCTGTGGGATGTGAAAGACGGCGCGATCGAACTGGGCGGCGTGGATATCCGCACACTTCCGCTGGCGGAGTGTACGAAGCGCATCGCCTATGTATCCCAGGACAACTATCTCTTTGACCTTTCGGTGATGGACAATATCCGCATGGGCAAAAAGGGCGCAACCGACGAGGAAGTCATCGATGCGGCGAAAAAATGCGGCTGCCATGCGTTCATCCTGTGTCTGGAAAACGGCTATCAGACGGTCTGCGGTGCTTCCGGCGGCCACCTCTCCAGCGGCGAGCGCCAGCGCATTTCCATTGCCCGGGCAATTATGAAGGACGCGCCTGTCATCATTCTGGACGAAGCCACAGCCTCGTTCTTTTATACACAACTTTGCGCCTGAAAAAATCAAGAGGTGGAAGCCGCCAGTTAGACGGCCTCGCTCTTGACAACACGCAGCTTTGGTTGGTTGGCTTCTATGAAGTCCAATATCCGCTGGTGCTGGCCTGCAAAGTTAAATTCTACTTCAATTCGTTTTTTCTCATAAATGCTAATCTATTTTATCAAGGCAACAACAATACCGCGCTCCAAATGGTCGATATTCTTATACTTCAAAAATGTTTGCAGGTACGGGTCAGCGGAAGTGATACCGTTTGATACAAAGGTCTGTTCCTCTTGCAGATTTGCGATAGTCTGCCGGATTTCCTCGGCCTGTTGTTCAAACTTCGCTTTCATGCAGTGGTATTCATCCTGCGTCAGGTCGCCGCTTTTCCAGCCGATATACAGATTATCACAAAGATTTGTAATCTTGTGAAGCTCCTGTTCTTGTGTTTTCAGCAGCTTGTCAAGCCTTGTTGACTGATTACGCACTACGGGGGCTTGGTTTATTTCGTCAATGATTTCTGCGAGAGAACCGCAAAGGCCAATCTGTCTTTTGACAGCTTCAAATACTACCTGCTCCACCAACTCGTCCCGGATGGTGTGACTGCTGCACAAGCCTCTGGATTTCATAATGTACGTCTTGCAGCTATAATAAGTGTACCCCTTGGAAGTCCGGCGCGTCATGCCCCGGCCACAATCCCCACAGCGGAGGAAGCCGGAAAACAGATAAACCGTTTTTGCCTTGGGGGAAGTCCGCACATTCTTTTCCAAAAGCTCTTGCGCCCGGTCAAAGGTTTGCTGATCTATGATGGCTTCGTGTGTATTTTCTACCCAAAACCAATCATCTTCCGGGATAGGAACAATCGTGTGAACCTTATAGCTTTTGACTTGGTGGCGTCCCTGTACCATGTGGCCTAAATAGGTCGGATTTTTCAGCATATTCACGATGGTGCGCTCGCTCCAATATACCTTGCCGGTTTGCGCGTGGGGGTTATGGTAATTCATCCCCATTTGCTGCTTGTAGGCTGTCGGGCTTGGAATCCCTAACGCAATCAATTTCCGGGCAATCGCATTTTTGTTCATCCCCTCGTACACATACCACTGAAAAATGTCCTGCACGATGGGGTCGGTTTCTGGATTGATAGTAAGCATAGGGAGTGTAGCCACACTCCCGAACAAACGGCCCGCCCCGTCCCTGCCGGGCCGCGTCCGTTTTGCTTGTTGGGGAAGTCCCCAAACCCCTTGAATGGAAAGGACGGTGAATCATGGCAAACAGAAAACAAAAGATCGTGCTGCGCGTTCCCGTGACGCAAGAGGAACGGGAGCTGATCGAACAGAAAATGGTGCTGCTGCACACGAAGAACTTTTCGGCCTACGCCCGGAAGATGCTCATTGACGGCTATATCGTCAACATGGACACTACCGACATCCGGGCGCAGACCGCCGAGATACAGAAGATCGGCGTCAACGTCAATCAAATTGCAAAGAGCCTCAACAGCATGGGGCCGGTGTACGCGCAGGACATCGAGGATATAAAGGGGGCGCTGACGCAGATATGGCAGTTACAAAGATACATCCTATCAAGTCAACGCTGAAAAAAGCCCTTGACTACATCGAGAACCCGGACAAGACCTACGACAAAATGCTGGTGTCCTCCTTTGCCTGCTCTTATGAAACAGCGGATATTGAATTTGAAATGCTGCTGGCGCAGGCGTACCAAAAGGGCAACAATCTGGCCCACCACCTGATACAGTCCTTTGCCCCCGGCGAGGCCACGCCGGAACAGGCCCATGAGATCGGGAGGCAGCTTGCCGATGAAGTGCTGCAAGGAAAATACCCCTATGTGCTGACAACCCACATAGACAAAGGACACGTTCATAATCACATTATTTTCTGTGCGGTGGATATGGTGAATCAGCGCAAGTACATTTCCAATAAACAGAGCTATGCCTACATCCGGCGTACCAGCGACAGGTTGTGTAAGGAAAACGGATTGTCCGTGGTGAAGCCCGGCCAGAGCAAGGGCAAGAGCTACGCCGAATGGGACGCCCAGCGGAAAGGGACGAGCTGGAAAGCGAAGCTGAAAGCCGCCATTGACGCCGCCATCCCGCAGGCCAAAGACTTTGACGACTTCCTGCGGCTCATGCAGGCGCAGGGCTATGAGATCAAACCGGGCAAATTTATTTCGTTCCGCGCTCCCGGACAGGAACGCTTTACCCACTGCAAGACTTTGGGGGAAGCCTACACCGAGGAAGCAATCAAAGAACGTATCAAAGGCCGCGTTATCACCAGAGTGCCCAAAGAGCGTAAAGGAATTTCCCTGCGGATTGATCTGGAAAACAACATCAAGGCCCAGCAATCGGCGGGCTACGAGAAGTGGGTGACACTCCACAACTTAAAGCAGGCTGCAAAGACTTTGAATTTCCTGACGGAACATGGGATAGACACCTACCCGGATTTGGAAAGCAGAGTGGCCGAGATCACCGCCGCCAGCGACGAGGCCGCCGCTGCCCTCAAAGCTATGGAACACCGGCTTGCGGATATGGCGGTGCTGATAAAGAACGTCACCACGTATAAGCAGCTCCGGCCCGTGTCTATGGAATACCGCAAAGCAAAGGATAAGGCACAATTCCGGCGTGAGCATGAAAGCACGTTGATTCTCTATGAAGCTGCGGCAAAGGCCCTGAAAGAACAGGGCGTGAAAAAGCTCCCCGATCTGTACGCCCTGAAAGCCGAGTACAAACGGCTGGCCGAGGAAAAGGAACGGCTGTATGAACAGTACGGCGAAGCGAAAAAGCGGATGCAAGAATACGGCATTATCAAGCAGAATGTAGACGGCATTTTGCGGGTGAAGCCGGGAAAGGAATGGACACAAGAGTTATGAGCATACCGAGAATGAATTACCCTCAATACCGCAAGGCCCGGCGTCTGACGCATGAGTGCTGTAATTACTGTAACGGTAATTGCCTGTTACTGGACGATGGCGAGGAATGTGTTTGCGTACAAAGCAATTCCTATTCGCTGCTGTGCCGGTGGTTTCAGGCAGCCGTCCTCCCATTGGACGCTGCCCTGTACGCCGAAATCATCAAAGACCGGGATGAAGTGAGACGCTGCTGCGAGTGTGGGGCCACGTTCCAGCCGAAGTCTAACCGGGCCAAATACTGCGCGGCCTGCGCCAAACGGATGCGACGCCGTAAGGAGGCCGAGCGCCAGCGGAAAAGATACTGGCAGCACGAAGCATAAGAAAAGACGCCGGACACAGGCGGCCACATGGCCGCCGCGCCCGGCGCTTTGCTATCTGCTGTTACAGACAATCGCATAAATGAGTTTGTTTTCAAGGCGGTGCTTCATGTACTCGTCTACGCATACATGGAGCTGGCCGCAATCGTCATAGAGCGTCCGGGTACAGAGCTTGTTTATGTAACCGTTGTAATACTGCAAGACCTGTTCCACGGCCCCGGCGTCACCGGCGCGGGCCGCCTCGATCACTGCAAGGGGCAAAGGCTCCTTATATCTGGCCTGCTTCATTCTGCAATACCTCCCGTCAGTCTTGTTCTCATGGTTTCCAGCGTCTTAGTCCTGTGCCGCTGGACGGCGCTGCGGGACATTCCCACCACCGCGCCGATCTCGCCGTCCGTCAGTTCCAGGACACAATGCAGTATCAAGATGCTTTGTCCCGGCTGGGGCAAGCTGGCAAAGGCAGCGGCCACCAGCCCGTCGCTGATCTGAAGTTCACAGCCATAGGCCGGAAATATAAAACTGTCGCTGGGGTACTGATCTATCGTGCATAGCGTGTCCAGTTCCGAAAGCGGCAGCGTTTCAAAGGATGTTTCCCAGCCACGCTGACGCTTCCTTTCCCGGAAGTAGTCAACGGCTTCATGGTACATACAGTACCAGCTTGCAAAAATGGTCAAACTGGCAGCGCCTCCCGTAATCATCAGGGGTAACTTTCATCTTCTCACCCCCTTTCCGTGGGGAGTGAGCAGGATGATCCTGTCCGTTGTCAGGGGCCTATGCTGGCCCTAGTCTGCTGACCGCCTCCTTTTCCATCTGATTTTTGCCGGAAATGACAATCCGCGAAAATCGACAAAAATCGCCCGGCAGGTCGTAAACCTACCGGGCGACGATTTGAAGCGTTTTGTTGTTTGTTTACATGGTATAGTTCATACTCGTGGCCGGATTTTTCCCGTGGAGGGTATAGACTTTTTTTAAGCGGTAGAAGTGGATTAGATTATAATGATAGTAAAACAGCATGGCGGCGTCCTCCCGTGGGCCGCCATGCCTTTAACTGCTGGGAATGACAGAAAGAAAGCAGCGGCCTTGATTTCTCAAAACCGCCACCAGTGAATATAAATTAAGCGTGAAAATGGGTCTGCCCAGCAGCGGTTTTTTTCTTTTCTGCCGCTGGGCAGATGTTTTTTCTTTAGATACATGATAAGAGGAATTTTTGAAGATTCCATAAAGATTTGAAAAATGGGCGGACATAAAAGACGTCCATTACACTATCGGAAAATCAGCAAGGAAGTTTCATAGTAACCTTTGCGCCGCCGGTTTCTTTTGAATTTTCTAAAATAAGCTGACCATTATGTTGTTCCATAATCGAATTTGTAATATATAGACCCATACCAAAGTGTAACTTTGAATTGCGGCTTTGATCGCCCATATAGAACCGTTCCTGTGCGTGGCATAATGCCTCTTTAGAAAACCCCGTTCCCTCGTCTGTGACTGAAATTTCCACGAAACCGTTGTTACTCTGAACATCCACATAAAGCGTTCCGCCTTGCGGGGAGTAGTCCAGCCCATTACTGATAACATTCATAATAGCACGTTCTATCAGCACCCTATCAAATTTCAGCATTTGAGGGAGTGAAACAGTATTCATTTGCAGCCGGATTTCTTTTGTCCGGCATAGTGATTCCATATAACCGAACAAGTGCTGCATGAACGCTGGCAAGTCTATACTTTCAATATGGAGCTGATAACCAACCGCCGCCCGTGATATATCAATCAGGGTTTGAATATATGACTGCATCTGGCCGGAGCTTTCCACGACGTAACCAGCGTATAATCGTTGCTCATCATCAAGATTTGTTTCTGTGAGTAAATCAGCATTTCCTTGAATAACCGTCAGAGGCGTTTTCAAATCATGGGCAAGCGCGGCGATTTGCTCTTTCTGTGTCTGTTCGGTTTTCCATTGCCGTTCTAACGAAATTTTCAGATTATCTTTCATATCTGAAAAAGATGCAAGGACATCTTCAAACTCTTTGATTTTGGCGTGTCCTACTTCAAAATCAAGGTTTTGCTTTGAAACCTCCGCAGTTGCTTCAAAAAGCGGGGTCAGTTGTGTACGCAGGTTCTTAGCAAATCTGGCGGTCAGTATGATAATGACCAGCAGCGAATTTACAGCCATCAGGATAAACACAAGCGTGTCAGGAGATGGAAAATATTCCGGTAGCCATGACACTGTAAATTGAGAACCAATATAATACCTTAAAACGCAAAATTCGTTTTCCCGGACAACAAGTGCAAACTGCCTCCCCGTAGCATATTCAATATATTCTCCCTTTGCGTACAGCAGGGCAATTTCTTTTTCATCATCGTTCATATTGCTGTAAAGCTCATTAAAGTTCTTGTCCAGAATTAAGTAGCCGCATCCCTGTGGAATCACAACCTTTGTAATATCCGGGGCAATCGTCAGCGTTGGAATGATCTCTTTTACCTGCAATTCACTTAGATTTGCTCTTGTAGCTAATCCAGCATTTACAGCAAGTCCCTCCAAACCAAAAGGGACAATAATTGCCGCTACCAGCATGACAATGAGGGAGATAGCAAACTGGCGAAACAATATTTTCAATGTAGGTTTCTTTTTCACTCCCATTTATATCCTATCCCCCATACGGTGCTGATCGGACTTATTTTGAAATGCTCCAATTTCGCACGAATATTTTTTATATGCGTTGAGATCGCAGAGTTATCGCCTATTCCATCAAACCCGAAAACGGCTTCATAGATTTGTTCTTTTGTAAAAACCTGTCCCCGGTTTTTCGCAAGGTATTCACAGATTGAATACTCGCTTTTGGTAAGGGGAACCGGCTGTTCTGAAACATACATTACCTTTGCGGAAAGGTCAAATCTTATATCAGGCTCAAATGAAAGTGTGCTGTGATGCTCCCTTTTTTCTCTGCGTAAATGTGCCGCGACACGGGCGCGAAGCTCCTGAATACGAAAAGGTTTCGTAATATAATCATCCGCACCGATGCCGAATCCAAACAATATATCTTCCTCTAATGTCTTTGCGGTCAGAAAGAGAATCGGGCAGTCTACCATATTCCTGATCTGTTTGCAAAACTCAAACCCGTCTGTGCCAGGCATCATCACATCCAAAAGAATGAGGTCATAGAAATGCAGCTTTTTGATGTCTACATCATCCGCATTTTGACAGACTGTTATCAAATATCCATCTTTCCCCAAACTGTTCTTAATCAATTCCAAGATAGAAACTTCATCGTCAACTACAAGTAAGTGGGTCAAAAAATCACCTCCCGCCCCATTATACCACATTGTCGAGGTTAAGGATTGTTGCCATAGTATCGCCTCCTAGTTTTTTTAGTATATCATAACCCATAAAGGCAGAAAAACAAAAATCGGTCATTGACGCTTTGCAATATAGTAGCGGTCATTTATCTGTACTGCAACGGCTTCGGTCTTTTCTGTACCATGAATTTCATAAATATCTTTGTAAATCCATTGTTCCCGATGTTGTCCGGCGTTTTCCCCATACCAGTCAATTTTTCTTAGTTCCTCCTTTGACAAAGGAATTTTTGTTTCTGCATTAAATATGACATTTTCCGCAAGAATACCAATGTAACTTCCCAATTCATTATTTGATACAGTATCAGAAGTTACTTGATAAACCGTCCCATCACAAAGAAGCTGCGTTGCATTTTGAGGATTGATTTCAAACTTGCCACTCATAGATTGCTCTATATCCTTAAAGTCAAAAACTGTATCTGTGCCTTTGATATTTTCATCTATAACAGCTTTGTGATACTCTCCATTTATATCTACAATCAGATAGTCGTCAGCGTTAGGAGCTGCATACACATTTAAGAATGGAATAATATAGGCGTCATTAGGGGCTTTATCCACTAAATCTGCTAAATCTGCCAACGTCTGAAAGGTAGCAGTTTTGAGATTTTCTTGAAGTAATATTTTTCCTGATTCGTCTACAGCCGCAAGTTGTTGGATATACCCAATCCATTCCCCGAGTCCACTATTAGAGACAGTATCCGCTAAAATCGTGTAGTCATTTCCCTTATAGGAAAATTGCGTCACATTTTCCTTATTCAGATAGCATTGCTCTCTGGAATAGTCCCCGATTTTGTCCTGTAAAGAACAGCCTGCAAGAGATAAACATATAATAACAGCAAACAGCAATATCATCATTTTTTTACTCATTTTCTTTTGCTCCTTCCCATCTCTGAAACCGCACTAACTCATCATTATTTTTAATGTCAGCTTTCCGATATTCATTGTTGATATTTACAGCTACGGCATTGCTTATATCCACATCCACAATACTGTAAACGTAGCCGAAACTGAAATCTTCCCCCGCCACATTTTTGAAGCGTTTCGATACCTGCCCGATTTCTTCTTGCAGTTCTGACATTTCAAGACATTCATCCGTTATGGTATATGTCAGGCCGTTATATGAAATTTCATCATAGTTTGCGGCGTTCAGCTCATAATACGGCAGAGATTCATTTAACGCCTTATTTTTATCGGCGGTATCGCGGAGCGCACCGCAGGCCGGTAAGCATATAAGACTTACAAGCACAATTACCACGGCAAACAGGCACTTTTTATTCACTGTTTTTACCTCCCTCCCAACCATGAAACCAAACCAAACTGGCAATCAGCAGACAAACAGTGCAGCATACAGAAATAATCATACCGCTGAAAAAATCGGTTTTTACCTGTGCATACAGTTGGGGGCTATCCCATGCAAGCACAGTGTAATCCATAGCACGAACGCCCCAGGCCCAGGGAATATATTTCCATGTAGCGTCACCAAGCCCTGTTATCATAAGGGCAGCTATTAAACTCCCTGCAATTCCCAATCCCACAGATGCACCTTTTCCGAAGCTCATTCCCACAAACAAATGAATCAGGTAAATGGGAAGCATGGTAATCAACAATAGAATCCCTGCTTTCAGGTAAAGGCTTGCCGGAGCATCCCTATATAGTGCAGCGAATGTTCCTAACGCTAAAAATGTTGCGCCAAAAGCACAGATCATCAGAAAACCAAGTTTACCAATATACGTTGCCATGCGAGATGGGATTGTTCCCAACAAAAGCTGATAATGCCCGGCCTGATTTTCGATCTGAACAACCAGACCCACGATAATGCCAATCAAGAACGGAAATGCAACGGCCAATACTTCCAGATAGGCACTGATTTTGGTTGCCAGTTCCCATCTGGATATATGATAGTAACCCGCAAAAATCGCCGCACATATAATCGGAATCATGCTGTGCATATAGAGCAAAATGCTATGTTTACACTTCTGATATTCTGCTTTCCAGCAGCGAACCACAGATACCATAGTTACCCCACCTCCTTTTTCTCAAACCATCTTGCAGTTAAAAATGACAGCGCCGCAAACCAGGCCAGCGAAATGACCAATACAAGTATAATCATCCAAAATGCCATTGCCGTACTCTGATCTGCAACCGGCTCACCATTAGGCAAAATACCTAACACGGAAATCATAAGATGCGGCACCCAGCTATACGGGCAGATCATCCACAAAGAGGTTGTAGCCGTGAAAATCCCTAAAACGCTTCCAAGTCCGGCATTAAGAATAACCGTGACAAAGATACCAACTTTTTTTGATAACCATAAGCACAGCGGAACTTCCCATAGGCTTGCAATGACAATACAAGCTGTTCCGGCCACAGCCTGCCAAATTCCGATTGTCAGGGGAATTTCGTTGATAACTAATATTGCAAAACCGCCCAACAGATTTAGCGCCAGGAAAATGAAATTCCCCACACAGGAGTAAATACCGGCCACTCCAATTTTTGCTTTCCAGACTTTGTTCTGCGAAACAGGCAATGAAGCAACGGCACGATATTTTAGTTTGCCATTATCCCGCTGTTCAATCAAGGCACAGGTGAGCGTAAGGAATCCAGGATAAAGCAGGATATACCACCAATTATAAGAATTGAGCTGGAACCAAAGAGGGGCAAAAAAGTTCATAAGCGCAGTTACAAACGGGGCCAGAACGATCAGCGTTTTTGTGAAAGTTCTCTTATGCTTTAGGTTCTCTGCCTGAATATATGCCATCTCCATTTAATATCCCTCCTTACCATTTCTGCGAATAACATCCATAAAGAGATGTTCCAAATCTTCACCAGCGCGAAGTTCTCCCTCATATCCAAGGACGCCGCCAGCAATGATACCCACATGATCTGCAATCTGCTGGACCTCTGACAGAATATGGCTGGACAGAATGACTGTAATCCCTTTGCAGGGAAAAGAGCGAATTAACTCTCGAAGTTCCTCAATCCCTAAAGGGTCAAGGCCGTTAGTCGGTTCATCCAGAATCAAAAGCTGGGGACTGTTCAGCAATGCAATAGCAATACCAAGCCGCTGCTTCATACCAAGAGAAAACTGCCCGGCCCGTTTCTTGCCGGTATTCGTGAGCTGGACAATTTGCAATACCTCGTTAATTCGTGCATCGTCCAGGCCGAGCAATGTAGTTCTGACTTTGAGATTTTCGTATGCAGTCAGATTTTCGTAAAGCGGGGGCATCTCAATCAAAGCACCGATATGCTCCAGATCATTCCGCTTCCACGGGTGGCCGTCAAACTCGATGCTTCCTGATGTGGGGCGCAAAATGCCGGTGAGCATTTTTAAGATCGTGGATTTGCCAGCCCCATTCGGCCCCAGCAGACCATAAACCGAGTTGCGCCGGATGTTCAGTGACACATTGTTTACCGCCATTTGCCCCTTGAAATTTTTGCAGAGGTCAGTCGTTTTCAAAATCATATCCATATAATCAAGTCCTTTCTTTGATTTTACGGATAGCATACCGGGCAATTTTGAAGATTTCATAAAGATTCCCGAAAACAGAATATGAACAATACACCGTAACCGTGGAGCATATCGCAACAAAGCACAAACCTACGCATTTAGGGCCTTAAAAAGCCCTATATTTCAAGGTTTTTCCCGCATAGTCGGCGGGGTATGTGAGTGTTTTATCCTATCCCCGCCATAGTGCCGCTCTAAATGCGTAGAATTTACCAGCAGAAAATCGCCGGTTTCTCTGGCTCCATACTCCCAGATATGGTATCATGGAAAAAATCAATCTGACGGGGGTATCAGGATGGACGGACAAGAAAAGCTGCTGGACTATGAAACAATCAAAGCCGCCGTTGCCGGTGAGAAGTGGGCCACAGAAAAGGTGCTGGCCCACCATGCGGACTACATCGACGAGCTTTCCACGGTGGAGATCAGGCAGCCGGGCGGCAAAGTGAAAAAAGTTATTGACGAGGATATGCGGCAGCACATTTCCTTAAAGCTGCTGGAAGCGTTGCCGAGCTTCCCGCTGGAACAAGAATAACGATCAAGAGGGCTGCACCCTCTTACGCCGCTTTGCGGCTATCACCTGCACACCCCCGAAACAGATACACCCGCTGCGCGTCTGTACCCGTTTCGGGGGCTAATAATGACTGTAACCTACGCCTTTCGGGGCTGATAACCGCCAGTTTCAAGGCTTCTCCCGCACGTTTGCAGAGGTGGGCGAATACTTTATCCTATCAAAATCAGCTCCTTTCACAGTGAATTTGGCCCCGCTGCAAGACCGGTGAGCTTGCCCGGCTGATAGGGACACTCTGCATAGACGCAGAATTGATATTTCCAATCCGGGCGATAAAAGCGGCAGGTGCCGCAATCCTCCGGCGCGTCCGCCCCGCCGCCGTCGTAGTGACCGAAACCGGGCTTTTCCTGCATCAGCCGTTCAAAGGCCCGATTCTGGCCGGAAGTAAAGTACATAGTGTCACCTCCTTTCCTTGGGCAAAAAGAAATGCCTTTTTCGTCGCAGACTTACGAAAAAGGCATTTCAGGTGTGATTATAGAGATGTTTAATTGTCTTTAGATTTTTGAAAAGTCCCGGTTTTATGCGGGTTTGCGCTGGTTGTGCTAATCGGAACGAAGCTACCGCCAACGTGGACCCGGAGAACGAGAAGGAGTTGATGGAGGCCATTGCAGAATTGACCCACGATAAGACGGTCATCATGATTGCTCACCGGCTGAAAACCGTGCGCCATGCCGACCAAATTGTTGTGGTCGATCATGGTGAGATCGTTCAGCAGGGCACCCATGGCGAGCTGGTTGCTGTTGACGGGCTCTACCGCCGCTTCGTGGTGGAGCGGCAGCAGGCCGCCGGGTGGAAGGTCTGATTTCACTTTGCATATTATTCAACAAAGCCCGTACCAGTTAAACTGATACGGGCTTTGTTATGCTCCGCGTTTATCCGCCCTCCTAACGCTAATAACACAGCATCTGCAAGGAGCAGAGAAGCACCTTGCCGCCTCTCTGCTCCCTCACTTGCTTGTTTATTTTTGGGTATTTTCTTCATCGTCCAGCAGGTCGGTCATATTCCGCAGGCTGATGCCCAGGGTGGACCCGTTGTGCAGCAATGCCGAGGTGGTGGGCGGCAGTACCCCCGCCACGCCCAGTGCGATCAGCGCCAGGTTGAAGCCCACGATGAAGCGGTAGCTGCCGTGGATACGCTCCATCAGTGCCTCACCGAGCCTGCGTAGTGTTACCAGCGCAAGCAGATCCTCCGAGGCAACGGTGATGTCGGCGATCTCCCGGGCGATGGCCGCACCGGTGGAGATGGCGATGCCCGCGTCCGCTTCGGAGAGGGCGGGAGAATCGTTGACGCCGTCGCCCACCATGATAACGGTGTGTCCCTTTTCCTTTTCCTGCCGGATAAACGCGGCCTTGTCCTCCGGCAGCACCTCGGCGTATACGGCGTCCACGCCCACCTCGGCGGCCACAGCCTCCGCCGTGCGGCGGTTGTCGCCGGTCATCATCACCACGTTGGCAAAGCCGCTCTCGTGCAGCGCCCTCACCGCCTCCCGTGCCTCCCGGCGCAGGGGATCGTGGATGCAGATCACCGCCGCCAGCTCCCCGTCTATGCAGAGATACAGCTGGGAATACGCGGCGGGCAGCGCGTCAAATTTCGGCTGCTCTCCCTCCGGGATGCGGCAGCCCTCGTCCTCAAAGACAAAGTGGGCGCTGCCGATGATGACCTTCTTGCCCTCCACCATGCTGGAGATGCCGTGGGCCACCACATACTGCACCTGCGAATGGTACTCCTCGTGGGTGAGCCCGTGCCGCTTTGCCTCCGCCACCACGGCGTTTGCCATGGAATGGGGGTAATGTTCCTCCAGGCAGGCGGCAAGGCGCAGCATTTCCGCCTCATCGTGTCCGCCGAAGGGAATGACCGCCGCCACGGTGGGTGTCGCATAGGTCAGCGTGCCGGTCTTGTCGAACACAATGGTGTCCGCCTTGGCCACCGCCTCCAAAAAGCGTCCGCCCTTGACGGAGATGTGATAGCCGCTGCTCTCCCGCATGGCGGACAGCACCGCAATGGGGATGGCCAGCTTTAGGGCGCAGGAGAAGTCCACCATCAGCACCGAGAGCATTTTCGTCACGTTCTGGGTCAGAAGATAGGTCAGTGCCGTGCCGCCCAGCGTGTAGGGCACCAGCCTGTCCGCCATTCGGGACGCCTTGTCCTCGGCAGTGGATTTTAGCTTCTCCGACTCCTCGATCATGTGAACCACCCGGTCATACCGCCCGCTGCCGGAGGATTTCTCCACGGAGATGACGCACTCACCCTCCTCCGCCACCGTTCCGGCATAGACGGGACTGCCGGGGTGCTTCGCCACAGGCATGGACTCGCCGGTGAGGGAGGACTGGTTCACCATGGCCTCCCCCTCCACCACTCGGCCGTCCAGCGGGATCATGCCGCCGGTGCGGATCACAATACGGTCCCCCGGCTTCACATCGGTGATTTTCGTCAGCACCTCGGTGCCGTTTGCCTGCAGCCAGACGCTGTCCACCCGCAGGCTCATGGCGGAGGCGAGGTCGGCCACGGACTTTTTGTGGGTCCACTCCTCCAGAATTTCGCCCAAATGCAGCATGAACATGACAGAGCCTGCGGTGGCAAAATCGCCCCGTGCCATGGACACCGTAACGGCGGTGGCATCCAGCA